>JAESGM010000192.1_pt1 | contig 119514 bp, 118 predicted proteins | sample 9269721 | NCBI WGS metagenome assembly JAESGM01 (sample SAMN15720920, study PRJNA650825) | algae metagenome | isolation source: Komarekiella atlantica HA4396-MV6 and co-occurring heterotrophs from... | place: USA: Theobald House, Kauai, HI | collected 2009-07-29 | reverse complement strand
GGGTGAAGCCCTGCTCCGGCCCGATGATGTGGACGATGCCCTGGCGGATGTCGACCTCGTCATAATAGTCGATGCCGAAGTCGGCGGCGTTCCTGGCCAGCGCCTCGACCTGGATGCGGCTTTCCTCGTTCTTGATCCCCTCCTTGCGGTCGGGCGAGGTCGGCACGTTGTGGTCGACGACGGCGAGCGTCTTTTCGGGATGGCGCACCTGGCGGCCGGCCATCCGCAGGCCCTCGAAGGCCTGCGGGCTCGTCACCTCGTGGACGAGGTGGCGGTCGATGTAGAGAAGGCAGGTGCCATCATCCTGGCGGTCGACCACGTGGTCGTCGAAGATCTTGTCGTAGAGGGTACGCGGTGCGCTCATGGCGTGAAGTCCGTTCGGTCGAGAAAGCAGGCGGAAAAGGGCGAAGGGCGGGACGCGCGCCTAGCGCGCAAGGCTCGCCGTCGCGCCGGAAAACCGCGCGAAGAAACGGGACGGCAGGCGCTTGTGATCCTGCAGCACGAACCTCTTGTAGGTCGGGTTCCCGAAGAGCTTTTCCATGAAGGGTTTCATTACCAGCCTTTCGGCCCGCCTTCAATCGTCGGGAGGCCCGTCCCGTCCGTCGATGCGGCCGACCTTCTTTTCCAGGACGTGCATCGCGCCGAGGACGAGCACGGCAAGCAGCGTCGCGAGCCCGCCGACCTGCCAGAAGCCGAGCCCCGCCGCGAGACCGATCGCGCCGGAGAGCCAAAGGCCCGCGCCGGTCGTCAGGCCCTTCACCTTTCCGCGCGCGAAGATGATCGTGCCGGCGGCGAGGAAAGCGACGCCCGCCGTCACCGCCTCGATCAACCGCAGCGGATCGAGCCGCGAGGCGTCCGCCTCGAACTGCGAGGAATGGACGATCTCGATGCCGAGAATTGCGAAGGACGCGGCCGCGAGCGAGACGAGCATGTGGGTGCGCAGCCCCGCCGGATGGTCGCGCCATTCCCGCTCGAAGCCGATCAGCGCGCCGAACAGCGCCGCGACGAGCAGCCGCGCCGTGATCACCGCGAAGGGCATGTGGGTCGGATGTCCGAAATCGGTGATGATGTCGCTCATGCGCGTATCGATGTCCGGGTTGACGGCGTCGCCATCCTTAGCCGGGTTTTTGCAGCCGCAAAACGAAAAAGGGCGCGGAAATCCGCGCCCTTTGCGATCTGCCCGAAAGGCAGGAAATCTTATGCGTTGTCGGCCTCGGCAGCGGCCTTGTCGGCGGCTTCCTTGTCGGCTGCGGCCTTCTCGGCGGCGAGCGCCTGTGCGGCTGCGACCTTCTCGGCCTCGATGCGGGCCTTCTCGGCATTGGCGGCATCGCGCTCGGAATCGTTGAGCTTGCGGGCGCGAACGCTCGTGTTCTCGACGATGCGGGCCGACTTGCCGCGGCGATCGCGCAGGTAATAGAGCTTGGCGCGGCGCACCTTGCCGCGGCGAACGATCTCGACGCCCTCGACCATCGGCGAATAGACCGGGAACACGCGCTCCACGCCTTCGCCATAGGAGATCTTGCGGACGGTGAAGTTCTCGTTGAGGCCGGCGCCGGAGCGGGCGATGCAGACGCCCTCATAGGCCTGCACGCGGGTGCGGGTGCCTTCCGTGACGCGGACCAGCACGCGGACGGTGTCGCCCGGCTGGAATTCGGGGAGCTTGCGCTTCTCTTCGATCTTGGCGGCCTGCTCGGCCTCGAGCTGACGGATGATGTCCATCGGACTAAACCTCTTCTTGTTCTTCGAACAGCCAGAGCGCTCGGCACTCGCCTTCTCAGTCGCTTGGACCGGCAGGCTATGCGAACCGGCCGGGGCCGGAAGCAGGAGCGGTGGTCAGTAATTCTTGACGGGTCCGGACACGCAATCCGGGCTCAGCGACGCGCTCATACATGGCTTTGGCCCGATTGTCACGCCCGGCGCGTCATTTTTCGTCCAGCAGGTCCGGCCGCCGCGCCCGCGTCAGTTCCAGCGCCTGCGCGCGCCGCCATTCGGCGATCTTGCCGTGATTGCCGGAGGTCAGCACGTCCGGGATCGCCATGCCCTCGAACTCGGCGGGACGGGTATAATGCGGATGCTCCAGCATGCCGCTCTCGAAGCTTTCCTCCTCGCCCGACGCCGTGTTGCCCATGACTCCCGGCAGGAGGCGCACGATCGCATCGAGCAGCACCTGTGCGGCGATCTCCCCGCCCGACAATATGTAGTCGCCGATCGAAACCTCCTCGAGGCCGCGCGCGTCGATCACGCGCTGGTCGACACCCTCGAACCGGCCGCAGAGGATCACCGCGCCGGGCCCGGCGGCGAGGTCACGCACGCGCGCCTGCGTCAGCGGCCGCCCGCGCGGGCTCATCAGGAGGCGCGGCCGTGGATCGCCTTGCGGCGACGCATGGTCGACGGCCTTCGCGATGATGTCCGCCTTAAGCACCATGCCCGCCCCGCCGCCGGCCGGCGTGTCGTCCACCGTGCGGTGGCGGTCGGTGGCGAAGTCGCGGATCTGCACCGTGTCGAGCGCCCATGTGCCCTCCGCCAGCGCCCGGCCGGCGAGCGACAGGCCGAGCGTGCCGGGAAACATCTCCGGATAGAGCGTCAGGACCGTCGCGCGGAACGTCACGGCCGCCCCTCTTCCTCGTCCTCGTCCGGCAACAGGCCTGCGACGGCCGGGTCGACGATGATCCGCCGCTCGGCGAGCGACACCTGCGGCACCGCCGCGCGGGTGAACGGCACCATCGCCGTGCCGCCCGTCGAAAGCGTCAGCTCTATGATGTCGCCGGCGCCGAAATCGTGCATCGTCTTGACCGTCCCGAGCCGTGCGCCGGCCTCGTCCACCGCCTCGAGCCCGATTAGGTCGGCATGGTAGAACTCGTCCTCGCCGAGATCGTCCGGCAGCGCGCTTCGCGAAACGAAGAGCTCGGTCCCGTTCGCGGCTTCCGCCGCCTCGCGTGTCGTGATCTCCTTGATGCGCGCGACGACGACATTCTTCGCCGGGCGCAGATTGGCGATCGTGTAGGCCACGCCCCTGGCGTCGGTCAGCTTGCCATAGTCGCCGAGCGCCAGCGGATTGCCGGTGAAGGTCTTGATCCGCACCTCGCCGCGCACGCCATGCGGCGCGCCTATCACCGCCATCAGAACTCGCTGGTCGTCGTTCATTTCATTCGCTTCCTTTTGCGCCCGCTTCAAACGCCGCCCTTCACCGCCTGTCAACCTTGGACGGCGAAGATGGCGCCATGTCCGAATTCCTCGTCATCGCCCGGCCCGATCTTCAGGACGCCCGCGAAAGCTGGCTGAAATCGCTCGGCCACGAGCGCCGGCTGGCGCCGCTGACGGTCGAAGCCTATGAGCGCGACACGCGCCAGTTCTTCGTTTTCCTGACCGGCCATCTCGGGGCGCCGCCCGCGATCTGCGACATCGCCGACCTCCGCCCGGCCGACCTGCGCGCCTGGCTCGCCGCCCGGCGCGGCGATGGCGCAGGCGCGCGCACGCTGGGGCGCGGCCTTGCCGGCATCCGGTCGCTGCTGAAGTTTCTCGAACGGCGCGGCCTCGTCAACTCCGCCGGAGCGTCGGCCTTGCGCTCGCCCAAGCAGCCGAAATCACTGCCCAAGCCGTTGACGGCATCGGACGCGCGCCGCGTCGTTTCCCAAGGCGACCAGCTCGCCGAGGAACCCTGGATCGCCGCCCGCAACGCCGCCGTGCTGACGCTGCTCTACGCCTGCGGCCTGCGCATTTCCGAAGCGCTCGGCCTTGCCGGCGACGACCTTTCTGCCGAGACCGACACCGTCCTGCGCGTCACCGGCAAGGGCGGCAAGACGCGGCTCGTCCCGGTTCTGCCCGCAGCCCTCGCCGCCATCGCCGGCTATCGCCGTCTCTGCCCTTATCATCTGGACGCGGCCAGGCCGCTTTTCCGCGGCGCCAAGGGCGGGCCGCTCGCGCCGGCCATCGTCCAGCGTGAGATGAAGAAGATGCGCTCGGCGCTCAATCTGCCCGACACCGCGACGCCGCACGCGCTTCGCCATTCCTTCGCGACGCACCTTCTCGCCCGCGGCGGCGACCTGCGCGCGATCCAGGAACTGCTCGGCCATGCGAGCCTGTCGACGACGCAGATCTATACCGGCGTCGATTCCGCCCGCCTCCTCGAAATCTACGACAAGGCCCATCCGCGCGGCCGCCGCTCCGCCGCTTAACGATTTCGCCTCATATGCGCGCTAGGTTCCGGCCATGTTGATGCGTTTCGATCCCGACCGCCTTGCCGACGCCGCGCTGCGCTTCCTCGCCGCGCTGACGACGCTCGCCTTCGCAAGCTTCACGCTCATCCTCTTCGCCGGAACATGGACCGCGCAGGCCGAGGCCGTGTGCACCGGCGACGATCTTCTCGCCATCATGGAGCGCGACGACCCGGCCGCCTATGCCCGCCTGCTCGAAGCCTCGGCCGCAACGCCGAACGGCGAGGCCATGCTGTGGCAAATCGAGGCGCCGAATGGTGCCGTGTCGCATCTCTACGGCACCATGCACGTCACCGATCCGCGCATCGTCGAGCTGGACGCCGAGGCGAGCGCCGCCCTCGACGCCTCCGAAACGCTCGTGATCGAGACCACCGACATCCTCGACCCCGCCGCGATCATGGCGACGATGGCCGAGCATCCGGACCTGATGATGTTCACCGACGCGACCACGCTCTCCTCGCTGCTCGCCGACGAGGACCGCGAACGGGTCGAGGATGCGCTGGACGAACGCGGCCTCTCGCTCGGTGCCGTCGACAAGATGAAGCCGTGGATGATCGCCGCGATGGTCACGCTGCCGACATGCGAACTCGCCCGCAAGTCCGCCGGCGCCGAAATCCTCGACGTCGCGCTCGCCACCCGCGCCAGGGCGGCAGGCATGGAAATCGAAGGCCTCGAGACGACGGCAGAACAGCTCGGCGCGATGGCCGCCCTGCCGCTCGATTTCCACATGCGCGCCCTCGTCGAGACGATCGCACTGGGCGAGACGATCGATGACGTCATCGAGACGATGGTCGTCATCCACGCGCGCGGCGAGCCGGGGCTGTTCTGGCCCTTCTTCGAGGCCGCCCTGCCCGGCGAGGCCGAAGACGGCATCGCCATCGCCGGCTTCGAACAGTCGGTCATCGTCGACCGCAACCACACCATGGCCGGGCGCATGGCGCCGATCCTCGACGCCGGCGGCGCCTTCGTCGCCATCGGCGCGCTGCACCTGCCGGGCGAGGAGGGCGTCGTCGCGCTGCTCGAAAAGGCCGGCTACGCCGCGACGCCGCTGCCCGCGCGCAACTAGCGCCGCGGGAACCGTGCGCCTTCACGCACGTTTAGGTTCCGATAAGTCATCTTGAGGAGCCTGAATCATGGCCGACCCCCTGCGTAACCGCGATCCCATCGCGCATGATCCGCTGAACCCCGCCGATCCGGCGGACCCCCGCTATGCAGCCAACGACCCGCGTGCGGTCGATCCCGCGACCGTGGCGCCGCGCCCGTCGGACACGATCGTCGTCGACAATACCGGCCGCTCCGGCGGCGGGTCGAACGCGCTTGTCATCGGCGTCGTCGCTGCAGCGATCGTCGTCGCCCTGCTGGTCTTCATGAACTGGTCGCCCGGCACGGACACCGCCGTCGATCCGGGCGGCGCTACCGTCGAGGAGCCCGCCGCGACGGCACCCGCTCCGGCCGGCGACGCGACCGCTCCGGCCCCGGCCGCGGAAGCTCCGGCAACCACGGCTCCGGCTGACACCGCCCCGGCCGCGCCTGCCGCCGAGGACACCGCTCCGGCCCCCGCCGACGAGGCTCCGGCCGATACGGCCCCCGCGACCGAGCCGGCCGAGTAATAAGGCTTCGACGATCAAGCCCCGCTCTTCAGCGGGGCTTTTTCGTTGTCACCCCTGCCGGCGCGCCATGAAGGCGAGCTTTTCGAACAGGTGCACGTCCTGCTCATTCTTCAGGAGCGCGCCGTGCAGCTTCGGCAGCGCGTTCTTCGGATCGGCGCGAAGGTCCGCCGGGTCGACATCGTCGGCGACGAGCAGCCGGATCCAGTCCAGCGCCTCGGAGGTCGACGGCTTCTTCTTCAGCCCCGGCACCTCGCGCACCTCGTAGAACTGCGTCAGCGCCGAGCGCACCAGCTCCTGCTTGATGCCCGGATAGTGCACGTCGACGATCTTTCCCAGCGTCTCGGCGTCGGGGAAGCGGATATAGTGGAAGAAGCAGCGGCGCAGGAAGGCGTCCGGCAGTTCCTTCTCGTTGTTCGAGGTGATGATCACGATCGGCCGGTGCACGGCCCTCACCGTTTCGCCGGTCTCGTAGACGTAGAACTCCATCTTGTCGAGTTCCTGCAAGAGGTCGTTCGGGAACTCGATGTCGGCCTTGTCGATCTCGTCGATCAGGAGCACGACCTTGCGGTCTGCCGCGAAGGCATCCCACAATTTGCCGTGCTTGATGTAGTTGCGGATGTCGTTGAAGCGCGCGTCGCCGAGCTGGCTGTCGCGCAACCGCGAGACGGCGTCGTATTCGTAGAGGCCCTGCTGCGCCTTGGTGGTCGACTTGACGTTCCATTCGAGGAGGTCGAGCCCGAGCGCGGCGGCGATCTGCCGGGCGAGTTCGGTCTTGCCGGTGCCCGGCTCGCCCTTGACGAGCAGCGGCCGCTCCAGCGCGATCGCCGCATTGACCGCGACCATCAGATCCTTGTCGGCGACATAGGACGATGTCCCTTCGAAACGCATCCGCGAACTCCGTTTTGAAACAGGAGCGGACAGTAGGGAGAGGCCTTCCATGGCGCAAGAACCGGCCATGAAAAAACCCCGCGGCGCGATGCGCCACGGGGCTTTGAAGCGTCGTGGGACCGGGCCTTAGCGGCCCGAACCGACCTGCCACGCATTGTAGACGTTGCCGTCGGCAGACTGAGTGGTGCCGACCGAAGCCGTCGACATGTCGTCGACCGAGGCGGTCGTCATGGTCTCGAAGCTGCCGGCCGGGGCCGGGGCGACGGCGACGTTCGAACCCGAGAGCGCATCGTTGAGCTGGGTCGAAACGGCGGCGTCGTAATTGCCGTAATAGTAGGGAGCCTGCTGGGCGAAGGCTGCGCCCGAAACGCCGAGGACGAGTGCGGAGGCGAGAAGAATGCGGTTCATGATGGTACTCCTTGATGTTGGTCCGACGCCCTTCACGAGGATACGCCCCTTGGACCGTTGAAATTTCGAGGCGGCCATATCGCCGTCCGATGAGTGGCATTTGGGAAACCGGCTAAGGGGTCGCAATGTGTTCAACGTTGAACAATCCGTCACCGATTTCATCGCGGCTTCGTGACCGAACCCCTGGAACCTTCCGCCCGAGGTCACTCGGCTATGGACGGGAATATGAGCGCTTGCGAATTCACTGGCAAAACAACGAGCCGGGACAGATGCGCAACCGCGCGTCGACGCATCGTGACGCAGCTCACGGAACCCATCACGAAATGCGGCGCGTTCACGTGAACCCGGCTGGCGAAACGGCACCCGCCCGCCTATATTGATCACGGCGTTCTGCGCTTCTCGACAGGAGTAACTTAATTCTCGGGGCCTTACTGATCTCTAGGGAGCTGTCCCTGGCCGGACCCGTGGGTTCGGACACACGGCGCCCACCTACGTTGTAGGCACCCGGGATCAACCTCTCCATCGGATGCCGTGGTTCGCTTTTCCGCCTTGCCGCCGCGCGACACGTCGATGTCGCCATCTCCCCTTCCGTCATCCCGGTTCAGTCTGTAATCGGGATGAAGAGGAGGGCACGACATGAACCCACGCGAACTGAAGAAGGCCCTGCGCGAGGAAGCGCTGGCGCGGCGCGACGCGCTCGATCCGCAATGGCGCATCGAGGCGTCGCTGCAGATGGCGGAGGCCGCCAACCGCCTCGGCGTCGAGCCCGGCATGGTCGTCTCCGGCTTCTGGCCGATGCGCTCCGAGGTCGACGTGCGCCCGCTGATGTTCGCGCTGCGCGACCGCGGCGCGCGGCTGTGCCTGCCCGCGATCCTCGACAAGCAGACGATCGTCTTTCGCGAGCTCGTGCGCGGCGCCGAGATGGTCGACATGGGCTTCGGCACCTACGGCCCCGGCCCAGAAGCCGCCGTCCTAGATCCCGAACTGATGCTGATCCCGCTTGCCGCCTTCGACGATCGCGGCCACCGGATCGGCTATGGCGCGGGCTATTACGACCGCGCGATCGACCGGATGACGGCGCGCGGCCACGCCCCGCGCCTCGTCGCCATCGCCTTCGACTGCCAGGAGGTGGAGCGCGTTCCCGACCAGGACCACGACGTGCAACTGCCGCAAATCCTGACCGAAAGCGGGTTGCGCCCCTTTCCGAACGGATTATAGGGAGGCGATGCGACTTCTCTTTCTGGGCGACATGGTGGGCAGGACGGGCCGGACGGCGGTCTGGGACCGGCTGCCGGGCCTCATTTCCGATTTCAAGCTCGACTTCGTCATCGTCAATGGCGAGAACGCCGCCGGCGGCTTCGGCATCACGGAAGAGATCTTCCGCCTGACGCTCGACGCCGGCGCCGACGTCGTCACCACCGGCAACCATGTCTGGGACCAGCGCGAGGCGCTGCAATTCGCCCCGCACGAGGAGCGTTTCCTGCGCCCCGCCAATTTCCCGAAGGGCACGCCCGGACGCGGCACCGGGCTTTACATGGCGAAGAACGGCGCGCGCATCCTCGTCTCCAACATCATGGGCCGGGTCTTCATGCACCCCGAGCTCGACGATCCCTTCAAATGCGCCGAGGAGGAGCTCGCCGCCTGCCCGCTCGGCGAGCAGGCCGATGCGGTGGTGATCGACTTCCACGCCGAGGCGACGTCGGAAAAGATGTGCTTCGGCCATTTCGTCGATGGCCGCGCCAGCCTCGTCGTCGGCACCCACACGCACCACCCGACAGCCGACCACCAGATCCTCAATGGCGGCACCGGTTACCTCACCGATGCCGGCATGTGCGGCGATTATGATTCCTCGCTCGGCATGGACAAGGAAGAGCCACTGAACCGCTTCCTCTCCAAGGTGCCGAAAGGCCGCTTCGAGGCCGCGTCCGGCCCGGCGACGATCTGCGGCGTCAGTGTCGAGATCTCCGACCGGACCGGCCTTGCCGAGAAGATCGCGCCGCTGCGGCTCGGACCGCGGCTCGAAGAAACCGTTCCCGCCTTCTGGAACTAAGGCCACGCGGGCCTATTGTTGGCCAGATGCGATTGACGGGCTATCGTGCCCGCCCTACGCATCGGCTCTATTCCCGCCACTCTTTTCCGCCGCATCGATCAACAGGATTCAAATAGCATGGAATGGCTCGCTGGTTATTTCGACTGGCTTAACGACCCGACAGCCTGGGTCGCGCTCGGTACGCTCATCGCCCTCGAGGTGGTGCTCGGCATCGACAACCTGATCTTCATCTCCATCCTGTCCAACAAGCTGCCCGAGCACCAGCGCGCCCGCGCGCGCCGCCTCGGCATCGGCGCGGCGCTTGTCATGCGCCTTGTCCTGCTTGCAACCGTGGCCTTCATCGTCCAGTTGACGCAGCCGGTCTTCACCCTGTTCGGCGAGCCCTTCTCTTGGAAGGACATCATCCTTCTCGTCGGCGGCCTGTTCCTAGTCTGGAAGGCGACCAAGGAAATCCACCACACGGTCGACCCCGAGGATCACAAGGAGGACATGGTCGGAAGCGCCGTGACCGTCACGATGGGCGGCGCGATCTTCCAGATTCTGCTCCTCGACCTGGTGTTTTCGATCGACTCGATCATCACCGCCGTCGGCATGACCGAGCACATCGCGATCATGTACATCGCGGTGATCGTCACGGTGACGGTGATGCTGGTGGCCGCGAACCCGCTCGCCAACTTCATCGCCAAGAACCCGACCATCGTTATGCTGGCGCTCGGCTTCCTCTTGATGATCGGCATGACGCTGATCGCCGAAGGCATGGGCTTCCATGTGCCCAAGGGCTACATCTACGCCGCGATGGGCTTCTCGGCGCTCGTCGAGGGGCTCAACATGCTGACCCGCCGCAAGAAGGCGCGCAGCAAGGCAGGAGCCGGCACCACGCCGCCGGCCCCGCCCGCCCACTAGGCGCGACGACGCCGGCCGTGCTCACACGCCTTCGAGGATGAGCACGGTCGGCCGCCGCGGCAGCGAGCGTCGCGACACCTCGAAGGAGGGGCTGTCGCGATACTCCACCTCGAAAGTCTCGCCGATCATCGCCGCGAAGGTCGAGATCGGCGTCGAGAAGCGGTGCATCGGCAGCACGATCGACGATTGCAGGCGCGCCGTGATCTCCGACACGTCGTTCAGCGACAGCGTCATGCCGCCGTCGAGCGGCACCATCACCACGTCGAGCCGGCCGATCGCGCCGTAATGCTCGGGCGCGAGCGCATGATGCAGATGGCCAAGATGCCCGATGCACAGCCCCGCCACCTCGAAGATGAAGATCGAATTGCCGCCTTCTTCCGCGGCGCCCCAGCGCATGATGTCCGTCGGCACGTTGCGGACATAGACGTCCTCGACCACGACCGCATGGCTTACCGGTCCCTCCTCGCCCCAGCCCGGCAGGACATGCGCGATCCGCGGATCGGGACTGAGCGTGAAATGCGTGCCGTGCGCCCGGTTCATCGTGACGATGTCCGGCACCGGATCGCCGCCATACGCCCCGGAAAAATCCGTCGCGATCCGCACGCCCGCAGGCGTGTCGATGAGGTAGGTCGAATGCCCCGCATAGGTGATCGTGACCGTCTCCTCCTCCGCCTGCGCCAGCGTGAAATTCGCATAGACGACGTTCGGAACGGTCTTTGCGATCGCGAGGCACTGGCTGGGCACCGGCGCGTCCTGCGCGGCGGCGGGAAGGGAAAGGGCGGCCAGCAGGCCGGCGGCGATCAAGGGCTTCATGGGCAGGGCTCCCGCGCGGTATCTGCCGCAACGTAACCGCCGGATCGTCGCCCGCGGGTCACGATTGCGCGAGGCGGGGCTTCTGGACGCCCATGGCCCTTTTCATTATAACCCGGCCAAATTTTCCATTCAGCCGAACGATCGACAGGGGTGCCATGGCCGGCCATTCACAGTTCAAGAACATCATGCACCGCAAGGGCCGCCAGGATGCGGTGCGTTCCAAGATGTTTTCCAAGCTCGCGCGCGAGATCACCGTCGCCGCCAAGATGGGCACGCCCGACCCGGCGATGAACCCGCGCCTGCGCCTCGCCGTCCAGAACGCCAAGGCCCAGTCCATGCCGAAGGACAATATCCAGCGCGCCATCAACAAGGCGGCCGGCGGCGAAGGCGACGACTACGCGGAAGTGCGCTACGAGGGTTACGGCCCCGGCGGCGTCGCCGTCATCGTCGAGGCGCTGACCGACAACCGCAACCGCACCGCCTCCAACGTCCGCGCCGCCTTCACCAAGTCCGGCGGTGCCATGGGCGAGACGGGCTCGGTCGCCTTCATGTTCGATCGCGTCGGCGAAATCGTCTACAAGCCTGAGGCAGGGGACGCGGACAAGATGATGGAAGCGGCCATCGAGGCCGGCGCCGAGGACGTCCAGTCGGACGAGGAAGGCCACACCATCTACTGCGCCTTCGAGGACATCGGTGACGTCGTTTCGGGCCTCGAGACAGCGCTCGGCGAGGCCGAATCGGTCAAGGCGATCTGGCGTCCGCAGACCGGCACGCCGGTCGACGAGGAAAAGGCCCAGTCGATCCTGAAACTCGTCGCCACGCTCGAGGACGACGACGACGTGCAGAACGTCTACGCCAATTTCGAGGTCGACGAGGCGACGCTGGCCAAGCTCTCCGCCGCCTGATGACCGACGCCCCCCGGCCGCGCATCGCGATCACCTATTGCACCCAGTGCAACTGGATGCTGCGCGCGGCCTGGATGGCGCAGGAACTGCTTTCGACCTTCGGTCAGGACGTGGCCGAAGTCGCGCTCATCCCCGGCACCGGCGGCATTTTCACGGTCGCCGTCGACGGGCGCACCGTCTGGGACCGCAAGGCGGATGGAGGGTTTCCCGAGGCGAAGGTCCTGAAGCAGCGCGTCCGTGACGTGGCCTGGCCCGAGCGCGATCTTGGGCATTCGGATCGTTAGGGGACTCAGCCTGTCATGAGCGGCGAGGCCTCGCGCACACCTGAACCACGCCAAGCAACAAAAAACCCGCCACAAGGGCGGGTTCTTCGCAACCAGTATTCGCGTCCGGCTTAGATGCCGAGATTGGCGAACTTGTTCTTGAACTTGGACACGCGGCCGCCGCGGTCGAGCATCGACTGGTTGCCGCCGGTCCAGGCCGGGTGCGTGCTGGGGTCGATGTCGAGGTTCATCGTGTCACCTTCCTTGCCCCAGGTCGAACGGGTCATATACTCGGTGCCATCGGTCATGACGACCTTGATCGTGTGGTAGTCGGGATGGATATCGGCTTTCATCGGTCTTGTCCTAATGTCTCGCTGGGGAGCACGGAGCCAATGCCTGCGGCGATTGCACCCGCTCCGGGCACTTGAAGCTGCGACCGCCAGGGTCTACGGCTTCGAAAAACGTCGGCTGGCCTATACAGGAGCCGAATTTGAATCACAAGAGCGCGCCGGCGAAATCGCAAGAGGCGCGTCGGCCGAGGATGCCCGAGGACGCGATGAGACCCGCAGACGCTGAAGCCGAAGCCCGCCGGCGCTCGCTTCGCCCCTTGCGCACCATGCTGCCCTACATGCTGCGCTACCGCGGCAAGGTTGCGGGCGCGCTGTTCTTCCTGTCGCTGGCGGCGCTGACGACGCTGACGCTGCCGCTCGCGGTGCGCCGGATGATCGACCACGGCTTCACCGGCTCCGACGACCAGCTCATCACCAACTACTTCTCGATGCTGATCGTCATCGCGGTGGTGCTCGCGGCCGCCTCGGCCGGCCGCTACTATTTCGTCATCACCCTCGGCGAGCGCGTCGTCTCCGACGTGCGCCGCGACGTTTTCGCACATGTCGCGCGCCTGTCGCCGGGCTTCTTCGACACGGTCCAGTCGGGCGAGATCGTCTCGCGCCTGACGGCCGACACGACGCAGATCAAGTCGGCCATGGGCGCGACCGCCTCCGTCGCGCTGCGCAACGTCATCCTCGGCACCGGGGCGCTGACCATGATGGTCGTCACCAGCCCAAAGCTCTCCGGCCTCGTCATCGCCGCGATTCCGCTCATCGTCCTGCCGCTCGTCGCCTTCGGCCGCTCGGTGCGGGCGAAGTCGCGCCACGCCCAGGACACGCTCGCCCACGCCACCGCGTATGCGAGCGAGCAGATCGGCTCGGTGCGCACGCTCCAGGCCTTCACCAACGAGGCGCTGGTCACCGGCCGCTATTCGAGCGCCGTCGAGGAGGCCTTCGAGGCCGCGCGGCTTTCGGTCTTCGCCCGCTCCTTCCTCACCTTCTTCGCCATCCTGACGATCTTTTCCTCGATCGTCGGCGTCCTCTGGTTCGGCTCGCGCGACGTTCTGACCGGCGAGATGAGCCCCGGCACGCTCTCGCAGTTCCTGCTCTACGCCGTCTTCGCCGCCGGCGCGCTCGGCGCGCTGTCGGAGGTCTGGGGCGAGCTTTCCCAGGCGGCCGGCGCAGCCGAGCGCCTGACCGAACTCCTGGCCGAGGAACCGCACGTCGCCGAGGCGACCAACCCGGTCCCGCTGCCCGTCCCGGCGCGGGGCGAGGTCGTCTTCGCCGACATCTCCTTCGCCTACCCGGTCCGCCCCGGCCAGTCGGCTATCCAGTCGCTCGATTTCACCGTCCGCCCCGGCGAGACTGTCGCCATCGTCGGCCCGTCCGGGGCCGGCAAGAGCACGATCTTCTCGCTGCTCCTGCGCTTCTACGATCCGTCCGCCGGCGCGATCCTCGTCGACGGCGTCGACATCCGGAAGGCCGCGCTCGACGATCTGCGCGCCCGCATCGCCATCGTACCGCAGGACGTGACGATCTTCGCCGCGACGGCCGCCGAGAATATCGGCTTCGGCCGGCCGGATGCGAGCCGCGCCGAGATCGAGGCCGCCGCGCGCGACGCCCATGCAGAGACGTTCATCGAAAAACTCGACGCCGGCTTCGACACCGAACTCGGCGAGCGCGGCGTCACGCTCTCCGGCGGCCAGCGCCAGCGCGTCGCCATCGCCCGCGCCATCCTGCGCGACGCGCCGATCCTGCTTCTCGACGAAGCCACCTCCGCCCTCGACGCCGAAAGCGAGACGCTGGTCCAGGCCGCGCTGGAGCGCCTGATGGAAGGCCGCACCACCCTCGTCATCGCGCACCGGCTGGCGACGGTGCTCAAGGCCGACCGCATCCTCGTCATGGACCAGGGCCGCATCGTCGAGACCGGCACCCATGAAAGCCTGGTGCGCCAGGGCGGCGTCTACGCCCGCCTCGCCAGCCTCCAGTTCGACGCTGGCGCCGAGGCGTTCAGAAGGGCGGCGGAGTGATGAACTCGCGGGTGCGCCAAGCCCTGATCGAGATCGCGAAAGCTGCGCCTGTCGGAGATGATGATTGGTGGATTATCGGCAGCGCCGCGATTGCTGCGTCGGGGATTGAAGGCGTCGAACCCGATGATGTCGACATCCTCGGATCAACGGCGACACTTCTGAATTTCCTTGATTGCTGGCAGGTCGCCTCGGGCGCTGCACATCCCGGTGGGCAGTTCAGGTCGTACCCCTACGTCCGCGTAAGGCTCCCTGGCTGCCTTCCGATCGAGACGATGGGCGACCTTCAGGTTTACGCCAGTGGCAGGTGGCTTCCCGTTCGTCCGGCCACGCGTGTTGAACTGAAAATCGCCGGCCATTCGATTTTCGTGCCGACGCTTCGCGAACAGATCGACATCTTGCGCATGTTCGGCCGACCCAAGGATCTCGCCAAGGCGAGGCTGATCGAGGCTGCAGCGGGAGCCTGATCGCCCGGTCTATCCCAGTAAATTCCGTGCCGTCCGCATGAATATCCTCGCCCCGATTGGGATCAGATCGTCGGGAAAGTCGTAGTCCGGGTTGTGGAGCTGCGGGACATTCTCGCCGGCGCCCAGGAACAGCATCGCCGACTTCGCCCGCCGTCCGAAATGGCCGAAGTCCTCCGATGCGCGCATCGGCAGTTCGGCCTCGTCGTGCGGGATGCCTTCGGCATCCATCGCCGCGCGCAGATGCGAGACGGCTTCCGGCGCGTTGAGGCTGGCGACGAAGATTTCGTGATAGTCGATCGCGCAGGAGAGCCCCGCGCGGGCCGCCGCATCCTCAGCCAGCGCCTCGGCGGAGGCGACGAGATCGGCCATGCGCTCGTCGAGCCGTGTGCGCAGCGTCGCCCAGACCTCGGCCCGGCCGGGCGCGATGCCGAACACCGCCTCGCCCATCGAGACATGCGTCACCGTGACCATCGCGAAATCGTCTTCCGAGAACCGCCCGCCGCCGAGCGCGGCGAGCTTCGGCATCAGTTCGGCGACGGCCGGCATCGGCGAGGTGCCGGTTTCGGGCATGGAGGAATGCGCGGTCTTGCCGGTCAGCACGATCCGCATCCCGCGCGAGGCGCAATTGACGACGCCCTCCTTCAAGCGCACGTGTCCAAGCGGGGTGCCGGGCAAATTGTGCAGCGAGAAGGCGAAGTCGGGCAGGATCGCATCGTAGCGCGGATCGGCGACGACGCCCGCCGCCCCCGCGCCGGTTTCCTCGGCAGGCTGGAACATCAGCACCACGCGGCCCTTGGCAGGTCGCTCGCGCCCGAGCTGGCGCCCGACCGCGGCAAGGATCGTCGTATGCCCCTCATGGCCGCACATATGCGACTTGCCCGGCACCTTCGAGCGGTGCGGCACGTCGCCAAGCTCCTCGATCGGCAGCGCGTCGGTTTCGGAGCGGAAGAGCACGGTCGGCCCCGGCCGGCCGCTGTCATAGACCACCGCAACGCCGTGCCCGCCGAGCCCGGTCAGTATCTCGTCCGGCTCGGTCGGCGTGAGGAAGGACACGACCTCGCGGGCCGTCTGTTCCTCCTCGCCGGAGATTTCCGGCTGCTCGTGCAGCTTGCGCCGCCACGCCGTCAGTTCCGCGATGTCGCTGTTGGTCAGTTGCATGAAATTGTCCCTGGTCGAGTTCATTGCGCCGCCTTGCGCCCCCCGGCGCGGCCCGAAAAGATGCAGCCGCCGAGAAACGTGCCTTCCAGCGCGTTGTAGCCGTGATAGCCCCCGCCGCCGAAGCCCGCAGCCTCGCCGACGGCGTAGAGCCCTAAAATCGCCTCGCCCGATCCGTCCAGCACCCGCGCGTCAAGATCGGTGTGGATGCCGCCCAGCGTCTTGCGGATGAGGATGTTGAGGCGCACCGCGATCAGCGGGCCGTTCGTCCCATCGAGGATCTTGTGCGGCTTGGCCGTGCGGATCAGCCGGTCGCCGAGATAGGCGCGCGCGCCGCGAATGGCGGTCACCTGCGCGTCCTTGGCGAAGGGGTTGTCGATCTGCCGGTCGCGCGCCGCGATCTGCACCTCCAAACGGTCATGGTCGATCAGCTCCTCGCCGACGAGCCGGTTCATGCCCGCGACGAGTTCGCCGAGCGAGGAAGAGACGATGAAATCCTCGCCATTGCGCTTGAACGCCTCGACCGGCGGCGGCGCGCCCTTGCCACGTCGGCTCTTGACGACCTGCAGCCATTCGCCGGAGGTCAGGTCCGGGTTCTGTTCCGAGCCCGACAGCGCGAATTCCTTCTCGATGATCTTCTGCGTCAGCACGAACCAGGAATGGTCGCGCCCGGTCGACAGGATGCGCTTCAGCGTCGAGAGCGTGTCGAAGCCCGGCATCGCCGGCGCCTCGAGCCGTGTGCCGAACGCGTCGAACCACATCGAGGACGGCCCCGGCAGGATGCGGATGCCATGGTTCGGCCAGATCGGCGACCAGTTCTTCAGGCCTTCCGTATAGTGCCACATCCGGTCTTCGTTGATGACCGCCGCGCCCGCCTCGTGCGCAATGCCGATCATCCGCCCGTCGACATGATGCGGCACGCCAGCGACCATCGTCTTCGGCGCAGGTCCCAGACGCTCCACCGGCCAGTTCTTCCGAACCAGCTCGAAATCGCCGCCGATGCCGCCCGAGGCGACGATTACCGCGCCGGCCGACAGTTCGAAATCGCCCGCGATCCCGCGCGACGACTGCTCGCCGCGCCCGACGGTCGACGGCACCAGCACCTCGCCCGCAACGCCCGTCACCGCACCGTTCGCCTTGACGAGCCGGCTCGCCCGATGGCGAAATTTGAGTTGGATGCGGCCCGCCGAAACATGCTCCCGCACGCGCCGTTCGAACGGCGCGACGACGCCCGGCCCGGTTCCCCATGTGAGATGAAAGCGCGGCACCGAATTGCCGTGCCCGGTGGCGAGCGCACCGCCGCGCTCGGCCCAGCCGACGACGGGAAACCAGCGCATGCCCATGCCGCTGAGCCAGGCGCGCATCTCGCCGGCGGCGAAATCGAGATAGGCTTCGGCGACCTTTCGCGGCCAATGATCCTCGTCGCGGTCGAAACCGGCCGAGCCCATCCAGTCGGACAGAGCGAGTTCTTGGCTGTCGCGGATGCGCATCCGCCGCTGCTCGGGCGTGTCGACCATGAACAAGCCGCCGAGCGACCAGAAGGCCTGACCGCCGAGCGAATTCTCGCCCTCCTGCTCGAGGATCACGACGCGCTTGCCGCGGTCGCCGAGTTCGGCCGCCGCGACCAGCCCCGCCAGCCCGCCGCCGACGATGATCACGTCGCAATCCATGCCGTGCCTCCCGTTGCGGATTATCGTTCGGTGAGCTTCAGTTCGATGCGCCTGTTGCGGTCGCGCGCCTGCGGCGTGTTGGTCTCGTCGAGCGGCTGGAACTCGCCGAAGCCGGCCGCGACCAGCCGTTCGGCCGGCACGCCTTCGGCGACGAGGAACTTGACCACCGAAATCGCGCGCGCGGCCGACAGTTCCCAATTGTCGCGGAACCGCCCGGTGCCCGAAAGCGGGATGTTGTCGGTGTGGCCGTCGACGCGCAGCACCCAGTTGATCTCCGGCGGGATTTCGCGCTGGAGGTCGAGGATCGCATCGGCTAGCTTGGCCATTTCTTCCTGTCCGGCCGGATTGATCACGTCCGCGCCGGTGGCGAACAGCACTTCCGACTGGAAGACGAAACGGTCGCCGACGATGCGGATGTTCTCGCGGTCCGACAGGATTTCGCGCAGGCGCCCGAAGAAGTCGGAGCGGTAGCGGTTCAGTTCCTGCACGCGCTGGGCGAGCGCCACGTTCAGCCGCCGCCCGAGATCGGCGATCTTGGCGTTCGATTGCTGGTCGCGCGCTTCGGAAACGTCGAGCGCGGCTTCCAGCGCGCCGATCTGGCTCCTGAGCGCCGCGATCTGCTGGTTGAGGAGCTCGACCTGGGAAAGCGCGCGCTGTGAAACCTGCCGTTCCTCGTCGAGTTCGCCGGAGAGCGAGCCGATCTGCGCCTCGGCCTCGGCGCCCGCGCCGGAGCCGGCGTCGAGAAGCTGCTGCAGCCGCGAGCGCTCGCTTTCGGCGTCGGACAGCGAGGCCTGCAGCGAGGACAGCGCGTCCTCCATGTCCTGGCTGCTCGACTGTTCGAGCGCCAGCAACTGCGTCAGTTCGTTGATCTGCGCGTTGAGCCGCATCAGCGCCTGGTCGCGGCCGCTGATCTCCTGGGAGAGCAGGAACTGCGCCAGCACGAACACCGACAGGAGGAACATGATGGCGAGCAGCAGCGTCGACAGGGCGTCGACGAAGCCCGGCCAGTAGTCGACATGGCGTTGGCTGCGCCTGCCGCGCGCGAGCGCCATGTCAGTTCTTGTCCTGCTTTTCGAGCGCGCCGGCGATGCGGTCGAGCGTGGCGCGCAGTTCGCGCTGCTCGGCCGCCTGGCTTTCGACCCAGTCGCGCATCATCTGCTGCTCGGAGCGCATGTTCTTGACGAGGCCTGAAATGCCGTCGGCCAGGTTGGCCATCGCAGCCGCCACGCGCGGGCTCGATCCGCCGCCCTGCTCCTGCATGGCGCGCAGCCGCTCCGACATCGCCTTGATCTCCTCCGCCGAGCCGATCTTCGAGGGGTCGGCCACCGCCATGTCGGAGCCGAGATCGGTCACCGAGGAGAGCCAGTTTTCCAGTTCGATGTAGAACCGGTTCTGCGCGCGTCCCGCCTGAAGATCGAGGAAGCCCAGCACCAGCGAGCCCGAAAGGCCGAAGAGCGAGGACGAAAACGCCGTGCCCATGCCTTCGAGCGGCGCGGAAAGGCCCGACTTGAGCGAGTTGAGAACGTCGTTGGCGTCGCCCGAGGCCGGATCGAGCGACTGGATCGTGCTGCCGATCGAGCCGATCGTGCCGAGCAGGCCCCAGAACGTGCCGAGCAGGCCGAGGAAGACCAGAAGCCCGATCAGGTAGCGCGAGATGTCGCGGCTTTCGTCGAGGCGCGTCGCGATCGAATCGAGGATCGACCGCAGCGAATTCGTCGACAGCGCCATGGTCTGCGAGCGGCCGAGCAGCGTCTTCATCGGGGCGAGCAGGACAGGTTCCGTCTCCGCCGATCCGGCGCGGAACGAGTTCACCCATTTGACCTCACGGAACAGCCGGACGACCTGGCCGAACGCGAGCAGGATGCCGATCAGGAGCACGCCGAGGATCAGCCCGTTGAGGCCCGGATTGGTCTCGAAGGCGGACGAAATCTGGCGATAGAGGATGGCGGCGATGAAGCCGACGATCGCCAGGAAGATGATCATCGAAAAGAGGAAGACCTGGGGGCTGGACAGGCCACGCGGATCGTAGTCCGCATCCTCGGCCGCAACGTCCGCACCCAGGGTTCTGAAAAAGGCCATGCCTCGCGCCCCGGATTCGTGCCGCATTTCAATCGTTCACGACTGTAAACGCAATCATGGCGAAATTGAAAGAACGCGGGCCCTCAAATGCCGGGGATGACGGGGGGGCGGCGCTACGGGATCAGACCGGTTTGGCCAGCGTCTTCAACAGCGCCTTGTGGATCAGCTCGTTGCCGGCGACGATCGAGCCGCCGGACAGAACGTCCTGCCCGCCGGTGCGGTCGGAGGTGAAGCCACCCGCCTCGCGCACGATCAGCATGCCGGCCGCCATGTCCCAAGACGACAGCCAGTCTTCCCAGTATCCGTCGACGCGGCCCGCGGCGACATAGGCGAGGTCGAGCGAGGCGGCGCCCATGCGGCGGATGCCGGCGACTTCGCCCATCACGTTGCGCAGGTCGACCAGCGCCTTGCCGTGATGGCCGCGGCCAAGATGCGGGATGCCGGTGGCGATCACCGAGTCGGAGAGCTTCGAGCGTGCCGCGACGCGCAGGCGCCGGTCGTTCATGAACGCCCCGCCGCCGCGCTCTGCCGTGTAGAGCTCGTCCATCGCCGGATTGTAGACCACGCCCGCGACGACCTGCCCCTGGCGCTCCAGCGCGATCGAGATCGCGAAGATCGGGATGCCGTGCAGGAAGTTGGTGGTGCCGTCGAGCGGGTCGACGATCCAGGTGTGCTGGCCGTCATCGCCCTCGATCGCGCCGCGCTCCTCCATCAGGAAGGAATAGCCCGGCCGCGCGCGCGACAGTTCCGCGTGTATGATCTCCTCGGCCTTGCGGTCGGCCTGGCTGACATAGTCGCCCGGCCCCTTGAGCGAGACCTGCAGATTCTGCACCTCGCCGAAATCGCGCGACAGCGACCGCCCGGCCTTCATCGCGGCCTGGACCATCACATTTAGAAGTGCAGAGCGTGCCATTTTTCTTCCTTTTCGCTGCTCGCCGGAGAGGGCATTGAGGCGAGGAGAGCCGGTTCAGAGCGTGCCGAAAATGGTGAGGTCCGAGAACCGGAGCGGAGCGTACATCAGTACGTGAGCACCGGAAGCGCAGGACCTTGCCATTTGCAGGCCGCTTTGGACCGGCTAAGCCGCCTCAATCGGCGCGGCGCACGTAGGTGATCTCGTTGGTATCGACGATGATCTTCTCGCCCGACGAGATGAAGGGCGGGACCATGACGCGGACGCCGTTTTCCATCACCGCCGGCTTGTAGGAGGACGCCGCCGTCTGGCCCTTCACAACCGGGTCGGCCTCGGCGATCGTCAGCGTGACGTAGTCGGGCAGCGAGATGCCGATCGGCTTGTCCTCGTAAAGCTCGACCGTCACCTTCATGCCGTCCTGCAGGAAGGCGGCGCGCTCGCCGACGAAGTCCTTGAGAAGTTCGAGTTGCTCGTAGCTTTCGTCGTCCATGAACACCAGCGCCTCGCCCTGCTCGTAGAGATAGGAGAAATCCTTCTGCTCGAGGCGGACCTTCTCGACCGTCTCGGCGGCGCGGAAGCGCTCGTTGAGCTTGGTGCCGTTGATGAGATTCTTGAGCTCGACCTGGTTGTAGGCGCCGCCCTTGCCGGGCTTCACCGCATTGGTCTTGACCGCGACCCAGAGCCCGCCATCGTGCTCGATGACATTGCCGGGACGGATTTCGTTGCCGTTGATCTTCGCCATGATCGTCTTTCGCAAAATGGGAAAATGGGCGCGAGGCCGCAATTGCGGCCTCCAAGACCATAAAACGCGCCGTCAGGCAAGGCTAAGGCTGATCTTGCTCGCCGTTGCCGTCGTCGCTCGCGGCTTCGGCCGCGCCATCCTCCGGCTCTTCGAGCGCCGCCGGTCCCGAACCGCCCTGCTCGATTTCGGCCATGCGCGTGCGCGCCGCCTCGAGTTCGGCTTCGGAAAGCCCGGCGAGATGGTCCTCCATCACCGGGTCGACGAGGCCCTCGCGTTTGGCGAGCATGTACCACGCCGCCGCTGCGATCGAATCGCCCTCGACGCCCATCCCGGCCCAGTAGAGCTTGGCGAGCCGGTTGCGCGCGGCGACGTTGCCGCCGGTCGCGGCAAGCTCGATCCAGCCGAAGCCGGTCTCCATGTCGCGCGCCCCGCCGATACCCTCGACGAGCCACGACCCGAGTTCCACCTGCGCGGTGTCGAAATTCTGCTGCGCCGCACGGGCGAGCCAGGTGCGCGCGGCCGCAAGGTCCGGCTCCTCGCCCTGCGTGAGCAGCATCGCCAGCGCATATTGCGCATCGGGCAGGCCGGTGCGCGCGGCGCGCTCGAAATAGGCCAGCGCCTCGCGCTCGTCCGCCTCGTTGCCGGCCTCGTCGATCATCATCTGGCCGAAATTGAACTGCGCCATCGGGTTGCCGGCATCGGCCGCGGCCTTCATCAGCTCGTAGGCGCGGGTGCGGTCGCGCGGCAGGAACTCGCCGTCGATCAGCATCAGGGCGGTCTGGAACTGCGCTTCCGGCACGCCCTGCTCCGCCGCCGCCTCGTACCATTTCGCGGCCAGTTGGCCGTCGCGGCGCACGCCGAGCCCGCGCGCATAGATTTCCGCGACCAGCGTCTGCGCGGCCTTGTCGCCGGCCTCGGCCCGCGGCAGCGCCAGCTTCAGCGCCGTGATGTAGAGCCCGCGCTGGTAGGCGCCGTAGGCCGGGTCCGGCTCCTGGCCGCCGAACCGGCTGGGCGCGACTTCGGAAGCCTGCGGCCCGGTCACCTGCCCGCCATCCTGCGCGAGCGCAGGCCCGGCCATCGCGATGGCAATCACGAGTGCGAGAAGCGGATCATTCCTCATCGAGACGCGGCGCCCTCTCGTCCAGAAGCGCGTTCAGCGCTGCGACCCGCGCGGCGGGATCGTCATGGGCGAACACCGCCTGCTCGACCGCGACGAAATCGACGCCCGTCTCGGCCACCACCGCCACGCTCTCGTCGGAAGAGCCGGCCATGACGATGCAGGGCACGGCGACCATCTCGCCCCACCACTCGCCGAGCGAAAGGTTGCGCGCATGCGCCTCGGGCTTGGTGTCGTAGCCGAACCGGCCGAAGAACATGTAGTCGGGCTGCGTCTCGCCGAATTCCAGCGCGTCGTCGCGCGTCTTCACGCCGCCGGTGCCGACCATGATCTTGCTGCCGTGGCGTTCGATCATGTCGGCGAGATCGGCCTTCGATCCCTCGAAATGCAGCCCGTCGGTCCTGGCGCGCATGGCGACGCGCGCATCGCCCTCGACGATGACGGCAACGCCCTTGTCCTGGATCGCCGGCGTCACCCTTTCGACGAAGGCGAGATAATCCTGCTCCGAACGCGCGCCGCGCGGCAACATCACCGAAGCGACGTCGCCGCCGGCGAGAGCCGAGGCGATTGCCGCGCCCGCGTCGCCCGACGAGGGCGCGATCAGGACGAGGCGGCAGCGATTGGGAAGGGCGTCTGGCATTGCACTCTCTCAGGCGTGGACGCCGATTTGGCGCGCGATCTTGTTGTGATTGCGGCATAAGCCATGCGACACGACTTGACCAGAAGCCACGAAGACCCGCGCCTTGCTGACCGATCCCTGGTTCTACGCCGCCGCCATCCCCTCCGTCCTGCTCGTCGGCCTGTCGAAGGGCGGGCTCGGCGGCGCCGCCGCGCTCATCGGCGTGCCGCTGATGGCGCTGGTCGTGCCCCCGGTGCAGGCCGCCGCGATCCTGCTGCCGATCCTGATCCTGATGGACATCGTTTCGCTGTGGCTGTGGCGCGGCAATCGCGACATGACGACCCTGCGCATCATGCTGCCGGGCGCGCTTCTCGGCATCGCCATCGGCTGGCTGACGGCCGCCATCGTCACCGAGGCGATGGTGCGCCTCATCGTCGGCATCGTCGCGCTCGCCTTCTTCCTGCGCTGGTTCGCGACCCGCATGGCCGGCTCCGAACACCGCGCCAGCCACTCCGTCGCGCGCGGTACCTTCTGGGGTACAGTCAGCGGCTTCACCTCCTTCGTCGCCCATGCCGGCGGCCCGCCCTACCAGGTCTACGCGCTCGCGCTCGGCCAGGCGCCGCGCATCTATGTCGGCACCAGCGTCATCTACTTCGCCATCGTCAACGCGGTGAAGCTCGTACCCTATTTCGCGCTCGGCCAGTTCGACGCCGCGAACCTGACCGCGTCCGCCGTGCTGATGCCGATCGCGCCGCTCGCCACCATCGCCGGCGCATGGATTGTCCGGCGCATGCGCGCGGAAGTCTTCTACCCGTTCATGTACGCCATGGTCTTCATCGTCGCGCTGAAGCTCATCTGGGATGGGCTTTCGGCCCTGCTTGACGGATAGCGGCCGTAGCGCTTTTCTCGGCATCCGATTTCGGGAGGACACGACCAGCATGACCATCTACGAGCAGCATCTCGGCAAGAATCCGGCCAACCACCAGCCCATGACGCCGCTCACCTTCCTGGAGCGCGCGGCGAAGGTCTTCCCCGACCACGTCGCCATCGTCCACGGCAAGACGCGCACGACCTACAGGATCTTCTGGGAACGCGCGCTGCGCCTCGCCTCGGCGCTGGCCACGCGCGGCATCGGCAAGGGCGACACGGTGACGGTGATGCTGTCGAACACGCCGCCGATGCTGGAGGCGCATTACGGCGTGCCGATGGTCAAAGCCGTACTCCACTCGCTCAACACGCGGCTCGACGCCGCCGCCATCGCCTTCCAGCTCGATCACGCCGAAACGAAGGTGCTCATCGTCGACCGCGAGCACTCGAAGGTCGTCGCCGAAGCCCTCGCGCTCGCCTCCGTCAAGCCGCTCGTCGTCGACTATGACGACCCCGACTACTCCGACGACGCACCCTATCCGAAGGGCGAGCGCATCGGCGCCGATGACTACGAGGCGCTCCTCGCCGCCGGCGACCCGGATTTCGCCTGGTCGATGCCCGACGACGAATGGGACGCGATCTCGCTCAACTACACCTCCGGCACGACCGGAAATCCCAAGGGCGTCGTCTACAGCCACCGCGGTGCGGCGTTGATGTGCTACGCGAACACGATCCATGCCGGCATGGACAAGCACTGCGTCTACCTGTGGACGCTGCCGATGTTCCACGCCAATGGCTGGTGCTTCCCGTGGACGCTCGCCGTCCAGATCGGCACACATGTGTGCCTGCGCTGGGTGCGGGCAAAGCCCATGTACGACGCGATCGCCGACAATAACGTCACGCATCTGTGCGGCGCGCCGATCGTCATGGCGACGCTCATCAATGCCGAGGACAAGGACAAGCGCGACTTCCCGCAGACGGTGACCTTCAACACCGCCGCCGCCCCGCCACCCGAAGCCGTGCTCTCCGGAATGGCCGATGCCGGCTTCGCCGTCGTCCATCTCTACGGCCTGACCGAGACCTACGGCCCCGCGACCGTCAACGAATGGAAGGGCGAGTGGGACGACCTCGACAAGGGCGCGCGCACCACCAAGAAGGCCCGACAGGGCGTGCGCTATGCCGCGCTCGAAGGCCTGACCGTCATGGACCCCGAGACGATGCAGGAAACGCCCGCCGACGGCGCGACGCTGGGCGAGGTCATGTTCCGCGGCAACATCGTCATGAAGGGGTATCTGAAGAACCCCAAGGCAACCGACGAGGCCTTCGCCGGCGGCTGGTTCCATTCCGGCGACCTCGGCGTCATGCACCCCGACGGCTACATCCAGTTGAAGGACCGCTCCAAGGACATCATCATCTCCGGCGGCGAGAACATCTCCTCAATCGAGGTCGAGGACGCGCTCTACAAGCACCCCGCCGTCGCCTCCTGCGGCGTCGTCGGCCGCACGGACGAGAAATGGGGCGAGACGCCCGTCGCCTATGTCGAGCTGAAACCCGGCCGGACGGCCACGGAGGACGAGATCATCGAGCATTGCCGCACCCTGATCGCGCGCTACAAATGCCCGCGCACGGTCATCTTCGGCGAGGTGCCGAAGACCTCGACCGGCAAGATCCAGAAGTTCCGGCTGCGGGAGATGGCCAGGGCACTTTGACCACATCGGTCAAAACGGGACAGTTTTCGACGGATTTTCCGAAAATTTTACCGTTCGTTAAGCTTTACGGGTGTTTACTGTCTCCATCCAGTCTTCTGGATTCTTACCGAGTGGTCGGACCACTCCGTTTGACGCCTCCCTGTTAAACTCCTGAGAGCCGCGCTTTCCGTGGCTCTTTTTTTTGGCCGTTCGGCAGGCCCCGACGCGACGCGCGTTAACCCTTTGTTAAACATCCGGTTGCCCCGGTCGTGGACAAGGCGCATGGTCGTCCTTGTGACCGGCGGCAATTCGTGGAACCTCAGGCTCCGCCTCGCCGTTGTCGGCACGCAGGCGCGGAAGATCAGGGATTTCGGGGCGTTTTGATGAGAATGGAAGCCGGGAGCGGCCAGGCCGCGACGATCAATCTGGCGGAACACCGCGTCTTTTCCGGCTCGTTCAAGAAGCTTTACGGCGAAGGCATGCACCTCGTCGAGGAGGCAGCCGAATATCTCGACGGGCAGGGCCGGGTCGAGGCGAAGTCGCTGGCGCGCGTCGCCGCCACGCTCTACGCGGCCGAATCGATGCGGCTCACCACCCGCCTGATGCAGATCGCCTCCTGGCTCCTCCTCCAGCGCGCCGCCAATTCCGGCGAGATGACGCGCGAGCAGGTCGCCGCCGAAAAATCCAAGGTCCGGCTCGACACGGCGTCGGCCTTCGACACCGACCAGTCCTGGGGCGAACTTCCCGCCGCCTTCCGCGATCTCGTCGACCGGTCGCTGCGCCTCCAGTCGCTCGTGCGCCGCATGGACGGCGAGGTCTACGGCGCCGACGACAGCTTCGAGCGCCGCGCGGTCAATCCGGTCTCCGACCAGATCACCCTGCTGAAGACCGCTTTCGGGCGCTAAACCGAAAATTCGTTGCTGCTTTGTTCACGCTTTCATGTCATAGCGGACGTGAAAGACGGGGACTTCATGGCAGAGACGATTCGCATCATCGGCATCGATCCGGGCCTGCGCCGCACCGGCTGGGGCATCATCGACGCCATCGGCAATTCGCTGCGCTTCGTCGGCTCCGGCACCATCCGCTCGGATGCCGACATGGACCTCGCCTCGCGGCTGTGCCAGTTGCATGACGGGCTGGAAGAGATCATCCAAACCCATATGCCGGTCGAGGCGGCGGTCGAACAGACCTTTGTCAACAAGGACGCGACCGCGACGCTGAAGCTCGGCCAGGCGCGCGGCATCGCCATGCTGGTCCCCGCCCGCGGCGGCCTGCGCGTTGCCGAATACGCGCCCAATGCGGTTAAGAAGTCTGTCATCGGCGTCGGCCATGGCGACAAGAAGCAGATCCACATGATGGTGAAGGTGCTGATGCCGCGCGCGACCTTCGACACCGACGACGCGGCCGACGCCATCGCCATCGCCATCTGCCACGCCCATCACCGCCAGAGCGTCACGGGCCGGCTTGCAATGGCCGCGGCGGCAGCGGGGTGAAACCATGATCGGAAAACTGAAAGGCACCGTCGACGAGATCGCCGAGGACCACTGCATCGTCGACGTCCACGGCGTCGGCTACGTCGCCTACTGCTCCACCCGCACGCTGGCCGGCATCGCCGCCGGCGAGGCGGTAACGCTCTTCATCGAGACCTATGTCCGCGAGGACATGATCCGGCTCTACGGCTTCAAATCGCAGCTCGAGCGCGAATGGTTCCGCCTGTTGCAGAACAACGTCCAGGGCGTCGGCGCCAAAGTGGCGCTGGCCGTTCTCTCCACCCTCACTCCGTCCGAACTCGCCAACGCCATCGCGCTGCGCGACATCACCATGGTCGCCCGCGCCCCCGGCGTCGGCAAGAAGGTCGCCGAGCGCATCGTCACCGAATTGCGCACCAAGGCCCCCGCCTATGCGGGCGAGGCGACCGGCACGATCGGCCTCAAGCAGGAACTCGGCGAAGGCGTCGCCCCCGCCCCCATAGCCGACGCCGTCTCCGCACTCGTCAACCTCGGCTACTCCCGCGACATCGCCGCCAACGCAATCGCCACCGCGCTGAAGACGGCCGGCGAGGGCGCGGATTCGCCAAAACTGATCCGGCTGGGGTTGAAGGAACTGGCGCGGTGAGCACTATCGCTCGCAATCTTCCTTACATTTTGATAAAGGTAAGGAAATGAGGTCCGGATGGGTTTGGAAGCAAAGATAACCAGCAAGGGGCAGGCGACCATTCCGGCCGAGGTCCGCGAGCGGCTTGGCCTGCACGCCGGCGACCGCATCGCTTTCATCGAGGTCGAGCAGGGCTTTCTGGTGATCCCCCGCAACCGACCGATCGAAAGCCTTTTTGGCTCACTCGCAGCTTACGCAATTCCGAATACGACGATCGAGGACTACAGGCGCGCGCTCGGTGATGCGATCAGCGATCGTGCGGCTGGTAAGGGCGAGCCAGACAATTGAGGGGACTGGACACGAATATCCTCCTGCGCGCCATGCTGGATGACGACCCGATCCAATCGCCCGTCGCGCGGCGATATCTGTCGGGCCTCGATAGCGAAACGCCCGGATTTGTGAACATCCCCGTCGTGATGGAATTCTTCTGGGTCTTGCGCTCGCGCTATAAGCTTCCCCGACCGGTAGTGTCCGGCGCGATTCGCAACCTCCTCGAGGTTGAGCATCTCGAGTTCGAGGCATTCGATACGGTCGGCAAGGCGCTCGCCACTTTCGAAACCGGCGTCACCGATTTCGCCGACGCAGTCGTCGCGCTACGAAACCAGGAACTTGGGGCCGGCATTACTTTGACATTTGACCAGAACGCCGCCCGCTCCATCCCCTCCATGCAACTCCTGACCGGAGCATCCGGCTCGTGAACACCGCCCCCCGCCTGATCACGCCGGAAAAGCGCGGCGAGGACGTCGACACGACACTGCGCCCGCAAACGCTCGACGACTTCGTCGGCCAGGCGGCCGCGCGCGCCAATCTCAAGATCTTCATCGAGGCGGCGAAGAATCGCGGCGAGGCGCTTGACCACGTGCTTTTCGTCGGCCCGCCCGGCCTCGGCAAGACGACGCTGGCTCAGATCATGGCGCGCGAGCTCGGCGTCAATTTCCGATCCACATCCGGCCCGGTGATCGCCAAGGCCGGTGACCTCGCCGCGCTTTTGACCAATCTCGAAGACCGCGACGTCCTCTTCATCGACGAGATCCACCGCCTGAACCCGGCGGTCGAGGAAATCCTCTATCCGGCGATGGAGGATTTCCAGCTCGACCTGATCATCGGAGAAGGCCCCGCCGCCCGCTCGGTCAAGATCGACCTCGCCCGCTTCACGCTGGTCGCCGCGACGACCCGGCTTGGGCTGCTGACGAACCCGCTGCGGGATCGCTTTGGCATCCCCGTCCGGCTCGATTTCTACACCGTCGAGGAACTGGAAAAGATCGTCAGCCGCGGCGCGCGCATCCTGTCATTGCCGATGAGCGGCGACGGTGCCGTCGAAATCGCCCGCCGCGCTCGCGGAACGCCTCGCATCGCCGGCCGTCTCCTGCGCCGTGTGCGCGACTTCGCCTCCGTCGCCGGCGCCGCAATCGTCGACCGCAAGGTCGCCGACGCCGCGCTCACGCGCCTCGAGGTCGACGCACTCGGCCTCGACAATCTCGACCGGCGCTATCTGTCGATGATCGCCACCAACTTCGGCGGCGGCCCGGTCGGCATCGAAACCATCGCGGCGGGACTTTCCGAGCCGCGCGATGCCATCGAGGACATCATCGAGCCCTATCTGATCCAGCAGGGCTTCATCCAGCGCACCCCGCGCGGGCGCATGCTGACGGCCAACGCGTGGCGGCATCTCGGGCTGGAAGCGCCGCGCGACCTGGCGGTGCGGCAGACGAGCTTGTTCGAGGATGAATAAATGTTGAGCGTTGCAATCACCCCCCTCTGGCCTGCCGGCCATCTCCCCCTCAAGGGGGGAGATCAGTCTCTCCATCGGCTCGCTCACTCGTTCAACGGCGTAGCGACAAAGACGACGCGAGTGATCTCCCCCCTTGAGGGGGAGATGGCCGGCAGGCCAGAGGGGGGTGCCTTGGCGCCAACCCATGTCTAGGGACCTCCACGCCCTCGCCGGCGAACTCACCCCCTTCGGCCACCGCATCCACGCCCGCGTCTACTACGCCGACACGGATTTTTCCGGCGTCGTCTATCACGCGCGCTATCTCGAATTCTTCGAGCGCGGCCGCTCGGATTTCCTGCGCCTTGCCGGCGTCCACCACACCGAGCTGGCCGACGGCAAGCATGGCGAGAAGCTCGTCTGGGTGGTCAAGCGCATGGAGATCGACTTTCGCGCCTCCGCCAGGATCGACGACATCCTGACCATCGACACCCGCACCGAAAAGATCTCGGGCGCGCGCATCTACATGGCGCAGGACCTGAAGCGTGGCGACGACGTGCTGGTCACCGCGCGCGTCGAGGCGGCGATCATCTCGGAAGCCGGAAAACCGCGCCGTTTCCCGAAGGAATGGCAGACCGCCTTCCTGCCGCAGGGCGCTGATCCAGACTGATCGCGAACCCCGTCTAAACGGTTCCTTAACCCTAACGGCGCATGAACAGGGCGATGAAAATCGTCGATAACGTCTTGCGCCTTCCTTTCACCAAATTTGGCTTGAACAAGGCCGATCATGGTGCCGTGGGGTCGAGGCCGGCACGCAATCGATGACAACTGACAGGCGCACCTGGAGGAAGGGCGGCTTAGAGCCGTCCGGGCTCGTGATGAGGACGTTGGGACCATGGAAACCGTGACTTTGGCCGCCCCGGGCGGCGACCATTCGATCTGGGCGCTGTTCTGGCAGGCCGGCTGGGTCGTCAAGCTGGTGATGCTCGGCCTGATCGCCGCCTCGATCTGGACCTGGGCGATCATCGTCGACAAGATCATCGCCTACAAGCGCATGGACGTGTCGCTGAACCGCTTCGAGCAGGTGTTCTGGTCCGGCCAGTCGCTGGAGGAGCTCTATCGCACACTCGCCGACCGCAAGACGACCGGCATGGGTGCGGTCTTCGTCTCCGCCATGCGCGAGTGGAAGAAGAGCTTCGAGAAGGGCGCCAAGTCGCCCATCGGCCTCCAGACCCGCATCGACAAGGCGATGGACCTCGCCATCACCCGCGAAATGGAAGGGCTCGAAGGCCGCCTCGGCTACCTCGCCTCCATCGGCTCGGCCGCGCCCTTCATCGGCCTTTTCGGCACCGTCGTCGGCATCATGACCTCGTTCCAGGCCATCGCCGGCTCGCAGTCGACCAATCTCGCCGTCGTCGCGCCGGGCATCGCCGAGGCGCTTCTGGCGACGGCGCTCGGTCTTCTCGCCGCGATTCCCGCCGTCATCGCCTACAACAAATTGTCGGCCGATGCCGGCAAGCTCGCCGCGCGCATGGAAGGGTTCTCGGACGAGTTCTCCGCCATTCTTTCGCGCCAGATCGATGAAAAGGTCATGCCGCGCGCGGCAGCGGCCTGATCGCGCCGAGGGAGCTTCACCATGGGCATGGCAGTCGGACAAAAGGGCGGCGGACGCACGCGGCGCAGGGGCAAGCGCCACGCGCTCGTCTCCGAGATCAACGTCACGCCCTTCGTCGACGTGATGCTGGTGCTGCTGATCATCTTCATGGTCGCAGCGCCGCTGCTGACCGTCGGCGTGCCGATCGACCTGCCCGAATCGCGCGCCGGCGCGCTGAATTCGGAGACGACCCCGATCACCGTCTCGGTCAATGCCGACGGCCAGGTCTATCTGCAGGAAACCGAGATCGCGATCGACGACATCGTGCCGACCCTCGAGGCCGTCGCCACCACCGGCTATGACGAGCGCATCTACGTGCGCGCGGACGGCGCGGCGAACTATGCCATGGTCATGCGCGTGCTCGGCCGCATCAACGGCGCCGGCTACCGCAATGTCGGCCTCGTCACCCTCCCCGAGGATAGCTGAGCAACGCGATGAAGGCCGGCCTCACAACATCTGTGGCCATGCATGTCGTGCTCATCGGGGCCGGGCTCATCAGCCTGTCTTCGCCGCGCCCGCTCGAAAGCTCGAATTTCGAATCCTTCCCGGTCGAGATGGTGCCGCTCGCCGAGGTCTCGCAGAGCGTCCAGGGCGAGCGCACCGCGCCCGTCTCCGAGACGCCGGCGCCCGAGCCGACCGCCGAGGAAGCCCCCGTCGACAACGCGCAGAACATCGGCGACAATCAGGTCGACCTCCCCAATTCGGCGACCGTGCCGGGCAACCGCCCGGTCGACACCGCATCCGCCCCGCCGCCGGCCGAAGAGCCGCCTGTGCCCGAACCTGTGCAGGAGCCGGAGCCCGAGCCGCAGCCTGAACCCGAGCCGACGCCGCCCCCGCCGGCCGAGGAGGCCGAAGCCGAGCCCGAGCCGGCCCCGGTCGAGGAAGCGACGCCCGATCCCGCCGAGGAGCCGGCCATTGCCGAGGAACAGCCGCGCGAACTCGTGCAGTTGCCGACGAGCGCGCCGCGGCCACAGACCCGTCCGCAGCCGCAACAGCAGGTGGCGGAGCGCCCCGAGCCGCAGCGCGAGCCCGAGCGCCCGACGCCTGAGCCGCAAGAGGCCCAGCAGTCGAGCGAGGAGAGCGAGTTCAACGCGGACGAGATCGCTGCGCTTTTGAACCGCGACGAGGCCCAGGGCGGCGGCGCCCAGCGCTCGAGCGAACAGGCTTCGCTCGGCGGCCGCCAGACGACCGGCGCCGTCCTGTCGCAGTCCGAGATCGATTCACTGCGCAGCCAGGTCTCGCGCTGCTGGAACCCGCCGGTCGGCGCGGCGGATGCCGAGAACATGGTCGTCTCGATCCGCCTGAAGCTGGACCCGTCGGGCGCGCTCGACGGCAATCCGGAAGTCGTGTCGGGCGGCGGCTCGACCATGGCCGAGCGGGCGGCGGCCGATGCCGCGCGGCGTGCGGTGATGCGCTGCGCGCCCTTCAACGCGCCCGCCGACAAATACGAGGCCTGGGCCGACGTGCAGTTCAATTTCGACCCGAGCCAGATGTTCTGACCCCACCGGCCTGACCTTTCGAAGACCGGACAATGAGGCGAAACCCATGATGACATATTTGAAGACCTGCATGGCGATAGGCGCTCTCGCGCTGGCCGGCGCGCTCGTCGCCACCATGCCTGCCCGCGCACAGCTCCAGATCGACGTGACGCAGGGCGTGGTCGAGCCGATGCCGATCGCCGTCACCGACTTCCTGTCGAGCGACAATGTCGGCGCCGAGATCACCGGGGTCATCGAGGCAAACCTGCGTCGTTCGGGCCTGTTCGCGCCGATTTCCAAGAGCGCCTTCATCGAGCGCATCTCCAATCCCGATGTCGCGCCGCGCTTCAACGACTGGACCGTCATCAACGCGCAGGCCCTCGTCACCGGCCGCGTCACGCAGGAGGCCGACGGCCGCCTGCGTGCCGAATATCGCCTCTGGGACACGTTTTCGGGCCAGCAGGTCGTCGGCGAGCAGTACTTCGCCAATCGCCAGAACTGGCGCCGCATCGCCCACATCATCTCGGATTCGATCTATCAGAACCTGACCGGCGAGAGCGGCTATTTCGACACGCGCATCGTCTATGTCGACGAGCAGGGTCCGAAGAACCAGCGCGTCAAGCGCCTCGCCATCATGGATCAGGACGGCGCGAACCAGCGCACCCTGACCGACGGCAGCGCCATCGTCCTGACGCCGCGCTTTTCGCCGACGCGCCAGGAAATCACCTACATGTCCTATGAGGGCGGCACGCCGCAGGTCTATCTGTTGCAGATCGAGACCGGCCAGCGCGAACTCGTCGGCAACTTCCCCGGCATGACCTTCGCGCCGCGCTTTTCGCCCGACGGCCAGCGCATCGTGATGAGCCTCCTGCGCGAGGACGGCAATTCCAACATCTACATGATGGATCTGCGCTCGCGCACCACGACGCGCCTGACCAATTCCAACGCCATCGACACCTCGCCGACCTATTCGCCGGACGGCACCAAGGTCGCCTTCACCTCCGACCGCGGCGGCCGCCCGCACATCTACGTGATGGGTTCGGACGGCTCGAACCCGACCCGCATCTCGTTCGGCGACGGCTCCTATTCGACCCCCGTCTGGTCGCCGCGCGGCGATCTCATCGCCTTCACCAAGCAGAGCGCCGGCCAGTTCCAGATCGGCGTCATGCGCATCGACGGCTCGGGCGAGCGGATTCTGTCGACCGGCCATTTGCAGGAAGGCCCGACCTGGGCGCCGAACGGCCGCGTCATCATGTTCTTCCGCGAAGCCTCCGGCTCTGCCGGCCCGACGCTGCATTCGATCGACTTGACCGGCCGCAACGAACAGCGCATCCCGACGCCGAATTTCGGCTCCGACCCCGCTTGGTCGCCGCTTCTGGAGTAGTGCGGCGGCAAAGACACGGATGCGCCGCGTTTTGGCCCAGATTCGCCCTAGCGTCGGCAATGGACGCAAGCGCGGGCGAATCATTGCGAGCCACCCGCCGCTCGACCCTCGAAACGAAGATCGTCACCCTGCCTGTTGAGGCTCCGTTAACCTCATTGTGGTTACTGGATATTCAACGAAACCCATCTAGTGCGAAGGAGAGGCGGCCATGCGCCGTATCGCAGCCATCACCCGTAGCCCCCTGATCGTCGCATTCGTTGCCGGCCTCGCGCTCGCAGGTTGCGCCAGCAAGCAGACCCCGAACAACGCGGCCGACCTCGGCCTCAGCGGCGGCGCCGGTTCCGGCATCGCGGCGACGCCGGGCTCCAGCCAGGACTTCACCGTCAATGTCGGCGACCGCATCTTCTTCGATACGGATTCGACCGTCATCCGCGCCGACGCCCAGCAGACGCTCGCCCGCCAGGCGCAGTGGCTGAACCAGTACGGCAATTACGGCATCACCGTCGAAGGCCATGCCGACGAACGCGGCACCCGCGAATACAACCTCGCGCTTTCGGCGCGCCGCGCCGCCGCCACCCGCGACTACCTCGCCAGCCAGGGCGTCGCCGCCAACCGCATCCGCACGATCTCCTACGGCAAGGAGCGTCCGGTCGCCGTCTGCGACAACATCTCCTGCTGGTCGCAGAATCGCCGCGCGGTTACCTTGCTGGACGGCGCCGGTAGCTGATCCATTTCGGCAACAGTGACACGAACTTCGAAGGCGGCCCTCGTGGCCGCCTTTGTTATTTCGGCCGAAAACAAAATTTGGCCGAACTCCGGCGCGCTGGTAGAAGCGAATTCGGGACGCGGCGCAAGGTCGCGGCCGGTCACCGTCATCGTCAAGCGAGAGGCATGATGAAGTTTGCAACCCTTTTGAGCGGCGCGATCGCCCTGCCGCTTCTGTTCGGCACGCCGGCCATGGCCCAGATGGCCGACCAGCGCGTGCTCGGCCTCGAGGACCAGGTCCGCGATTTGACCGGGCGCGTCGAGGAACTGAACTTCCAGGTCCTCCAGATGCAGGACCAACTCCGGCGCATGCAGGAGGACAACGAGTTCCGCTTCCAGGAACTGGAAGGCGGCGGCTCGACCTCTGGCGGCGGCTCTGGCTCGGGCGGCGAATCGAGCAACGACCAGGGCAACAACACCCTGATGCCGCCCGCGACCACCGACACGGCCGACGCCGAATCCCACGGCACGATCCAGCCGCCGGCCGCCAGCGGTTCGAGCCAGAACCTCGGCGCACCGCCGCGCGAACTCGGCTCGATCACCTTCGACGCGCAGGGCAATCCGGTCGGCTCGGGCGTCGCCCAGCCGGTCGCCCCGCAGCCGGGCGTCGCCGGTGCGCCCGCCGACGGCACCACCGTCGCCGCGCTTCCGGCGGCCGGCGATGCCGGCCAGCTCTACCGCAACTCCTACGAGTTCATCCTCTCGGGCGACTACGCGACCGCCGAGACCGGCTTTCGCGACATGATCGCGCGCTATCCCGAGCATGAGCAGATTCCCGACGCCCAGTTCTGGCTCGGCGAGTCCCTGCTCGGCCAGGAAAAGTACCGCGACGCGGCCGAGACCTTCCTTGCCGCCAGCCGCGACCATCCGCAGTCGCGCCGGGCGCCTGAAATGCTCTTCAAGCTCGGCGTCTCGCTCGCAGCGCTCAACCAGCGCGAAGTCGCCTGCGCCACCTTCAACGAAGTCGGCCAGCGCTATCCGCAGATGTCCGAGGCGCTGAAAGAGCGCGTCGAGCAGGAAAAGCAGCTCAGCTCCTGCTGACAGGTCGAGCCTCGATGCGGCTCGACCCGGACGCGCTCTTCGCGCCCCTCGACCTTAAGGGCCGCCAGACGGTCCTCGTCGCCATCTCCGGCGGGAGCGATTCCACCGCCCTCCTCCACCTCTTCAAATCCTTCGCAGACCGTCATGCGCCCACGCTTCGCATGGTGGCGGCGACCCTCGATCATGGCCTGCGCGCCACTTCCGCCGACGAAGCAAGGACGGTCGCGCACCTTTGCGCAGACCTCGGCATAGACCACGTCACGCTGCGCTGGCAGGGCGAAAAACCCGCCACCGGCATCCAGGCCGCCGCCCGCCTCGCCCGCTATCGCCTGCTGGACGATGCGGCCCGGCAGGCCGGCGCCGACATCGTCCTCGTCGGCCACACCGCCAACGACCAGTCCGAGACGGTCGCGATGCGCCACGCGCGCGGTTCCGCCGATGGAGCCCGCCGCGGCGATGCCGGCATGGCGCCGGCCGTCCTCTACGCCGACCGCACCTGGTTCGTCCGCCCGCTTCTCGTCACGCCCCGCGAAGCCCTGCGCGATCATCTCCGGACCGTCGGCCTCGGCTGGATCGACGATCCGACCAATCGCGACCGCACCTACGAGCGCGTCCGCATCCGCCAGGACCGGCCCGACGATACGCCCGATCACCGCGCGCGGCTCGCCGACAGCGCCCGCGCCGCCGAACTCATTTCGTCCTTCGTCAGCCGTCCCGCCGCCGGCCTTTTGCGCCTAGATCCGCAATTGCTCGATAGCCTCACCGCCCTGCGCCTTCTGCTCGCCGTCGCCGGCGGCACGGAACACCTGCCCGATGCCGAGCGGTCGAGGGCTCTGATCGCGGCGCTCGACGAAGAAAAAGCGCGCGCCACATTGTCGCGCGCGGTGATCGACAAGCGTCGCGACGCGATCTGGCTCCACCGCGAAAGCCGCGGTCTTCCGGCGCCCGCCGAACTCGCCGTGGACGCAATCTGGGACGGCCGCTTTCGCGCCGTTGCGCCAACTGCAGATGCGGAATTGATCGCCCCGCTCGGCACCGCAGCCGCCGTTCTCGCCGCAACTGTCCCGCCTGGCGCGAGCCAAGCCCTTGTTCTGGCTGCGCTCCGCGCCGAGCCCGGCCTTTGGAAAGACGGCACATTCGCGCACCCCGCCACGCCCACGCCGCTGCGCCCGATCCTCGCCCCCTGGCGCCTCTTTCTGCCGTCCTTCGACCTTGCCCCTGCCGCCACACTGCGCCGCCTCTTCGGCCTTGCCGATCTGCCGCAATCGCCTTGGCGCGACCACATTTTCCGCCGACCTTAACCTCGCCGAAGGGCGGCGCTTGGCAAGGGTTCGACAGCTTCCTATGTTAGCGCGAAGCTCTGAGCTTGGCACTTTGCCCGCGACGCGCGGGCACGAACGGGATGGACGATGAATCCGAATTATCGCAACCTCGCGCTCTGGGCGGTCATTGCCGTCCTTTTGATCGCGCTTTTCAATCTCTTCCAGGCGCCCCAGCAGCGCGGCGCCGCGCGCGAAGTGCCCTATTCCGAGTTCGTCCAGGAAGTCGAGAGCGGGCGCGTCCAGTCGGTGACGATCACCGGCAACCGCATCACCGGCACCTATGGGGATTCGTCGCAGGGCTTCCAGACCTACGCGCCGAACGACGCCAATCTCGTCCAGCGCCTAGAAGAGCGCGGCGTGACCATCAACGCCCGCCCCGAGGCCGACGGTTCGAACTCGATCTTCGGCTATCTCCTCTCTTGGCTGCCGATGATCCTCATCCTCGGCGTTTGGATCTTCTTCATGCGCCAGATGCAATCCGGCTCCGGGCGCGCCATGGGCTTCGGCAAGTCCAAGGCCAAGCTTTTGACCGAGGCGCATGGCCGCGTCACCTTCGCCGACGTGGCCGGCGTCGACGAGGCGAAGCAGGATCTGGAGGAAATCGTCGAGTTCCTGCGCGATCCGCAGAAGTTCCAGCGCCTCGGCGGCAAGATTCCGCGCGGCGTCCTCCTCGTCGGCCCTCCCGGCACCGGCAAGACGCTCACCGCCCGCGCCGTCGCGGGTGAAGCCAACGTGCCCTTCTTCACCATTTCCGGTTCGGACTTCGTCGAGATGTTCGTCGGCGTCGGCGCGTCCCGCGTGCGCGACATGTTCGAGCAGGCCAAGAAGAACGCGCCCTGCATCATCTTCATCGACGAGATCGACGCCGTCGGCCGTCATCGCGGCGCCGGCCTCGGCGGCGGCAATGACGAGCGCGAGCAGACGCTGAACCAGCTTCTCGTCGAGATGGACGGCTTCGAGGCCAATGAGGGCATCATCCTTATCGCCGCGACCAACCGCCCCGACGTGCTCGACCCTGCGCTCCTGCGCCCTGGCCGCTTCGACCGCCAGGTCGTGGTGCCGAACCCGGATGTCGGCGGCCGCGAGAAGATCCTCAAGGTCCACGTCCGCAACGTGCCGCTGGCGCCGAACGTCGACCTGAAGGTGCTCGCGCGCGGCACGCCGGGCTTCTCCGGCGCCGATCTGGCCAACCTCGTCAACGAATCCGCGCTCATGGCCGCGCGGCGCAACAAGCGCCTCGTCACCATGCAGGAATTCGAGGACGCCAAGGACAAGATCATGATGGGCGCGGAGCGTCGCTCCAACGCCATGACGCAGGCCGAGAAGGAACTGACCGCCTATCACGAGGCTGGCCACGCCATCACCGCGCTGCACGTCCCCTCCTCCGATCCGCTGCACAAGGCGACGATCATCCCGCGCGGCCGTGCGCTCGGCATGGTCATGCAGTTGCCCGAGGGCGACCGCTATTCCATGAGCTACAAATACATGGTCTCGCGCCTCGTCATCATGATGGGCGGCCGCGTCGCTGAGGAGATCAAGTTCGGCAAGGAGAACATCACCTCCGGCGCCTCCTCCGACATCGACCAGGCGACCAAGCTCGCCCGCGCGATGGTCACCCGCTGGGGCTTCTCCGACAAGCTCGGCCAGGTCGCCTATGGCGACAACCAGGAAGAAGTCTTCCTCGGCCATTCGGTCGCGCGCCAGCAGAACGTCTCGGAGGAGACCGCGCAGATCATCGACGGCGAAGTGCGCCGTCTGATCGACGAGGCCTACAAGGAGGCCCGCCGTATCCTGACCGACCACCGCGACGAGTGGCTCGCCATCGCCGAGGGCCTGCTCGAATACGAGACGCTGTCGGGCGAGGAGATCAAGCAGTTGATCAAGGGCCAGAAGCCCGCCCGCGACATGGGCGACGACACCCCGCCGACGCGTGGCTCGACCGTGCCGAAGGCGGGCGGGCGCAAGGAAGACAAGAAGGGCGGCGAGCCCGGCGGCCTGGAGCCGCAGCCGCAGAACTGACCCTCGAGATCACGAAATCGAAAAGGCCGGGCGCGATGCCCGGCCTTTTTTTTTGCTTCTCAGAACACCCTCGGCGCCAGCCCCGACTGGAGCCACGTCACGAAGCTGGCGATCGAGAACACCGGCAGCCCCGTCGCCGCCCGGATGTCGGCCGCATAGGGCACCATGTTGGTGCATTCGAGCACGATCGCGCCGAGGTCGGGGTTGCCGGCCTGAAGCGCCTTCGCCGCCGAGACATTGTCGGCCCGCGCCAAATCCACGTCGAGCGTCATCTCGTTGCCGAGGATCGCGCGCGTAAATTCGCGCCCGCCCTCTGTCGAGCCGACCGGCGTTCCCGCCGGCACGCCGGCCTTCTCCAGATGGAGCGCCGTCAGCGTCGAGCTCGAAATGGTCAGGATGCCGGCGCGCCTGCCCTTCGGCAACAGCCGGTTCACCTGCGCCACCTGCATCAGCGACGACGTCGCGACCGGCACGCCGACCGCATCCGCCAGTTCCTCCTGGAACAGCGACAGGAACCCGCAATTGGTCGTGATCCCGTCGACCCCGTCGGCGACGAGTTCGCGCGCGGCCGCGATGAAATCGTCCAGCAGTCCCTCGGCATTGCGCCTGACCACCCGATCCGGCGAAGCGCCGCGCACGATCTTGTAGTGCACCGGGAACGGCCAGGAGAGGGCGTTGCCCATGTCGCCGACGATGCGCGGAAACCGCGCCTCCAGCATCAGGATTCCCACTGCCGCCCCATAGATCGCCTTGCCGCCCGTCGCCTGCATATGATGTCTCCGGTTTGCGCTCCTCATGCCACGCCGGTGGAAATGTCGCCAGACGGCTTGACCCGAAGGAAGGCTTGCGTCGCTATTCGCGCATGGAAAAATCCTTGAACGAACAGTCGATCGCGATCGTCGGCGCGGGCATCGTCGGCGTTTCGACGGCGATCTGGCTGCAACGCGCCGGGCATCGGGTCATCCTCGTCGACCGCGCCGGCCCCGGCGAGGGCACGAGCTACGGCAATGGCGGCGTGTTGGCGTCGGCCGCGATCGTTCCGGTCACGGTGCCCGGCCTGATGAAGAAGGCCCCACGCATGCTGTTCAGCCGCGACCAGCCGCTCTTCCTCAAATGGTCCTATCTGCCGCGCCTCGCGCCCTGGCTGCGCCGCTATCTTTCCCACGCCACCGCCGACGAGGCGCGCCGCATCGCGGCTGCCCTGCACCCGATCATCGGCGACAGCCTCGCCGACCATCAGGCGCTTTCCGCCGGCACCGAGGCCGCCAGATGGCTGGTCCCGTCCGACTATGTCTTCCTCTACCGCGACCGCGCGGCCTTCGCCGCCGACGCCTTCGGCTGGTCGATCCGCCGCGACCACGGTTTCGAATGGGACGAGCTCGAAGGCCCGGCCCTTCGCGCCTACGACCCGGTCTTCTCGCCCGCCAATGGCTTCGCCATCCGCCTGAAGGACCACGGCCGCATCGCCGATCCGGGCCGCTACGTGAAGGACCTCGCCGCGCATGCCGAGGCGAACGGCGCGCGGATCATCAGGGCCGATGTCGACGATTTCGTCATCGAGAACGGCCGTGTCACCGGCCTGCGTGCCGGTGGCGAGACGATCGCCTGTTCGGGCGCCGTCCTGACCACCGGCGTCTGGTCGAAGGCGCTGGCCGCCAAGCTCGGCGTCGACGTACCGCTCGAAAGCGAGCGCGGTTATCATCTGGAACTGTGGGAGCCGAGCGCCATGCCGCGCTCGCCGGCGATGATCGCTGCGGCGAAGTTCGTCGTCACGCCGATGGAAGGTCGGCTGCGGCTCGCCGGCATCGTCGAGTTCGGCGGCCTCGACGCCCCGCCCTCGCGCGCGCCCTTCGACCTTTTGATGCGCAACATCCGCGCCGCCATCCCGGACCTCACCTGGAAGGAGACGAAGGAATGGATGGGACATCGCCCCGCCCCGTCGGACTCGATTCCGCTCATCGGACCGGCGCCGAAAGTCGCCGGCGCATGGCTCGGTTTCGGCCATCACCATGTCGGCCTCACCGGCGGGCCGAAGACCGGCCGCCTGCTCGCGCAGCTTATTTCTGGCGGCAAGCCGAATATTGACCTTGCGCCCTACGCCCCCGCGCGCTTTGATTGAAGCTTGAAGTTTCTCGCAAGAAGAAAAGCCTGAGGGCACCAGGAGAGGGTTGGACATGAAGAAGATTGCATCCGTGCTGGCGACGACCGCCATCGTGTCGATGGCGGCAGGCGCCGCAGCCGCCGAACAGTGGGACATGCCGCTCGCCTATCCGGCGACGAATTTCCACTCCGAGAACGCGGCCGTGTTCGCCAAGTGCGTCACCGACGCCACCGGCGGCGATCTGTCGATCGTCACCCACCCGAACGGCGCGCTCTTCGCCGGCAACGACATCAAGCGCGCGGTGCAGACCGGCCAGGCGCCGATCGGCGAACGCCTGATCTCGGCCCATGCCAACGAAAACCCGCTCTTCGGCGTCGATTCCATACCCTTCCTCGCCACCTCCTTCGACGATTCCCACAAGCTGTGGGACGCCGCCTCCGAGGAGATGGCCAAGGTGCTCGACGAGCAGAATCTCGTCTATCTCTATGCCGTCGCCTGGCCGCCGCAGGGCCTCTACGCCAAGAAGGAAATCAATTCGGCCGCCGACCTCCAGGGCGTCAAGTTCCGCGCCTACAACGCCGCCACCGCGCGCATCGCCGAGCTCGCCGGCATGGCGCCGGTTCAGATCGAGGCGGCAGAACTCAGCCAGGCGCTGGCGACCGGCGTCGTCGAGAGCTTCATCTCGTCGGGTTCGACCGGCGTCGATTCCAAGGCCTGGGAAAGCCTGACCCATTTCTACGACGTCCAGGCCTGGCTGCCGCGCAACGTCGTCTTCGCCAACAAGGACGCCGTCGAGGCGCTCAGCGAAGAAGCCCGCACCGCGCTGATGACATGCGCCGGCGAAGCCGACACGGCCGGTAATGCCAAGGCCGAGGAACTGACCGCCGGCTACCTGAAGACGCTCGAGGAAAACGGCATGACCGTCGCCGAGCCGTCCGAGGAACTGCGCGGCGAACTCGCTGCCTTCGGCGAGACGATGACGAACGAATGGGTCGAGAGCGCCGGTGAGGCCGGGGCCGCGATCGTCGAAGCCTACCGCGCCGAATAAGCGCAGCATCAACGAGGACCCGGCTTAAAGCCGGGTCCTTCTCTTTTTCCGGCAATAGCGGAGCAGGACATGAATGGCGCGGGGCGCGTGATACGCCGGTCGCTCGATGCGATCTATGACGGTGCCGGCCTCCTCGCCGCTCTTTGCCTCGTCGCGATCCTGATCGTGATCATGGTGCAGGTGGGCGCGCGCTGGGCGGGAATCACCGTCCACGGCCCGGCCGAATATGCCGGCTACCTGATGGCGGCCGCGTCCTTCCTCGCCTTCGCCCACACGCTCAACCGCGGCGCGCATATCCGCGTCGGCCTCCTGATGAACCTTCTGGGCGAGCGCCGTTTCTGGGCCGAGCTCTGGTGCCTCCTGGTCGCTTCGGCAGCGAGCATCTTCCTCGCCTGGTATGCCTGCAAGGCCGTCTACTGGTCCTGGAAGCTGGGCGACATCAGCCAGGCACAGGACGCGACGCCGCTCTGGATCGTCCAGACCCCGGTCGCCATCGGCGCCATCATCCTCGCCGTCTGCTTCGTCGACAATCTTGCAACGCTTCTTCTGACCGGCCGCGACAACATCCGCCCCGACCTCGAAGAACAGAGCCGGGCGGAATAGACCGATGGAACAGTTCTACGCGATCGGCCTCTTCCTCTTCGTCCTCTTCCTGCTGCTCGGCTCCGGCGTCTGGATCGGGCTCGCGCTGCTCGGCGTCGCCTATGTCGGCATGGAGATGTTCACCATGCGCCCGACCGGCGACGCGATGATGACCGTCGTCTGGCGCTCGGCCTCCTCCTGGACGCTGACGGCGCTGCCGATGTTCATCTGGATGGGCGAAATCCTCTATCGAACCCGCCTGTCGGAAGACATGTTCAAGGGCCTCGCGCCCTGGATGGCGCGGCTCCCCGGCGGGCTGATGCACACCAACATCGCCGGCTGCGCGGTCTTCGCCGCCGTCTCCGGTTCGTCCGCCGCAACGCTCACGACCGTCGGCAAGATGACAATCCCGGAACTGCGCAAGCGGGACTATCCCGAGCGCATGGTGATCGGCACGCTCGCCGGCGCCGCGACGCTCGGCCTCATGATCCCGCCCTCGCTGACGCTCATCGTCTACGGCGTCTCGATCAACGAATCGATCACCTCGCTCTTCATCGCCGGCATCATCCCGGGCCTCGTCCTCGCCGGCCTGTTCATGCTCTACGTCGTCGGCGTCTCGCAGATATCGAAGACCTACAACCCGACGCCGGAGCCGAAGATCAGCTTCATGGAGAAGGTCAAGCGCTCGCGCTTCCTCGTGCCGGTTCTGCTCCTGATCCTGCTCGTCATCGGCTCGATGTATACCGGCATCGCCACCGCCACCGAGGCAGCGGCCATCGGCGTCGTCGGCGCGCTGGTGCTCGCCGCCGCACAGCGCTCGCTCACCTGGGGCGTGTTCGTCGAAAGCCTGATGGGCGCGACGCGCACCTCCGCGATGATCGCGCTGATCCTCGCCGGCGCCGCCTTCCTGACGCTCGCCATGGGCTTCACCGGCCTGCCGCGAGGCCTCGCCGCATTCATCGGCTCGATGGAGCTCAGCCAGTTCCAGCTCATCATGGTGCTGATGGTGTTCTACATCATCCTCGGCTGCTTCCTCGACGGCATCTCCATCGTGGTGCTGACGATCGCCATCGTCGAGCCGATGGTGCGCGAGGCCGGCATCGACCTGATCTGGTTCGGCATCTTCATCGTCGTGGTGGTCGAGATGGCGCAGATCACGCCGCCCATCGGCTTCAACCTCTTCGTGCTGCAGGGCATGACCGGGCATACGATGAGCTACATCGCGCGCGCTGCACTGCCAATGTTCCTGATCATGTTCCTGATGATCCTGATCCTGGTCGCCTTCCCCGAGCTCGCGACCTGGCTGCCCGAGCAGGTCCGCCCGGTCCGCGGCGCGGCGCCGGCGGCGTGACGCTTCTGCGGCTCGCGGCCCGCCACGGCCGCGCGATCCTGATCGCCGGCCTCGTGGCCGGCATCGCCCTTCCCGGCCTCGCCTTCGCGATGCGGCCGTGGATACCCGAACTCGTCGCGGCCATGCTGTTCGTCGCCGCACTGCGCATCGGCCCCCGCGCCGCCTTCGGCGCCGCACGCGACTTCGGCGCGGCGGTCGGCATAGCCGGCCTCTACCAGGTCGTCTTTCCGCTTGCCGCGATACTCGTCTTCCTCGCGCTCGGCTGGAGCGGCGTCTTCGCCACTGCCATCATTCTGATGCTCGCCGCCTCGCCGATCTCCGGCAGCCCCAACATCACGCTGATGACCGGCAACGACCCGGCGCCCGCGCTGCGCCAGCTCGTCATCGGCACGGCGCTCCTGCCCTTGACCGTCATCCCCGTCTTCTGGCTGACGCCCGATCTCGGCAATCTGTCGGACGTGTTCGCCGCCGCCGCCCGGCTCCTCGCATTGATCCTCGCCGCGACCGGCCTCGGCTTTGCGATCCGCGCCGCCATCCTGCGCGATCCCGCTCCCGAAACGCTCGCCGCCATCGACGGCGCGTCGGCGGTGCTGATGGGCGTTGTGGTGATCGGTCTGATGTCGGCAGTGGGACCGGCAATCTTCGACGACCCGGCTGCACTGGCGCTAGCGCTCGTCGTCGTCTTCGCAGCGAATTTCGGCCTTCAGCTCGCCGCCGCCACGGCCCTGCGCGCGAGCCACCGCCGCCACCTCGCCGCGCCGCTCGGCATCGTCGCGGGAAACCGCAACATCGCGCTTTTCATCGCCGCCCTGCCGGCCGCGGTGACCGACCCGCTGCTGCTCTTCATCGGCTGCTACCAGATCCCGATGTACCTGACGCCGATCCTGCTGGGGCGGTTCTATCGGGAGACGGCAACGTAGCCACCCCCCTCTGCCCTGCCGGGCATCTCCCCCTCAAGGGGGGAGATCAGTCTCCTCGTCGCCTCACCCAAACGGTCACGTTACTGGCGGAGCATTTGACGTGCGTGATCTCCCCCTTGAGGGGGAGATGTCCGGCAGGACAGAGGGGGGTGCGACGGAGCGGGGTCCTTGCCGCGGACCAATTACCCCTGAGCCGCCACCACAATAATCTCCACGTTGTACTTCGGCGCCGCGAGCTTCGCCTCGCCGGTCGCGCGCGCAGGCGTGTTCGCCTTGTCCACCCACGCATCCCAAGCCGCGTTCATCTCGGCGAAATTCGCCATGTCGTCGAGCCAGATCTGCGCCGACAGGATGCGCGACTTGGACGAGCCCGACAGCGCTAAAAGCCGGTCGATCTCCTTGAGGATCGATTCCGTCTGCGCCTTCACCGTATCGCCGTCGCCGACCTGTCCGGCCAGATAGACGACGCCATTGAAGATGTTGGCCTGGCTCATGCGCGGGCCGGTCTCGTGCCGGGTGATGGTCATTGATGCTCCTTCAGGAATTCATATCTGCGAGATAGCTGTTCGCTTCCGCCGAGGCTTGGTAGCGGCTGGGGTCGATCTCCGCAACGAGAAGCGCCTCGCCGCTTTCGCCGGCCTCCGCCAGAAGCGTCCCGTCCGGCGCGACGATCACCGTCAGGCCGGCATAGGCGAAGCGTTCGTCCGCCCCGCAATGGTCGACATAGGCGAGGAACACCTGGTTCTCGAAAGCGCGCACCGGCACCAGCTTGCGCGCGATGAACGCGTCGTGGTCGCTCGCCGGCAGCGCCGTCGGCACCAGCACGACATCGACCCCGGCCTTCGCCAGCCGCCGCACGTTCTCCGGAAACTCGACGTCGTAGCAGATCAGGATGCCGAACTTCAGCCCGCCGCGCTCGAAGGTCACGGCGTCGGGCTTCGCCTGTTCGAACAGCCCGCGCTCATAGGGCCCGTAGAGATTGCACTTGCGGTAGATCGTCGGCACCGCCTCGCCGTCGACATAGACGGCGCTGTTGCGCAGCGCCTCGCCGTCGCGCTCGGAAAAGCCGGCGAGGATCGCGACGCCCGTCTCCGCGGCGATCTCGGCAAGACGCGCGACCTGCGCGCCTTCGGACGTCTCGGCCTTCTCGCGCACCGCGCGCCCCGCGCCATAGCCGGTCAGCGCCAGTTCCGGCGCGATCAGGATCGACGCGCCCTTGGCCGCCGCTTCCCGCGCCGCGCTCTCGATCTTCGCCAGGTTGGCGGCGACGTCGCCCGGCACGCTCTCCATCTGGTAGGCGGCGATCTTCATCAGCTTTCGTCCGACGAGAGCGCGCCGAGCAGCCGTGGCAGGTCGCCGAAACGCGCCACCAGCCCGAAGATCAGCGCCGCGAGCGCGACGAAGAACACCGACACCGACGCCATCGTCGGCGTGTAGCCGTAGCGCAGCGCGTTGAAAATCTTGATCGGCAGCGTTTCCATGGTGAACCCCACGGTCATGTAGGCGACGATGTATTCGTTCAGCGAAAGAACGAACACGAAGGCGAAGCCCGATACCAGATAGGGCAGGATCAGCGGCAGGACCACCGTGCGCAGCACCGTCCGGTCGCTGGCGCCCATCGTCGACGCCGCTTCCACGAGCGACCGGTCGATCGAGGCGAAGCCGAGCGTGAGCGTGACGAGCGGCAGCGTGACGAAGAAGATGCCGTGCGAGATGATCGCCGTCCACCACTGGCCGTACGCGCCCGCCGTCGTCCAGAAGGTCAGGAAGCCGAGCGCGGTGATGACGGGCGGCAAGACGAAGGGCGCGACGCCGAGTAGCTGGAACACGTTCGCCCACGGCGCGATCCGCCGCCACAGGAACCAGGCGAGCGGCAGCGCGATCAGCACCGCGAGCGTGGCGGCAAGCGTCGCCAGCAGCAGCGAATTCATCAACGCCTGCCGCCAGCTTTCGTCGGTGAAGATCGCCGCATACCAGGAGAGCGAAAAGCCCTCCGGCGGGAAGGTCAAATTCTGCCGTTCGTTCACCGAAACGCCTGCGACGACGACGATCGGGGCGGCCAGGAAGATCGCGACGAGAGCGAGGTAGAGACGCGTCAGGGCCGTGCTCATGCCGCCTCTCCCTTGCGCCCGACGAGGAGCGTCAACCCGACCATCCCCAGCGACATCAAAACGAGGAACACGGCCATGGCGGCGGCGAACGGCATGTTCGACTGATAGATCGCCTGGTCGGTGATCAGCACCGAGAGTGTCCAGTGCTGCGGCCGGCCAAGGATCTGGGGCAGGAGATAGGCGCCGAGCGCGAAGACGAACACCATGATCAGCGTCGCCACGATCGTGTTGCGCAGCCCCGGCACGACGACGTTGAAGAACGCGCGGATCGGCGATGCGCCCAATGTCCGCGCGGCTTCCGTCAACGTCGGGTCGAGCCGCACGATGGCGGGGTAGAGGATCAGCACCGTATAGGGCAGCGCCTGGTAGACCATGGCGGTCAAAACCGCGCCGAAGCCCGGAAACAGTGCCCGCGGCTCGGCCATCAGTCCCGCCCAGACGAGCAGGTTGGTGATGCCGGCGGTGCGCGAGAACAGCGTCGACCAGGCAAAGCCGATGATGACTTCGGAGAGCGACAGCACGGACAAAAGCACCACCAGCCACACGACCTGCACCCGCCGGCTGGCCTTCGAGATCAGCCAGGTGAACGGAAAACCGATCGCGACGCAGACCAGCGCCACCATGACAGCCAGCATGATCGAAAAGCCGAGCACGCCGCCGAAGAAGGCGGAAAGGAACCGCTCGTAATTGTCGAAGATGAAGGCCGGCGTATAGAATCCGCCCTGCTGGCGCTGGAAGAACGAAACGGCGACCATCGTGCCGAACGGCACGACGAAGAAGGCGACCAGCATGAAGCCCGGGAAGACCAGCGGCGCGTAATCCGCAACGCTCTTCGGCGCCTCGCGTCTCATGACTTCAGCACCACCGCGCTCTGCGCCGGGATTCGCACGCCGACCTGCTGCCCGGCCGCAAACTCCGTGCGATCGCGCGGGGTCGTCACGGCGACGATGGTGGTGCCGGAAACGTCGACGAAGGTTTCGATCGTGCCGCCGAGATCACGCACGAAGGTGACCGTGCCGGTCATCGCGCCCTCGCCCGGCGCGGTGATCTGCACGTCCTCGGGCCGCACGGAGAGCGTCGCGGCCCGGGCGCCGTCGATCATCGCAACGTCGGGCAAAGCGGTGCCGAGTGCGGTGACGCGGCCCGCACCGTCGCTCTCGACGGCGAGAAGATTGGTCGAGCCGATGAAGCCGGCAACGAAACTATCGGCCGGGCGGCGGTAGATCTCGACGGGCGGCGCGGCCTGCCGGATGCGGCCCTCGCCCATGACGACGACGAGGTCGGCCATGGTCATCGCCTCGCGCTGGTCGTGGGTGACGACGATCGTGGTGATGCCGAGCTGCTGCTGGAGCTGGCGCAGTTCCACCTGCATCGCCTCGCGCAGTTTGGCATCGAGCGCCGAGAGCGGCTCGTCGAGCAAGAAGAGGCGCGGGGAGATGGCGAGCGCGCGTGCGATGGCGACACGCTGGCGCTGGCCGCCGGAAAGCTTGGCAACCGGGCGTTTGGCAAAATCAGGCAGATGGATGAGCTTCAAAAGCTCGTCGACCCGCGCGTTCTGCTCGGCCTTCGACGCGCCGCGAATGCGCAGCGGATAGGCAATGTTGTCGCCGACATTGAGATGCGGAAACAGCGCCAGCGACTGGAACACCATGCCGAAATCGCGCTTGTGCGTCGGCGTCGCGGTGATGTCCTGCCCGTCGACGACGACCTGCCCCGAACTCGGCTCCTCGAGCCCCGCGATCATGCGCAGGAGCGTGGTCTTGCCGCAGCCCGACGGGCCGAGCAGGCACACGAACGTTCCCTGCGGCACGTCGAGGCTGACATGGTCGACGGCTTTGAAGTCGCCGAATTTCTTGGTGATCGCCTTGAGCGCGAGACCCGTCATCGCTGCCCCGTCTTTCTGATGGTCCGGGCTGCAAACGCAGCCCGGAAGAGTGAAGTTCCCGCAGCACTTGGCGCGACGGCGCCAATTCGCATCAGGGCGTGCCGAAAATGGTCGCGGTCGAGAACCGGAGCGGAGCGTACATTGGTACGTGAGCACCGGAAGCGCAGAGCGCGGCCATTTGCAGGCCGCCCTCATGCGAATTCATCAACCGGCGATGAGTTCCGTCCACTTCTGGTTCAGGAAGTCGTCGCGGGTCTGGTAGAGGTCGTAGCGCGGGATGATCGGCTCGATGTCCGACGACACGGCGGCGAATTCCTCGTCCGTCAGCGTGGTCAGTTCGCGCTTGATCGTCGGCGCGGTACCGACCTTCTGCGACATCAGCGTCTGGGTTTCGGCGCGCGTCATGTAGTCGATGAAGACATGCGCTTCCTCGGCCTTCTGCGACGCGCGGGAGAGCGCCCAGGAGCCCGAATCCAGGATGCCGCCTTCCTCGGGGAAGGTCGAGCGGACGGGGTTGCCGTCGGCGGCCGCAAGGCCGGTGACGTCGTGGTAGTACTGTCCCATCGGGATTTCGCCAGACTTCAGCGCCTGTTCGAACTGCGCCTCGTCGCGATACCAGAGACGGACGTTCGGCTTCACCTCGGCGAGCTTCTGGAACACTTCCTCCAGCCCCTCGTCGGTGTCGAGGTGGTTGGTGCCGCCGAAGAAGGTCTTGGCGGTGACTTCGAGCAGGAAGGAGTTGGAGACGAGCGCGAGGAGGCCGAGGCGATCGGCATTCGCCGGGTCCCATAGCGCCTTCCACGAAGTCGGTGCCTCGGGATAGACGTCGGTGTTGGTGACGAGCGTGATGTACCACGCCACCGCGCCGATGCCGCAGACGCGGCCGTCCGGATATTTGTTGACCGAGCGCTCGAGGAGGTTGTCGGCATTCGAAATCTTGGCGAGGTCGAGCGGCTGCCAGAGTTCGCTCGCCTGGCCCTTCAGCACGGCGACCTGCGCCATCATCGACAGGTCGGCCGGCGCCTGGTTGGCGCGCGCGGCCTGTTCGAGCTGGACGAGCCAGGCTTCACCGGTCGGTTCGGCGATGGATTCGACCGCGATGCCGGTTTCCTCGGTGAAGGCCGGGAAGATGTGCTCGTCGAACGAATCCTTGAAATAGCCGCCATAGACGCCGACCTTGATCGAGCGGTCCTGCGCCCGCAGGATCGAGGGCATGGCGAGCATGCCGGCGGTCATCGCCGTGCCGGCGAGAACCGTGCGCCGGCTCACATTTGTGGTCAGAAACTTTTTCATCGTCGTTCCTCTCATCTGGCCTTTGCGGCCGTTCCCTTGTTTTTCAAACTCACCGCGCAGTGCAGACCGCTCAGGCCCGAATGATGGATGGACTGAACACCATCAGGCTCAGAATTTCAAACAGCACCTGTGCTCCCGCATGGGCAGTATTCGTCGTCGAATCATACTGGGGGGCGACCTCGACCACGTCGCCGCCGACGAGATCGACGCCCTTCAGGCCGCGCAGGAGTTCCAGCACCTCGCGCGTCGTCAGCCCGCCCACTTCCGGCGTGCCCGTTCCCGGCGCGAAGGAGGGGTCGAGGCTGTCGACGTCGAAGGAGAGATAGGTCGGCCCGTCGCCGACGATCGCGCGCGCCTTTTCGATGATCGCGGGGATGCCGAGCCGGTCGACTTCCTCGGCGTGGATCACGGTCATGCCGCTCTCGTAGGAGAACTCCCACAGATATTCGGCCGAGCCGCGAATGCCGATCTGGATCGTCCGCGTCGGATCGAGCACGCCGTCGAGGACCGCGTTGCGGAACGGCCCGCCATGGTGGAACTTGGTCTGGTCGAACGAGCCGCTCGTGTCGCAATGCGCGTCGATATGGATCAGGCCGACGGGCCGATCGCGACCGACGGCCTTGAGGATCGGATGGGTGATCGAATGGTCGCCGCCAACGCCGAGCGGAACGACGCCGGCATCGACCATGCGCGTCACATGCGCCTCGATGTCGTCATGGCTCTGCTCCAGCCGGTAGCGGCTGGCGAACGGCACGTCGCCAATGTCGGCCACGCGCAGTTCCTGCACCGGGGCGCATTCCAGCACGTGGTTGTAGGGTCCGATCCGCTCGATGGTGCGCAGCGCGCGCGGCCCGAAACGCGAGCCGTTGCGGTTCGTGACGCCGAGGTCCATCGGCACGCCGTAAATACCGACCTGCAGGTCGCCGAAATCGGGCGCGGCGGGATCGATCGCCCGGTGCGGCGCGGTCAGGAAGGTCGGCATGCCCGCATAGGGCGCGAGCCGCGTGCCGGATTTGGAGAAGATCTTCTCGGCCACCTTGCGAAAGCGCGGGTCGGCGATGTCGCCGCCGGTGCCGTCTGCGAACTTGTCGCGCAAGGCCTCGAGTTTCGACTGATCCCAGCCCATTGCCTGCTCCCTGGTCGTCATGCTCATATTTGCGAGAGGACGGAATTGTTGAGCCAGTGCCATTGAAAATGCAATTGATATTGTTGTAGCGCTTCTTGTGAGTTTTCTTCACATCGGAACCTGATTTTTGGCCCCTCGCCTGCCCCCGCTCAATCCCCTGCGCGCCTTCGAGGCGGCGGCCCGGCACGGCTCGCTGACCAAGGCGGCGGCGGAGCTGTCGGTCACGCATGGCGCGGTCAGCCACCAGATCAGGGCACTCGAATCCGCGCTCGACGTGCAGCTCTTCGAGCGCGGCGGGCAGCGGCTGAAGCTCACCGCCCACGGCGCCGAACTCCTGCCCTCGGTCTCCACCGCCTTCGCCGAGATCGCAGGCGCAACCGCCCGGCTGACGCGACCGTCCAGCGCCGGCGCGCTGTCGGTCACCTGCGTCCCCGCGCTCTTGTCCTTCTGGCTCCTGCCGCGCCTGTCCTCGTTCACCGCGCGCTTTCCCGACATCCGCCTGACCTTGGACGCCGCCAACGACCCGGATCTGATCCATTCCGCCGGCATCGACATCTGCGTCCTTTACGGCGACGGCAACTGGTCCGACTGCTGGTCGCGCCGGCTGACCGGGCTCGACCTCTTCCCGGTCGTTTCGCCCTCACTCATCAACAACCGGCCGATCCGCACCATCCGCGACATGAAGGAGCACATCCTGCTCCACGCCGATGACGGCCGCGAATGGCACACCTGGCTCTCCGCCGCCGACGCGCTCGACCTGAAGCGCAACGCGCAGCACCACATGTGCGACGCGCGCCTCGCCATCGAGGCGGCGATCCACGGCTATGGCGTGGCGCTCGGCGACACGGTGACGGCGAGCCGCTTCCTTGCCTCCGGCCAGCTCGTCGCGCCGTTCAACCTCGCCGTGCCGGCGGTCGACGCCTTCCACGTCGCCTGCCGTTCGGATCTGCGCTCCGCGCCGGTGGTGCAGGTCTTCATCGACTGGCTGACGAGCGAATTTGCCGATATGAACGCGCGCGCCGAGCCGCAGACGACCGCCCGCCGCGCCATTCGCCGTTCCACCCCCGCGCAGCGCAAGGCACCGGCCGGAAAAGCCGCCAAGTCCCGCAAGTCCTGAGACCCGACCCCGCATGATGAGACCGCGCCTCAATCCGCTGATCGCCAGCCTGTCCGCCCCGCCGATCCCCGCCGTCCAGGCTTGGGGCCGCGCCTATGACGGCCGTCTCGGCCCGCTGGTCGACTTGAGCCAGGCCGTGCCCGGCTACCCGCCCGAGCCGCGCATGCTGGGCTGGCTCGCGCAGGCCGCCGGCTCCGTCGCCGCCTGCGGCTACGGCCCGATCGAAGGCGAGGACGAACTGCGCGCAAGCTACGCCGTGCATCAGGCCGAACTCTACGGCGCGCCGATCGCCGCCGAAAACATCCACGTCACATCCGGCTGCAACCAGGCCTTCGTCACCGCCGCCATGGCGGTCGCCGGCGTCGGCGATGCGATCCTGATGACCAATCCCTGCTACTTCAACCACGAGACGACTCTGGAAATGCTCGGCATCGCGCCGCGCTATGTGCGCTGCCGCGCCGAAAACGGGTTCCTCCCGACGCTCGACGACGTCGCCGCCGCCATCTCGCCCGACATTCGGGCGCTGGCCATCGTCACGCCGAACAATCCCACCGGCGCGATCTATCCGTTCGCACTCCTCGCCGACCTCCTGGCACTCTGCCGTGACAAGGGCATCTGGCTGATCCTCGACGAAACCTATCGCGACTTCCTGCCGCTCGGCACGGCCCGCCCGCACGACCTCTTTTCCGAGCCACTTTGGCAGGACAATCTGATCGGCCTTTATTCCTTCTCCAAATCCTTCTGCATCCCCGGCCACCGCCTCGGCGCGGTCACCGGCTCGCCGCTGATGGTCGATGCCATCGCGAAGATCATGGACAACGTCCAGATCTGCGCCCCGCGTGCCCCGCAGATCGCGGTCGCCGCAGCCATCGCGCCGCTCGCCGCCTGGCGCGAGGACAATCGTGCCGAGATCGCCCGCCGCGCCGATGCCCTGCGCACCGCGCTCGACGGCGTCAACGGCTGGACCCTCGACGCGCTCGGCGCCTATTTCGCCTTTCTCCGCCATCCCTTCGACGGAAAGAGTTCGGTCGAAATCTCCGAACGCCTCGCCCGCGAAGCCGGCATCGTCACCATCCCCGGCGCCTTCTTCGGCCCCGGCAACGACCGGCATTTGCGCGTGGCGTTTGCCAATGCGACGGCGGAGATTTTGGGGAAGCTTCCGGAGAGGTTGCGGGCGATAGTCTGAAACGACCGCGCTCCACGTTGCCCCCCTCTGTCCTGCCGGACATCTCCCCCGCGAGGGGGGAGATCACGCGGTGTCGGTGACGAGCCTAATCTCCCCCCTCGCGGGGGAGATGTCCGGCAGGACAGAGGGGGGCGCGAAAGATCGCATCCCTACGAAAACAGCCCCCGATCCCTCTCCACCGCCTGCGCAATAAACCCCGCCACCGCCTGTATCCGCCGCACCGGCCGCACGGACTCGTGATAGACCAGCCAATACGCCCGCCGGATCGGCTTGATCGCCTCCACCATCAGCAACTCCGGGTGCCTGCGCGCGATGAACGAGTGCAAAATCCCCACCCCAGCCCCCGCCCGCACCGCCTCCACCTGCCCCAGCGCCGACGACACCGAGAACCGCGCCTCCCATTGCGGATGGAACTGGCGCGCATAGTCGAGCGACGGGCTGACGATCAGGTCCGGCACATAGCCGATCAGCCGGTGCTTCAGGAGATCGTCGGTCGATTGCGGCAGGCCATGTGCCTCGGCATAAGCGCGCGAGGCGTAGATGGCGAGCGTGTAGTCGACGAGTTTGGCCGCCACCAGCCGGCCCTCCGTCGGTCGATCGACGGTAATCGCGATGTCCGCCTCGTGCCGCGACAGCGAGAACGAGCGCGGCACCGGCACGAGCTGCAGGTCGAGATCGGCGTGGAGCGCGGAAAGTTCCGGCAGCCGCCCGGCCAAATACGCGACGCCGAATCCGTCCGGCGCGCCGATGCGTACCGTACCCGAAAGCGTCGCCCCCTCACCCGCGACTTCCGAGCGCGCGGCGATCATGTCGGCTTCCATCCGCTCGGCCACCTGCAGGAAGCGCTCGCCTTCCGGAGTCAGTTCGCAGCCCGTCGTCAGCCGGTTGAGGAGCTTCGCGCCGAGCGCGGATTCGAGCGCCACCATGCGCCGCGAAACGGTCGCGTGGTTGAGCCCGAGCCGCTTGCCCGCGCCCAGGATCTGCCCAGAGCGCGCGACCGCTAGAAACACGCGCATGTCGTCCCAGTTCATTGAAATCTCCTACCCTGCCTCCCCTTACCGCGTTGCACCATTTCGTGCACCTTCTTTCTTGCGCATCGATCCTTGCACAGCGGCTTGCGCCCACTTGGCGTTGCATTGCAGCCGCCATGCGCAGAAGATGCCTCCAAACCGATAAGCTTAGGGAGATCCTCATGATCGAGGTCGGACATTTCATCGGCGGTAAGCGCGTCGCCGGCAAGAGCGGTCGCACCGCTGACATCATGCAGCCGATGGACGGCTCGGTGCGCGGCAAGGTCGCGCTCGCCTCGCGCGAGGAACTGCGCGAAGCCGTCGAGAACGCCAAGCAGGCGCAGATCGGCTGGGCGGCGACCAACCCGCAGCGCCGCGTGCGCGTCCTGATGAAGTTCCTCGAACTCGTCCAGAACGAGTATGACGAACTGGCCGAAATGCTCGCCCGCGAGCACGGCAAGACCATCCCCGACGCCAAGGGCGACATCCAGCGCGGCCTCGAGGTGATCGAGGTCTGCATCGGCGCGCCGCACATGATGAAGGGCGAATACACCGACGGCGCCGGCCCCGGCATCGACGTCTATTCGCTGCGCCAGCCGCTCGGCGTCGTCGCCGGCATCACGCCGTTCAACTTCCCGGCCATGATCCCGCTCTGGAAGATCGGCCCGGCGATCTCGGCCGGCAATGCCTTCATCCTGAAGCCGTCCGAGCGCGATCCGTCCGTGCCGATGCGCATCGCCGAACTTTTCGTCGAGGCGGGCCTGCCGGCCGGCGTCTTGAACGTCGTCAATGGCGGCAAGGACGTCGTCGACGCCATCCTCGACGACCCGGACATCAAGGCCGTGGGCTTCGTCGGCTCGACGCCGATCGCGCAGTACATCTATTCGCGCGCGACCGCGAACGGCAAGCGCGCCCAGTGCTTCGGCGGCGCCAAGAACCACATGATCATCATGCCCGACGCCGACATGGACCAGACGGTCGATGCCCTGATCGGCGCCGGCTACGGCTCGGCCGGCGAGCGCTGCATGGCGATCTCCGTCGCCGTTCCCGTCGGCAAGGAAACAGCCGACCGCCTCGTCGAAAAGCTGATCCCGCGCGTCGAGGCGCTGAAGATCGGCTCCTCGCTCGACGCCTCGGCCGATTTCGGCCCGGTGGTCACGGGCGAGGCCCTTGCCCGCATCAAGGCCTATGTCGACGGCGGCGTCCAGGAAGGCGCCAAGCTCGTCGTCGACGGCCGCGACTTCAAGATGCAGGGCTACGAGAACGGCTACTACATGGCCGGCTGCCTGTTCGACAACGTCACGCCGGACATGAAGATCTACAAGGAAGAGATCTTCGGCCCGGTCCTCTCGGTCGTGCGCGCCAACAATTACGAGGAGGCGCTCCGCCTGCCCAACGAGCACGAATACGGCAACGGCGTCTCGATCTTCACCCGCGACGGCGACGCCGCCCGCGACTTCGCCGCCCGCGTCCAGGTCGGCATGGTCGGCGTCAACGTGCCGATCCCGGTCCCGATCGCCTACTACACGTTCGGCGGCTGGAAGGCCTCCGGCTTCGGCGACCTGAACCAGCACGGCCCCGACGCCTTCCGCTTCTACACCAAGACCAAGACCGTCACCTCCCGCTGGCCCTCGGGTATCAAGGACGGCGCGGAATTCGTCATCCCCACGATGAACTAAGGCGCCGCCCTTTTCCTCTCCCCCGGGCAGGGGGAGAGGTGGCGCGCGAAGCGCGACGGAGTGGGGGTGCTTCCTTTGGTCGAAGAATCGGGCGTTCTCCGGAGCGCCCATTTTTTTGCGACTACACGCACATTACCCAACGTCACACAACCGTGATGGAACGGATGACTGGCCCAAACCCTTCTTCCCCCGACGCCGCCGAGGGTGGCGAAAAGTTTTCCGGGTCGGGCAGGGCATTTTTGTAGATCGTCTTCCCCGCTGACCGAACGCCAGGAGGTGCTTCCAATGGCACGCACAGCTCTTATCGTCTCAGCGGCGGCAGCAGCAATGGTCTTGACCGCTCTTCCCTTCGCCTCGGCCACGAGCCCAAATGCGGATCTCGCTGCGGTCCAGCCGGAGGCTCCGGCCGTCGAAACGCCGGCGATGAACGCCAACATGCTCTCGATGAACATGTGCTCCGAGCGCTCGAACATCGTCTCCGAGCTCGAGCAGAACTTCAAGGAAAGTGCGACGGCGGTCGGCATGGTCGACAACAACGCGGTCGTCGAGGTCTTCGTCTCCGACAGCGGATCGTGGACCATTCTCGCCACCGGCACGGACGGCCAGAGCTGCATCATCTCGGCCGGCGAAGGCTGGGAATCGACGCAGATGGTTCGTGGCGCGGACGCCTGATCAAACGCAACGCAGGCAACAAAAAAAGCCGGGCAATACCCGGCTTTTTCACGTCGTGTCGAAAGGCTCAGCCTTCCTTGGGCGTCAGCACCTGGCGGCCGCGATACATGCCCGTCTTCAGGTCGATGTGGTGCGGGCGGCGCATTTCGCCGGAATTCTTGTCTTCGGTGAAGGTCGGGGACTTCAGCGCATCGGCCGAGCGGCGCATGCCGCGCTTCGAAGGCGAAGTTTTCCTTTTGGGTACAGCCATTTGTCCTGCTCCGGATGTCGGTCAATGGCCTGCGCCGCCCTTGGGTCAAGGGCCTGCAACTGGCCGAATTCTGCGAAAGGTTGCGGTGCCTATACACGCCGGCCGTCACGTTGACCAGACTCGATCTGGAATTTTTTCGGCCCACCCGGCTACCGGAGACAGCCCACATAGCTGCCGGCCTGGTTCGCCCGCGCCTCGATCGTTCCCGCCAGCCGCGAAAGGCCCTGGCCCGGATTGGCCGGGTCGCGGTTCAGCGGATTGGGCAGCGTGACGGCGAGAAGCGCCGCCTGCCGCGAACTCAGATCGCGCGCGGAGCGGCCGAAATGGTGCTGCGCCGCAGCCTCCACGCCATAGATGTTCGGCCCCCATTCCGCGATGTTGAGATAGATCTCCATGATCCGCCGCTTCGGCAGCACCGCGTCGAGATAGAGCGACAGTGGCACTTCGATCCCCTTCCGGACCACCGATCGGCCATGCCACAGGAAGAGGTTCTTCGCGGTCTGCATGGTGATGGTCGAGGCGCCGCGCGTGCGCTCGCCCGACATCGCATCCTCGATGACGGCGTTGAGCGCCGGCCAGTCGACGCCCTGATGCGCGCAGAACTGCCCGTCCTCCGACATCATCACCGAATGGACGATGGCCGTTCCCATCTCGTCGATCGGCACCCAGCGCCGGTCGTAGCCCTGAAGCGTGACGACGTCGCGGATCATCAAGGTTGACGGCGCGGGCACGGCCGGCAGGCGGTAGAGCAGCGTCAGGACGAGCGGCAGCACCGCCAGCACGACGAGCGCGATCAGCGCCCGCCCGACCCAGCGCCACCCCGAACGGCGCTTGCGGCGCGGCCTCAGGAGCGCCAAGGCTTCAGGCCTTTCGGTCCTGCGCGGTTCGACCTCGATTGCAGGCTCGTCCACCCGTCTCTTCCATGTTCCGACACGCCCACCCGTCTAGCGGGTCAGGCCTTCCCGCGCAATTGCATCGCCGATATCGCTTGACCGGAAAGCCGCCAGAGGCGATTGCCTGACCCATGCACGACCAAGGCCCGATCGACTTCGAAACCCTCCTCGCCGGCGCCGCCCTGCGCGTCGAAGCGATGCTCGACGCGCTTCTCGGCGCACGCCCGCTTGCCGGCGAGATCGACCGGCCGCAGCGACTCCTCGCCGCCATGCGCCACGGCGTCCTCAACGGCGGCAAGCGGCTGCGCCCCTTTCTCGTCCTTGAAAGCGCCGCGCTTTTCGGGGCCGACGGCGAGGCGATCCTGCGCGTCGCCGCCGCGCTCGAATGCGTCCATTCCTATTCGCTCGTCCATGACGATCTCCCCGCGATGGACGACGACGATCTGCGGCGCGGTCAGCCGACCGTGCACAAGGCCTTCGACGAAGCCGCCGCGATCCTCGCCGGCGATGCCCTGTTGACCCTCGCCTTCGACATCCTCGCCGACCCGGCGACGGAGCTGGACCCGCGGGCGAAGGTCGCATTGGTCGCCAAGCTCGCGCGCGCGGCCGGCATTGGCGGCATGGTGGGCGGCCAGGCGCTCGACCTCGCCGCCGAGCGCGATGCACCGGACGAGGCCGGCATCATCCGCCTCCAGGCGATGAAGGCCGGCGCGCTGATCCGCTTCGCCTGCGAGGCCGGGGCGGTCGCGGCCGGCGCGCCGCAGGACGATGTCGAGCGGCTGGCCGAATTCGGCTCCGCCATCGGCCTCGCCTTCCAGCTTGCCGACGACCTTCTCGACCACACCTCGACGCCCGAGGCGATGGGCAAGGCCACCGGCAAGGACGCCGCCGCCGGCAAGGGCACGCTCGTCGCGCTCCACGGCGAAGCCTGGGCCCGCCGGCAACTGGGCGGGCTGGTTGCGCAAGCCTGCGACCTCGTCGCGCCCTATGGTGAGCGGTCCGCGATCCTGATGGCGACGGCGCGGTTCGTGGCGGAGCGGCAGCGCTGACTTGTTCGGTCCTGCCGGTTGAGCCGTCGAGGCATGGACCCCTGCGACAAGCACAGGGCTGACGGCATTAAAGTTGGATGCAAAGTAGCGACGATTTTCGTTTGGCGGCAGTATCTTTGCAGTCCGTCATTCCTGTGCTTGTCACAGGAATCCAGGCCTCGCGATCGTCACCGGCTCAACGCCGCAGAAAAACGCCACCGCTCCTCACCGATTCTTCAACACCACGCACGACCCGCCCGACCCGCGCAGCGCCGAACAAATCCGATCCGCCTCGCCGCGCGTTTCCGCGCCGATCCGCACCGCATAGATGCCGGCACGCGAGCGACCGTTGCGCATGCGGCTGACGACCGGCTCGTGGCCCGAGAGCACGGAAGAATGCTGCTGGCGCAGGCGCTGCCATTGGCGCACCGCCGCGTCGCGGCGGAAATTTCCGGCGACCTGGATGCCCCACGGCAGCACCGGCACGCTCGCCATCGCCACCATCGACGCGCCGGAGACGGGAAGTTCGCGGCAGGCTTCGCCGAAGGGCTTCTTCTCGTCAAGCGGCTGCACCTCGACCGCCTTGCGGACGCCGATGAAGGCGTCGGCCGGCGCGCCCATGATGTCGAGCACGTAGTTCTCGGTCTCGAGCGGCAGGAAGCCGCCCGAGGCGAGCCAGCGCGACACGCGCCCCTCGCCCGAATTGTAGGCGGCGGCGGCAAGGCCCAGATTGCCGTATTTGGCGGTGAGTTCGGCGAGGTAGTCGGCCGAGGCGGCGAGCGCCTGGTGCAGGTCGAAACTGTCGGCAAGGCCGCGCAGCGCAGCCGTGCCGGGCATGAACTGGGCGATGCCTTCCGCGCCGACCGGGCTGACCGCGTTCGGATTGAACCTACTTTCCTTCCAGATCAGCCGCGCGAAATATTGCTCCGGCAGGCCGTTCAGGCCGGCATGTTCCTCGATCAGATCGCAGACGAGCCCGATCGTCGGCGCGGCCTTTTCGGCGGTGTGCGAAGGCGACGCGCAAAGCGCGATGGCGAGGGCCGCAAGGAGCGCCCGCGCCCGCATGCTCAAGCGCCCGCGCCGCGCCCGAAGCGCTTTTCGATGTAGTCCGCGACCATCACCTGGAAATCGGCCGCGATCTCCGGCCCGCGCAACGTCGCGGCCTTCGCGCCGTCGATGAAGACCGGCGCGGCGGGCGTCTCGCCGGTGCCGGGCAGCGAGATGCCGATATCGGCGTGCTTCGATTCGCCCGGCCCGTTGACGATGCAGCCCATCACCGCGACCTTCAGGTTCTCGACGCCCGGATATTTCTCGCGCCAAAGCGGCATGTTGCGGCGAAGGTCGCCCTCGATGGTCTGGGCGAGTTCCTGGAAGACCGTCGAGGTCGTGCGCCCGCAGCCCGGACAGGCCGCGACCACCGGCAGGAACTGGCGAAAGCCCATGGTCTGCAGCAGTTCCTGCGCCACCTGCACCTCGCGAGTGCGGTCGCCGCCCGGCTCCGGCGTCAGCGAGATCCGGATCGTGTCGCCGATGCCCTGCTGCAAGAGGATGCCCATCGCCGCGGACGAGGCGACGAGGCCCTTGGTGCCCATGCCGGCCTCGGTCAATCCGAGATGCAGCGCATGGTTCGAGCGCTTCGCCAGTTCGACATAGACCGCGATCAGATCCTGCACCTGGCTGACCTTGGCCGAGAGGATGATCCGTTCCCGCGCGAGCCCGATCTCCTCGGCCAGTTCCGCCGACAGGATCGCGGACTGCACGATCGCTTCGCGCGTCACCTCCTGCGCCGTCATGGGAAAGCCCTTGGCCTGGTTGTCGTCCATCAGGCGGGTCAGGAGTTCCTGGTCGAGCGAGCCCCAGTTGACGCCGATGCGCACCGGCTTGTCGTGCCGGATCGCCGTCTCGACGATGGCGGCGAACTGCCGGTCCTTCTTGTCCTTGAAGCCGACATTGCCCGGATTGATCCGGTACTTCGCCAGCGCCTCGGCGCAGGCCGGATGGTCGGCGAGAAGCTTGTGGCCGATATAGTGGAAATCGCCCACCAGCGGCACGTCGAGGCCGAGCCGCTCCAGCCGCTCGCGGATCTTCGGCACGGCGGCCGCGCTCTCGTCGCGGTCGACCGTGATGCGCACGATTTCCGACCCCGCGCGATTGAGCGCCGCGACCTGCGCGACCGTCGCGTCGATGTCGGCCGTGTCGGTATTCGTCATGGACTGGACGACGACCGGCGCCGCGCCGCCGACGAGAACGCCGCCGACAGGCACAGGAACCGAGAGCCGGCGCGTCAGCGGACGGTCGAGAAACTGAACATGCGGATTCACTTTGGGCCTGCCTCGTCTCGCGCCGCCTCGTTGCTTCCGAATTAAACCTGCCGTCGGGCCGGAGCAAGGCGGGGCGCGTCCATATTGTGCTGCGCTGCAATATATGTTCGATGGCGACGAGCACAACAAAACGGGATGACGGGCCAATGACGGCGCAAAGAACGGCAATCGTGACGGGATCGACTTCGGGCATCGGCCTTGCCATCGCCCGGCGGCTGGGCGCGGCGGGGTTCAACCTCGTCCTCAATTCCTACACCGATGCCGACGAGGATCGCGCACTCGCCCAAAGCCTCGCCGCCGAATTCGCCGTCAGGGCGCTCTACGTCTCGGCCGACATGTCGAACGGCGAGGCCGCCCGCAGGCTCGTTACGACCGCCGCCGAAAAATTCGGCGCCGTCCATATCCTCGTCAACAATGCCGGCATCCAGCACGTCGCGCCGATCGAAGCCTTCCCGGTCGCCGAGTGGGACCGCATCATCGCGATCAATTTGACCTCCGCCTTCCACACGACGGCCGAGGCCCTGCCGATCATGCGCAAGGCGGGCTTCGGGCGCATCGTCAACATCGCCTCCGCCCACGGCCTGCGTGCCTCGGTCAACAAGTCGGCCTATGTCGCCGCCAAGCACGGCATCGTCGGCCTGTCGAAGACGACGGCGCTGGAGATCGCTGGCCAGGGCATCACCTGCAACGCCGTCTGCCCCGGCTTCGTCCTGACGCCGCTGGTCGAGACCCAGATCCAGGACCTGATGGCCGAAAAGAACCTCGACCGCGATACGGTCGTCGCCGAACACGTCCTGCGCAAGCAGCCGTCGAGGGAATTCGCCACCGTCGAGCAGATCGCCGGCACGGTCGCCTTCCTCTGCTCCGACGACGCCGCCCAGATCACCGGCACCACGATCTCCGTCGACGGCGGCTGGACGGCGCAGTAGGCCCGGCGCGCCGGCGGTTCCTCAATGGACCGCCGGCTTCACCACCATCCACACCGCCATGCCCACCATCATCAGATTCTCCGTCAGCGAGACGAACCCGAGCGGCACGTTCGATCCGCCGCCGACGCAGGCGCATTTGAGCTCGCGCCGGTCGACATAGACGGCCTTGAACACCGACACCGCGCCGATCGTGCCGATGACGAGCGCCAGCGGGACCGAGAGCCACATCAGCGCCCCCGCCACCATCAACAGGCCGGCCAGCGTTTCGGCGTAGGGGTAGATATAGCCGTAGGGTACCCAGCGCATGGCGAGGAGGTCGTAGTTGAGGAACATGGTCGAGAAGCCCTCGACGTCGCGCAGCTTCTGCAGGCCGAGCAGCACCATCGCCACGGCGATGAACCACTCGATCGTGCGCACCGGCTCGATCGTGCCGGACATCGCCCAGCTCATCGCGGCGGCCAGCGTCAGCGCCACGCCGAAAATGGCGATGACCGGCTTGTAGGTCGTCTCGCCCTCCTTCAGCACCGGCTTGCCGAAATGGGCGCGCAGATCGTCATAGCCGCCGATCCGCTTGCCGCCGATGAAGGCCTGCGGCGTGGTCTTGACGTCTTGAGCTGCTTTGAACGCGTCGGTTTCCTCGCGCGTCTTCAGATGATGATCCTCGACCGTGAAGCCCTGGCGCTCCAGGAGCGCCTTCGACTTCAGTCCGTAGGGGCAGGTGTGGCCGGGCATGACCATGCGGTAGAGCACGGCCTTCTTCGAATCGGTTGCGGTCTGCGTGGACATGGTTGGCGTCCCTTTCTCGTCTTCCGTTGCCGGCGGAAATCTCATGATGAGGACGAGATAGGGTCTCCAGTCACTGGAAGGTCAAGGGCAGGTCAGCCGGCGCGCATCGCGGCGAGAAGCACGGCGACATAGCCGTCGCGCAGGCGGAACTGTTCGTCCACCGGCGGCATGCGCAGTTTCATCCCGTCGATCGCGTCAAGCAGCATGTCGGCGTAGAGCCGCGGCGGCAGCGGCGTCGGCCCGCCGGCCGCGATCGCCGTCTCGACGAGTTCGATCATGCGCCCGCGCCCGGTCGCGACGATCTCGGCGGCAAGGCTCGTCTTCATGTCGAGGATTTCCGCGCCATGCGGCGACGCCTCGACCTCGCCGACGAGGTCCATCACGCAGGTCAGCGCACTGCCGAGCTTTTCCGGCAGGTCGCCCGGCCCCGCGAACACCGCCTCGGCATTCGAGACGCAATACTGCATGAAGGCCGTCGCCAGGGCGCGGTAGATGTCGGTCTTGTTGCGGAACTGCACGTAGAGCGCCGGCCGCGAGATTTCCGCCGACTTGGCGATATCGTCCATCGTGGTGCGCTGGTAGCCATAGGCGAGGAAGCAGCCCATCGCGCCGTCGAGGATGCGCGCGCGGCGCTCGTCCTCGCAATTGGCGAACAGCATGTCGGAGAGAGACTGTGTCATTCCGTCCTGTTTGACAAAATAACAGAATTTGTCAATATGTCCTTCGCGCAAGATGGCGCCGAGGGACCAGAGGGCTGACGCGATGCGGCTGACCGTCAACGGAAAAGCGATCCAGATCGATGCCGAGCCGGAGATGCCGCTCCTGTGGGCGCTGCGTGACCTTGCCGGCATTCTCGGCCCGAAATTCGGCTGCGGCATCGCCGCCTGCGGCGCTTGCACGGTGCTGGTCGACGGCGCGCCGGTGCGCTCCTGCGTCATGCCCGTCAGCCAGGCGACCGGCGCCATCACCACCATCGAGGGTATCGGCACGGCCGAGGCGCTTCATCCGGTCCAGCAGGCCTGGATCGACGAGCAGGTCTCGCAATGCGGCTACTGCCAGGCCGGCCAGATCATGACCGCCGTCGCGCTGCTGGAGGCCAATCCCGCCCCGAGCGACGAGGACATCGACAATGCCTTCGGCGGCAATCTGTGCCGCTGCGGCACCTATCCGCGCATCCGCGCGGCGGTGAAGCGCGCCGCCGGCGCACCGGCGGGAGCCTGACGCCATGTCCCGGCTCGGCACCATCACACGGCGCACCTTCCTCGTCGGCGCGGTCGCGGTCGCAGGCGGCGTCGCCTTCGGCGCGTGGTATGTCCGCCGTCCCTACGCCAATCCGCTGCTCGACGCGCTCGGCGAGGACGAGGTCGCCTTCAATCCGTTCGTCAAGATCGGCACCGACGAGACGATCACCGTCATCGCGCCCCGCGCCGAGATGGGCCAGGGCATCGCCACCACCCTCGCCGCCTTCGTCGCCGAGGAACTGGACGTCCGGCTCGACCAGGTGAAGGTCGAGCATGGCCCGGCCTCACCGGCCTATTACAACGCGGCGATGATGGAGGAGGCCGGTCCCTTCCCCTTCTTCGACGAGAGCCTGATGGCCGAGGTCACGCGCCGCAGCTTCGGCGCGGTCGCCAAGGTGCTCGGCCTGCAGGCGACGGGCGGCTCGTCCTCGACCCGCGACGGCTTTGTCCGCATGCGCCAGGCCGGCGCCGCCGCCCGCATCGTGCTGACCGAAGCCGCAGCGCGACGGCTCGACGTGCCGGCCGCAGAACTCACCACCGCCGAAGGCACCGTGATCCACGAGGCCTCCGGCCAGCGCCTCACCTATGGCGCGCTGGCGCTCGACGCCGCTGCGATCGAGCCGCCCTCCGACATCCCGCTGCGCGAGCGCGCCGACTGGAAGCTCCTCGGCCAGTCCCAGCCGCGCGTCGACATGCTCGCCAAGGCGACCGGCGCGCCGGTCTTCGGCATCGACGTCACCGCACCCGACATGCTGTTCGGCACGGTAAAGATGAGCCCGGTCTTCTGGCGCGAGCCGGAAAACGCCGACCTCTCCAAGGCCGAGGCGGTGCCGGGCGTCATCCGCATCGTGCCCATCGCCTCGACCTACGGCCACGGCTTCGGTATCCTCGCCACCAGCACCTGGGCGGCCTTCCGCGCCGCCGGCCTGATCGAGGCCGACTGGGGCACGCCCGACTATCCGGCCGACAGCGCCGCGATCGACGCGCGGCTGACCGAAGCGCTTGCCGACCCGGCTTCCGGCTCGTCCATGCGCGGCGACGGCGACGTCGAAACGCTCTTCGCCGACGCCCCGCGCGAGCGCCTCATTGAGGCCGACTATGCCGTGCCGCTCCTCGCCCATGCCTGCATGGAGCCGATGAATGCGACCGCCAAGCTCGCCGACGGCAAGCTCACCGTCTGGGCGCCGAACCAGGTGCCGACGCTGACCGCGCAGCTTTGCGCCTCCGCGCTCGGCATGGAGACGGCGGACGTCACCGTCCACACGACGCAGATGGGCGGCGGCTTCGGCCGGCGCGAGGTCGATTTCTCGATCTATGCGGCACTACTGGCCGATGCGGCCGGTGGGCGTCCGGTCAAGGTGACGTGGACACGCGAGGAGGACATCCGCCGCGACGTCTTCCGCCCGGCCGCCAAAGGCCGCTTCCGCGCCCGCCTCGACGAGAACGGCCTGCCCGTCGCGCTCGACATGACCATCGCCGCGCCCTCCATCCTCGGCAGCGTCATGCGCCGCACCTTCCCGTCGATCTCGCCGGTCGGCCCCGACGCGACGATCACGCAGGGCGCGCACGACCAGCCCTATTCGATCGCGAATTACCGCGTGCGCGGCATCAAGACCGATCTCGGCGTGCCGGTCGGCTTCTGGCGCTCGGTCGGCCTGTCGTTCAACACCTATTTCCACGAAGGCTTCCTCGACGAGATCGCGGTCGCCGGTGGCACGGACCCAGTCGAATTGCGCCGCCGGCTCGTCGCCGATTATCCGGCCGCGCTCGGCGTCGTCGACCGCGTCGCCGAAATGGCGAACTGGAGCGAACCACCGGCGGAAGGTCGCGCGCGCGGCTTCGCGTTCGCCCTCGCCTTCGGCTCGTGGATCGCCCAGATCGTCGAGATTGCGGACACGCCGGCCGGCATCCGCATCGAGAAGACCTGGATGGCCGCCGATGTCGGCATCGCACTCGACCCCTCGATCATCGAGGCGCAGCTCGTCTCCGGCGCGGTGTTCGGCTTCTCCTCGGCAATGAACCAGGAAATCACCCTTCGCGAAGGCCGTGTCGAACAGTCGAACTTCCACGACTACGACGCGATGCGGATGCACCAGTGCCCTGAGTTCGAGGTCGCGATCCTTGAAAACGCCGAGAAGATGGGCGGCGTCGGTGAGCTTTCGACACCGACTTCCGTCGCCGCCCTCGCCAATGCCGTCTTCGCGCTGACGGGCAAGCGCGTTCGCCAATTGCCACTGTCGCGCGAGGTCGCCTTCGCATGAAGTATCTCGCGGCGATCCTCCTGCTGGCCCTGCCGGCGCCCGTCCTCGCGCAGGAAGCGGCCTCGCCGGAGGGCTTGGCCGAATGGCAGAAGATCTACGAGGTCTTCTCTCATCCGCGCTGCGCCAATTGCCACACCGAGGACGATCATCCGCGCTGGTCCGGCGCGCATTACGGGCCGACGCGCATCCACCCCTTCAATGTCCGGCGTGGTCCCGACGGCTTCGGCAACACCGGGCTGACCTGCCAGACCTGCCATCAGGAAACGAACGCCGAGATCCTGCACGGCCCGCCCGGCGCGCCGAACTGGCACCTGGCGCCGGCCGAGATGGTCTGGTTCGAAAAAAGCTCGGCCGAAATCTGCGCCCAGATCAAGGACCCGGCCCGCACCGGCGGCATGGACCTCGAAGAGGTCGCGGTCCACGTCCGCGACGACGCGCTGGTCGCCTGGGGCTGGAACCCCGGCCCCGGCCGCGAACCCGCCCCCGGCTCGGCCGAGGAGACCTTTGCGGCGCTCGAACGCTGGACCGCGCTCGGCGCGCCCTGTCCGGCCGAAGAGGCCGGCGAATGAACTGTCCGAAGGATTGGCAGGAGTGATGGACCGATGAAGAAATGTGACTGTTTGCGCACAGCGCAATGATGTAGAAGCCGCGTGGTTTCAGACCGATTGAAGACGGGACCGAGCACTCCCAATTGAAGCGAGGGGTAAGGCGCAAGGAGCGCCGGCGGGTCCCGAAACCGGATTAACCGACAATGTCGAAGTTCAAGTTTCACAAATTCGCGGCCATCGCCGTGTTTGTCGCCACGGCTGCATGGGTCGCCACCGGCGAGTTCTCCTCCGTGGGCTCCGCGCAGGACGAACCTGCAACCGAAAAGACCGAGGCGCCGAAGGTCGAGGCCAAGCGCCACACGGTCGCCGTCGTGCGCCCGCCGCGCATCGAGCATTCGCGCGCCATCCGCATGTCGGGCCTGACCGAGGCCGACAAGCGCTCCGTCCTCGCCGCCCGCTCCGCCGGCATCATCGCCGAACTGCCGATCGCCAAGGGCCAGATGGTCAAGGCGGGCGAGTTGATCCTGCGGCTCGACGCCGAGGGCAAGGAGGCCGCCGTCGAGACGGCGCGCCAGTTGCTCTCTCAGCGCGAGGCGGAGGCAGAGGCAGCAGAGCGCCTCGTCCAGTCCGGCTCGCTGCCGCGGCTTCAGGCCGACAATGCGCGTTCCGCTCTTTCCGCCGCCCGCTCCGAGCTTGAGATGGCCGAGGCCGAACTCGTCCGCAACGAGGTCCGCGCGCCCTTCTCCGGCCTGATCGACCGCGTCAATGTCGAGATCGGCGGCTCGGTCATGCAGGGCACCGAGATCGCGACCATCCTCGCGCTCGACCCGATCATCGCCACCGGCGAGGTCGGCGAACGCGACCTCGGCTACGTCAACCGCGGCGACCGCGCCGACGTGCGCCTCGTCAATGGCGACGTCGTCGAGGGCGAGATCCGCTACATCTCGCGCGATGCGTCGAGCCAGACCCGCACCTTCCAGGTCGAGGTCGCCATCGACAACGAGAACAACGAGATCCCCGCCGGCATGACGACGGAGATGACGCTGCGCGCCCAGCCGGTGGAATCGGTCCGCCTGCCGCGCTCGGTCGTCACCTTGAGCACCGAAGGCGACCTCGGCATCCGCTCCGTCGACGGCGACGACAAGGTCGTCTTCCACCCGATCGACCTCGTCGACGACACGCCCGAAGGCCTGGTGCTCGCCGGCATTCCCGCCGACGCCCGCGTCATCGTCTCGGGCCAGGACCTCGTTGCCGAAGGCGACACGGTCCACGCCGTCGAAGCCGACGAGGACACGATCCGCAGCCTGACGGGCGAAGTGGCCCGAGCCGGCACCGACTAGGATTTCCGGACATGAACATCGTCCGCATCGCCATCGACAATGCCCGCCTCACGATCTCGATCCTGCTCTTCCTGATCGTGGCGGGCGCCTTGTCCTACCAGTCGATCCCGAAGGAGGCCGAGCCCGACATCGCGATCCCGATCATCTATGTCAGCCTGACCTATCAGGGCATCTCGCCCGAGGATTCCGAGCGGCTCCTGCTGCGCCCCGTCGAGATGCAGATGAAGGGCCTATCGGGCGTCAAGGAAATGCGCTCCTCGGCCTATGAGGGCGGCGGCTTCGTGCTGGTCGAGTTCCAGCCGGGCTATGATTTCTCCAACGCGCTCGAGGACGTCCGCGCCAAGGTGTCTGACGCCAGGCGCGAACTGCCGCAGGGCGTCGAGGAGCCGACCGTCAACGAGGTCAACGTCTCCGAATTCCCGGTCCTCGTCGTCACCATGTCGGGCGACCTGCCCGAGCGTGTCCTCGCCCAGACCGCGCGCGAGTTGCGCGACCGCATCGAGGAAGTGCCCGGCGTGCTGGAAGGCGCGCTGCAGGGCACGCGCGACGAACAGGTCGACGTCGTCATCGACCCGGTCAAGCTCTCCTCCTACGGGCTCCAGCTCGACCAGATGATCCAGGGCGTCAATGCCGGCAACAGCCTCGTCGCCGCCGGCGCGCTGCAGGGCTCCGAAGGTCGCTACCCTGTCAAGGTCCCCTCGCTGATCGAGAATGTCGAGGACGTCGCCAATTTGCCGATCGTCGCCGGGCCGAATGCCGTCGTGCGCGCGCAGGACCTCGCCACCATCCGCTCCACCTTCAAGGAAGCCGAGACGATCACCCGCCTCGACGGCCGCCCCGCCATCGCCATCGAGGTCAAGAAGCGCTCCGGTGCGAACCTCATCGACACGGTCGACCAGGTGAAGCTGGTCGCCAGCACCTTCCAGCAGGCGCTGCCGATCGCGGTCGACATCTCCTACAGCCAGGACAAGTCGGACATGGTCCGCCAGCTCCTGAGCGACCTGCAGAACCACGTCCTGATCGCCGTCATCCTCGTCTTCATCGTCATTCTCTACGCGCTGTCGGGCCGCGCCTCGCTGCTGATCGGCCTCGCCATCCCGGCCTCGTTCCTGATGGGCATCCTGGCCCTGTCGCTGATGGGCTACACGGTCAACATGATCGTGCTGTTCAGCCTCATCCTCGCCGTCGGCATGCTGGTCGACGACGCGATCATCGTCACCGAATTCGCCGAACGGCGCATGGCCGAAGGCATGGACAAGCGCGCCGCCTTCGAGCTTGCGGCCAACCGCATGGCCGGCCCGGTCATCGCCGCGACCATGACCCGCATCGCGGCGTTCTCGCCTCTGCTCTTCTGGCCCGGCATCGTCGGCGAGTTCATGAAATACCTGCCGCTGACGCTGATCGTCACGCTGTCGGCCTCGATGCTCTTCGCGCTGGTCTTCACGCCGACGCTCGGCGCCATGTTCGCCAAGGCCGAGCCGCATCCCGAGGGCAAGCCCGACGGGCTCTACATGGGCATCGTGAAGAAGGCCGTCGCCTTCCCCAAGACCGTGCTGGTGCTGACGGTCGCCCTCCTCGTCGGCGTCCAGTACAGCTACACGCATTACGGCGCGGGCGTCGAATTCTTCCCCAATGTCGAGCCGGAATACGGCCTGATGTACGTCCATGCGCGCGGCAATCTCTCGCTCGCCGAGATGGACGCCGCGACGCGCCAGGCCGAGGAGCGGCTGCTCGGCTGGCCCGGCGTTTCCTCCGTCTACACCCGCGTCGGCCAGACGCGCGGCGGCGGGCAGGACATCGACGAGGACGTCGTCGGCGTCATCCAGTACGAGTTCCACGACTGGCGTGAGCGCAAGGCCGCGAGCGAGATCCTCAACGATCTGCGCGCCGAGATGTCCGGCATTCCCGGCGTCGAGGTGCAGGTGCGCGTGCCCGAAGCCGGCCCGCCGACCGGCCAGCCGATCCAGGTGCGCCTGTCGGCCGCCGATCCGTCGGGCCTCAAGGACCAGGCCGCCGCCGTCGCCGCCCGCATCGCGCAGATTCCCGGCGTCATCGAAATCTCCGACGGCCTCCCGCCGCCCGGCGTCGACTGGGCGCTGAAGGTCGACCGCGCCAAGGCGGCACGCTACGGCGTCTCGCCCAGCCAGGTCGGAACCGTCGTCCAGCTCGTCACCACCGGCCTCAAGCTCACCGACTACCGTCCGGCCGGCGTCGACGACGCTGTCGACATCCGCCTGCGCCTGCCCGACGACCGCCGCACCCTGTCGAGCCTCGACCAGCTTCGCGTCCAGACCCCCGGCGGCGCGGTGCCGATCTCGAATTTCGTCACCCGCGAGCCGCAGGCCCGAACCGGCATCCTCAACCGCATCGATGGCGAACGCACCATCGTCGTCCAGGCCAACGTCGCGACCGGCTACCAGGTCGCCGAGGTCCAGGCCGAGGTGACGCAGGCGCTGTCCGAAATGGACATGGGCCAGAACCGCTGGCGCCTTGCCGGCTCCAGCGAGGAAAGCGCCGAGGCCGGCGCGTTCCTGACCAAGGCCTTCGGCGCGGCGATCTTCCTGATCTTCGTCGTCCTGCTCGCCCAGTTCAACAAGTTCACCAGCGTCTTCCTGGTGCTGATGACGGTCGTCATGTCGACCATCGGCGTGTTCCTTGGCCTGCTTCTCTCCGGCCAGACCTTCGGCGTCGTCATGTCGGGCATCGGCATCATCGCGCTCGCCGGCGTGGTGGTGAACAACAACATCGTCCTGATCGACACCTACGACCTCCTGCGCCACGAGGGCATGTCGAAGGTCGACGCCATCCTGCAGACCTGCCGCGAACGCGCCCGTCCCGTGGTGCTCACCGCCCTGTCGGCCATCTTCGGCGTCGCGCCGATCGCGTTCGGCCTCGGGCTCGAGCTCTTCCACCACGAGACGACGATCAACGCGCCGTCGACCCAGTGGTGGATCTCGCTCTCCTCGGCGATCGTCTACGGCCTCTCCTTCGCCACCGTGCTGACGCTGGTCGTCACGCCGGCGGCGCTGATGGTGTTCACCCGCGAGCACCTGAAGCCTGGCGAGACGCGGCGCACCTTCTGGCAATGGCTGCTGCGCCGCAAGCCGAAGGCGGCGGCGGAAAAGACCCCCGACGCGCTTCCCGCACCTGCCGAATAGCTATTTTAGCGCCCCATGAAGCGGCCCGCGGAACTTGCGGGCCGCTTCGCGCATTTATCGGCGAAGAACAGGATCGTCCTGTTCAAGGAGAGTTGGGGAACTTGCCATGACACTCGGTACAATTCTGATCATCATTCTGATCCTGATCCTGCTCGGCGCCATTCCGGCCTGGCCGCATTCGCGCGGCTGGGGCTACGGCCCGTCGGGCATTCTCGGGGTCGTCCTGGTAGTAGTGCTGATCCTCGTGTTGATGGGCCGAATCTAGCGCACCCAGCGCCTACGATCCGACCCTCCGCGAGACGGAGCACGCCTTCGCCCGGCAGCGTACCCACGCTGCCGGGCGTCACTTTTTCAGGCCGCCCTTTTCAGGTTCATGTCACTCACGACATTCTCCATCGCCCGGTCGAACGGCGTCGCCTTCAGGTCCGGGACGAGCGCGGCAAGTTTCGCTCCATCGAGCGAATGCGGCACGCGCCACAGATAGGACATCGCCGCCAGTTCGCGCATCATCGGCATGAACAGCCCCGCGGCGCGCAGCAGCGTCCACGGCACGCCGCGGCGGGAAAGCGGCCGGCCGGCAGCGCGCTCCGTGGCGTCCTTCATCTCCTGTCCCGTCACCGTGTGCCCGGCAAAGTGCAGCACCTCGAAGGGCGCGAGGTCCGCGCGCCGCTCCGCGACCGCCACGAAAGCCTGCGCCAGGTCCGGCAGGTAGGCGAAGGAATGCGCCAGATCCATTGGCCCCGGCCAGGTGAAGACGCCCTTGTCGACCTTGGCGAGCACGAGTTCGTCGAGCCAGGTTCCCGGCTTCTCGCCGCCGTAGAAATCGCCGGCCCGGATGACGATCGTCCGCACGCCGTCCCGCCGCGCCGCCTCCTCGAGCATCGTCTCCAACTCGATGCGGATGCGCGCCTTCTGGGTCGAGCCGAATTGCGGATCGCCCTCGCGCATGCGAAGCCCGATCTCGAGCCCGAAATTGTAGATGTTGCCGGGCAGCATGATCGTCGCGCCATTGGCGCGCGCGGCCTCCAGCACGTTCTGCGCCAGTGGCATCACCTTTTCCTCCCACTCGGTATAGAGCGGGTTCAGCGCGTGGACGATGATATCCGCGCCCGCGCAGGCCGCGATCAGCGCCGCGCGGTCGGTGGCGTCCGCCGCGACCGGTTCGACGCCGGCCGCGAGCCCGTTCGCCTTCGCGCCGCGGGCAACGCCCCTGACCCGCCAGCCGGCGGCGGTGAACGCCTTGGCGATCTCGTTTCCGACCCGTCCGCCGGCACCCAGGATAGCGACCGTTTTCATGTTCCGTCTCCATCGTTCGAAGTTTCGATGGACGGATCATCGTCCTTCCGCCTAGGAATGGACATTCGCTAAATTCGGTCCACAAATATTCATAATCGAATATTCGACATGCCCGACTGGTCGCTCATCCGCTCTTTCCACGCCGTCGCCGAGACGGGCAGCCTGTCGGCGGCCGCGCGCCGGCTCGGCATGTCCCAGCCCTCGCTCGGCCGCCACATCCAGGCGCTCGAAGCGGAGCTCGGCATCACGCTCTTCCAGCGCGGCCGGCGCGGCTATGCGCTGAGCGAGGAGGGCGCCCGGCTTTACGCCCGCGCCTCCGAAATGAACGCCGCCGCCGACGGCTTCGCGCGGCTTGCCACCGGCAGCAGGGAGGCGCTCGCCGGCACGGTGCGCATCAGCGCCAGCGAAATCGTCGCCGCCTATGTGCTGCCGGACATACTCTCGCCGCTGCGCCTGTCCGAGCCCGCCATCGAGATCGAGATCGTCGCCTCCAACACGGTCGAGAACCTTCTGCGCCGCGACGCGGACATCGCGATCCGCATGATCGAGCCGTCGCAGCTCGACCTCGTCGCGCGCAAGATCGCGGATTTGCCGCTCTGCGCCTGCGCGGCCACGGATTATCTTGACCGCCGCGGACGACCGGGCAACCCGGAAGCGCTGATCGACCACGACCTCGTCGGCTACGACCGCGGGCTCGACTTGATCGCCGGCTTTCGCGGCTTCGGCGTCGAGATCGACCGCCACGCCTTCGGCGTCCGAACAGACAACCAGATCGTCTTCTGGGAGCTGGTGAAGGCCGGGCTCGGCATCGGTTTTGCCCAGCGCGCCCTCGCGCGCCGGACTGAAGGCGTCGAGATCATCCTGCCTGCCATGACGCTGCCGGTCCTGCCGATGTGGCTCGCCATGCACCGCGACGTGCGCACCTCGCCGCGCATCCGCCGCGTGGCGGACCATCTGCACGAGCGCCTCAAGACCTATGCGACGACTTCCTGACGATCCGCCGTCGCCACCATCCGCGCCAGGCCCGCGAGCAGGAACAGCACCAGCGCCAGCGCGACGAAGATCGGCGCGAAGCCGGTCCGCTCGCCGATGAAGCCGATCGCCGACGGCGCGACGAGGATGCCCGAATAGCCCATCGTCGTCGCCACGCTCATGCCGACGCCCGGCGCCAGTCCCGGTTGATTTCCGGCCGCCGAAAAGGCGATCGGCACGACATTGGCGATGCCGAGCCCGGCGAGTGCGAAGAAGGCGATCGACAGCGGCGCGGCCGGCGCAAGGCCGGCGCCCACCAGCCCTAAGCCGGCGATCAGGCACGAGACGCGCATCGTCGCGACCGCGCCGAACCGGTTGCGGATGGCGTCGCCCGAAAAGCGCATCAGCGCCATCGCGCCGGAAAAGCCGGCATAGGCTAGGCTCGCCGCGGCGACGCTCGAGCCGAGTTCGCGCTGCAGGTAGAGCGCCGCCCAGTCGAGGACCGCGCCCTCGGGGATCATGCCGAACAGCGCCGCAAGGCCGAGCAGGTAGGGAAGCGGCGTCAGCGGCCAGCGCGCCGACGGCTTTTCGCCCTGCGCCTCGGGCCGGTCGCCCAGCGCCCATGCGAGCATCGCCGCGACCACCGCCGCCGATACGATCGCGACGACGACCGCCTGCACGAGCGCGCCCTGCGCCTGCAACAGCGCGCCGCCCGCGGCCGCGCCGGCAAAGCCGCCGAGGCTCCAGAAACCGTGCGAGGACGACATGATCGCCCGGTCGAGCCTGCGCTCGACCGCCACGGCATTGGCGTTCATCGCGACATCCATGCCGCCGATGATCGCGCCGAAGCAGAACATCGCGACCGCCGCGCTCGCAAAGCCCGGCGCCAGCACGACGGCGGGAAGCGCGAACGGCAGGAGGATGGAAAAGCCGGCGAGCGGCCGCCGCGATCCGTGCCGCGCGATCAGCCCGCCGCACCAGGGCATCGCGACCAGCGCGCCGAGCCCGAAGACGAGGATCAGGAGCCCGAGCCGGCTTTCGCTCACCTCCAGCCGCTCCATCAGCGCCGGGATCTGCGGCGCCCATGCGCCCATGACGATCCCATTGGCGAAGAAGGCGAGCGCGACGGCGAGGCGAATTTGGGGGAAAGCCGGATTCACGTTTCGTTACTCCCTGCAATACGCTATTCGATCTAGATGGCGCGTTTAAATCGATTGAATAACATCAATACAAATAATTTTGTTGCGTGACAAGTCCGCCACAGAGGCCGGAAGCTTAACGCGTGATTAACCCGGGCTCATCACCGCCACAATCGGTGCTATGGTCACGCGAAGAGGGATTCACGAATTTCGCTTCGCGCCCGCGCCTCCGCCCGCTTTCTGCCGGGCAGTGCCACGCCGCGCCAAGCACGAACAGCCAGGGTGAAGGCATGTCTACAGACAATCCGCGTCCACGCATCGACTGGAATGGCGAGGGGCAGGACCAGGCAGCGGCTCCGGTTCTGAAATCGCGCAGCCTCCTGCGCAAGGCCTCCGTGCCGGCCGCGATCGGCCTCGCCGGATTGGCTCTCGTGGGCGCGCTCGCCGCCGGCCCGCTGATGCGCGGCATGACCGGCTCCGACACCGCGATGACCGACGCCGTCGCCGAGACGGTCGAGACCGCCTCGCTCGTCCAGCCCGCGGCTGCCGAGGAGCCGGCAGCACCGGCGCCCGCAACGACAGTCGCCGAACCCGTCCGCAAGACGGTCGCTGCCACCACGACCACCCAGCCCAAGAAGCCCGCGGCCACGCAGTCGGCCGGCCTCGCCGCCGACGATCCGCGCTGGAACCCCGAGGCGCTTTCGGTCGACGAGGACAAGCTGACCGCGCTCAAGCAGGCCGTCGACGAGACCGTCGCCGCCGCCGAGATCGCCGGCGCCATGGGCAACACCGAAGGCCTGACGACGTCGGGCATCCCGGCCACCGCCGCCGGCTTCGCGCCCTCGCGTCCCGCCCTGCCGTCGTCCGAGCGCAGCGCCTTCGACGCCGCCCTCGTCACCGAGGACGAGAAGGTCGAGGCCGAGCCGGCCGTCGCCTCGTCCGACCTCAGCCCCGCCAAGGCCAACCAGTACGTCAACATGCGCGCAGCGCCCGAAGACGGCGCCGCCGTCCTCGCCGTCGTGCCCGCCAATGCCACGATCGAGGCGGAGACGGACTGCCGCTGGTGCGAAGTCAGCTACAAGGGCCAGAAGGGCTACATCTTCCAGTCCTTCATCACCCGCTGATCCACGTTATCCGAACTTGAAAAAGGCCCGGCATCGACCGGGCCTTTTTCGTTTCACCCTGCATAGACGACCAGCAGGTCCTTGGCGTCGATCTGGTCGCCCGCGCGAACAAGAACTTCTGCGATCTCGCCGTCGCGCTCGGCATGGAGCGCGGTCTCCATCTTCATCGCCTCGATCGACAGGAGCACGTCGCCGGCGGATACCTTCTGCCCGGCCGAGACGGCGAGTGTGGAGACGACGCCCGGCATCGGCGCGCCGACATGGGCGCCATTGCCGGCTTCCGCCTTGGCCCGCGCCTTGGCCCCGCCCGCTCCATGCGTGCGATCGGGCACCTTGACGCGGCGCGGCTGGCCGTTGAGCTCGAAGAACACGGTCACCATGCCCTTCTCGTCGCTCTCGCCGATGGCAAGGCAGCGGATCACCAGCGTCTTGCCGCGCTCGATCTCGACGAAGATCTCGTCCTCCTGGCTCATGCCGTAGAAATAGATCGGCGTCGGCAGCGTCGAGACCGGGCCGTATTCGCCCTGAGCGGCGGCAAAGTCCGAAAACACCTTCGGATACATCAGCCAGGAGGCGAACTCGAAATCGGAAAGTTCCCGCTCCAGCTTCTCCTCGATGCCGGCCCGATCGGCGTCGAGATCGGCCGGCGCGAGCAGCGAGCCGGGCCGCACGGTGATCGGCGTCTCGCCCTTCAGCGCCTTCTTCTGCAGCGCCTGCGGCCACCCCCCCTCTTTCCCCGAAAAGGTCGGCGGCTGGCCGAGATCACCCCTCAGCATCGAGACGACCGAATCCGGAAAGGAGATGTCCTTCTTCGGATTCTCGACATCGGCCACCGTCAGATCCTGGCTGACCATCATCAGCGCCATGTCGCCGACCACCTTCGACGACGGCGTCACCTTGACGATGTCGCCGAACATCAGGTTCGCGTCGTGATAGGCCTGCGCGACCTCGTGCCAGCGGCTTTCGAGCCCCAGCGAGCGCGCCTGCTCCTTGAGGTTCGTGAACTGCCCGCCCGGCATCTCGTGCAGATACACCTCCGAGGCCGGGCCCTTCAGATCGCTCTCGAACGCGGCGTACTGGCCGCGCACCGCCTCCCAGTAGAACGAGATTTTCCGGATCCACTCAGGGTCGAGCCCCGGATCGCGCGCATCGCCCTTCAGCGCCTCGACGATCGAGCCGAGGCAGGGCTGCGAGGTGTTGCCTGAAAATGCGTCCATCGCCGCGTCGATCGCATCCACCCCGCCTTCCACCGCCGCCAGCACGGTCGCCGCCGCGATGCCGGACGTGTCGTGCGTGTGGAAATGAAGCGGCAGGTCGGTCTCCTCGCGCAGCGTGCGGAACAGCACCTTCGCCGCCGCCGGCTTCAACAGCCCCGCCATGTCCTTGATGGCGATGATGTGCGCGCCCGCCGCTTCCAGTTCGCGCGCGAGGCCGACATAATATTTGAGGTCGTATTTCGCCCGGGCGGGATCGTTGATGTCGCCGGTGTAGCAGATCGCCGCCTCGCAGAGCCGCCCTTCCTCGCGCACCGCGTCCATCGAGACGCGCATGTTCTCCACCCAGTTGAGGCAGTCGAACACGCGGAAGAGGTCGATGCCGCCGGCAGCCGCCTGTTTGACGAAATAGCGCACCACATTGTCGGGATAGTTGGTGTAGCCGACGCCGTTCGCCCCGCGCAGCAGCATCTGCAACAGGATGTTCGGTGCCGCCTCGCGCACCATGGAAAGCCGTTCCCACGGGTCCTCGGTCAGGAACCGCATCGCGACGTCGAACGTCGCCCCGCCCCAGCATTCGAGCGACAGGAGTTCAGGCAGCGCCCGTGCATAGGTGCCGGCGATCGCCGCGATGTCGTGCGTGCGCATGCGCGTGGCGAGCAGCGACTGGTGGCCGTCGCGCATCGTTGTGTCGGTCACCAGCACGCGGATTTCCTCCCGCATCCATTTCGCGAAAGCCTCCGGCCCCTCCGCGTCGAGACGCTGCTTGCTCCCGTCCGGTACGTCGCCACCGACGAACGGCACCTTCGGCTTCAGCGCATCCGCCTTCGGCTGCGGCCGCCCGCGCGCTTCCGGATGCCCGTTGACCGAGACGTCGGCAAGGTAGTTGAGCAGCTTCGTCGCCCGGTCCTGCCGCTTCACCGCCGTAAAGAGCTCCGGCGTCGTGTCGATGAACTTGGTCGTATACGAATTGTCGCGGAAACTCGGGTGCCCGATGATCGCCTCGAGGAAGGTCAAATTCGTCGCCACGCCGCGAATGCGAAACTCCCGCAGCGCCCGGTCCATCCTGAGGATCGTCTCGTCAGCCGAAGGCGACCACGCCGTAACCTTCTCTAAAAGCGGATCGTAGAACCGCGTGATCACCGCGCCCGAATAGGCCGTGCCCCCATCGAGCCGGATGCCGAAGCCCGTCGCGCCGCGATAGGCGGTGATCCGTCCATAGTCGGGAATGAAGTTCTGCTCCGGGTCCTCGGTGGTGATCCGGCATTGCAAGGCATGACCATTGAGCTTGATGTCCGCCTGCGCCGGCACGCCCGATTCCGCCGAGCCGATCGCCGCACCTTCGAGGATGCGGATCTGCGCCTTGACGATGTCGATCCCGGTCACCTCCTCGGTCACCGTATGCTCGACCTGGATGCGCGGATTGACCTCGATGAAGTAGAATTTCCCGGTGTCGGCATCCATCAGGAATTCGACCGTGCCCGCACCGACATAGTCCGTCGCCTCGGCGATCTTCAGCGCGTAGGCGCAAAGCTCGGCCCGCCGCGCATCGTCGAGATAAGGCGCCGGCGCGCGTTCCACGACCTTCTGGTTGCGCCGCTGGATCGAGCAGTCGCGCTCGAAGAGGTGGACGGCATTGCCATGGGTGTCGCCCAGCACCTGCACTTCCACGTGCCGCGCGCGCTCGACCAGTTTTTCGAGGTACACCTCGTCCTTGCCGAAGGCGGCCTTCGCCTCGCGCTTGGCCTCGGTCACCTCACGCGCAAGATCGGCCTTGGCGCGGATCGCGCGCATCCCGCGCCCGCCCCCGCCCCACGACGCCTTCAGCATCACCGGATAGCCGATGCCGGCAGCCATCGTCTTCACCGCCTCCATGTCGTCCGGCAGCGGCTCGGTCGCCGGCACCACCGGCACGCCCACCTCGATGGCGAGATTGCGCGCGGCGACCTTGTTGCCGAGCCGGCGCATCGTCTCCGGCGTCGGCCCGATGAACACGATTCCGGCCTCCGCGCAGGCCTCGGCGAATTCCGGGCTCTCCGACAAAAGCCCGTAGCCCGGATGGATCGCATCCGCGCCGGAGAGCTTTGCCACCCGGATCACCTCGTCGATCGACAGATAGCTTTCGATCGGCCCCAGATCCTTGGCAAGATGGGGGCCGCGCCCGACCTGGTAACTCTCGTCCGCCTTGAAGCGATGCAGCGAATATTTGTCCTCTTCCGCCCAGATGGCGACGGTCTTGATGCCGAGTTCGTTGGCGGCGCGAAAGACGCGGATCGCGATTTCGGATCGGTTGGCGACGAGGATTTTCTTGATCTTCAAGGAATGCACTCCGGCAGGCATGGGGCCGCATGTTGCAGCGCAAACGCCGGCCGGCGCAAGGTCAAATCACGGAAAACCGCCCTGCGGTGCAGGGCGCGCCATTGATCTTGCCGAACTGAACATGCGAACTATCCCCAACCGGCCGCGGGACCGTCAGGCCGAATTGGGAGAGACAGAAACATGCGCAATTTCGACCTGCCCGGCCGCTCGGCCGTCTATGCCGACAACGGCATGGCCGCGACCTCGCACCCGCTCGCCACCATGACCGCGCTCTCCGTGCTGCGGTCGGGCGGAAACGCCGTCGACGCGGCCATCGCCGCCTGCGCGACGCTCTGCGTGGTCGAGCCGCACATGACCGGCATCGGCGGCGACTGCTTCGTCATCCTCGCCGAGCCCGACGGCAAGATCCACGGCCTCAACGGCTCCGGCCGCGCGCCGATGGCGGCCGATCCCGAATGGTTCCGCGCCAAGGGCCTGAATGCGATGCCCGAACACGGCGCGCTCCCGATCACCGTCCCCGGCGCTATCGACGCGTGGGAGAAACTGTCGAACCGCTTCGGCACCAAGGGCTTCGACGAACTCTTCGCCGACGCCATCCGCTACGGCGACGAAGGCTACGCCGTCCATGGCCGCGTCGCGCTCGACTGGCCGAAGGCCGTCGACCTGCTGGCCAAGGACATCGGCGGCGCGAAGCACTATCTCGTCGACGGAAAGGCCCCGACGGTCGGCTCGCGCCACTCCGCGCCGGCGCTGGCCGCCACCTTCCGCGCCATCGCGAAGAGCGGATCGAAGGCTTTCTACCAAGGCGAGATCGGCGCCGAGATCGCCGCGACCGTCAAGTCGCTCGGCGGCCTTTTGACCGAAGAAGACCTCGCCGCCGTCTCGGCCGACTGGGTCGACACCATCGCCACGCGCTACGGCGACTACGACGTCCACGAAATCCCGCCCAACGGCCAGGGCATCACGGCGCTGATCCTGCTGCGTTTGATGACAAAGCTTAACACCGGCCGCCTCGCGCCGGATTCGGCCGACCGCGTCCACATGGAAGTCGAGGCCGCCCGCCTCGCCTATTCCGTCCGCGACCACCTCGTCGCCGACCCGAACACGATGACCGTCACGCCCGCCGAACTCCTCTCGGACGCCTATATCGACGCGCTCGCCGCCCGCATCGACATGCGTCGCCGCAACGACGATGTCGCGCCGCCCGAAATGCCGTCCTCCGACACCGTCTACCTGACCGTCGTCGACCGCGACCGCCGCGCGGTCTCCTTCATCAACTCGACCTATCACGGCTTCGGCTCGAAGGTCGTGACGCCGAAATCCGGCATCACGCTCCAGAACCGCGGCGCCGGCTTCTCGCTCGCCGCCGGTCACCCGAACGAGATCGGCCCCGGCAAGCGGCCGATGCACACCATCATCCCGGCGATGGCGACCCGCAACGGCAAGGCGGCGATCTCCTTCGGCGTCATGGGCGGCGACTACCAGCCGATGGGCCACGCCCATGTCCTCTCCAACATCGCCGACCACAGCATGGACCCCCAGGCCGCCATCGACCACCCCCGCATCTTCTGGGACGACACCGGCGCGGTCCTGAACGCCGAAACCGGCATCGGTCCCGACATCCGCGCCGACCTCGAACGCCGCGGCCACCGCCTCCAGGATGCCAAGGCCCCCCATGGCGGCGGCCAGGCGATCGTCATCGACGAGAAATCCGGCTTCCTCATCGCCGGTTCCGACCCCCGCAAGGACGGCTGCGCGATGGGCTGGTAGGCTTCGCGGGTCAGGTGCCGGATCGCGACAGGCGCACGATCTCGGCGCGCTGGGCCTGCATCAGCTTGAGCACGCGATAGTCGTGATCGTAGCGCGCCCGGAAGGTCTGGTCGGCACGGCGCAGCACGCCCTCCTGGTGGAGCGCGCCGCAGGCTTCGAGGAGGGATGGATGCCAGCCGGCCGCGAAGGCCGCGGCCATCGCGGTGCCGAGCAGCATGGCGTCGTCGACGGCGGGTGCGACCACGTTGCAGCCGGTGGCGTCGGCATAGAGCTGCATCAGCACCGGATTGCGCGTGTGGCCGCCCACGACATGCAGCGTGTCGATGCCGTGGCCTTCGCCGTTCAACGCCTCGACGATCTGCCGGATGCCGAGCGCGATGGCGACCGCGGTGCGCCAGTAGAGCCGGCAGAGCCCGCCGAACGAGGCATCGAGCGTCAGGCCGCTGACGACGCCGGCCGCATGGGGATCGCCCAGCGGGGAGCGGTTTCCGTGAAAATCCGGAACGACATGAAGCAGAGCCGCCAGATGGCTGCCGTCAGCGCTGCGCAATTCGCCGATCCGCGCGCAGATGCGCTCATGCGTCGCCCGGTCCGGCTTCAGGCCGCCGCCATGGATGCGGATGATGTGGTCGAGCAGGCCGCCGCTGACCGACTGGCCGCCCTCGCTCAACCACAGATCGGGAAGGGCAGCGCCCAGATACGGCCCCCAGACACCGCGAATCTTGCGCGGCTCTCGCGTCATCGCGGTGACGCAGCTCGACGTGCCCGCCACGAGCGCCACGCGCCGGTCGAGCTCGTCGGGCGCGCCGGCATAGCCGCCGATCGCGCTCAGCGCACCAGCATGGGCATCGATCAGCCCGGCGGCGACCCGGCACGCGGTCGTAAGCCCGAGCGCGCGTGCAGCCTCCGGCGTCAGCGGGCCAAGGTCGGAGCCGACCGGGGCGGCGACGGCGGGAAGATTGCCGCGCTCCAGCATGTCGGCAATGCCGATCGCGGCCAGATAATCCATCGACCATGGCGGGTCGCGATGGGCGAGGAAGGTCCATTTGCAGGTCAGCGTGCATTGCGAGCGCGCGGTCGAGCCGGAGGCCTTCCAGGTCAGGAAGTCGGCGAGGTCGAGGAACAGCGCGGCGCGGGCCCAGCTTTGCGGCAGGTTGCGCTTCAGCCACGCGAGCTTCGGCGTCGCCATTTCGGGCGAGATCGCGCCGCCGGCATAGTCGACCACTTCGTGCCCGGTCGCGGTGCACTGGTCGGCCTCGTCGATCGCCCGATGGTCGAGCCAGACGATCGTGTCGAAGCGCGCCTCGCCGGTGGTCGAGACGGTGATCTGCTCGCCAGACGCCCCCCGCACCACGATCGAGCAGGTGGCGTCGAAGCCGATGCCGGCGACCTCGTCCGCCTCGACCCCGGCCTCGGCGCGCGCCGTCCGCACCGCGTGGCAGACCGCATCCCAGATGTCTTCCGAATCATGCTCGGCATGGTCGGCCCTGGGGACGTTCATGACGATCGGATGCTCAGCCCGGGCGAGGAGCCTGCCTTGCCGATCCACGATCCCGGCCCGCGCGCTTGCCGTCCCGACGTCGACCGCAACGACGAAGTCGCGCTTCACCAGGCTGCCTCTCCTCAATTCGCCTTGGCCACAAGGGCCGGCAGGTCCGCCATGTTATCGAATATGAGGTCGGGCTCAAGGGCGGTGATGCGCGCCAGATGGGCGGGGCTGCGCGCATGGGTTGCGCCGGTAAAGGCGAAGACGCGCATGCCCGCGCGCTTCGCGGCCTCGATGCCGGCACTGCTGTCCTCGATGACGAGACAGCGATCGGGCGCAAAATCCATCTGCCGCGCGGCGTGGAGGAAGAGGTCCGGCGCCGGCTTGCCGGCCTTGACCATGGTGGCGCTGAAGATGTGCGGCTCGAGGAGCGGCAGGAGGCCGGTGACGTCGAGCGACAGCGCGATGCGCTCGGGCTTCGAGGACGAGGCGACGCAGCGGGCCATCGGCATGGCGCGCAGCGCATCGGCAATGCCGCCGATCGGCTGGAGCTCGGCCCGGAAGCGCGCATTGAGCGCAAGCCGCATGGCGTCCAGCTGGGCGCCCGTGATCTCGATGCCGGGGTCTTCGGCGAGCCCCGCGCAGATGGTCGCCATGCTGCGGCCGAGAAACCGCTCATAGGCGGTGTCTTCCGTCATCTCGTGCCCCGCACCGGCGATCATCTCACGCAGGACGGCGATCGAGATCGGCTCGCTGTCCACCAGCACGCCGTCGCAATCGAAGATCACGAGGCCGGGCGGGACTGTCGGCGATCGGTGGGCGGGTTGCACGTCATCTCCTATGCGGGTTTGCCGAGATAGGTCCGCAGCGTCTCCTGCGTGCCATGCGCCCACAGGGACGCCAGGTGGCCGGCGAAGGCGGTGCGGAATTGCGGATCGGTCCCGACCTCGCCGAAGATGTCGCGCATGGCGAGAAAGGCGTCCGGGTCGTCCCTCGCCGCGAGCGCCGCCGCCTTCAGCCGGGCGTGGCTCGCATCATTGGGTTCGATGACGCGTCCGCTGTCGGACATGCCGGCGCAATAGCGGCACCAGAGCGCGGAGACGAGCGCGAGCCCGGCGATCGACTGCCCGGCCTTCAGTCGGTCCGCCGTCGAGGGCAGGATGAATTTCGGCTGCCTATTCGAGCCGTCGAGGCACAGCCGCGCAATCGTATCGCCGATCTTCGGATTGGCGAAGCGGCTTTCGGTGCGCTTGTAGTAGGCGGCGAGGTCCGTGTCCGGCACCGGCGGCACGCAAGGGATGATCTCCTCGCGCTCGACCTTTTCGAGGAAGCCGCGCACCAGGTCGTTTTCCATCGCCTCGTGCACGAAATGGATGTCCATCAGCGCGGCCGGATAGGCGATGGTCGCGTGGCCGCCGTTCAGGATGCGTATCTTCATCAATTCATAGGGCGCGACGTCGTCGACGAAGGTGACGCCGACGGTCTCCAGCGTCGGGCGGCCGGACGGGAAATCGTCCTCGAGCACCCATTGCCGGAAATCCTCGCAGAAGACCGGCCAGGCATCGTCGATGCCGAATTCGTCGGCGAGGATGCCGATCTCGCGCGGCCCGGTGGCCGGCGTGATGCGGTCGACCATGCCGTTCGGAAAGGCGACGTTGGTGCGCACCCAGCCGGCGAGGTCCGCGTCGAACTGGTCGGCGAGCCCGGCGACGGCGTTGGCGGTGACGTGGCCGTTGCCCGGAATGTTGTCGCAGGACATGATCGTGAACGGCGCGATCCCGGCCCTGCGCCGCGCCGCCAGCCCGGCGAGCATCAGGCCGAAAACGGTCTTCGGCGCGTGCGGGTTCGCGGCGTCATGGCGCATGTCGGGATGGGTCGGGTCGAACCGGCCGGAAGCCGGGTCGATGTAGTAGCCACCCTCGGTGATCGTCAGCGAGACGATCCGGATCGCCGGATCGGCGAGCCGCGCGATGATGGCGGCGCCGTCACCCGGCTCGACATAGTCGATCATCGCGCCGGTGATGCGCGCCCGGCTTCCGCCGATCTCCTGTTCGACGACGCTGGTCAGATAATCCTGGCTTTCGAGCTTATCCTTCAGCGCCCTGTCGGAGGGCAGGACGCCCGCGCCGACGATCGCCCAGTCATGGTCGCGCCCGGCATTGAAGAGGTCGTCGAGATAGACGGCCTGGTGGGCCCGGTGAAAATTGCCGACGCCGAAATGGAGGATGCCCGCGGTCAGCGCGCTGCGCTCATAGGCGGGAACGCGCGCGGTTTCGGCGATCCGCGGCAGGTTGGCGAGCGAAAGTCTGGTCAGCATTCTCATCTTTCTTCGAGCGATGCGGGGCCCGCGTCAGCTCATCCAGTTGCCGCCGTCGACATTGTAGGTCTGGGCGACGACATATTCGCTTTCGGGACCGGCGAGGAAGATCGCCATGCCGACGAGATCGTCGGCCGTTCCCATGCGCCCATAGGGCACCTCGGCGCCGGCCAACCGCTTCTTCTCGCCGCGCGGGCGGTTCTCGTACTGCGCAAAGAGCGCGTCGACGCCGTCCCAGTGCTCGCCGTCGACGACGCCCGGCGCGATGGCGTTGACGTTGATGCCGTGGCGGACGAGGTTCAGCCCCGCCGACTGGGTCAGGCTGATGACCGCGGCCTTCGACGCGCAATAGACGGCAACCAGCGGCTCGCCGCGCCGTCCGGCCTGGCTCGCCATGTTGACGATCCGGCCGCGCCGGTTGCTGCCGATCATCGATTTCGCCGCCGCCTGCATCATGAACAGCGTGCCGGAGACGTTGATCGCGAAGACGCGCTCGTAGCTGTCCCGCGTGATGTCGACGATCGGCGCGAGATCGAAGATCGCGGCATTGTTGACGAGGATGTCGAGCCCGCCGGCGCGCGCCTCGACGGCTGCGACGGCAGCGTCGATCGACGTCTGGTCGGTGACGTCGAGCGCGACCGCATAGGCGCTCTCGCCGATCTCGGCGGCCGTCCGCTCGGCCCGGTCCATGTCGATGTCGGCGATCGCGACTGTCGCGCCTTCGCGCACATAGGCTTCGGCGAAGGCGCGCCCGATGCCGCGCGCCGAGCCGGTTATGAGCGCCGACTTGCCGTCCAGCCGCTTCATCGGATCGCCAGCCCCTGCGCATCGAATTTGTGGATCTTGTCGGGCTGCGGCGTCAGGAACACCGTGTCGCCATGGTCGAGCACGACCTCGCCGTCGGCGCGCGCGGTGATGGTGTCGATGCCGTCGACATGGACGTGCAGGAACGTGTCGGAGCCGAGCTGCTCGGAGACGCCGACAGTGCCGCGCCACGCGCCCTCGGTGGTCGAGATCGCCAGGTGCTCGGGCCGGACGCCGATCGCCGCGGCGCCGTACCGGCCAGCCTCCGATCCCTCCACGAAGTTCATCTTGGGCGAGCCGATGAAGCCGGCGACGAAGCGGTTGGCGGGGCGCTTGTAGAGGTCCAGCGGCGAGCCGACCTGCTCGATGCGCCCGGCCGACAGGACGACGATCTTGTCGGCCATGGTCATCGCCTCGACCTGGTCGTGGGTGACGTAGATCATCGTGGTCTTGAGCTGCTGGTGCAGTTCGGAGATTTCGAGCCGCATGTTGACGCGCAAGGCGGCGTCGAGGTTGGAGAGCGGCTCGTCGAACAGGAACGCTTCCGGCTCGCGCACGATGGCGCGGCCGATGGCGACGCGCTGGCGCTGGCCGCCGGAAAGCTGGCGCGGCTTGCGGTCGAGATAGTCGGTCAGGTTCAGGATGCGCGCGGCATCGCCCACCTTCCTGTCGATGACGGCCCTGTCGTCGCCGGCCATCTTCAGCGGAAAGGCGATGTTCTGGCGCACGCTCATATGCGGGTAGAGCGCATAGGACTGGAACACCATCGAGAGCCGGCGCTTGGCGGGCGCGAGCCCCGTCGCGTCCGTCCCGTCGATCATGATCCGTCCGCTGGTGACGTCCTCGAGCCCCGCGATCAGCCGCAGGAGCGTGGACTTGCCGCAGCCGGACGGGCCGACGAAGACGACGAACTCGCCATCCTCGATGTCGAGATCGACGCTCTGGATGACCTTCGTCGCGCCGAACGATTTCGAGACCTTGTCGAGGGTGATGTTTCCCATGGCGTTCTCCCTATTTGACCGCGCCGAAGGTCAGGCCGCGCACGAGCTGCTTTTGCGAGAACCAGCCGAGAATGAGGATCGGGGCGATGGCGAGCGTCGAGGCCGCCGAAAGCTTTGCGTAGAAGTTGCCCTGCGGGCTCGAATAGGAGGCGATGAAGGTCGTCAGCGGGGCCGCGTTCGAGGTCGTCAGGTTGAGCGTCCAGAACGCCTCGTTCCAGGCGAGGATGACGGAGAGCAGCACGGTCGACGCGATGCCCGGCACGGACATGGGCGCCAGCACATGGGTGATTTCCTTCCACAGCGACGCCCCGTCCATGCGGGCAGCTTCGAGGATCTCGCCGGGGATCTCCTTGAAATAGGTGTAGAGCATCCAGACCATGATCGGCAGGTTGATCAGGAAGAGGACGACGACGAGGCCGATCCGGCTGTCGAGCAGTCCCCAGTCGCGGAAGATCAGGTAGATCGGGATCAGAACGCCCACGGCCGGCAGCATCTTGGTCGACAGCATCCACAAGAGCACGTCCTTGGTGCGCGGGGTCGGCGAGAAGGCCATCGCCCAGGCCGCCGGGATGGCGAAGGCCAGCCCGAGCGCGGTCGAGCCGAGCGCGATGATGATCGAGTTGGTCATGAAGCGGAAATAGTTCGAGCGCTCTTGGACGGTCGCGTAGTTCTCCAGCGTCCAGTCGAAGAAGACCCATTTCGGCGGCAGCGCGATCGCGTCGAGCTCGGTCTTGAACGAGGTCAGGATCGTCCAGAGGACCGGGAAGAAGATCAGCAGGCCGACGGTCCATCCGATCAGGGTGAAGGTCAGCTTGCGGCGGGTGGAGACTGCGCGGGCCATGGTCTTCGCTCCTACGCGTCGAGGTTCTTGCCGATGAGGCGGACGAGGAAGAAGGCGACGATGTTGGCGAGCACCACCGCGACCATGCCGCCGGCCGATGCGCCGCCGACGTCGAACTGCAGCAGCGCCTGTGAGTAGACGAGATAGGGGATGTTGGTCGTCTGCAGGCCCGGCCCGCCGGACGTCGTGACGTAGATTTCGGCGAAGATCGACAAAAGGAAGATGGTCTGGATCAGGATCACGACGGTGATCGCGCGCGCCATGTGCGGCAGCGTGATGTACCAGAAGATCGACAGCGCCCCGGCGCCGTCCATCTCGGCGGCTTCCTTCTGCTCCTCCGACAGCGATTGCAGTGCGGTCAGGAGGATCAGCGTAGCGAAGGGCAGCCACTGCCAGGCGACGATGATGATGATCGCCGTCAGCGGTGCATTCGAGAACCAGTCGATCGCGCCGATGCCGACCCAGTTCAGGAACTGTCCGATGACGCCGTAGACCGGGTTCATCATCATGTTCTTCCACACCAGCGCGGCGACGGTCGGCATGACGAAGAACGGCGCGATGACGAGGAGGCGCACGATGGTGACGCCGTAGAATTCCTGGTCGAGGAGGAGGGCGAGCAGGATGCCGCCGCCGACCGTGATGATGAGCACGCCCGCGACCAGCGCCAGCGTGTTGCGCAGCGCGGTCAGGAAGGCGGGGTCCGACAGGAAGAACTTGTAGTTCATCAGGCCGATGAAGGGCGTCTCGGCCGGGTTGAATAGATTGTAGTTCAGCGTCGAGAAATAGAGCGTCAGCGACAGCGGCACGATCATCCAGATCAGGAGCGCGATCACGGCCGGCGCCATCATCATGCGTGCGGCGGATTTTGTCTGCAAGGTCGCCATGGCTGAAGCCTCTTCGATCCCGTCGATGTCCGATGCGAAGATCGTGAAATCCCCGTCCGGCGGAGGATGGCCGGACGGGGCGCGCGGTGCGGCCTACTTGATGTAGCCGCCCCGCGTCATCTCGCGCACTGCGGTCTGCTGCGCGGCGGCGAGCGCCTGCTCGACGGTGGTGCTGCCCGAAACCGCAGCCGCCATCTGCTGGCCGACCGCCGTTCCGAGCCCCTGGAATTCGGGGATCGCCGCGAATTGCAGGCCGACATAGGGCTTGTCGGCGCCTGCCGACGGATCGGCATTGTTGATCGCGGCCAGCGTCTGCTCGGCGAATGGGGCTTCCGAAATGTACTGCTCGTTCTCGTAGAGCGAGGTGCGCGTTCCGGGCGGAACGTTCGACCAGCCTTCCTTCTCGGCGACGAGTTCGAGATACGCCTTGGACGTCGCCCAGGAGATGAACGTCTCGGCGGCTTCCGCCTTCTGCGAGCCGGCGGGAATGGCCAGCGACCATGCCCACAGCCAGTTGGCGCCCTGGTTGGGGCAGTTCTCGACCCCGCAGGGGAACGGCGCGAAGCCCACGCTGTCGGCGACCTGGCTCTCCTCAGGGTTGGTGACGAACGAGGCGGCGACCGTCGCGTCCATCCACATGGCGCAGCGGCCCTGGTTGAAGAGCGTCAGGTTCTCGTTGAAGCCGTTCGAGGCGGCGCCGGGAGGACCGTAGCTCGTCATCATCTCCACATATTTGGCGACGGCGGTCTTCCAGCCTTCGCTTTCGAACTGCGGCTGCCAGGCGGCATCGAAATAGTTCGCGCCATAGGAGCGGGCCATCGAGCCGAGGAAGGCCATGTTCTCGCCCCAGCCGGGCTTGCCGCGCAGGCAGATGCCGTAGACGTCCGGGTTCGCTTCCGAAATCTGCTTGGCTGCGTCCGCGATGAAGTCCCAGGTCGGCGCGGCCGGCATCTCGATGCCCGCGGCCTCGAAGAGATCGGTCCGGTAGAGCGTCATCGCGCTTTCGGCGTAGAACGGCGCGGCATAGAGCTTGCCGTCCTTCGACAGCGCTTCGCGAATGGCGGGGATCAAATCGTCGACGTCATAGTCGTCGCCGAGATTTTCGAGCGGCACGAGCCAGTCCTGCCCGGCCCAGATCGGAACCTCGTAAGTGCCGATCGTCATGACGTCGAACTGGCCGCCCTTGGTGGCGATGTCGGTCGTCACGCGCTGGCGCAGCACGTTTTCCTCCAGCGTCACCCAGTTCAACTGGATGTCGGGATGCTGCTCGGTAAAGGCGTCGGTCAGCCCCTGCATGCGGATCATGTCGCCATTGTTGACGGTGGCGATGGTCAGCGTCTCCTGCGCCAGGGCGCCGGAAGTGGCGGCGAGCGCCAGCGCGGCGCATCCCGCCAGATATGAAACATGTCTCATCGATTCCTCCCAGAATTTGGATGGCAGCGGCAATTGCGACGAGCGATATGAGCAATTGCCTATGCTATGGGCAATTACTCATTAGCCGGCGCCCGCTGTCAATGCGCAATCGTTGCTGCAATGCGGCAAGGCACGTCGGAGGGGTGTTGAGGAAGCGGGAAAGTCAGCCTGCGAGAAGGGCCGTCGCCGTGTCTTCGTCGGTGATCAGGCTGTTGATGAGCCGTCCCTTGAGGGCGGCGAAAATGCCCGGCAGCTTGAGCGGCCCCTTGGCGATGCCGAAGACGAGGCTCGTCTCGCGCGACGGGATCGGCGCGCTCGCCACCCGGTCGTTGGTCAGGCCGGCGATCGGCCGGCCGTCCGCGTCGATCGCCCAGCCGACGATTTCCGCGACCGCGCCCGCACGATTGAGTTCGGCAAGTTCGGCATCGGTCAGGAAGCCGTCGACCACGAGCGGCGCCTGGTGCCCCAGATCGCCGATGCCGAGGAGCGTCACATCCGCGTCCGCCGAAAGCTTCAGCGTCGCGGCGATCATCGGCTGCTTGTGCAGGAGATCGCGCTCGCCGGTCGACGACGCGATGACCGGCAACGGCATCGGGAACGAGCGGCACTTCACCTTGTCGGCCATGGTGAAGATGACGTTGTAGAACGCGGCCGACCCGTCCGGCGCGATGTTGCCGGTGAGCGAGACGACCTTGTGCTGCGGGCAATCCATGCTCGGCAGTTTCTCGATCGCCGCCTTGAGCGTGCGGCCGGTGCCGATCGCGATGGTGATCGGATCGGGCAGCGTCAGCCGGCGCTCGAGCTCGGCCGCCGCCGCCTCGGCGACGCCGACCGTCGTCGAGGCCGACCCCGGATCGCTGGGCACGACCTCGACGATCCGAAGATCGAAGCGCGTCTTCAGCCGGTGGGCGAGGTCGAGGCAATTGGCGATCGGATGGTCGATGCGGACCTTGACCAACCCCTCCTTGACGGCGAGCGAAACGAGGCGCTGCGCGGATTGCCGCGAGACGCCGAGCTTGCGCGCGATGTCGTCCTGCGTGTTGCCGGCGACATAGTAGAGCCAGCCGGCGCGGGCGGCATCGTCAAGTCGGATGGTGTTGGTTGCCATGAGCGAAGATCTTGCCTGCCAGTCCCGATCTTTCGTATCGCGCGGCGCAGCACCGCGCAATCGTCAGGCGTATCGGGCAATAGGGCAAGCCGGCGCTGAAGTGCCGGTGCACCGCTATTGTACGGCCGCTTCCTTCGCCGGCGCCGCCGCGACCTCGGCGTGGTCGAGCGTCGTACGGAATTTATCCGTCGCGCCGCCCGGCTCGCCCCAGCCGGTGACGGTGTCGCCGAAGAATTCGGCGTTGATCGCCAGGAAGCGCTGTTCGCGGGCGGGCAGTTCGTCATCGGCGAAGATCGCGTCGACCGGGCAGATGGAGAGGCACAGGCCGCAGCTTATGCACTCGGTCGGGTGGATGTACATCATGCGCCCGCCCTCGTAGATGCACTCGACCGGGCAGACGTCCTGGCAGTCGCCGTCTTTCACATCGATGCAGGCGGAGGCGATGACGTAGGGCATGGTCTACTTCCCGGTCCAGTTCGGCGCGCGCTTTTCGACGAAGGCGGCCACGCCCTCGTCCTGGTCCTTCGACTGCAGCGCCTCGACGAGCTGCGGCAGGCGCAGCATCTGGGCTTCCGTGGCGCTCAGGCCTTCGCCCGCCCGCGTCATTGCCTTGACCGCGCGAACCGAGAGCGGCGCGCAGGCGAGGATGTCGGCGACCCAGCGGTCGACGGCCTCGTCGAGCGCCTCGGGCGCAACGACCTCGTTGACGAGCCCGAATTCGAACGCCTTGGCGGCGTCGATGCGGCGGCCGGTCAGGAGCATGCCCATGGCGTGGACATGCGGGATGCGCCGCGTCAGGAGCGCGATGCCCCCGTCGAGCGCAAGCCGGCCGACGCGCGGCTCGGGCAGGCCGAAGGTCGCCTTCTCAGAGGCCACGACGATGTCGCAGCCGAGCACCATCTCCATGCCGCCGCCGAGCGCATGACCGTTGACGCGGGCGATCACCGGCACGTCGAGCGTCTTGCGCAGCGCGATGCCGCCGAAGCCGCCCTTGCGCTCGGCCGCCCAGTATTCGAGGCCGGACAGCCCATTGCCGCCCTTCATGTCGGCGCCGGTGCAGAACGCGCGGTCGCCGGCGCCCGTCAGGACGACGACGCGCACGTCGCGGTCCTTCTCGATCGCCTCCCAGATGCGCACGAGTTCGGTCTCGGTGGCATGGTCGACCGCGTTCATGCGGTCCGGCCGGTCGATCGTGACGCGGGCGACGTGGTTCTCGACGGTGAAGGCGACGCTCATCAGGCCGCCTCGCCGCGACGTTCGCCGGAGAGGATGCCCGCCGCGATCAGCGTGTCGATCCGCTCGGGCGAGTAGCCCGCCTCGCGCAGCACGTCGACGCCGTCGGCCCCGAGGTCCGGCGGCGTGTGGCGCACCTTGAACGCGTCGGCGCTCATCGTCAGCGGCGTGCCGAGGAGCTTCATCGGCGCATCGTCCCCGACATCGATGACGGAGCCGTTCTCCACCGTCTGCCCGTGGTCGAGCGCGGCGGCGAGATCGAGCACGGGCGCGCAGAGGAGATCCTGTTCCTCGAGCCTGGCGAGCCAGTGCGCGGTCGTGCCGGAGGCGAACTTCTCGCGGAAGACGCGGTGAAGCTCGGCTTTGTTCTCCATCTGCCGCGCGAAGGTCGAGAAGCGCTCCTCGGCGGAAAGGTCGTCGATGCCGAGCGCCGCCGAGATGTCCTTCAGCGGATTGAGCTTGAACGCGCCGACGAGGACGATCGCGCCGTCCGTCGTCTCGAACACGCCGGTCAGCGGGAAGGCGGCCCAGTTGAGCTCCTTCTTCCGCTGCATCCACATCGCCGCTTCCTGCATCTGCATGGCGAGCATGGATTCGAACAGCGACACCGAAACCGCCTGGCCGCGCCCGGTCTTCCCGCGCTGGAGCAGCGCGAGCAGGATCGCCTGGACGAGGTGCATGCCGGCCGAATAGTCGGCGAGCGCGGTCGGATAGATGGTCATCGGCGTCGCCGCGTCGGCACGCCGAGCCATCACGCCCGACAGCGCCTGGGCGAGGATGTCCTGCCCGCCCTTGTGCGACAGCGGGCCGGCCGGGCCGAAGCCCGAGCCGAAGGCGCAGATGATGCGCGGGTTGATCTCGGCGAGCTTGTCGTAGCCGAAGCCCATCCGGTCCATCACGCCGGCGCGGAAATTGTTCACGACCACGTCGGCATTGCGCACGAGGTCATAGACCACCTGCTTGGCCTCGTCCTTGCGCAGGTCGAGCGCGATGGAGCGCTTGTTGCGGTTGAGGCTGCGGAAGACGGGATTGTTCATCCCGTCCGGATCGTCCGCGATCGCGGTGCGCGACAGGTCGCCGGCGCCCGGCCGTTCGATCTTGATGACGTCGGCGCCGTAGTCGGCCAGGACCTGCGTGCAGCAGGGCCCCAGCATGACCTGCGTGAAGTCGATGACCCTGATGCCCGAAAGCGGCTGGGTGTCGGAAGCGTTCATGCCTTCGTCTCCTTACTCTGCTGCCTGCTGGAACGTCGCGTTCGGTGCCGGTGCGTCGCCCGGGTCGGCACCCTGCTCGCGCAGGAGCCGCTGGACCTTCGCGATGTCGACCTTGTCGACCGAGACGCCCTGGTCGAGCGCGACGGCGGCGGCGACGCCCACGGCCTCGCCCATCGCCATGCAGGGCGGTATCTCGCGCGAGATGCGCTGTGCGGCGGCCGTCGACGAATAGTGCCGGCCGGCGACGAGGAGCTGTTTTACGTCCTTCGGCAGGAGCGAGCGGTAGGGGTAGTAGTAGTCGCGGCCGCGGGCGACCGAATCGGTGAAGTGGCGCCGGGACGCGACGTCCTCCTTGGTCAGCACGTATTCGCCTTCGAGAAGCCGCGAGGTGCGCACGCCGATCTGCGGCGCGACGTCCACCACGAACGCATTCTGGAAGCCAGGAACGCTGGCGCGGACATAGTCGACCAGGTTGGCGATGCGCTCGCGGCCCTTGAAGTCGGCGCGGGTCAAATCCTCGACCGAGGTGCCGTCGAAGCCGGCCATATGCGGGCAGTTGCACCAGACGATCCCCGGCAGCGGCGTCTTCAGCCACCAGCGCTCCCACGAGCCGCCCATGATGCGCTTGGCTTCGCGGTCGATCGCGGCGAACGCTTCCGGCTCCTGATATTCGAAGCGCTCGGCCTCGTCGGTGTCGACGCCGCCGAGGCGGAAGACGGTGGTGACGATGAACGAGCCGTGGCTGTGCGCCGCGCCCGCCGAGGCGGCGACGTCGAGGTCGCCGGTGGCATCCACGACGACCTTGCCGAGGATCGCCTGCCGTCCCGATTTCGAATCGCAGATCACGCCCTTGACGACGCCGTCCTCGACGATCGTCTTCGAGAACCAGCTATGCAGCCTCAGGTTCACCTTGGCCTCGGCGACCATGTCGTTCGAGGCGCGCTTGAAGCCGTCCGGGTCGAAGGCGGATGCGTAGCAGACGGGCTGCGGCTTGGAGTGGCTGTGGAAATTGTAGGTGCCCCAGCGCGCCCATTGCTGGAACTTGGCGTCGTTGGCGACCCAGTCGGCCTCCGGCGGCGTAACGCAGAGGCCCATCGTCGTCATCCGGTCGATCAGCTCGGAGCAGATGCCCTTCACCGTCACCTCGTTGCCGTTGCACATGTCGTCGAGGACGAGGACCATGCCGCCCGAGGCGAGCCCGCCGAGATAGGCGTAGCGCTCGAGGAGCACCACGGAGAGCCCGTTGCGCGCCCCCGCCACCGCGGCCGAGATGCCGGCGGGACCGCCGCCGACGACGACCATGTCGGCTTCCGCCACGACCGGGACCTTGCCGCCCGGCTCGTCGATCAATTGCATAGAAGTCATGTAGGTATCTCCCGAAATTTGGTGCGGCGGCGTCTCAGCGCGCGCCGGCTGCGTTCCATGTGAGGAAATAGCGCTCCATCCACGAGATCACGCCGAAGAAGGTGGCCGAGAAGACCGAGCCGACCACGATGGTGGCGTAGAGGAGCGGCGAGTCGAAGCTGTAGGTCGCCTGGATGATCAGGGCGCCGATGCCCACGGTGGAGCCGATCCACTCGCCCACGATGGCGCCGATGACGGCGGTCGAGGCGGCGATCTTCAGCGCCGAGAACAGGTAGGGCAGCGAGTTCTTGAGCCGCACCTTGACGAAGACCTCGCGCGGCGAGGCCGACAGGACGTGCATCAGTTCGAGCTGCTGCGGGTTCACGTCGCGCAGGCCGCGCGTCATGTTGACCAGCGTCGGGAAGAAGCAGATGAGCGCGGCGATCGCGATCTTCGGCTCCATGCCGTTGCCGAGCAGCAGCACCAGGATCGGCGCCTTGGCGACGACGGGGACGGTGTTGACCATCACCGCGATCGGGAAGAACGCCTCTTCGAGGCTCTGCTTGTAGGCGAAGGCGGTGGCGATGCTGATCGCCGCAAGGTTGCCGAGCAGGAAGCCCGAGATCGCCTCGATCGCCGTCGGCAGGAGGTTCTGCATCAGCATCGGGAACTTGGTCACGAGGACCTCGAAGACGGCGCTCGGCGCCGGCGCGATATAGGGCTTCACGTCGAATATCTTGACGCCCACTTCCCACATGACGAGCAGCGTCAGGAAGGTGACGACCGGCAGCAGCCGGCGGCGCCACAGGAGACGGCGCTTGGCGGCGAGATAGATGGCCTGTGCGTCGTTGTCGTCGACGAAGGCGCCCATGGTTGCGGTGTTGGCCATGTCAGCAGATCTCCAATACGCTGCGCAGACGCGTGACGAGCGACACGAATTGCGGGGTCTCGCGCATCGCGATGCGGCGCGGCGACGGCAGGTCGACGGGAACGAGTTCCTGCACGCGGCCGGGACGGGCCGCCAAGAGCAGCACCTGCTGGCCGAGGAACGCCGCCTCGTAGATCGAGTGGGTGACGAAGAGGATCGTCGTCCCCGTCCGCTCCCACACCGACAGCAATTCCTCGTTGAGCCGGTCGCGGGTGATCTCGTCGAGGGCGCCGAAGGGTTCGTCCATCAAGAGGAGCTTCGGGCTCGAGACGAGCGCCCGGGCGATCGCCACGCGCTGGCGCATGCCGCCCGAAAGCTCGTGCGGAAACGCCTTTTCCCAGCCGGAGAGGCCGACCAGTTCCAGAAGCTCGCGCGGATCGCGCGCCCTGCCCTTCGGCGCGCCGCCGCCGACTTCCAGCGGCAGCGTGACGTTTTCGAGCACCGTGCGCCAGGGCAGGAGCGCGGCATCCTGGAAGACGAAGCCGATGTCGCGGCGCGAGCGTGCCGCGGCGGGCGGGCCGCCGAGCACGGTTGCAGTGCCGCTCGACGGCTGGAGGATGTCGGCCACCACCCGAAGCAGGGTGGACTTGCCGCAACCCGACGGGCCGAGCAGCGTCAGGAAACCGCCCGTCGGCACCTTGAGGTCGATGCCTTCGAGCGCGGTGATGGTGCCGCGCTCCGTGGTGAAGCGGACGCAGACCTGGCTGAGGTCGACGGCGGCTTCGGTTTTCAGCGGGGTGACCACGGATCGCGGCCGGTCGCGTTCGAGCGCGGCAAGTGCCATCTCATCTATCCCTTTCAGCCGATTTTCGGACGGTCTGCGGCGGTCGCTTCGAGCGCCGTCATCGAGATCACGTCGTCGAGTTCGGGCGCGCCGGCCGAGAACTGGCCGAGCTCGTCATAGAGCGTGATCTGGTCCTGCCAGACCGCCGGGTCCATCGTGCCCCAGCCGTTCTCGGCGGTCGCGGGCGTGAAGATGTGCTGGAGCATCACGTTGGCCGCGGTGATCTCGTCCTCGCGCACGAGGTTCGGGAAGTCCTTGAGGAGAAGGTCGACCGCTTCTTCGGTGTTCGAGCGCGCATATTCCCAGCCCTTGGCGGCGGCGCGCAGGAATCCGGTCAGCATTTCCTGGTCACCCTCGATCGTCTCCGCCGTGGCGTAATAGGGATTGGCGTAGAGCTGGACGTTCTGGTCCCAGAGCTTCATGGCGATGTGGTCGGGGCCGAGCACGTTGATCGCGGTGGTGTTGGTCATCCAGCCGGTCACCGCATGGACCTGGCCGCTGAGAACCGGCGTCATGTCGGCGCCGATGACGACGACTTCCACCTGGTCGGCCGGAACGCCGGCCTTCTTCAGGAGCGCGTCGAGCAGCACCTTGCCGGTGGCCTGGATGCCGATCTTCTTGCCGACCATGTCCTGCGGCGTCTTGATCGGGTTGGCGGGCAGCGAGAAGAAGGCATAGGGATGCTGCTGCGCACTGACCGCGAAGGCCTTGACGGGAATGCCCTGCGAGGCCGCCAGCATCAGCGAGGGGCTGGACGAGACCTGGCCGATCTCGTAGCGGCCGGACGCGACGATGGCGACGCCGTCGATCGACGGGCCGCCGGCCTGGATCACGAAGTCGAGCCCCTGCTCCTCGAAATAGCCGAGGTGCTTGGCCGCCACTTCGCCGAGCTGGTTGCCGCCGCCGAGCCAGCCGAGCTGCATGTTGACGGTGCGCGTGCCCGATTGGGCGAAGGCGCGGCGCGAGATGAGGGCAGGCATGGCGAGCATGCCGGCCAGACCCGCGCCGGTCTTCAACAGAGCACGGCGGGACAGTCCTGAATTGATCATCGATATTCCCCTTTGCAAGAAGGCCGTTCCTGGAGCCTTTGGACGACGCCCGGCCATTCCTGCAGCCCGGTTCTTGTGGTGCCGGGTCGACGCGATCGCCTGGGTCGGAGGGAATTAAAGTATGGCGCAGCGCTCTCCGGAAGCATAAAGATTCGAGACAGGCGATGCCGAAATGGCATCACCTGACGGGAGGAGACGATGCATTCCGCCGTGCTTCGCTACATCGACCAGGTCGCCCGGCTGGGCTCGATCCGCCGCGCGGCAAGCGTGCTCAACGTCGCCTCGTCCGCCGTCAACCGCCAGATCCTGAAGCTCGAAGCGGACATGGGAACGCCGCTCTTCGAGCGCGTCGGCAACGGCGTGCGCCCCACCGCGGCGGGCGAATACGTCATCCGCCATGCGCGCGAGACGCTGGCGCGCTGGCAGACCGTGCGCACCGAGATCACCGCGCTGTCGGGCGACATCCACGGCGAGGTCCGCATCGTCTCGATCCCCGCGCCGATCGTGCGCATCCTGCCGCGCGCCATTGAGGCGACGGCCAAGCAGCATCCGCACATCACCTTCCGCGTCATCGACGCCTCGCCCGCCGATCACGCGGAGGAAATGCGCGCCCGGCGCCCCGACATCGCGCTCCTCTTCATCGACCAGCGCCATCGCGGCTATGATGTCGTCGCCCGGATCCGACTGCGCATCGGCGCGATCATGCGGCCCGACCATCCGCTGGCGAACCGCAAGGAGGTGACGCTGACCGAATGCGCCGCCTTCCCGGTCGCCATGCTCAGCGATCCATGGATCCTGAATGCGACCGCCGAGGCCGAATTCACCCATAGCGGCGCGCAGTTCCGCTCCGTCGTGCTCACCAATTCCCTGCCGATGACGAAGGAGATCATGCGCGCGGGCATCGGGCTCGGCTTCTTCACGCCGGCCGGTTTCGTCGAGGAGCTTCAGTCGGGCGAACTCGTCCATGTGCCGCTCGCCGAAGCGGAACTCTCGCAAAGCGAGATCGGCGTCCTGATCCACCGCGAGCGGCAGGGCTGGCCGGCGGTGCGCGCCGTCGCCGCCCGGCTGATCGACGAATTCGCCTCTTTGGACAAGGAGCTCTCGATGATCGATGCGGCGCGAAGCTGATCGATCACGCCCGCGATGCGCCGAAGGATTTCAGGCGAAGACGATCCCGCGCCGGTCGAGTATCCGCCGGACGGAGCCGATCGCCGATAAAGGCGTGTAGGCGCCCGTCACGCCGCCCAGCGACTGCGAGGCGGCATCGATGCCCCAGTTGAAGCCCTGTCCGGCAATCTCGATGCGGTGGATGTTGTCCTTCAGCCCCGGCTGCGCGATGACGCGGCTCGTCGTGCGGTCGAAGCCGATGCCCGCCAGCGCGATCGCGGCATGCACGTTCACGTTGCGCGGGAAGCGCGCGCAGACCTGCCGAGTCGAGCCGTCGAAGACGACGCCCTCGCTGTCTTCGGGAAGGCCGAGGCTCTTGCCGCTCTTCGTCGTCGTGATGACGACGCTGTCGATCAGGTCGCGGCCGTCGCGAATGCCGTCGAGCGCGAGCACCGCGCCATGGGGGACGTAGAAGGACCGTCCCGACGCCGCCGAGGCCGACAGGATGGCCGCTTCCGTCGCCGGGTCGGCCAGCGCGGTGCAACTGAACGCGCAAAAGTCGCTGTGCTGGAGGGCGGCGGGCGCCATCGTCCGGACATTCTCGGCCATGGCCGCCTCGATCACCAAGTCGGCCTTGCGGTCGAGCGCCGCGTCGGCTTCGTCGAGGATCAGGCTGCCGCCAGTGTCGAAGTCGCGCGTCTTCTTCGCGTCGGACACGAGGAGGTAATCCACCTCCGCCACGCCGGAAGACTGCACATAGGAGAAGATCGCCTTTCCGATCGTCCCCGCCCCGATAATGCCAATCCGCATCTGCTCTCCAGCCCTGCCGATGATCGCCGCTCGTCGCCGAGCGGTTACCGCCAAAACGTCGCAGATGAAATCCTCTTTCGGAAGAGCCCGCGGACTTTATTCGTCGGCGCCCGCGACGAACGCCGCCGCCAGCCAGTCATGGACCCGGTGCGCGGGATGCCAGCGCGGCTTGCCGCCCGGCGCCTTGACGATGCAGTGGCGAAGCGTCGTCGCGGTTCCCTCGCCCAGCGGCGCGACGAGCCGGCCGTCCTTGCAAAAGCCGTCGCCATAGGTCGAATAGACGATCGCGGCCCCAAGCCCCATGCAGGCGGCTTCGAGCGCGGACACCGCGGTATCGAGCTTCAGGCAAGGCGCGGTCGGATCGATGCGGATATTCGCCGCGCCCGCCCAGCGGTCCCACAGATCGTAGCGCCCCTGAACCTGAAGGCGCCGCATGCCGGCCAGCGCCTCGGCGGGGTTCGTGTCGTTGAAACGGGCGCCGAGTTCGGGCGCGCAGACCAGAACCAGCCGTTCATCGGCGATGCGCGGCAGGTTGGCATGGACGTCGCCTCCGTCGCGCACCTCGACCACGATGTCGGCGAGGTCCGCGTTCGGGTCGGTCCAGATCGCGCTGTTGAGGCGCAGCTCGACCTCGTCGTTTTCGGCGAGGAAGCGGCCGAGGCGCGGGATGAGCCACAGGTTCAGGAACGATGACGGCGCGGAGATCGTCACCGTGCGCCGCATGCCCTTGCCCTTCAGCCCCTCGGTGGCCGCCGCCGCGATGTTCAGCGCCTCGGCGATGCCGGGCAGATAGGCCTCGCCGGCCTCGGTCAGGTCGAGCCCGTTTGAGCGGCGCTCGAAGAGCTTGCGCCCCAGATGGCTCTCGAGCCCGCGCACCCGCTGGCTGATGGCGGCCTGCGTGCAGCCGAGCTCGCCCGCAGCCTCCGTGAAACTGCGATGGCGCGCGGCCGCTTCGAAGGCCTGCAGATAGACGAGGGGCGGAAGGTTTCTGATGGCAGCCGGCATAACGGAAACAGGATCACTGACCTCGAATCCATTTCTTGGCCAGAACCGCGACAGGTTTATTCATGCGGCATACGTTCGGAGAACTCAATGCCGCTCTCGCTCCTCAAATACGGCCTGCGCCGCGACTACGTCCCGCACGGCGACATCCCCCCGACGCCCGACCTGAAGAAGAGCTACGACGTGGTGATCGTCGGCGGCGGCGGGCACGGGCTGGCCGCCGCCTACTACCTCTCCCATGTCCACGGCATCACCGACATCGCCATCCTCGAGAAGGGCTATCTCGCCGGCGGCAACACGGCACGCAACACGACGACGGTGCGCTCGAACTACATGACCGAGCAATCGGTCGCCTTCTACAAGGAAGGCGTCTCGCTGTTCGAGACGATGTCGCACGATCTCGGCTTCAACGTGATGTTCTCGCAGCGAGGCCAACTGACGCTAGCCCATTCCGACGCGACCATGCGCTCCTTCCGGCTGCGCGCCGAGATGGGCAAGCACATGGGCACGCGGATCGAGGTGGTCGACGCGAAGGCGGTGCAGGAGATCTGCCCGCATGTGAACATGGACTTCGGCGGCCAGCACGAGGTTCTTGGCGGGCTGTGGCATGAGGATGGCGGCACCGCGCGCCATGACGCCGTCGCGTGGGGCTACGCCAAGCGTGCCGCCGAAAAGGGCGTCGAAATCCACCAGCGCACCGAGGTTCAGGGGTTCCGCAAGTCCGGCGACCTTGTCACGCACGTCATCACCGACCGCGGCGAGATCGCCGCGGGCCAGGTCCTGCAGGCGGTCGGCGGGCTGAACGGGCAGGTGGCGGAGCTTGCCGGCTTCCGCCTGCCGATCCGCAGCTTCCCCCTGCAGGCGATGGTGACCCAGCCGCTGAAGCCGTTCCTCGACGTCCTGCTGTCGTCGGCGAACATGCACACCTATCTCGTCCAGTCGTCGCGCGGCGAGGTGGTGATCGGCGGCGGCTCCGACCCCTACCAGCTCGTCTCGACGCGTTCGACCTTCGGCCAGAAGGAAGCGCTGGCCGCCGGCGCGGTGCATCTGGTGCCGTTCCTGCACAATGTGAAACTTCTGCGCCAATGGGCCGGCATCACCGACATGACCCCAGACTACAGCCCGATCATGGGCGAATCCCCGCTCCGGAACTACTGGCTCGATTGCGGCTGGGGCACGTGGGGCTTCAAGGCCACGCCCGTCGCCGGCAAGCGTATGGCCGAAACCATCGCCACCGGCCGCGTGCCGGAAATTTTGAAGCCGTTCGCCCTGTCGCGGTTCGACCGCTTCGCGCTCGTCAACGAAATGGGCGCGACCGCCGCAAGCCATTGAGGAGTGGGAGCATCATGAAGATCCTCGACTGTCCGCTGAACGGACCCCGCAACATCACCGAGTTCCAGTATCTCGGCCCGCATCGCCAGGAAGAGGCCGAAGATGCCGAAAGCCTCGTAGCGCGCGTCTTCTTTCCGCCCAACCCGGCAGGCGTGCTGGTGGAATGGTGGCGTCACACGACGTCGAACACCGTCTTCCTCGCCGAGCGCAACACGCTGACCGACGAGGTGCTGCGCACCTGGTTGCCAGAACGCAAATCCCCCGAAGGTGCGCAGACATGACCAACCGGCTTCCACAACCCTGGGGTTCGCGGATCGACCGCGGCGCGACGCTTTCCTTCGAGTTCGAAGGCAGGCGCGTTGCGGCCTTCGCAGGCGATACGATCGCGAGCGCACTCGTTGCCGACGGGCAGAAAATGCTGTCGCGCTCGTTCAAGTATCACCGCCCGCGCGGCGTCCTCAGCATGAACGGGGAAGACGCGAACACGCTGGTGCAGGTCGGGCCCGAGCCCAACGTCCGCGCCGACATGCGCCTTGCCGCCGACGGCATGGTGGTGAGCGCGCAGAACGTGATGGGCTCGCTCGCGCGCGACCTCGCCGCGCCGATGGATCGGCTGGGCCGCTTCCTGCCGGTAGGCTTCTACTACCGCTCGTTCTTCAAGCCCGGCTCCAGGGCGTGGCTGAAACTGTGGGAACCGATCATCCGCAAGTCGGCGGGCCTCGGCAAGGTTTCGTTCGACGCGCCCGCCGCCGACTACCGCAAGACCAGCCTCCATTGCGATCTCGTCGTGGTGGGCGCAGGCGCCGCCGGCCTTTGCGTCGCGCTGGCAGCGGCCGATGCGGAGATAGACGTGCTCGTCGTCGACCAGAACCCCGATCTCGGCGGGGCGCTGAACTACGCGCGCTTTGACATAGCGGGCACGGCGGGCGCGGACGCGCTTCGCGACCTCGCCGGCCGCGTGCGGGGCCACCCTAAGATCCGTCTTCTTCTCGCCGCCACCTGCAATGGCTGGTACGCCGACAACTACCTGCCGGTGCTGCAGGGCGACACCTTGCACAGGGTGCGCGCAGCGGAACTGATCCTTGCCACAGGGTCGCAGGAACAGCCGCTGGTCTTTCGCAACAACGACCTGCCGGGGATCATGTATTCCTCCGCCGCACAGCGCCTGATGCGCCTTTATGCGGTGCGTCCCGGCGAACGGGCCGTGGTCTTCGCCGGCGGCCTCGACGGCTACCGCGTCGCGCTCGACCTGGACGATGCCGGCATCAAGGTCGAGGCGCTGGTCGAGCCGGCCGACGTAGCGACGGACGCCGAATTGCTTGCCGCCGTCAGCGATCGCGGTATCGAGGTGATCCGGGAAGCCCGGATCGCCGAGGCGCATGGCAGGAAGGCGGTGAAGGCGGTCAGCCTGCGCCTCGCCTCGGGCGAACTGCGCCGGATCGACTGCGACCTTCTCGTCACCGCCGCCGGCTACACGCCCGGCTATCAGCTCGCGCTCCAGGCCGGCGCGAAGCTCGGCCATGAAGACGAGACCGGCCACTTCACGCTGACGAACGTTCCGCCGCACGTCCATCTCGCGGGCTCGGTCGCAGGCCATTTCGACCTTGCCGACGTCCGGCGCTCCGGCACGATCGCGGGACGGGCGGCGGCCCGCGCGCTCGGCGCGGATGTGGCGCAGGAGACGGAATCGGCGCCGCAGCCATCGCGCCAGGCCAACTATCGCAGCGATGCGAGCCCGCATCCCAAGGGCCGCGATTTCATCGACTTCGACGAGGACCTGCAGGCCAAGGACATCTGGAACGCCGTCAAGGACGGCTATCGCGAGCTGGAACTGGTCAAGCGCTTCTCGACCGTCGGCATGGGCCCCTCGCAGGGCCGCCATTCGGCGCTCGGCACGGCGCGGATCGTCGCCACCGCCACCGGCCGCTCGGTGGCGCAGATCGGCATCACGACCTCGCGCCCGCCCTTCGGGCCGGAAAAGCTCGGCCTCCTCGCCGGCCCGTCGCACCACCCCTGTCGGCTGACTGCGCTGCACGAGGACCTCGTCGCCGCCGGCGCCAAGATGATGCCGGTCGGCGCCTGGTGGCGCCCGGCCTATTTCGGCGCCCCCGAAAGCGCAGCCGCCGCCATCGAGGCAGAGGTCAGGGCCGTGCGCGAAGGCGTCGCCGTGCTCGACGTCTCGACGCTCGGCAAGATCGCCCTGCGCGGGCCGGATGCGGGCCGCTTCCTCGACCGCTTCTACACGATGCTCCATTCCAACCAGCCGGTCGGGCGGGTGCGCTATTGCCTGGCGCTGAACGAGATGGGCAGCGTGATCGACGACGGCGTCGCCTACCGGGTGAGCGAGGAGCATTTCCACGTCTCGACCACGACCGGCATGGCCGCCCGCATCTTCGCCGACATGTCCTGGTGGAACGCCCAGTGGCAGATGGACGTCGACATCCAGAACGTGACGGGCGCGTTTGCCGGCCTCAATGTCAGCGGCCCGCTGGCCCGCGAGGCCCTCGCCGCGCTCGACGGCGACATCGACGTCTTGCCCGCGGCCTTCGGCTTTCTGGACGGCCGCAGCGGAACGCTGGCGGGCGTCCCCGTCCATGCGATGCGCATCGGTTTCACCGGCGAGATTAGCTACGAGCTTCACGTCCCCTATTCCAAGGCGCGTGCGCTCTGGCAAGCGTTGATGGAAGCCGCCGCGCCGCTCGGCATCCGTCCCTATGGCCTCGAAGCCTCGCGCATCCTGCGCCTCGAAAAAGGCCACATCATCATCGGCCAGGACACCGACGCGATGACGACGCCCGAAGAGCTTTCCATGGCCTGGGCGCTGTCGAGGAAGAAGACCTTCTTTCTCGGCCGCACGGCCAATCGAAAGCGCGGCGAGCAGCCCATGACGCGCAAGCTCTGCGGCTTCGCGCTCGACGGCAGGCCGGGCGCGAGCCTTGGCGAAGGCGCGCTGGTGTTCAAGGATGGCCGCCCCGTCGGCTTCGTCTCGTCGGTCGCCTGGTCGCCCACGCTCGCAAGGACCATCGGCCTCGCCTACGCCCATCCCGACGACGCCGGGCCGGGCGGGACGATCACGATCCGCCGCTTCGACGGTCGCGACCTCGAGGCGTCGGTCGTCTCGCCGCACTTCTACGATCCCGAAAACGAAAAGCAGGCCCTTTGATGGCGACGGAACATCTCCCCCGCCTTGCAGCTCTCGCGCTCGCGCTGCCGACGGCATCCGACGGCCCGCACATCGCCGACTGCACCGAAATCGCCCGTTTCGGCCTGCGCGGCAAGGGCAGCCACGCGTGGCTGAAATCGCGCATCGCCGTGCCCGACCGGGTGAATGTCGCCGCGGTCGACCCCGACGGCGTGCTGGTGCTGCGTCTCGGCCAGAACGACATCGCGATCAGCGGCAACGGCGTCGACGCAATCTCCGCTGCGTGGCGCGCCGCCGAAGGCGCCAGGGGCCATGACGGCTATCGCCGCGACACCTGGGCGCATCTGGTGGTGTCGGGACGGGACGCGACCGCCCTGATGACCGAACTGACCGATATCGATCTGCGCGACAAGAGCATGCCGCGATACGCGATCGCCCAGACCCGCCTTCTTCACGTGGATACGATTATCGTGCGGACCGATCCGGCGGGCATTCCGGGCTATGAGCTGTTTTTCGACCTTGCGTCGCGCGCCTTCGTGCTGGAGAACCTCCGCCACATGGCGCACAGCCAGCCGACCTGAATCCAAGGAGATATCGATGACCGCCTATGTCTTGACGGTGCAGTGCGAATCGCGCCGCGGGATCGTTGCCGCCGTGACCACCTTCCTCGCGCAAAATGGCTGCAACATCACCGACGCGGCGCAGTTCGACGACGAGCGCACCGGCCGGTTCTTCGCGCGCATCACCTTCCGCTCCGAGACGGGCAAGGGCGAGGACGAATTGCGCGACGGTTTCGCCCAAGTCGCGCGCGAACAGGACATGGTGTGGACCATCCGCACGAGGGACCACCGGCCCAAGGTGCTGCTGATGGTCTCCAATTTCGGCCACTGCCTGAACGACCTGCTCTACCGCTGGCGGATCGGCGCGCTGCCGATCGACATCGTCGGCGTGGTGTCGAACCATTTCACCTATCAGAAGCTCGTCGTGAACCACGACCTGCCCTTCCACCACATCAAGGTGACGAAGGACAACAAGGCGCAGGCCGAGCGGCAGCTCATGCAGGTCATCGACGATGCCGGCGTCGAACTGGTTGTTCTGGCGCGCTACATGCAGGTCCTGTCGGACGAGGTCTGCGAGCGGATGTCGGGGCGCATCATCAACATCCACCACTCCTTCCTGCCCTCCTTCAAGGGCGCCAACCCCTACAAGCAGGCCTTCGAGCGCGGCGTGAAGCTGATCGGCGCCACGGCACACTACGTCACCGCCGATCTCGACGAAGGCCCGATCATCGAGCAGGACACCGTGCGCATCTCGCACGCTCAGAGCCCCGAGGACTACATCTCGCTCGGCCGCGACGTCGAGGCGCAGGTGCTGGCGCGCGCGATCCACGCCCATGTCCACGACCGCGTCTTCATCAACGGCGAAAAGACGGTCGTCTTCCCCGCCTCCCCCGGCTCCTACGCCTCCGAGCGGATGGGCTGACCCTTCAGCGCGGCGTGCCGGACAGGTCGAACTTCTCGATCGCCGGATCGGTGCGGAAGAGAACCTTCTCCACGCGCTTGCGCGTCAGGACGTAGTGATCGACGGCAAGCTGGTCGGCCATCTCCACGTCCTGTGCCCGGATCGCATCGACGAGCGCGCGGTGCTGGCGCTCTGTCTCGGCCAGATGGGCGGCGAGGTCCTCCCTGGTCGAAGGATTGAGATACTCGACCGTGCTCTCATAGGCGAAGCAGGCGCGTGCGAGACGGATCGTGCCGAGCAGAACGCTGTCGTAGAAGGCGGAGAAATAGCGGTTGCCCGACGCGCGCGAGATCGCGAGGTGAAACTGCAGGTTCGCCTCCGACCGCGCGACGCCGTTCGAGACGTCCGTGCTTTGCTCGAAATCGTGCATCGTCTGTTCGATCGCGACGAGGTCGCTGTCGGAGCGGTGCTCGGCGGCGAGGCGATGGATCAGCCGGCTGGAGACGAGGAGCGCGTCGTAGAGCTTGGGCACCTCGTCGAAATCCATGGTGGCGACGATCGCCTTGCGGCCGTGCCGCTGCACCAGCCCGTCGGAGATGAGCTGGATGATGGCCTCGCGCACCGGCGTGCGCGAGACGTCCATCTGCTCGGCCAGATCGGCTTCGTCGAGCACGAGGCCGGGCCGCAATTCGAGCCGGAGTATGGCCTCGCGCAGTTTCCGCGCGACCTTCTGGCCGTCTCTCTCATCCACGAACTTGTCCATTCAGGCCACCCTGCCTCCCGATCCGCTTCAGGGACGATCCATGCCCGTCCGACGCCTCTAGAGCGAAATAGCCGACCGCCGGACGTCAATCCAGCTTCCATTGTCGGCCGATGACAGCGCGATGGCTTCCATCGCCGCCACGCCGGCGAGCGCCTGATCGTCCGTCACCGGATAGGGCGCGCCGACCAGGATGGCGCGGGCGAAGGCGTCGAGCTCCATGGCGAGCGTATCGCGGGGCTCGAAGCCGCTTTCCTCGACATGTCCGTCTAGATCGGACGTGATCAGCCGCGCCTGGTCCGGCATCTGCGCCCAGCCTTGCGAACCGAAGAGATGCAGCCGCCAGAAGCTGGCGGTCGACATCAGCGTCGACAGGCTGCCCGTCGCGCCGGAGGCGAAGTCGAGCGCGACGTTCGTCACGTCCTTCACCTCGGACGGCACCGCGACATGGCGGCTGATCGCGGAGACGCGGCGCACCGGTCCCAGCAAGGCGATCATCGCATCGAGAACGTGGATGCCCATGGCGGCCATGCCGCCGGCCGGGTTCTCGGACGTGTCGCCGCGCCACATTGCGTTGGTGTACTGGTAGCCGAAACTGCCCGAAAACGCGCCTTCGACATGCAAGAGCTTTCCAAGCGTCCCCGAGTTCGCCAACTCGTCGAGCCTGCCGAAGGCCGGCAGGAAGCGGCGGTTGAAACCGACGCACAGCCGCACGCCGGCCGAACGCGCGGCCGCAACGGCGCGCTCGGCATGGGCAAGTTCCAGCGCCAGCGGCTTTTCGACGAAGACGTGCTTGCCCGCTGCGGCAGCCCTGCAGATCTGGTCGGCATGCTGGCTGTGGGGCGTGGCCAGCACCACCGCGTCGATCTGAGGAGAGGCAAGCACATCCTCGAAATCGGCCAGCAACCGAAGCCCTCGATCCTTGCAGAATTCCTCGGCATTGCCCGGGCTGCGGGTGGCGGCGTGGGTCAGGCGCAGGTGGGATCGAGGATTGCCGGCATTGGCATCGACGAGATTCCGCCCCCAGCGTCCCAGGCCGACGATGGCGGCGCGAACGGGCGCGGTCATAGCTTCGCCCCTCCGTCGATCACCACGGCGCTGCCGGTCATGAAGCCGGAGAGGTCGCAGGCGAGATAGACCGCGAGTTCGGCGATCTCGGCCGGCGTTCCCATGCGCCCGAGCGGCTGGCGCGAACTGAAGGCGCGCCGCGCCTCGACGCTGTCGTTCATCGCCTCGATGCGCGCGGTCATCGACGGCGTCTCCACCGCCGACGGGCAGATCGCGTTGCAGCGGATATTGGCCGCCGCATAGTCGCGCGCGACCGATTTCGTCATGCCGATCACCGCCGCCTTCGTGGCGCCGTAGGCGAAGCGGTCGGGCGCCGCGCCGATCGAGGAGATGACCGAGGCGATGTTGATGATGCTGCCGCCGCCGTGCCGCTGCATCAGCGCGACCGCCGAACGCATCATCAGGTAGATCGAGGTCACGTTCAGATCGAGCGATCGCTGCCAGTCGTCCGGGCTGCATGCGCTGAGATTGCCGACCGCCACCATGCCGGCGCAGTTGAACTGCACGTCCAGCCGGTCGAGGCCCGCATGGAAATCGGCGACCGCGTGCGGATCGACGACGTCGACCACTGCCGTCCGCAGGCCCGGATTTTCGCCGGCCAGCCGGTCGAGGCCAGCCCCATCCCGGTCGAGCGCATGGACGCTCGCGCCCTCGCGCAGATAGGCGATCGCGGTTTCCCGGCCGATGCCGGAGGCTGCCCCCGTCACCGCGCAGATCTTGCCGTTCAGGCGCCCCATTTTCCCGGCCCCCCGTTCGTTACCTGGAGAAGAGCTGGTCGGGCAGCCACAGGACGATCTCCGGGAAGGCGGTGATCAGCGCGACGCCGAGGCACATGAGGAAGAAGAACGGCACGCAGGCCACGATGATGCGCGTGATCGACGCCTTGGTGAGGTCCTGCAGGATGAACAGGTTGAAGCCGACCGGGGGCGTGATCTGCGCGAGTTCCGCCATCAGGATCAGGAAGATGCCGAACCAGATCGGGTCGAACCCCGCCGCCACGATCAGCGGCAGGGTGATCGGCAGGCTCATCACCGTCATCGAGATGCCTTCGAGGAACATGCCGAGCAGGAGGTAGAACAGCACCAGGATGAAGATCAGCCCGTAGGGCGAAAGCTGGAGCCCGTCGATGACGGTGGCTATGTTGTGCGGCACGTGCATGAAGCCCATCGCCGTCGACATGAAGGCCGCCGCGATCATGATCGCAGAGATCATGCAGCTCGTATGGACCGAGGCTGTCAGGCTGGAGATGAAGGTTCCCCAGCTCAACTGGAAGGTGGTGGCCGCATAGACGAGCGTCGCGGCGACGCCGATGGCCGCCGTCTCGGAGGGCGTCGCCAGGCCCGAATAGATCGCGCCGAGCACCAGCCCGATCAGGAGGCCGATGGGAACGAGGTTCCAGAAGCCGACCAGCACGTCCCGGAAGGTGGGCGGCGAGGTGTCGCTGGGCGCCACGTCCGGGCGGATCAGCGCGCAGATGATGACGTAGATCGAATAGATGCCCGCGATCATGAGGCCGGGAATGAGGCCGGCCGCGAACAGCCGCGAGATCGAGACCTCGGCGAGAACGCCATAGACGATCATCATGATCGACGGCGGGATCAGGAGCCCGAGGCTGCCGGCGCCGGCGAGCGAGCCGTAGGACAGCGCGCTCGAATAGCCGCGGCTCTTCAGTTCCGGGATCGTGATCTTGCCCACCGTCGCGGTCGTCGCCGCGCTGGAGCCGCAGATGGCGGCGAAGACCGCCGAGCCGAAGATGTTGGTGTGCAGCATCCGTCCGGGCAGGTGGTAGGTCAGCGGCGACAGGCCCTTGAAGAGGCGCGTCGACACGTCGGTGCGAAGGATGATCTCGCCCATCCAGATGAACATCGGGATGGCGGAGAGTTCCCAGCCCGTCGAGCTGCGGATGACGAGGGGGCCGAGGATGGTGCCGATCCGGTGGAACGGCATGTCGAGGAAGAGAGCCAGCCCTGCGACCGACACCAGGAGAAGACCCGCAAAGACCCAGACGCCGATCCCCAGGAAGAAGATCACGAGCGCCAGGATGCCGAAGGCGGCGACGAGGGATTCCATCGGCTATTCCCCTTCGACTTGCTCTTCGGGGACGCCGTTCATGACGGTGTCGATCGCCGAGGCCAGGAGCTGGATCAGGAAGATCAGGAGACCTGCGAATATGGCCGCGGCGATATACCAGGTGGGCGTGGGAACGAGGCCGGGGCTGACCGAGCCGCGCACGTAGTCGCGCGCCAGGATCAGCCAGACATAGCGCGCCATGAAGGCGAAGATAGCGAAGGTGGCCGCGATGCAGAACAGTTCGACGGCGATCGCCCCGTTGCCCTTGAGAAAGCGGCGGATGAGGCTCACCCGCACATGCTTGCGGCTGACGAAGGTGTGGCCCAGCGCCAGGAAGGTCATCGCCCCCGTCGCATAGCCGACGAAGTCGGCCATCGAGTTGGTCGAGCTTGCGAAGAAATTGCGCAGGACGATCTCGAGGATGATGTGGACGACGATGTAGACCAGAAGGGCGCAGGCGATCGCCATCCCGGCCCGCGAGCATATTTCCGACACGCGAACGACCGTACGCGACAGCATGGCTGTGACCTCAGGTTCCGGAGGAAAAGGGGGCGCGCATCTTCATGCGCGCCGGCCTAGTCACGAGCCGCGCTTGGTCGCGTACTCGTCGAGGATTTCCTGGCCGACCGGCCCGACCGACTGCAGCCACTCGTCATAGACCGCCTGCCCGGACTGCTTCAGGAATTCGAGAAATTCCGGCGGAACGTCGGTGACGATGGTCACGCCGTTCTGCGACATGTCCTCGAAGTTCTGCTCGACCCGGTCCTCGAGGTCCGCCCATGCCGCCTCGCTCGCCTTGTCGGCGGCGTCGCGGATGATCTGCTGCTCTTCGGGCGTCAGGCTGTCGTAGATGTCCTTGTTCATATGCGTCATGTTCAGGGCCATCGAATAGTTCACGGCCGTGAAGTGGTCGAGGAACTCCCAGAACTTGGAGCTCGCGCCGCCATCCGCCGAGGTCAGCACGGAGTTGATGCTGCCCGCCGCGAGTTGGGGCACGGTGTCGGCCCAACTGATCTGAACGGCCGTCGAGCCGGCATTCGACATCGTCTTGACGCCGCTCGCGTCCCAGCCACGGATCTTCAGTTCGGCCATGTCGTCCTTGGAGGTCACCGGCTTGTTCGCCCAGATGCCGGACGGCGGCCAGGGCGTCGCCCACAGGAGCACCTGGTTGTGCTCTTCGAAGACTTTTTCGTAGTGCGGCCGCGCCACTTCCCACAGAAGCTTCGCGTCGGCATTCGTGCCGGCGATGAAGGGCAGCGAGGAGAGCAGGAACAGCGGCTCGATGCCCGAAAGCGACGTCGCGACCGTATCGGCCATTTCGAGCGCGCCGTCGCCGACGGCGTCGAACTGGTCGACCGACTTGTAGCCGATCGAGCCGCCATAATGGCCGGTGATCGCGATGTCGCCGCCGGACGCCTCGTTCACCGCGTCGATGAAGACCTTGTCGGCCCCGCCCATGATGGTCGATTCGCCATACTCGTTGGCGAGGTTCCAGGAATAGGTCTGGGCCAAGGCGGCGCTCGTGAAGGCGGTGAGCGCGATGGCCGCGCCCAGGATCGTGTTTCGCATGTCGGTTCCCTCTTTTCTGGTTTGCGGTTGGCTGGACTTGATGGCTACGCGACCTTCACGGGCACGTAGTTTTCGGCGATGAAGCGTTCAGTGAACTTGCCGGAGGCCAGGTCGTCGCGCATGGCTTCGCCCGAGCGCTCGGCGGGCTCGCCATAGCCGCCCGCACCCGGCGTCTCGATCACGACGACCGTCTCTTGCCTGACGAAGACGCCGGCGATCTTGGACGGCAGGTTCTTGCGCGAACCGTCGTCGTTCTGGAGGTAGAACTGCCCCGCCGCACCGGCCTTGCCGCCGAAGATGCCCCATGGCTGGTGGCGAAAGCGTTCGCCGACGCCGTTGAACTCGCAAAGATGGCCGACCGGACGGATCGAGCGCCGGATGCCAAGGCCGCCGCGGTGCCGGCCTGCGCCGCCCGAATTCGGGATCAGCGCGTATTCCTCCACGCGCAGCGGATATTCGAGCTCGATCGCCTCGACCGGCAGGTTGGCGGTGTTGGTGATGTGGACCTGGACGCCGTCCTTGCCGTCCTTGGTCGCCCGCCCGCCGGCGCCGCCGCCGAGCGTTTCGAGATAAACGTAGGGCGCGCCGGTGCGGGGATCGCGCCCGGCGAAGACGGCGCTGGTATTGGCGCCGTTGGCCGCCGCGACGACCCGGTCGGGCAGCGCATCGGCGAATGCGCCGAGCACCACGTCGACCACGCGCTGGCACGAATTCGCCCGCATCGCCACGCCCGCCGGATGCACGCAGTTGACGAAGCTGCCGCGCTCGGCCCTGATCTCGATCGCGTCGAAGATGCCCTGGTTGTTCGGCACTTCGGGGTCGAGCAGCGCCTTCAGCGCGTAGCAGACGGCCGATTTCGTGGTGTTGAGCGTCATGTTGAAATTGCCCGCCACCTGCGGCGAGGTGCCGGTGAAGTCGAAGGTCACCTTCTCGCCCCGCTTGCGCGCGGTGAGCGCGATCCGGACGTCCTCGGTGCCGAGCCCGTCATCGTCCATGACGTCCTCGAAGCTGTAGTCGCCGTCCGGCACGCCGGCGATTGCCTTGCGCATGCGCAGATTGGTGCGGCTGACGATCTCGTCGCACAGGGCGACGAGATGGTCGGCGCCATGGCGCGCGACGATCTCGCCGAGGCGCTTCGTCCCCAGCTTCACGGCGGCGATCTGGGCGTTCAGGTCGCCCAGGCGCTCGTCGGGCAGGCGCATGTTCAGGAGCATGAAGCGCATGATGTCGCCATTGAGCTCGCCCTTGCGGAACAGGCGCAGGATGGGAATGCGCAGCCCTTCCTTGTAAATCTCGTTGAGCCCGCCCGACATGGAGCCGACCGAGGCCCCGCCGACATCGGCGTGGTGCACGATGTTGGCGACGAAGCCAAGGAGCCGGTCACCGTCGAAGACCGGCATCGCCATGTTGATGTCCGGCAGATGCGAGCCGCCGGCGACGTGCGGGTCGTTGGCGATGAAGATGTCGCCCGGCGCGACGCTGTCCTTGTACTGGTCGAGGATGAGCCCGATCAGGCCCGACATCGAGGCCAGGTGGATCGGCAGCGCATTCTCCGCCTGCACGATCAGCCGGCCGTTGCGGTCGGCGATTGCGGTCGAGTGGTCGTGGCGCTCCTTGATGTTGGTCGAGAACGCGCTGCGCATCAGCGTCAGGAAGCACTCGTCGGCGACCGAGCGCAGGCTGTTCCAACTGATTTCGATCGTGATCGGATCGAGTGAGACGGCTTCAGTCATCGGTGCGGTCCATGATCAGGTTCATTGCGGCATCGACCCGGACGGTCCAGCCGGGCGGCACGAGCGTGGTGGTGTCGAACTGCGTGATCAGCGCCGGCCCGACGAACGAGGCGCCTTCGGGCAGGTCGTCGCGGTGATAGACCGGCGTCGCCACGACGCCCGTCTTCTCGAACCAGATCGCGTCGACCGAGGCGGGCTGCGCGGCGGTGTCGGGACGGCGCACGTCGGTGTCCCGCCGGGAAAAATTCATCGACGCGCGGATGCGCACGTTGACCGCTTCCACGCCGGCGTCCGGATTGAAATGGCCGTAGGCGATCTCGTGCTGCCTGAAGAAGGCTTCCTTCAACGCCTCCACCGGCGGCAGGTCCGGCGCATGGCGGCCGGTGCCGAGCTCGACCGGCAGCTCGTAGTTCTGGCCGACATAGCGCAGGTCGAGAATGACGGTCTGGCTGCGCTCGACGATGTAGGGGTCTTCCTGCGCCAGCCATTCCTCGGCCTGCGCGCTCAGCCGCGCGATCGTCTCCGCGATCATCGACAGATCGTCGTCGAGCCTCGTGCGGCAGCTTGCGACGTAGTTTTCCTGCAGGTCCGAAACGATCAGGCCCTCGGCGCACAGGATGCCCGGCGCGCGCGGAACGAGGATGCGGCGCATGGCGAGGATGTCGGCGACATCGGCCGCATGCAGCCCGCCCGCGCCGCCGAAGCACATCAGCGTATAGTCGCGCGGGTCCTGCCCCTTTTCGATCGAGACGGCGCGGATGGCGCGCGCCATGTTGGAGGCCGCGACGCTGACGATGCCGTGCGCCGCCTTTTCGGGCGACAGGCCCAGTGGCCCTGCGATCCGGCCGATCGCGGCCTTGGCGAGGTCGGCGTCGATCCTGAAGCCGTCGGCAAGGCGCGCCGGCAGCCGGCCGAGCACGACATTTGCGTCCGAGACGGTCGGCTTGTCGCCGCCGCGGCCATAGCAGGCGGGACCGGGCACGGCGCCGGCGCTCATGGGGCCGACCTTGAGCAGCCCGTCGGGACCCAGATGCGCGATCGAACCGCCGCCCGCCCCAACCGTGTGGATGTCGACCGTCGGCAGGCGGATGCGAAAGCCGGCGATGTCGCGCAGGTTAGAGGTGCCGACCTTGCCGCCCTGGATGAGCGCGACGTCGGTGCTGGTGCCGCCGATGTCGAGCGTGATGATGTTCTCGATCCCCGAAAGCGCCGCCGCCGCCTGCGCGCCGACCGCGCCGGCCGCGGGACCGGAAAGCGCGGTGCGCACCGGAAAGCGCGATGCGAGGTCGATCGACATCAGCCCGCCCGCCGACTGGAAGATGCCGATGGCGGCGTTCGGCGCGGCCTTGGCGATCGCCTCGCCCAGCCGGTCCATGTAGCGGCTGACCTCGGGCTGCAGGAACGCGTTGATCACCGCGGTCGAGAAGCGCTCATATTCGCGGAACTCGGGATGCACCTCGCTCGAGATCGAGACGTAGAGGTGCGGATAGGCCTTGCGCAGCGCGGCCGCGATCCGCGCCTCGTGGTCGGGATTGAGGAAGGAGAAGATGAGGCAGACGGCGACGGCTTCGACATCGTCGAGATTGCCGAGTTCCGCGACGACGGCGTCGATTTCGGCATCGGTCAGTTCGACGATCGCCTTGCCCTCTGGCCCGATCCGCTCGGCGACCTCGAGCCGGTTCGCCCGCTCGACCAGCGGCGGCGGGGCGTCGCGCTGGAGATCGTAGATCGCCGGCCGCACCTGCCGCCCGATTTCGAGCAGGTCACGGAACCCCTTGGTGGTGACCAGCCCGGTCTTCGGGCCCTTGCGCTGAAGGAGCGCGTTGGTGGCGACCGTGGTTCCGTGGGCGAAGCGGGCAATGTCCTCGCCGGCGATGCCGGCCTTCTTCTGCAGTTCCTGCAGCCCGTTCAGAATCGCCTCGGAGGGATCGTGCGGCGTCGAGGGACGCTTGTGCAGGACGGCATGTCCCGTGGACAATTGCCGCGCCGCAAAATCGGTGAACGTCCCACCGACATCGACGCCGACCACCCAGTCTCCCATCTGCAATCCCTCGATCTGTGACGACGAACCCGCCGTGCGGAGGCTTCCGCTCCGTAATCCATTTCAGTATGCAAAATGGATGCTGAATGTCAAATCAGATTCGCCGGCCAATGGATTCATGGGGCAAGACAGCAGGAAAAAGCCCGCGCACAAGGCGTCCGCGAGCCTTGGAAACGAACGGAAAGAAGTGCTTCAGCGCCGGCTTGAAGGCGCCTGCTGCACGAGCGCGGCGCAGTCGACGAAGGCGCGCACATTGGCGATCGCTGCGCTGGAGAGGCTCCACATCGCGCCGGTGCGCCGGCCGTAGATCGGCGACAGGAGATGCCGCGCGAGCTTCAGTCCCGCCGGCCACGGCGGCGCCCAGTCGGGGATGATCGCCACGCCCATGCCGCGATCGACAAGCGTCACGATGGCGTCGAGCGCGTCGAGCTCGAGCCATTCGGCGACCCGCAGGCCGTTGTCGGCGAGATATTTGTCGACGATCTGCCCGCCCCACTGGTTGCGGTCGTAACGAATGAACGGGTGCCCGGTGATGGCGCGATGCGCGTCGCTCAGTTCCGTGCCTTCGGGCGCGATCAGGAGCAGCCGCTCTTCGCGCAGCGTCTGCCAGCCCAGCGTCTTTGGCAGGTCAAACTGCGGATGAACCAGAAGCGCGACGTCGAGATCGCGCGCCAGAAGCGCCTGGTAGAGTTCAGACGAGGAGCCGGGGCGGATGTAGAATTCCACCTGCGCAAACTCCGTTCGCATCCGCGCGAGGATGTCGGGGATCATGCCTGTCATCGCGCTCGCCGTCGCGCCGATGCGGAGCGGGCCCGCGGGCACGCCGCAGGTGACGGCGAGGCGCAGCGCACGCGCATCTTCCAGAAGCGTCCGCACTTGCGGCAGGATCGCCAGCCCGGCCGCCGTCGGGCGCACGGTTCGCCCCACCCGCGCCACCAGCGGATGGCCGAACGCAGCTTCCAGCGCCTGCATGCGCTGCGACAGGGCGGCGGGCGTGAGGTTCAGCCGGCGGGCCGCCTGCGCGAACGAGCCGCATTCGGCGACGACGACGAAGCTTTCCAGGAAGCGTGTGTCCATAGGGTAGATATTCTATCGTCTGAACGAAGGAAAAGATAGGTTTCGCGTGGTGTCGCATCGGTTAGATTGCCCGCTCACGCTGACCACGACTGCAGGATAGACCATGTCGCTCGACGCCAAGTTCGCCCGCCTGGGCACCGACAACGCCCCCGGCCAGGAAGTGCGCCAGCGCACCGGCGACATCGAGAGCCTGATGATCGGCGACCGGCTCGACGGAAGCGTCGTCGATTTCTCGCATGGCGACGTCGATGCGCACGAGCCGACGCCGGGGGCCTACGAGGCCTATGGCGAAGGCTACGCCAAGGGCGGACGCCAAGCCTATACCGAGTATCGCGGCGACGACGAGATCCGCCGCCTCGTGGCCGAGCGCCTGACGCGGTTCCTCGGCGCCCCGGTCGACCCGTCGGACGGGCTGATCGTCACCCCCGGCACGCAGGGCGCGCTGTTCCTCGCCATGGGCGCAACGGTCGGCCGCGGCGACAAGGTCGCCATCGTCCAGCCGGACTATTTCGCCAACCGCAAGCTGGTCGAGTTCTTCGACGGCGAAATGGTCCCGGTCCAGCTCGACTACGTCAATGCCGACGAGACGCGTGCGGGGCTCGACCTCGACGGGCTGGAATCAGCCTTCCGCGGCGGCGTGAAGGTTTTCCTGTTCTCCAATCCGAGCAACCCGGCCGGTGTCGTTTATTCGCCGGCCGAGATCGAGCGCATCGCCGCGCTCGCCGACCGCTACGGCGTCACGCTGATCGTCGACCAGCTCTATTCGCGTCTGCGCTATTCGGGCGTGACCTATACCCACATGGCGGCCATCGCCCGCAACCGGGACAATCTGGTCACCATCATGGGTCCGTCGAAGACCGAATCGCTCTCCGGCTTCCGCCTCGGCGTCGCCTGCGGCGCGCCGGCCATCATCGCGCGGATGGAAAAGCTGCAGGCGATCGTCAGCCTGCGCGCGGCCGGCTACAGCCAGGCCGTGCTGCGCACCTGGTTCGCCGAACCGGAAGGCTGGATGGAAGAGCGCATCCGCCGCCACGAGGCGATCCGCGACGACCTCCTGCGCGTCCTGCGCGCCAGCGACGGCGTCTTCGCCCGCACGCCGCAGGCCGGCAGCTACCTGTTCCCGCATTTTCCGAAATTGGTGGTCGAGCCGAAGGATTTCGTAACCATCCTGCGCCTGCAGGCCGGAGTCATCGTCACCCCCGGCACTGAGTTCAGCCCGCATACGGCGCAAAGCGTCCGGCTGAACTTCTCGCAGGACCATGCTGCCGCCGTCGCCGCCGTCGAGCGGATGGTCGCCCTGGTCGAGCGCTACCGCGCCGCGCCGGCCCGGGTCGCGCGCGCCTAGGAAAGCCCGTCTAACGACCCATCTGGTCGAGCTTGCGCTGCATTGCGGCGATCTGTTCCTTCAGTTCGGAAAGATCGTCGCCCTTGGGTGCGTCCGGCTCTTCCTCGCGCGGCGCTTCGCCGCCGGCGCCCGGCATCGGAAAGGGCGTAAACATGCGCATGGCGTTCTGGAACATCTCGGCATTGCGCCGCGCCTGTTCCTCCATCGCCTTCAACGGGGCGGCCGCCATCGGCATCATGCCCATGGGCGTCTTGCCCATCGCGTCCTTCATCTGCTGGCGAAAGCGCTCCTGCTCCTTGGCGAAGGCCACCATCGACTGTTCGAGGAAGCTCGGCACCACCATCTGCATCTGGTCGCCGTAAAAGGCGATGAGCTGGCGCAGGAACGGGATCGGCAGCATGTTCTGCCCGTCGCGGTTTTCCAGCTCGAAGATGATCTGCGTCAGCACAGAATGCGTGATGTCGTCGCCGGACTTGGCGTCCTGCACGGTAAAGTCCTCGCCGCGCTTGACCATTTCGGCAAGGTCTTCGAGCGTCACGTAAGTGCTCGTGCCCGTATTGTAGAGACGGCGGTTGGCGTATTTCTTGATGGCCACCGGATCGTTCTTTGCGGGCATGTAGCTGGCTCCCAGTGATTTAACCGACTGTTTCCGCTCGGCAAGCTTTGAGGATA
>JAESGM010000191.1_pt1 | contig 120688 bp, 100 predicted proteins | sample 9269721 | NCBI WGS metagenome assembly JAESGM01 (sample SAMN15720920, study PRJNA650825) | algae metagenome | isolation source: Komarekiella atlantica HA4396-MV6 and co-occurring heterotrophs from... | place: USA: Theobald House, Kauai, HI | collected 2009-07-29 | reverse complement strand
TTCGTATTGTTAAAGAACGCTACCGAAACAAAAGAAGAAACTTGCAAAAGGTCTGGTCGGTTGTTTGTGGTCTGGTTAATTTGAAAACGTAGAATAATTATACTTATTTAAGAAAGTTGTCTAATATAGAGTAAACACGCAGTAGTGGGTAGTCTTCGGAAAAGGGAAATAACTCTCTTCCCGAAAAAAACTGTGGTATTTTTCTTACTTTAGTCAGTCACATGTGCCGCAGCATTCACCTCACTCCTAACCCATACAAACCGATGAAAGCCCTTTTACGCCACCGAACGATACGGTGCGCCGCCCGCTGTTTGCTAACATACGTAAGCTTCACTGCCTACGGGCAACAAACCTACCGTCCGCCCCAGTTTGACGACCCCCAACGCCTGGCGAAGATTACACAAGCCATCCCAGCGTTGGAAAGCATTTTTAAAACATACGCCGAGAAAAACCGCTTCCCCGGCTTTGTCTTTGGCCTGGTAGTCGATGGCAAGCTGGTCTACAGTGGTACGACAGGTTACACGCAGTTGGACAAGAAAACACCAGTAACCTCGCAGTCGGTATTCCGCATTGCGTCCATGACCAAAAGCTTTACGGCCCTGGCCATCCTTAAACTGCGCGACGAAGGAAAATTAAACCTGGATGATCCGACTTCCCGATACATTCCTGCACTGAAAAAGATCAAATCGCTCACGCAGGATGCTCCGCCCATCACCATCCGTCACCTGCTCACCCATTCGGCAGGGTTTCCGGAAGACAATCCGTGGGGAGACCGGCAACTGGCCGATTCGGATGCCGATTTGCGCAAGCTTGTCGAAGAGGGGGTGTGGTTTTCAAATGCTCCCGGCCTGGAATACGAATACAGCAACCTGGGATTTGCCTTGCTGGGTGCCATCATCACCCAGGTATCCGGAAAGCCTTACCAGCAATACATTACCGAAACCATTCTCAAACCATTGGGCATGAACCATACCTATTGGGAATACACAAAGGTACCCGCCCCGCAACTGGCCCACGGCTACCGCTGGATGAGCGAACAGTGGCAGGAAGAAGCGTTACTGCACGACGGCGCCTACGGGGCTATGGGTGGCATGTTGACTTCCATTGAAGACTTCAGCCGGTACATGGCACTGCATTTGCAAGCCTGGCCTCCCCGGGACGATACCGACAATCAGATCATCAAACGGAGCTCACTGCGGGAAATGCATCAGTTGGGTCGTATCAATACCCTGAACACGCAGTACCACTATCCCAGCGGCCAACTCTGCCCGACCGTCACTGGATACAATTTCGGACTCCGCTGGATGAAAGATTGCGAAAACCGACTATCGGTAGGGCACAGCGGTGGTCTGCCGGGTTTTGGCAGCAACTGGTCGGTTTTGCCCGAGTATGGCATTGGCGTGGTCTGCTTCAGCAACCTGACGTACGCTAACACCGGTGCCGTTAATACACAGGTGCTGGACACACTCATTGCGCTGGCCCAGCTCAAGCCCCGGAAATTGCCCGCTTCGGCTATTCTGGAGAAGCGCAAAAATGAAATCATTGCGTTGTTACCTGGTTGGAAACAGGCCGTAGCCAGCGGCATCTTTGCTGAGAATTTCTTTCCGGACAATCCCTTGGAACTACTCCAGAAACAAACGTCGGATATCTATGCCCGTGCCGGAAAAATTGTCAACGTACATGACCTGTTACCTGAGAATCAATTACGCGGCTCGTTTATTCTGGAAGGTGAACAGACAAACATCCAGATCAGTTTTACGCTAACGCCCGAAAAAAATCCGTTGATTCAGGAGTTTCACATCCGGGAAGTGAAAAAATAGCCTGGGCTGCCTTTTTATGACCCATTGCCGTATTCATAGAAACGCTTAAGAAGTTTAATCCGGCTTCGTACCCGTTTTGAACGCATAGGTTCATAGGAAACGATTTCTTTCCCTCTTTCAACAATACTCCATCGAATTGGCTGTCCAAGCTTTTTGGTCAGGTGATACACGGTAAGGTATTCCGCCAAATCTTCGCGACAGCCAGTGGTACTGTACAGCGAAGCAAAGGGAGTCTGTTTTAAACTCTCATACACCTGCTGTGCCTTTGAAACAGGGAGTAACGTACCGCCCCAAAAACGTATTTTTAGCAGTAGTGTATCTGATACATCAAACGCAACGACGGATCTTGTGAGCCAGATGCCTTTGGTAAACGCTTTGGCAAATGAAAATGTAGCCAATTGTGTGGTTGTATCCATTGGCCCCAGTAAGTTGAGAGCACCATCAACCACGTGTGTGGCCTCGTGCAGTAATATATAAAACAAGGCTGGTACGGAGCCAGCTTCAACTCTGATGCGCTGATCAGAACCGGAGGTGTCAAAACAGGAATGTCCTTTCCTTGTCAGCCACTCTGATGCGGTCTGGTGCAAAACTTCCGCCCGGATAGCGATATCGAAAAGTGAGTATGCCTCTTCGGTATGGATCGGAATAGTCATCGCGGTAGCCGTTCCAGCCATTTTATCCAAAAAATGAATGCTCCGCAGATGGTCTTTTAATACCCGCTGGTGCAAGGGAGGCAATACCTTCACTGCCATTTCCACATTCGCAAGCTCCTCTTCCGTAAGTTTGTGTGTGACCCCTTCTGCCATCACTGGCAAACGAATGGTATTATAGGTGGGATTAACCCGGAAAACTAACGTTGTATTGGCATCCAATCCATACGTACGCTGAATGTGTATCTTTTGAGTCGATGTTGCTTCATTCACTTGTGCCTGTACCGGGCAAAGCGAAAACACATACAGACATAGAGTAAACCAGCTTGTCAGTGGATATAAACCTAAGTTATTTATAGGCACGGGGTATTATATAAAAAAAAGGCGTACGTAATTTAGTCAGTCCATTAAAACATAGAGGTTTGGGTCTTTGAAAAGATACTATTTTATATTAAGTCAAGAGACGCAAGAAAAAAGACATGAGACAAAAGACAAATATCTGACAACTAAAGCGTTACAGTGTCTTCACTCTATAATTCTTTCTGTACGATTATTTACTAAAAAATAATATGGTGAGCTAAGAAAGAAATACGGCCAGTTTACGGAAGCCCATAAGGCTACTGGTGCTATATGATTCAAGTTGCATGCCATCAGAGTTTTTAGTCCAAAACTTCACTCTTCTTCGCGCCCTGTCACTTTTTGCTTGCTCAAAAAGTAACCAAAAAGGGCAAAAAACCCCAAAGCTTCGTCCCGCAAACCCGACGCTAGGCCCGCGGGATTTTTATCCCTACGCACCTTCCCAGCCTTCCACGATTAGAGTGAGTTTGGCTGTCTTTGTATCAATCCGGCTTGTGCTTTGCACATCGCCTTGAAAACGAGAAAATTGTATATTACGCTACTTGAATTATCTAGTCAAACTACCATTGCAAACAAAACCGTTAATCAATACTGGTTGAGTTCCCTCATTTTTCGTCGGTGCTGGAGCATTTTTCAGCACTGATATTCTTTGCGCAGAATATGTTTCTGGGAATGCCGATATTAGTATTGCAACCTCCAGATTGTCCGTCACAGACATCCTCGACATCTTTTGCTTGCCTTTCTAGAGTAAAGGAAACAATCGAATCTGTTTTAATAGTATATGGTAGATTTACTGCTATGACATTATCCCATTCTTTATCTCCATACTGCCATGGCGTACCTATGTCAGCATTGTGAACTTGTACAAAAGATAACCCCAGACATCCGGTATAAATTACCGTTGCCCGGATGCATTGATTGGGATTGACTGAGTCGTTTTCTTTCTCACAACTCATATTCATAAAGATTAGGCCCAAAAAGATAATTGCCACAGGTGCTAATGCTTTCATACGGATTAACAGAGATTGTGTCTGGGTGCTTACTCTATTGCAGGCTTTTCAGCAGTTGCCTTTCAACACACAAGACCCGCAATGATGCCAAAAGGTTGCATCCTGCAGATTGGTCACCTCACCAATCTGAACTATAAGCTCACAAACAGAAGCTGCACAATTTGCCTCAGCCTCCGCCAGATTAATCCATCTAATTCAAGTAGCGCGATATAAAATTTTCCCGTTTGCATGGCAATGTGCAAAGCACGAGCCGGATTGATACAAAGCCGGTCTTATCCACTCCAATCGTGGCAGGCAGTGTAGGTGCGATGGCCACTTGCGCCAGCGAGGTTGGCGTTGGCCTTGCGGGCAGAAGCATTGGCGCAAGTGCCCTTTTTTGCTAACACACAAAGCTGGCTCATCAAACTCTCGTTTGATGCCCCTTTTTTGGGCAAGCAAAAAAGTGACAACGCTATAGGGAAGAACAAAGGTCTGGACAAAAAAACGCTGATAGCGCGCAACTCGAATTATCTATGGTTCAGACTGCTGAAGATCAGAGAGATTTTCATCCTAGAAAAGACACTCTTTCTTAGCCATAACAAACAAACGGTGAGCTACTTTACGCAACCCACCGTTTGTTATAGGTACAGATACGTTCTTGTCAGTAAGTTATTGCATGCGCACCGCCTTGGTTTTGAACATACCCATCAGCGAGCCCTTCAGGTTGTTATTGTCTTCTTTTTCGAAGCTAGCATTTACATTATACCCCGACGCTGTAAAGTAGATCACGATTTTATCAGCAGATTCTTCGACGTTTTCCAGGGCAATGGCTTTGCCATCCGTCGTTTTAGGCGTAATGGTACCCGTCAGTTTCCCGTCTTTCCGAACCAGATCCAGAATCATGGCGGCATCACCTTGAGGTGTGCCTATGAAAACCGCATCCCATTTGCCAGTAAAGAAATCCGCGGGTGCGGCAGCATTCGTTGCCGAACCTGCCGGCATTGCCTCGGATGCCGCATTGTCACCGGCCAGCTTGAATTCCAGTCCCATCACTACCATCATCGATTGTCCACCGGATTTTGGATTGACAAATACTGCGTACAAATCCTGCGGCTTATCAGTCGGTATACCAGCCAGTTGTATCGGAATACTTAGCACATTGGGATTAAAATCCATTTTATCCGATGGTTCCAGGAAAGGCGATTCGCCCAGCAACCTACCTGACGGACTGCCTACCCGTAACTCAATCTTGCCACCCACCGCGTTCAGTTGCGGTTTCGGGGCCACCGCGAATACCTGCAAGGCCATCAGACCATTCAGGTCTATTTGCTTCATGGCCATGTACGATCCCGACTTGGCCGGAATCGCCAGGTTGTTGCCACCAAACGCCATTTTGTTGACATCCTGGTACTCATCAAACCCGTGCGGATCAACGCTGGCATTGCGTAACACGAACGACTGTTCGGATCGCAGCGATGGCATACCATTGGCGCCGCGGTCTTCGTACGAGGCCCGTACAATGTACACGCCTTTTCCTTTGTCCGAAGCAGGAGCCTTGGCGGTGTAGGTTCCTTTGACCGGCAGCGTTTTTTCTTTGGGGGTTTCGTTGGCAATGTTCAGAATGTATTTGACCATTTCCGAAGCGTCGGCTGTCGACAGTTGCGGGTGACCAGCCATGGCGGTTTCGCCCCACACGCCGCTGCCACCGGCAATCACTTTCTTCGTCAGCTTTTCCAGTGCCGTAGCATCCCCTTTGTATTTCATCGCCACTGCCCGGTAGGTAGGTCCGATGGATTTTTTGTCTTTGCTGTGGCAGGCCATGCAGTCGCTGGCATCAATGAGTTTTTTCCCGTTCGCAAAAAGGGCATTGGCATCCGCCGATCGGTGTCCCTGCGCAATGGCTACTTTGTCGTACCCTTCGGCCAGGTAATCAATGGTCACGGCCACCTGCTCCGGATCAATGCCTTTTCCTAACATTCCGTCTTCTTTGTCTTTTACCTTGATTTCGTACGGAAACGACTTGTTAGCCGTATAGAACGACTTGTTGCTTTTCGGCATTTCCAGGCTCAGGATTGGTGGCTCGTTGCCTACCGTTATTTCCATTGCCTGGGTACTCACGCCTCCTTTGCCGTCATTGACGGTCAGGGTTGCCGTATACACTCCCTTTTGGGTAAGTGTCAGATTGGCATCCGGCGTAGCGAATACTTTGGAGAATCCGGCTTTGGAAGCAACTTTCCAGGTATATTTTAACGCATCTCCATCAGCATCAAACGTGCCTTTGGATGATAGTTTCAGATTGAAAGGGGCCGCGCCACCCATCTGGTTGGCCAGCATGTGGAGTTGCGGTTTGCGGTTGCCGCCGTTGTATTCGATGCGTACCAGACGGGCATCGTCGTTGGCCGTAAACCAGCCCGAACCGTATTCGAGCATGTACAGGTCCCCATCTTCGGCAAATTCCATATCCATCGGATTGCTGAACTTGTAGCTTGGCATAAACCGCTCCATGCTCACAAAATCGCCCTGTTCGTTCATGGTCACGGCCATAATCCAGCCGCGCATCCAGTCGTATTCAAAAAATTTTCCATTGTAATACTTTGGAAACGCCCGTGGCGCATTTTTGAAATCGTCCGAATAAAACACCGGTCCCGCCATGGCGTTCCGACCTCCGCTGCCCACCAGCGGAAACTCTGGTGACTCGCCGTACGGATACCAGACAAACGCTTTCTGGGCCGGTGGCAACACCTTCAGACCGGTATTGTTAGGCGAAGTATTGGAAGGAGCACTGGCATCCCACTTCACCAGTGATTTCTTATTCACAAAATCGTATTTGTAATAGGATTTGTTGTCGCCGACAAAATGCGGCCAGCCAAAGTTACCCGGCTTGCGTGCCTGCCCTACTTCGTCGTGACCGGCCGGTCCGCGCAGTGAATCGGGCTTGGCGGCATCGGGGCCGACTTCACCCCAATACACGTAGCCCGTACGCAGATCCACTGAGATACGAAACGGATTGCGGTGACCCATGGTATAAATTTCGGGGCGGGTTTGCGGCGTTCCTTTTGGAAACAAATTGCCTTCCGGAATGGTATACGTACCATCGGACTGCGGTTTAATCCGGATTATTTTACCCCGTAAATCGTTGGTGTTGGCCGATGATTTCTGCGCATCCCAGGCACTTCGGCCCTCCCGCTCATCGCTGGGACTGTAGCCATCCGAGCCGTGCGGATTGGTATTGTCGCCTGTTGACAGGTACAGATTGCCGGTTTTGTCCCAGGCAATGGAGCCACCCGTGTGGCAGCACTCTTCCCGTTGGGTAGGTACTTCAAGCAATACTTTTTTCGAATCCAGTAACAGTTCGTCACCACGTAGTTCGTAACGTGTCAGAATGTTTTTAGAAGCTTCAGGGGTAGAATAATATAGATAAATCCAATGATTCTGTGCAAAGTTCGGATCTTTGTTCAATCCCAGCAGGCCATCTTCACCCATGGATTCTTTGCCTTCTTTATTCACATACTTGGTGCTCACCGGAATGGTGGCAATGGTTTTCAGCTCTTTGGTTTTGTTGTTATACAACCGTACTTCGCCTTTGCGCTGAATGAAAAGCACCCGGTCTTTGTCGAGCAGGGTCAGTTCCATGGGTTCGTCCAGCTTATCTTTCAGGACTACCTTGGTAAAGCGGTTTTCTTCCGGGCGTGATTTGGAAAAATCCAGCGGTTTGGGTGCATCCCCTCCGGCGGTGTAATGAATACCCGCCCACAGGTGATTCAGGAACAGCGGTTCGGCAAACGTTTCGTCGGTATGCCCCATCGCCGTATAAAACGAGCGGCCACCATCAAACTCCTGGTACCAGCTCATCGGGTGGTTGTCGCCGTTCTTGCCGCCAATGTAGCTTTTCTCGTCAATTTTCAAAACGACCGTAATCCGTGGCGAAATGTTCTTGAAGCTGTAAAATTCATCTGTCCGCTCAAACGAATCGGGCATGCCCTGCGTAGCCCAGTCTCTCTTTACTACGCTGTATTTGCCTTTCTGCACATTGCTCGGGGTCATGGGATGGTCCAGAAAATAGGCTCCCGCCAGCTGACCGTACCAGGGCCATTCGTATTCGGTATCGGTAGCTGCATGAATACCCACATAGCCGCCACCGGCCTGAATGTACCGCTCAAACGCACTTTGCTGACCGGCATTGAGTACATCGCCGGTTGTGTTCAGAAACACCACAGTGTTGTATTTTTTGAGATTGCTCTCCGAAAACTGCGTGGCATCTTCGTTAAAGCTCACCCCAAATCCTTTTTCCTTGGCCATTTTGGCAAGGGCCGCTTTGCCCGCTTCGATGGACTGGTGCCGGAACGCCGCGGTTTTGCTGAAGACCAACACATTGATCTTGTTCGGTTCTACCCGTGTGCCTGCCCCGAACAACGCCAGGGCCGCCACAAGGAGTAACGGTACGATGAGAGTTAACTGTTTTTTCATGAAAGAATAGATTTAGGTTATGATTACTTGTGTTGGCTCCACAGAATGGCGTTTTCGATGAGTTGTACAAAATGCGCGTCTTTCCAGACTGCCTCATCATGGCCCATGGAGGTATAAAAAGTTTTTCCTTTTCCGATTTGCCTGTACCAGGCTACCGGATGATCTTTGCCCATCCCAAAGTTTTTGTCAGTTATGAGAAACGACAGATTCCCACTCGGGCGGATGGATTCGCCATTGATCGCATAGACAATCGAAAAGCCCTTTTTGCGGGGATTTTCCAGAAACACATACCATTCGTCGGCATGGTTCCAGGCAGACGGGATCTGTGCTGTTAGTAGCGAATCCGCCTCACTGTCGGCCAGTACTGCTGTTTGCTGGATCTGTGGGTTCAGGGGATGGTGCGAAAATTCGGCTCCCAGCAGGTTTTGTGTATACCAGTCCCAGTGATGCGAGTTGTCACCCGATCCGTGAATACCCATCAGGCTGCCTCCGTTTTCAACATAATTCTCCAGGGCGCGTTTTTGCACCTCATTGATTACTTCTCCTGTCGAGTTATTGAAAATGACCGCGCTGAACTTTGCCAGTTGCTCAGGATTAAAGACGCCGCCTTCTTCCGTTTCGTACAAAAACCAGCCGTTTTTCTTAGCCAAGGCGGCAATCACTGGTTTGGATGCCTCGATGGAGCCGCTGTGCCGGTATCCGGTAGATTTTGAGAACAACAACACCGCAGGCCGGTCAGCAGGTATCGTAAGAGCAGGGACTTCAGTCTCATAAGAAACCGGAAAGCCGTTCTTGATCTTATAGGAAAAAACAGCCATAAAGCCTCCACCTGCGACCAGGAAGGCCAGCACTACCCAGAGAAACATGCGGAGTACTTTCTTCATACGAACGTGGTTTTGATACAACTTCTGCTTCTGTCTTTCAAAGGTAGAAAATATATTTCTTTATTGTCTATTTTGTAGACAATAAAATTTAATCTTATTTTATATTTGTATCCTACTATTTTAGAAACGGTAAAATAGCGGGATTAGCCTTACTTTTGCGATCCACTCTTAGCCTGCACAATGAACTTTTTTGACGAACAACATTTCATCCATCAACTTTCCATTGACTGTGTTATTTTCGGTTATCAGGCCAGAGAACTGAAAGTGCTGGCACCTAAACTGGGACTAAAAAAAGACCTCTGGGCGTTGCCGGGCGGGTTTATCCGGCAGCAAGAAAGCATTGACGAGGCCGCCCGCCGGATTCTTGAGGAACGTACAGGTTTACGCGACATTTACTTGGAGCAGTTCCGGGTATTCGGGCAGGTAAACCGCTCAAATACAGAATTGATCTCCGAGGTCAGAACCCTACTGACAGAACAAGTCACCCAACCCAGATTTGATGAAACTACACTTCAGTGGCTTAGCCGTCGGTTTGTTTCCATTGGGTATTATGCACTGGTTGATATTCACAAAGTACATCCACAGAAAACAGGTTTTGACACATCCATCGACTGGTATCCTGTTCAGCACCTGCCGCCTATGATCATGGATCACAACGAGATGGTACGGGTTGCGCTGGACACCCTCCGTCAGAACCTGGACCAAAAACTGATCGGTTTCAATCTCTTGCCCGAGACATTCACCATGCGGGAAGTACAGGAACTTTACGAGGCGGTGTACGACAAGCCGTTTGCCCGCAACAATTTTCAGAAAAAGATTCTGGAGATGAACGTATTGGAACGGCTCGAAAAAAAGTTTACCGGAGCTGCCAACAAGGCTCCTTTCCTGTATCGGTTTCAAAAAAAACAGACGTAACCTATTGACGATCAATCATATTCATTACCGACACGGGGTTTTCACATTTTCGGGAATACTATTTTCCGGATGAGCATCGACACGACCTGTCGCAACCTTTGGTTTCAACCCAGCCCCTGGCCTGGTTTCAGGGCTCTGGTGATTTGGTGGCTGTAGAGCCTGCCGATTGGCAATTCGTGATCACCCACAACCAGATGCGTAGCCGTATATGCCCTTACCTTGTCCAGCGCTACCATGAATGAACGATGAATGCGCAGGAAGCTGGCTTGCGGCAACATCTGTTCGAGTGCATTCATGCTTTGCTTGACTACCAACGGGTGCACATCCCCTGTAGTGAATATTTTGACGTAATCCTTCAGACTCTCCACATACAAGATCTGATTGGTCAGCACTTTCACCATTTTCCGGTCCACGCGAAAGTACAAAAAGGCTTCCTGGTTGGACTGGTAGGTTTTCTCTTCCGAAACGATACTATTTTCCAGCGTTACCACCTTGGATACCGCCTTGAGGAACCGCTCGAGTGAGATGGGTTTCATCAGATAATCGACGGCATCAAGGTCAAAAGCTTCCACCGCATAGTCACGGTAAGCTGTTGTAAAGATCACTTTCGGGGGATGGCGCAGGGCCCGCAGAAAATCGGTTCCCAGCAATTGTGGCATTTTGATGTCAAGAAACAGCAGGTCCACGGTTTTTTCCTGCAATACGCTGAAGGCCTGAACCGCATTACCACACCTGGCAATCAGTTCAAGTCCTGCGACCATTGCAATGTGTGATTCGAGTACATCCAGGGCTGGGGGCTCATCGTCAACAAGCAGGCATTTCAGTTTCATCGCATAGGCAGGGATAAGGGTTCGTAGGAAGGCGACCATTCTGTCGGGGCAACGGATGAGGCGTTCAGGTCAATCACCAGATTGACTACATACATTTCATCTTCCACCAATAGCCGGAGCGAATGGCGTCCCGGATAGATCAGCTCCAGCCGCTTTTTGACGTTTTGCAACCCGATGCCACTCTGGTGGGCCAAAACCACAGCGTCTTTGTTTTTGCTGTTGATCAGCTTGAACCGGAGCCGATTGTCTGCCAGCGACAAATCCAGGCTGATCCACGCCAGTTCGATCTGCTCGCTGGGCCCGTGTTTGAATGCATTTTCCACAAAGGGAATCAGCAACAGCGGGGCAATGGTCGTGCCTACAATCGGACCGGTGAAATTCAACGACACATCCAGTCGATTTCCATAACGCATCTGCTCAAGCTCGGCGTAATTACAGATAACCTGTATTTCCTTTTCCAGTGGTACTTCAGCGACGTTGCACTCATACAACATGTAACTGAGCAGTCGGGAAAGTTTCAGCACCACTTCCGGCGACTTGTCTGACTTGGTCAGTGTCAGCGCATAGAGGTTGTTAAGCGTATTGAACAGGAAATGCGGATGGATCTGGGATTTGAGCAGCTGCAACTCGGCGGTCAGTTTCTCTTTTTCAGTTTGTTGCAATGCCTTCTGTTTCAAGTACCAATACTTGGAAAGTTTGATGGCTGTGGCGAATCCAGAAATGGTAAGGCCCCCACGCAGTCCGGCCATCAAGGCTGCTCCGATAGGCGTGCGGTTTGATGCAGCAAATTTTGATGCCGCAAATTTGGGTGCCAGCAGCGGATTTTTCAGGTGTTTAGCCAACATGTCTCCCCTTAACGTGTGAAACCACCCCTCTATGATGACCTCGCTGATGAACACCGAAACAACGAGGGAAATGAAAATACAAACGACCAGACCAACAATCAAAAGCATGTATTTCTCTTTGAAGAAATAGCGGGGAAGCAGAAAGTACAGAATCAGGTAGGTGAGCAGCGCGTGATTAATGTTGAACAAAAGCGCATCACCAAAGGAAAAGAGGAAGATCAACCATATGGGTATGCTGAATTTTTCAGAAACACCGTTAGAAATCGGGACGAATCCATAGAGAACCGTTGAGAACAGGGCGAAAGCCAACCAGAACGTAGCGTGCCGGGCAAGCCGGTGGCGGGGTTCGTTGGAAAACACGAAATCATAGCTGAAGAACCGCATGGGAAAAGACTTTTGCTTACGAAAGATACGCGGATTGCCAATGAAATGCACGAAAACAGACGATTTATAGACTAACTGCGGCTAATCGTCGCCGAACGACGGTTGGCGTGAACAAACGGTATTGACAGCCTGCACGGTGTTGTATCGGCTCTGTGGTACGTTGCCGGGCGATTATCCAAGCGGCGCGTTTGGGTGTGCCGTACTTTTGAATCAGCAATCCGGCAGAAACGGGTTGATGTTTCACTCCAAACTTTTTCTATAACTATGAAAACTTTCAAATTATTACTGTCCGCTTTTATCGTGGCAGCCGCCTTACACACCACGCCGGTTTTTGCAGAAGAAGCTCCCGCTTACTGGATTGTGGAAACCAACGAGAAGACCAAGGATTATACGATTGTCCGGTTTTACAGCGGCTGTAACGAGTTGTTTTACGAGGAAAAACTGGACGGCGTGTACTTAAAGTTTGAGCGCAAAAAAGTACAGCGGCAACTGAACGAGGCATTAGCCAAAGCTCAGCAAAACCAATTGGCTTCGCAAAATGTAGCTTACAACCGGAATCTGGTGGCGATTGCGTTGCACAAGTGAAGCGAGACGAATGCGATTCGGTTCTGAAATAGTGTTTTTTGCAAAGGCAAAATCTGCCAATGTCCATGCTTCTACCGGGCCTGTGTGCCACAGGCCCGGTGATTTTGCGTTTTGAACAACAATTGCTCAAAACGCTTTCCGGCACAGATCTCGTAGGATAACTACAAAGAAAATTCAATGTATTTCTCCCTCATCTGTCCAACAACATCAGCGGCTCGATGCAGATTCTCGTGTGCATTCATTTTAATCCAACAACCGTTCATCCTAACCCGATTGGCGGTGAGTTCTTTCAAATCATGGCACCATAAAACTAAAGCAATTATGAAAACCAACCGATCAATCACCGTACTGTTAAGTATACTGACTTCTGCGTCTTTGCTGTTTGCTTGTAAAGAGGAACAGATGCAACAATCGGTTCCGTTTGAGGGAACCTACACCACGACGCACGAAATCCTCAATCCGGCTCCCACGCTCAAGCAACGGATAAAAGGAATCTCGCAAGCCAAACCGCTCGATATCAGCCAGTTTGTTGCACTTGCTACAGTTGCTGTTTCGCCCACGCCGCCTTTCAAGGTCAATGGTGAAGGTACATTCTCTGCCGACAACGGCAATATGTTCACTACCACCTTTACAGGAACGTCTATCCCCAACGCTGACGGGACATCAACTGTTGAAATGAAACACACAATTACGGGCGGCACTGGCAAGTTCGCAAAATCCAAGGGAACTTTCGTGGGCAATGCCGTTGCCAATCTTAGCAAGTTAACGGGTGAAATCACGTACAAAGGCACCGTTTCGTACTGAAACCATTCTTTACGATGCACCTAAATTAGAAATTGTAAAAAACAGTTTTCAAAGACAGCGAGAAGCGTTTTGGGCAATTTTTATCCAAAACACTGTCAGAAATCTGTAATCCGAAAACCGGATACAAACCCTACTCCAAGCACTTAAGTATTAGTCATCAGCATTCAACTTTACCTACCTATGAACAAACGCAAAAATACGCTCCACATCGCCCGCAGAGAAGCACTGAAAAGACTAACCTCGGTTACCGTTGGAGCCGCATTTCCCCCATTCATAGCGACGCAAGACGACACTGCTTCGCCGACTGTTGCATCGGCAGAAACTGTACGCAAGATTGCCACCGAAGAGGCATTCAACATACCCGAAATAGCCCAGGCCATCAAAAACCTGGTGGGCCAGGGCGGGTCAAACCTGGACCACCTGCTGCTCAAACAGATCTATGACGCGCCGGCCACCCCACCAACTACTCCACCACCGGCCATGTCACCACCCCAAGCCCAGGCAGGCACTACCCAGGCAGGAACCAGCCAGGTTTCCAACCGCGACCAGGCCTCGAAAGGAATGTTGCCCAAACTGCTCGATCTGGACCGGTTGCGCCTCTCGGACATGGACGCCAACCGGGTGGACATGCACCTGCTTTCGCTGACCATGCCCGGCGTGCAGGTCTTTCCGGCAGACCAGGCCGCCGAGCTGGCCCGTTTGGCCAATGACCGGCTCGGTGAGGCGGTGCGCCGCCATCCCAACCGGTTTGCGGGACTGGCCAGCTTTGCCCCGCAGGACGCGGCAGTGGCAGCCAGGGAAATGGAACGCGCCATCCATCAGCTCAAGCTCAACGGGTTCATTGTCAATTCCCATACCAACAACCTGTACCTGGACGACCCGCGGTTCTGGCCCATACTCGAAGCGGCTGAAGCGCTGGGCTATCCGCTGTACATTCACCCGCGTGCCCCTTCCGATGGCATGGCGGCACCGTTCCGCGACTACCGGCTGGAAGGGGCTGTCTGGGGCTACGGCATCGAAACATCGACGCACGTTTTGCGGCTCATTTTCGGGGGGGTGCTCGACCGGTTCCCCAAGCTTCAGATCGTGATCGGACACATGGGCGAGGCGCTGCCGTTCTGGCTGTGGCGGCTCGACTTCATGGGCGCGCCCGGTGCCCGGGCCGGACGTAAGAACCGGCTCAAGCCCAGCGAGTATTTCCAACGCAACATCACCATCACCACCAGCGGCGTGGAAGACCCCAGGGCCCTGCGCTACTGCATTGACACCATCGGCGTCGACCGCATCCTGTGGGCCATCGACTACCCCTACCAGCCTACCGCGCCGGCAGTCTCGTTTATCGAAACAGCGGCGCTATCGGACACGGAACGGTTGAAAATCGCCTCCGGCAATGCCGAGCGGCTATTCAAGATAAAAGCCTGACTTGACATTTGATTCATCCGGCAACTGCCTGAACCCAGGGTTAGCGAAAGCAGGAGCCGGTTTTCTATTTTCTCGCTTCAAATACCCATTCGTCTTCCTTTCGGACGCAGGTTAGTCTTGCCACATCCGGCGGAAGGTTTTGCAGGACTTTTCGCAACGTGCGTGTACGCGGCCGTTCCACGGTGTCGCGCCGGGAGGGCAGCGCGGTTTTATTCAGCGTCAGCAGGCTGTCAATGAGTTGTGTTTCGGTCTGTATGTTTTGCCGCAGGATGCTATGGATGTCGGTGAGTTCGGCACGGCCGTGGTGGATCAGGTCGACCAGCACCATGCACACCCGTATGGGTTGCCCGTTCAGGTTCAAGGCGGCACAATCCGGTTGTGTACTTTTTTGATGAATGCGGGTCAGGATTTGCTTGGCCCATTGGATGCCCAGAGCCACCTGCAGGTTACGAAACGTAGTATCCGAGTCAACCAGGTATACAAACCGGGCCGCATTCACCACCTCCCGCTCGTCAATCACCAGCGAATCGGGGTTGAGGTATTGCCGCAGGGGCCGTGGGCGTCCTTCGCCTTTCCTGGGAAGCAGTTCCGCGGTTTTGTACATGCGGTCGGTGGTTACCTCCAAAAACTGACCGGGTGGCTGGGTAGTCACCCGAAGGTTGGGAAATACCTGACGCCCCTTCGGAGTGGACAATGTGCGGCGCAGGTACTGCGCAAAGGCGCTGTCACGGCCATCACCATTGGCAGCCAGTTGCAGGAATCCGAACGAGAAGCCCACCTGGTCATAGGTATTGAGCCCACGAAATAACCCGCCTTCGCTCTCGCTGATGGGCAAAAGAAAATACTTCCAGTAACGCGCATCTTTCACAGCAGTCAGGTTATACCCTGCCTGTACCGAAAAACGTTCGCCGGTCGGCTCCAGCGTATCGATCACAGGTTTGAAAACAGACCGTTGTACCATCAGCGGGAAGTTACCCAGTCCGCGTAGCGTTTTGCCCTGAAAAGGAAAGCGTGCGTCTACACCGACAAGCCGCTGCCGGTTCGACTGCGGCGGCGAATAGGTACACAACCAATCGGTCTGGGCCACTTTCGCGCCCTTGCTGGTTTTTACCGTGTCGGTCTTTTCGTACCAATACAGCGTAAGCTGGCTGGTCGAATCGTAAAGAATTTTGAAAGGACGGGGCTGTGCAACGGCCGCAACCGTTGAAACCCAAAAAAACAGAGTCACAAACAGGATACAGGGCATAATTGACAAAGGAAAGACAAACTACTGATAGTGATGTAAAATGGCACCTTTTCACCAGAAAACTCCTATGCTACGCGAGAATTTCACCTCGAAAAACTGGGTTTGTTTCCAACAAGGTCACACAGGCCGGATGGCCATCAGCGGCAACAGTCTTTGGTGCACGCGGTTGAAACAATCCTGCCAGCGGCACTCGGCGTGTGTCTGTTCCCGGATCTGAAGAATGGACAGCACCGGCTTCTGGTCCACTTCCTGATGCATCAGCTTTACCCTGTCCATCATGGCAAGTTGGATGTCACGGCTATCGTAAGCGGTCATCAGCCACAACTGGCGGGTCGTATATACCTGTTCCAACGGGCAGCCGCAAGCATCGAAACTCAGGCAGTAATAGCCGCCTGCGAGTACATCTTCCGGAATGTATTGGACGCCTACGACAGTCATCTTGTGACCAGGCTGGTTCGTCGGACACACAATGTCACCAATTTGAAAGCCACTGATATTCTCCATAAATCCGGTGTTAGTTTCTGTTTGAATAGGCCATAGCTCAAAAAGTATGCCCCAGCACCTGGCCGGTGTACCAGTCGAAAAACTGGAAAAATAGTATCTTTCAATAGTGGAAAACCCGGCAAGCCACCCAGCTACCAGAGAAGTAACTGCCGGTTACCTGACGGCTGCCAACCGATACGTATCCCCCTAACACAAACGCCACCCATGGCCGGGTGGCGTTTGTGTTAGGGGCGGGCAACACCAGCCGAACAAGAATTTCCGGATGGGTTCAGCTGAGAATGTTCCGGCAGAAGGCCACGCATTTCTTCACTTCCGCCACCGCGTTGGAGCCTTCCGGAACTTTGTATTCCAACTCCACCGTGGCCGGAAAAGTGTATTTTTGTTCACGCATCAGCTTCAGTACCTGCATGATGGGAGTATCGCCCTGGCCCCAGACCAGGTTACCCTTGCCATGCTCGGCCGTTTGCCGGTCTTTGATGTGCATGCTGGCAATGTGGGCGTGCTTTTGTCTGATAAATTCCAGCGGATCGGGATTGCCAGCCGCCACATAATGCCCCAGGTCCAGGTTGATGGCATTGCCGGGCGACTGGGTCAGGGCGGTATCCCAGAACGTGGGCGTTTGCTGTTCGTGTCCATGGTAGGCCACTTTGATGCCGTTTTTCTTAGCCAGGGTGCCCAGTTTCAGGGTATGGGCATCGTTGCCGGGGTGTTCCAGCGTCACGTGGCTGGCCCCCAGCAGTTTGGCCGCCCGCATCCCGTATTCCATTTCGGCTTCGGAGTTCTGCATTCCGAACGCATCGGGTTTGAAGGCGTAAATCTTCACTCCTGCCTGGTTGTACATCTTGCGCATCTTTTCAAACTTGTCCATCGGTGCCGACAATCGCCATTTGGCCACATCCTCACGGTACGCTTTCATTTGCGCGTCCACTTCGGCAAGCTGCTTCTGTTCATCTTCGGTGAGCGGCTGTTTATCAAACCGTTTTCGCATCAGCGGAAACACCGCCCGCATGTTCACCGGATTTTTGGGAGCTCCCGCAAACGATTCGGCAGGGCCGCCCATTAGTTCTACGGCACTGATGCCACAGTCAAGAATGTATTGCAGGGTGGCTTCCGCACTCTGGTCGGGCATATCCCGGAACGAATACGTAATGGTGCCGATCTGGACTCCGTTGATCAGCGAATTGGGCTTGTCCAGGCTCCGGATAATGGCGGGTGCACCCATAATTTTTTGGGTACCCACCACCACTCCGGAAACCAGAGCGGCAGCGGTACCCAGGAATTGTCGACGTGTTGACTGCTTGTTCATAGGTGAATTGGTGTAAGATGGATTGAATTAATGAACCAAACGAGCACAGGCTATTGTGCAAATACTTTCAGTTGCCGCATCGACCAGGGAATCTCATCTGTGTCAGCGGACAATCCCCCGCTCAGGCGTAGCCTCAGGTAGCGGGCCGGGCTGCCGTTAAGAGAAACGATATTATCTCCGGCGGCCCCTTTGGCGTCGGTTACCAGTTCCCGCCAGTTCTGCCCGTCTGAGGAAGCCTCTACGGTAAAGGTGCGCGGGTACGTCTGAATAAACGGCGGTGGACCGGAGACACCGGGTGTGGGCTTCCATCCTTTTTTGATGGTCTGGTAGGCGGTAAAATGTAACTCAGCCAGGCTTACTTCCCTGGGGAATTCCAGTTGGTACCACATCCCTTTTTCCTGGCGGCCGCCGGTAGACCAGCCTTCGTAGGTGAAGGCACTGGCCGCAGATGCGTTCCCCCCGATGCGCGTGGAAACCGTATGGCTGGCCGTAGCTACCAGCGACTGGGCAGGCATTTCGCGGGGCACCTGTTTCAGGAGCTGGGCGTATTGGTAAGCGTTCGGCTGACTCGCTGTTTTTTGCCGGACATGGGACACCTGCTGGGCCGAAACCAGGGAGGCGTCGTTGGAAAATCCGTTCCGTATGTATGACAGCACATCCGCAATCCATTCGTCGGGCTGCTCTTTCATGCTCGCCATCATACCGCCGGCGTACGTTTTCCCTTCGATGGCGCCTTCCATGCCGTGCAGCACTACCCGGATGGCATATTCCGGATGCGACTGCATGCGCACGGATCCCGCCAGCGGCGGTGCCAGCAACCGGCCGTTGCCCGCCGGGGTTCCCATGCCATTGTTACCGTGGCATTGCGAACACAATTCGTTGTAAATCTGGGCTCCGTGTTCCAGCTGTGCCTTCTGGGAGGCACTGAGTTCGGGTGCACCGAACGGCCCCGCATTCCGCGGCTTGGGCGGGGTCAGGATTTGGGTTCCCACCAACTGGACACCCGCCGCCTTGCTGTCGGCCATGGCCTGCCTGATGCCGTTTTCCAGGTCGGGTATTTGCACAAACCGGGCGGTGAGCATGGCCTGAATCCGCACATCGGTGTTAGCATCGGTCAGTGCCTGCCTGTAATCGGCGGCCAGTATTTTGTCACCCGCTTTGTACAGGCTTTCACCGGCTCGCAGCGCCTGGATGCGCAGGCGTGGGTTGGTATCTTTCAATAGTTCACGAACCACAGTGGCTTTCAGGGCACCAAGGCCTTCCAGTGTCCATAATGCATGTATGCGGGCCTGGCTGTTTTTGTCCGTCAGGGCCAGTTGGGTCAGTTGGGGAATCACCGAACGGTCGTTCCGCTGCACCAGCACCTGCTGGGCGGCGTCACGCCACCAGCCATTGGGATGCGACAGGTATCTTACGAGAGCAGCCGAAGGTTCGGTGTACATGCGGGGCTGGGTTTTGTCCCGCTCCATGCCTTGGTGGGTGATGCGCCAGATGCGACCCAGGCCTACAATTTTGTCCAGGCCATACTGCTCGATTTTCGCGCGCAGGTACGATCCTTTCTGTGTCCATTGCCCTTCCTGGATGATCCCGTGGTACATATCGGTAATGTACAACGTTCCGTCCGGAGCGGTTGTCATGTCTACCGGCCGGAACATCGGATCGGTAGACCGCAGAAATTCCGACTGCTGGTCCTGGTACACATTGTGCAGCGTGGTGATGCCTTCGGTCACAACCGGATTGACCTGACGCACGATCCGAGCCACCGGTTCGCCGTAAAAATACTGCCCTCGCAGTTCGGCGGGCAGCCGGTCGCCCCGGTACACATCGTTACCCGCCGATCCCGTCACCCGCTTCAGGGAACCGTCCGGCTGGCGTACCTCGTCCATGCCACCCTGCACATCGGCCAGTTTCAGGGCAGCCCCCCAAGGCACATCAAAACCCGGCGCAAACTCGCCCGGTATTTCAAAGTTGCCGTAATGGATCGGAAACTGAAAATAGGAAGGCAAACCGCTGGCTCCGCCCTGAAACCAGAGCTTGCCGTCGTCATCGTGCGTAAGCCCCCATTGCGCCCGGTTGAAGCCTGTCTTCTCACGAATGATCCCGTTGGGAGTCTCCCGTATCCGGAACGCATTTACCGTACTGTAAAGCCAATTGTCCATGCCCCAGTACATGAATGCCTGTTGGTGTTCGACATTTCCCGACCGGCCGTATTTGTTGGTAAAAAACTCTTTTTTGTCAGCCTTGCCGTCGCCATTGGTGTCGGTGTATTTGTACACGTTGTCGGCATCCGACTCCATGATCAGGATGCAGTCTTTGCCATAGGGCAGTACAAAACGGGGAAACACCAGGCTGTCCACAAAGGCGGTTCCGGTTTCGTACACACCATCGCTGTCCGTGTCTTCCCACCGCGAAATCCGGCTCCAGGGCCGCAGTTCGTCGTCAGAGTCAGCCGTGAGCATGTAGGTGCGCAGTTCCAGCACATACATGCGTCCGTTGGCATCGAACGAAATCGCCGCCGGTTGCTGGATGGCCGGCTCAGTGAGCACCGGTTCGATCCGGTAGCCGGGCGGTAACAGGAAACGGCTGGCTTCGCCCTCCGGTGTCAACGGTTGCACCGGAGGCTTTTGCGACAAGTCGGCCCCTTTCCAGTCCGGATCTTCGGGATTTACGCCTGCGGGCAAGGCCGCCTGTGGTTTGGGCAAGGTATCTGCCACCGCATGGGATTGCTGTAGCTGCGTTTTCTGGATGGGATGACATCCTGCGCAAAAAAGGAGGGCGCCGAGGACAACGCCCGGCAAAAAGAGGGAACGTGTTTTCAACATACTTTCAAAACCATTTGTTTGACTGCCCGAAATACCTCAATCCGGGCATGAACCGGCGGTTCTGCCCGTAGCGATACAGTGGATGGATAGCCCTGGGTACGGGCTATCGTTTTTTCGTTGGCCCGCCGATAGGTACAGGCTTTGTATGGTTTTGATTGAAAACACCGGTGTGTCCCGGAATCCGGTCAGATAGCTTACCGAATGCCGAAAGGTAACGTTTTGTCAGGAAATATGCACACTGTCACTGCGTATATTTACAGCATGCGTTTTACATTCCGGCTATGGCAAGCCAAGATGCCATACTACCGTCAATTACTCAAAAAGAAATTCCGGAATGCCCGGTTTTGTGAGTTAAGTACCCGTTTTGCGGATCGGAAAAACTGTTTCAACTGCGCTGCCCATACTGTCCGGCATCCGCATTCTCCTAATTGTACTTTGGCTGGGTAAACACCCAGGCTTAGTCTCATTACAATCAATGCAGGCAAAGTCCTTCCCTGCTAACTGCGGCCTAAGCAGGACCGAACCTGCCGTTTTTTCAAAGCTTCCCGGTAACGGAGGTTTTTACTTTTTGGCAGATACTATTTTGCTGGAGGTCATTCTGCGTGAGCCAGGCACCCGATGTCCAGAACTATTCCCAAACCGCTTGCTTAACCTACTGACAATGAGGCTTGAACATAGTTCTGATCAGCGTAAAAGCAATCTTGTTTTTTCGTATCTTTATCCTGTCAAACAAGTCTAAAACAAACGTACTGCAACTATGGCACGCCGTCGTACTTTACTGCAAAACATCCGCAAATACAAACAGGAATACCTGCGTTTGCTCGCCTATGAAGCCCGCCTGAACCACCAGTTTTTCAAGATGAAGAAGCACATCAAACTGCTGGCTCAGGAGGAAGAATTGCGCCTGACCGAAAAAGCCATGCTGACTGAACAGTTGCAAAAAATTCAACAACAAAAGACAGACCTAGAAAGCCAGCCTGCTTCCAAACAGCGGAACACACAGCTTAAACGCATAGAAAAGGAACACAAGCAGGTTAAAGCCAAACACTCCCGCAACCAGTACCAGCTCGATCAGTTGGAAGTCAGGAAAGACAAAGACAATGCAGTCAAGCTTCTTCTGAAAGAAGCCAAACTAGAAGATGTGCGTATCCGCATCCAAGCCGCTTATGAAACCTGGATGCGATTGGAGCAAGTTGCGCAGGAACAGCTGGCAGCAACCCGGCCAATGGCCCCGGTCTGCATTTGCCCGGACATTCCACTTGCTCCCAATGGGAACGAAGACGAGACAAGTCCTGCCGAACTATCCGACGCTTGTCCGGTTGCCTCTACCCTGCCCTTTCGGAACGATCTTCGTGTCTTTTACCCGGTACAAGCGGATGTAAGTTATCCTCCTCAAAAGGATTTACCATTGATGCTCAGCTTACGATGAATCAATACGAAAGGCACAGGCAATTGGTAGAGGAAACCTGTGTTTTGGGCTGATGTCAGCCATACATATCCTATAAGCGATGAACTCTCTTTCGCAGCCATAGTCGGGCTACGGTTGCCTGGCTTGCCTGGCAGTTTCGACATCGGCAGCCACATCCGCTCTCAGCTTGGCCCAATGGAAGGTCTGGTAGAAATTTTCCGGGGTTTCTTTGCCTCCACCCTGCTGGCTCAGATGCACCAGCGGCATTTCCTTGTACAAAGGCTGGGTAATGCCAACCAGTGCATCCCAGTGGTCAAGCGACGCTTGCAAATGCCGGATGGCATCCTGTTTGCGGGTCTCGCCTCCCTGTGTGCGGTAGGTATGCAAGGCAACGCCACCTCTGATTTTTTCCGCAAAATGCAGACCCAGGTAAGCCCACGCCCGAATGTCTGCCACCTCATACGCCAGTTCCCGGTTGGTTTGGGTGCGGATTTTACCAACCAGTGCCAACGCCTTGCGGCAATCGGCTTCCAGCTGTGCTGCCAGCTTCAGCGGAGTGACCCGATCTTTGGCAAAGGCTTGTCCCGCCACCGTCCGGCTCACGTATTCCCGGACCGAAACATAGCTCGTATCCAATGGCGGCTGGTTGATCAGACGGTCGACGGAGATGTATTCTACACTCTTGGTGGCCGGGTTCAAAGCCATCATTCCCTCGGTATACAGGGTAAAATCCCAGCCGCAGTCAAAGTCGGAGGCAATCCGCAAGGCCGCCGAACTGGCCAGGGAAGATGCCTGGAGCAAGGTTTTGCCTGGCTGCCCGTACCGGCGTGTAAATTCTCGTTCAAACAGGTCGTCGGACAGGGAAGGGTTATAGAGCAGCCGCCCCCATAGTTTGTAGAACAACCACTGCCGGTCGAAAGCATAACGCCAGGGCAAGTAGGTGCTGTCTCTGGTGAAGTAATCTTTGGCCGGTATGTAGGTTTCCGAACCGACGATAAAGCCGCCGCTCCACGCATGGGTATTGGTACGGATCAGTTCCCGGACAAACGAGGGCACTCCCCAGCGCAGGCAGAAAAAATCTTCGTTGCGGGCTGTCCAGACGATCTTGTAGTCATCTGACGGAGGTTTGAAATACGTGTCGTATAGTTTGCCGCCGTGTACTTTGATCAGCTTGGTCGTCGAATGCGCGTGCGACCAGTTGAACTTTAGGTCTGCCCAGATGGGGCCTTCCAGAAACCCGAGGGCGGCCTCCTGTTCCATGGAGCGGCGGGTCAGTTTCTCGGTTTCGATGCTGGTCACCCCCAACGACCCCGTGGTGCTCGAAAACGGAATGCGGTGGATCAGTTTGGCGGGTCGGTTGGCTAGACGCATCCCTTCGACAATGGTAGCGCGCATCCAGTCTTCCCGTTCCTGTGGTGTCATTCCGGCCATGCCTTCGCCCAGGGTGAGCCCCATCCCTGTCAGTTCGGGGTATTCGTTCAGCACCTGCGTGACACATTCGCGGGTGTATTGCCGGATAATCTGCGACGTATCACCTTTGACAAAATACTCGTGCGTCAGGTTGTCCATAGCCACGTTGTGGGCTTTGGCAAAGGCTGGGGTCACAAAGATATTAAACGGCACCAGATAGGTATCAATGGCCCGTTCATCGGCCATCCGCAAAAGGGTATGGAACAGAGCCTGCCATTGCTGCATCTCGGCCTCGTTCCAGGGGCTGGCTTCGGGGAAGTTTTTGGGTCTGATCAAAAACGGATACGGATGCAGGTTCCACAACGTGAGCGTATTGAAGCGGTTTTCGGCCATCCGGTCCAGAAAAGCTTTCCAGTAAGTAGTGTCTCGGCATGTCTCGGCGTGCAGTTCGAGGGCGTAGCTGTGGCGGTAGGTGTCCCAGGGCAAATCGTACTTGATGGCGCGGAAAGGAAGGAACGCCTGTTCGGCCCTGGGTTGGCAGTTGGTAAGAGCCCGGCCATTACCCGCGTCTTCCACCAGACTCAGCGCCGCGTAAATCAATGCCCGGTCGCTGCCACCGGTCAGGGTGATCGTCTTGCCCGTTGGTTGGACGGCAAAACTTTCCGACGCATGGCGGTTGCGGTCGATGCTCAACTGAATGGTAAACGCACGGGCCGACGGGTCGGTGCGAAGTGCCTGGCGCAAGCGGGTAACGGCGTACCGCTGGCGTGCCGAGGTGCTGTCATAATGCACCACCTGCGCGAATCCATGCAGCCCCATGCACGCCCATACACTTATCCAAACAAATAGTTTTAGCCTGATTTGCATCGCGTGTCATTGGTTTTACAGAAATCTTGTTCCTAACTTCCCTGCCCCCCCTCTTTTCCGGGATTGCGGTCCGGTTATTCCAGCGGACCGATCAGTTCAATAAAATTGCCATCCGGGTCCTGTACCAATGCGAAGTGGGAATCTTTTCCCAGCGGTGTGGGTGTAGTGCCCAGGAAAGGAACTTTTTGCTGGCGGAGCCGCTCAAGGACGGGTTTCAATGCTTTTACATTGATGGTGATGTATTGCATGCCTGTATCATCCTGGATGTATTTTTGCCGGGGATGAGCCACTTTTTTACCAAAGCTCATCAGTTTCCATTCCGTGGCATCCGGGCTGTTTTCGAGTTTCAACACATTGACGGCGGCGGCTACTCCGTTGGAAAGGCCGGATCGTTTGGAAAACTCTTCGGTAATCGTAAAACTACCGGTCTTCACCATTCCGATTCCGTTGACATAAAAGTCCAGCGAACGTTCCATATCAGCTACCACAACACCCACACCGATTACTTTCGAACTGAAATTGGATTGCGCCGAAAGGACCACAGGCATCAGCAATGCACACAGCCAGGCGAAGGCTTTCGGTAGCCGTAAGACCATACCTTTGAAAAGTATCATTGTACAGGAGTCAGGAGTCATGATTCGCTAGAAGTTAGAAGGATTGGCAGAGCCGGTGCCTTTGGTAAAGGAGCCTGTTCGCAAAATACATATACCCGGCACCTCATTTTAAGTGTATAACCGACACCTAAACACCGGCGTCTACAAACGTATCATTTTTCACAGAAAAGTATATACATATTTCTAAAAAATATTCTTTTTATTCTATACTTTACCAAACCATACCGCATGAAGATGTTGCACCGGCAGTCACGAACCCGGCTCATGCGGCCGGGTAGGCAACAGAAGCTTTGGAAAACAAAATAGTATCTTTCCGATGACCAAAACCACGGTTGGGGATTTGGCAAGGATTCCACTCTGGCGAAAGTGAGGAATGATGCATGTGAGCGAAGGGCCGCAGTTCTCTTGTCCGTTGACCAACAAGGCCGGCAACCATCTTTCATGCAACGGTATGAGTTATTGTGTATCTTTACCCACATCCTGTTTCGATACGTTTACGACCTGTCCCTGTACACCCATGATCCGACAAGCGAATGCAAACCAACGGCCGACCGGCCCCGTACACCTGTTGACCCGTACAATCATTACCCTCGTTTGCCTGACGGTCAGTCTGTTCCCTGTCTTAACGGTTGCGCAGAAACAAAAGTCTTCTTCCAGCAAATCCTTATTCAATGGAAAAGACCTGTCTGGATGGCATGTGGATGTACCCGCGCTGGATACGGGCAGCCGGGAGAAAAACCCGTTCATCGTTCGCAAAGGGTTGCTGGTCAGCCTGGGTACACCCAACGGTCACCTGATTACCGATAGCAGCTACCAGAACTACCGCCTCCAGGTAGAATACCGTTTTGCGGGTGCGCCGGGCAATTGCGGGGTACTGGTGCATGCCTCCACTCCACGGGCTCTGTACAAAATGTTTCCCAAATCGATCGAAGTACAGATGATGCATCAGAATGCCGGTGATTTCTGGTGTATTGTGGAAGATATCACCGTGCCAGATATGGAAAAAAGGCGCGGCCCCAAAAAAGACTGGGGCATTACCGAAGGCAAGGAAAGGCGGGTTGTAAACCTGACCGACGGCTCAGAAAAACCGCTGGGCGAATGGAATACCATGGTCATTGAATGCGTGGCCGATTCCATCAGGGTGTGGGTCAACGGCCAGCTAGTTAACGACGGCTACGGTGCCACGGCCCGGCGCGGACAGATTGCCCTGCAGGCCGAAGGCGCCGAGGTTGAATTCCGGAAAGTCACGTTGCAGCCCATTGCCAGACTGAGCAAGTGACGGGCAGGCATACCTGTAGACAAAATCGGCTTTTGCCTCCTGTTGTCAGCGAATTCAGTCTACTGGCCGCCACAGTACGCCCGCAACTCTAATCTGGCGCATTCCGCAGAAACACATTCCCAAACCAGCGGCAACCTGTTCTTCGTTCTGCAAACGATGACTGCGGCTGCAGAGCAGAGTTGTTGCCGGAAAAATAATATCCGGATACCAGTTAAAACCCGTACCTTCCGCAACGGAAACATCCCGCTGCATGCAAGCCCGGGTGAGTAACCGCCCCCGTCAATCCTGGCTCGATTTTTTGGGTGTACACCGGCACACAGATGCCTAGCTACAGCCGGATTCGCTTTTGCCAATTTTAACTTACCAACGAATGACCTACTGTTTAGGAATCAAAACCAAGGCGGGGCTGATTGCCCTGGCCGATACACGCATTACGACCGGTACTGATACCAGCGTGAAAGTAAAGATACTGACTATGCGCCACGACACGTTTCCGCTCTTTGTCATGACCAGCGGCCTGCGTTCCATTCGCGACAAGGCGGTGGTGTATTTCAAGGAAGTCATGGAACAGCAGCAGTTTACCAATGTATACAAGGCTGTCAATGCCTTCGGCCAGCAGGTGCGCCGGGTTGCCGATGAAGATCAGAAAGCACTGGAGAAGTCCGGATTCAAGTTTGACCTGCACACCATCATTGGCGGGCAATTTGGCAGCGACGATGAACACCGGCTGTTCCTGTTGTATCCGGAAGGAAACTGGGTGGAACTGGGCCACGGGGCACCGTATGTGGTGATCGGTAATTCAGGGCATGGCAAAGCCATTTTGAACCGGGTGCTCAACGAAAACAGCACCCTGCGCGATGCCCTCAAGGCCGGTTTCCTGTCGTTCGACTCCACGCGCCTCAGTGCCAGCAATGTCGACTTCCCCATTGATGTGGTGGTGTACCAGAAGAATTCCTTTGTGATGGTCGAAAACCGCTACGAACAGAAAGACCTGGCCCGGATCTCCGACCAGTGGGACCAGCAACTCAAACAAGCCCTGGCTTCGATCAGCGACGACTGGATGGATGCCATTTTCAACCAATTACCTGCCTGACCCTTTTTCTTACATCCATTTTTTTTAGCTGCATGAAACTTGAAGTAAGCTCCGAATTAACATATACACTCCAGTCGGCAGGCACGGTTATTCTGAATATCCATGCCTTGCGTACACAAAAACAAACAGTTCTGGAAGAATCCCTGACCATCGACCCCTACATCAAAACCGAAGAACTGCCGGCCGAATATGGTGAAAACCGGCTGATACGGTTTGATGTGACCGATACAGACGCTATAACCATTACCTACAAAGCCCTGGTGGACAACTTCTGTGTGGAAACCGATCACGAAAACCAGGTAAGTACGCCGGTGTCGCAGTTGCCCGCCGCAGTGCTTCCCTACCTGCATCCCAGCCGCTACTGCCAGTCGGACAAGCTGTTGCGGTTTGCCTCCAGCAAATTTGCTTCCATTGAAAACCCGTTCGTCAAAGTGGTGGCCGTCACTGACTGGATTTACGAGAATGTGCAATACATCAGCGGCTCAACCGATTCGCAAACCTCCGCCTACGACACGGTAACAGAACTGGCCGGTGTGTGCCGCGATTTCGCGCATCTGGGTATTGCCATTTGCAGGGCATTGAGCATACCGGCCCGGTATTTCGCCGGCTATGCCTACCAGCTGGTACCGCAGGATTTTCACGCCTGCTTCGAAGCCTTCATTGGCAACGATTGGGTGCTGTTCGATGCCACCCGCCTGGCTCCTCTGAACGGCATGGTCAAAATATCCACCGGAAGGGACGCCGCCGACAGTGCCGTAGCCAACCTGTTTGGCGGAATCCAGTTCAACAGCAGCAACGTGAACTGCGAACTGCGGGAAGATGCACTGGCACCGGTCTATTACGATGCTTCACAGCTACGGGGACTCTCGTACAAATGACAGGACTGCAAGCGACCATTGCACATCCCGGTTTGCCGTCCCAAAACACAACCGCGTTCCGATGGTCCCGTTGGGCGGGTTTACAATACCTTGCGTCGTGCCTTTTTTACCAGCTGGCTACGCATGCGGCTCAGCGACTGCGGGGTACATCCGGAACAGATTCAGGTCAAGAATGGCCTTCTTTTCCTCTTCCGAAGAGGTAAGAGATGTATTCAAAAAGTTGTTTCTCCGTTGATATGTTCATGTCCGGGGTTAGCTGAACCCAAAAAACAAGGGGAATACAAATGTCACCACGATGGTCCACAAGGCATACACGGGCAGATACACGGCAATGACTTTTCCGACATCGGTCAATTCCGCTTTTCTGGCAACCACCCTGAAAAGCCGTGCCGTCACCAGCAGCAGATTGATCAAGATCAACACGTTGCTTCCCAGCACAGCGGCCCGGTTGGGCGTTATTCCCCATTCGGCAATGCGAAACCCGATGGCCGACAAGGCGATGCCATTGACCAGTATGGTTACAACCGACAGCAGCCAAAGAATCCAGATTTCCGCCTGGCTTCTGGATGCGCGCACCGTCCCGGCAACGGAAAAGAAAATAATGGCCATCACACCGATCAGCAACGCGTTGAAAATCACTAAAAATTCCCGGTCATTGTACGGATCTTTGCCCGAATATACAATGGCAGCCAGGTAAATCACCAGCATTCCCAACACCAGCGGACTGAAAAGTCTGGCAATCACCGGCGACACTTTGCCTACCAGTTGGGGATTGGTCTGGGTAAGGTAGGTACCCAGAATGGGGGCGGCGGGAAGGCCGAAAACGACCACATAGGCAAAATAAAACGTTTCAATGTGCAGTCCGATCAGTTCGAACAGGCCGATGGTCACGCCGGTCATAATACCTCCGGCAATCAGGATGAGTGTTGTCATGACTACCAGGTCGCCATTGTACTTCAGAAAATCCAGGCGCCTGTCTGCATGTGCATTGAATCCACCCACAAACGCAAAGCCCAGGACTGACCACAGGAACAAAGGCAGATGAAGGCACGACAACAGCAGTATATCGCTTTTTTTGACATCGGGAAAGAGATTGATGAACACCAGACCTGCCAGGATTGTGCCAGCAGCAAATGCAAGCCTGGGGATTGAAAGCCTGTTTTTCCAGGCAAAGTAGGCCGTCAATACCGGAAAAATGACAAAACCGATATTTCGGGAATAGAAAAACGCTTCGTCGATACGGGCAATGGCCGGCAGCTTTGCGATTATCCCTGCCAGCAGCGAAGCCGCAATCACAAGTACCAGCTCGGTACGGGTACCCCAGGAAATCTCTTCGCTGGCAAAATTGAGCCGCTCATGCCAGAAGCCAGCCAGCAGGTTATCCTTCAGTTCGGGATACAGCGATCCGAACTCACGTTTAAAGGCGGGTTTGTCTGCCCTGTACAACTTTTCCAGTTGTCCGGGATTGTCGAGATTGGCCAGGATCTGTTCTTTCATAAAACCGTACAGAAAAGTGGATAATAGGAATTATGCATTGGGGTCTCTGTGCTTTTTCAGTCGGATTGCTGGCAAACATTCCCCTGTGGAGCCATGCTGCACAAGTGTCATTCCAGACAAATTCAACAATTAAAAGTACTTTGAATTACAAAGTTAAAAACATGTTTTGATTTTTTGCCAATCCCTTTGAAAATATTTTTTGCTAATACTGCTTTTTCGTGAATGGCTTTGTTCTGGCAGTTTCCATTGAAACCCATCGGTTCAGGCAAACAACCGACAGGATGGAAAATAGTATCTTCCGAAAACCCAAAACCCCTTCCCGGAAAGCCTTTCCCAGCGCAGGCGTGACATAAAAATCCGGCATCGGAGGGTTGAGCCTCCTAATCAGGCAGCGAATTGAATATAAACCCGAAAAATCTGAACTACTGGCACAGACGAAGGGTTCTATAAGTGAACAGAAGTTCAATTCTTTTAGAATTGTATTTCTGGCGGGCAGTAGGAAACTGAATCGATCTGGTTCTGCCGCCGGCAGTGTTTGCGTGTCTGTATCCCTTATTACCAATTACCTGACCCCTGATTGGTTTCTGTTTCCGGTTGTTTTCTTTGGATGCCTCAGTTATGGCAGTTTCTTAGTTGTCTTCTTGTTAGAAATGGGTAAGTGTGTAGATGTATTTTACGTAGCGGCGCGGTGCTTGACATGCGCTGGCTACGCACCCATCCGTGAGTTATGTGAATTGCTAACAAGTTACAACTTTCTACTATGCAACCGAAAATCAGATTCAACGGCCAGCAAGGCCTCTCGTTTTTTGTGACTGTCCGACAGCGGATTGACACATACTTTACCCAAGCGTCAATTTCCAGGCATGCCAATACGGCCATGTGGCTGAAAACCGTATTTTTCCTCGGTGTCTTCTTACTGCTTTACGGCCTGCTCCTGTCGGGTCTGCCGGGCGTTTGGGGCATGCTCGGGATGGCCGTGGGACTGGGCATGTTTGCGGCTTTTATCGGTTTCAATGTGTCCCACGATGCCATCCATGGCGCGTTTTCGGCCAACCCGAAGGTGAACCGGATCCTGGGCATGAGCTTTTACCTGCTGGGGGCCAATCCGTATCTCTGGAATATTACCCACAACGTGGTACACCACACCTACACCAATATTGCCGGCCATGACGAAGATATCGAAATAGCGCCGGGCCTGATCCGGATCGATGAAGAGGACAAGGTAAACAGAATCCAACGGTTCCAGCATCTGTACGGTTTCCTGCTCTATTCCCTGGCTTCCCTTTCGTGGGTATTCCGGAAAGACTACATCAAGTTTTTCCAGTCCAGGATCGGACAGCGGACCAACATCCATCCGCGTCAGGAATACTTCAACCTGTTCTTTTACAAAGGATTGTATTACGTGCTGTTTCTCCTGCTACCCATGCTCGTGCTGGACATCCCCTGGTGGCAGGTAATCGTTGGGTTTGTGGTCATGCACCTGACCGAAGGTTTCATTCTGGGGCTCGTGTTTCAGCTGGCGCATATTGTCGAGGGCACCGGTTTTCCCGTACCCGATACCCAGGGCAACATCGAAGAAACCTGGGCGGTGCACCAATTGCAGACAACGGCCAATTTTGCCCCCCGGAGTGGTCTGGCAGCGTTCCTGTTCGGCGGTCTCAATCACCAGATCGAGCATCACCTGTTTCCGAAAGTATGCCACATCCATTACCCGGCCTTGTCGGCCATTGTCCGGCAGACCGCCCGTGAATTCAACCTGCCTTATATCGAAAACCGCAGTTTTTTTTCCGCCCTGCAATCACACTACCGCATGCTGCGCAAACTGGGCCGCGACGCGTACCGGCAAATGGCATTGAAACCGGCCGCCTAAGGCCGTCTCAAACGTAAACAAACGACAATATCCGGTTGTCTGGCTCGGTTGTTCCGGTCAGGCCCTGGTCCGGAGTGCTTCGGACAAGGGCCTTCATTTTGAATCGTTGCTGTATGAGTATATCCCTTACCATTCGCAAGAAAGTCATCAATCCGTATCCGGAACTGAGTTACCAGCTTTTTTACCTGTCTGAAAACGTGCAGGAAACTGAGCAGCAATATATTTTTATTCCCAAAGGGTACTACCGCGACCTTAGCACGCTACTGGACCTATACCAGTTGCCTTACCAGTTGCACTGCTCGCGAAACATCAGGTGGCTGCACGTATTCCTGCTGGAGGATGAGGCCCCCCTGGCCGAAGACCTGCAGCGACAGTTTTACCTATGGGGCTTTGGCAAGGTGTCCGTCGCAGCCACTTACCGGGAGTGGCGCCTTACCCACAGCCACCGGCCCGTTTCCCTAGCCCTCATCGACACCCACACCCTGGAAACAATGCCTCCTTTCCAGCGCATCCATATCCTGCTGTACCACTGGTTCCGTCCCCTGCTGCTGCTTACCCAACACTGGGAAACCTATTCGTTCTTCCACAGGTATGTGCTGCGGAAACCCTTTGCGGCTGTACATTTGCAGGAGTCTGTGGAGAGACAATTGAACGTAATCATCTGAAAATAACACCCTGCATCACCTCTCCGGATCAAGCCATAGCACTTTCATTACGATTCCGGTTCGGTTGGCCTTCCTGTGCGAAGACACAAGACAGCAATAACGCCTGCACATACGAAGTCTTATGGCTCAAGCACCTGCGCCATGGCATTTTTCACCAGTTGGTCCACTTGTTTCAGCGGTTCGGAATCCAGGGGCAGTCCGACCAGGCAATGAATCTGTCCCGGAAAGCATCGGTACCAGACCTTCACACCTGCCTTTTGAAGCTTTTGTGCATACGCGTAGCCTTCATCCCGGAGGGGATCAAACTCGGCGGTAATCAGTACCGCCGGCGGCAGACCTGATACATCCGGACTTTGCACCGGAGCGACTTCAGGATTGGACAAATCCACCTGGGGAGCATACATCTGAATGGAAAAAAGCGAAAACTGCCGCGTCTGAAAATATCCCGAAGTATAGCGCTGATGCGAGGCATACCGGGCATGGTTACGGGCATTGTCCGTTGAGGGGCAGTTCATGACCTGCAGTTTTATTTTTCCCGCCAGCCCGTCTTTTTTGGCTTTCTGGCAAACCACCGCGGCCAGGTTTCCACCCGCACTGAGCCCCAGTACAATGATCTTGCTGGTATCTCCACCATATTCGTGTCCGTGTGCGGAAATCCACCGGAAGGCGTTGTACGCGTCATTGACTGCCGCCGGATACGGATGCTCGGGTGCCACCCGGTAGTCCACACCAAACACAACAGCTTGGTACATCTGGGCCTGTCGCCAGAAATCATATTCCATAAAAGGCAGGATGGGCGTCACAAATCCCCCGGGATGGAAGCTGATGATGATCGGGATAGGGCCTCCCCTGGTACGGGAGGGCGTATAGATTTGAAGAGGGATGCTGTCCATGCTTACTTTCAAATGTCGCACATCGGATGCAGGAAAATCGAGCGTGGGCATCTTCACCGCCCGGATTTGCTCAACCGAATTCAGCCCGGAGGCAGGCAGGTCCGTCAGCACCGTTTGCAAGGTTGCCGCAACCCTCGGGTCCAGTTTGCCCGTTTCGCAGGATTGGCCCTGGGCAGCAAAGCCAGATCCCGTCAGCAAAAGAACGAAGCACAAACGCACGAACGTCCGAGTGAATGCCGTAGTCATGATCAGAAGTGTAAGGGTGAGAAGATTGTCTGTATACTCACCCAAGGTGGGGCATTTTCCTGTACGGCTGGTGGTAAAACTGCGACATGTTTTGGAAAAGCGAAGTAGATGGTGCCGGGCGTAGCGGCCCACAGAATCAAAGTGAGGAATCGCGCAAGCCCAACGCCTGTTCAGGAGACAACGTATCTTCCAGTACATACGCACCGGGCAATACCCCGGCAAACGCCAGGAAATCCTTGGCCAGATGCTGGTAATCATAGTAACCGCATGCCAGGGCAATGCTGAGCCAGTCGGTTTGCGGCGCACGATACCGCAGCCGGAAGGCCTGGTGCATACGGGCAATGCGCAGGTAAAGCCGGGGGCTGACACCCACCCGCTGCCGGAACTTCCGTTCAAACTGCCGCCGGCTCAGGCAAGCGTCCTCGGCCAGTTGCAGTACCGACACATCCTGCGGTCGAACTGCGAGCAGGTGGCTCACCCGGTCAATCGGATGCATGTTCCCGGCCAGCGGACGGACCAGATCCAGCAAAAACACGTCCACAATACGGATCATTTCCCCATAACTTTCGGCACTGTTCAGACGCCGGTTCACAGCGGGCAGTTGCTTGGAAAAAACGGCTTCCGCATCCACATCCGTATCGGTCAGCAGTGCATAATCCATGCCGGTGATCCGGTGCAGCACTCCAGGCTGAAAGTTGACCAGCAACGCAATGAAATCCGGTCCGCCGATGTGCCGGTTGGTTCGTTCGGTATATTGCCCGATCAGTACCGAAGAAGAACGCGTAATGATTTTCTTGCTGGATACATATTCCATCCGTTCGGGAGCCCGTGGATAAAATGCCAGGGTTTGCTCCGGACGTGGCGCATAGGGCTTGAACGGCAGGTTGTCGGCTCGGCCGAATGCAAAGTGCCGCAAGTGGTAACACTGGACAAATGGCCGTAACGCCGGGCTGGGAAGAAAGTCTTGGCACAGCATACCGGATGCAATCAGTAAAGGGTTTCTAACAGGCACTCATTGGAAAAGAATCATTGGAACGAATACAAGCTAGCAGAAAATACACGAACAATGCCAATCTCGAACCAAAACGTTTTGACATTGCACAGGCAATTACCTGGCAGGCCAAAGACAGAAAGCTCATTTTTTAAGAGCTCAGGTAAATTCCAGGGATACTATTTTCCAGGGAAGCAACGGGTGCAAAGCGCGTAAGCGACAACTTTCACTGGCACGAGGAAAAACCCCGCGCCAGTGAGGATCAACGGTTATCAGGACTGAATGAAAGCCAGCAGGTCGGCACTGATGGTTGCCGCTTCGGTGACGGGCATTCCATGCGGAAAGCCCGGGTAAGAGATCAGTTTCCCGTTTTTCAGCAGTTTCACTGCTTTCACCGCTGTCAGTTCAAACGGCACGATCTGGTCATCTTCGCCATGCATCACCAGCACCGGAACATCCACACTCTTGAGATCCTCTGTAAAATCGGTTTCGGAGAAAACTTTCACACAATCGTAATGCGCCTTGACCGCCCCCATCATCCCCTGGCGCCACCAGTTGTCCCGAATCCCTTGCGAAACCTTGGCTCCCTCACGGTTATACCCATAAAAAGCCATGGTAAAATCCTGGAAATACTGGGGCCGCCGGTAAGCCGTTCCTTCCCGTATTTCATCAAAAACAGACATCGGAATGCCATCCGGGTTACTTTCGGTTTTAGCCATCAGGGGTGTCACCGCGCTGATCAGCACGGCTTTGGCCACCCTGCCTTTTCCGTGTTTGGCCACATACCGGATCACTTCGCCTCCGCCGGTCGAGTGACCCACGTGGATGGCGTCTTTCAGGTCCAGCGCCTGCACCAGCTCGGCCACATCGGCAGCGTAAGTATCCATGTCGTGTCCGTGCGGCACTTGTGACGAACGGCCATGGCCCCGGCGGTCATGGGCAATGACACGGAAGCCCTTTTCGAGAAAAAACATCATGTGGGCATCCCAATCATCGCCCGAAAGCGGCCATCCGTGATGAAAAACAATGGGCTGTCCGGTGCCCCAGTCTTTGTAATAGATCTCGGTACCGTCGCTAACTTTGATCGTGCTCATGGTTGTGGTTTGGGTTTAAGAGTGAAACAAGTAGGTAAGGTAAAAATTTCACTCAGCAACAACAATAAATTACCGATCAAATACGCATTTTAGTAGAATAAGTCTACTTTACAAAAGAATATACCTATTACTGTTGCTTGAAGTGGCTTGTCTATCAGGCTGTTCTTACCGTTTTAACTCCAACATATAGCTCATTCACAATGGATTACACCTGAAAATAACAGATAAAAAAGCATAAATAAGCCCTGAAATTCTGAAGCCGTTTGACAAAAATGCAAAAACACGAAACTCAGGCGATCTGCTAGTTATCAATACCTTACAACAAGACCAACGAATAGCTACGCTGTAACCTACCGGAAGCTATCCTGCCTGTATTCGTTACAAAGCCCCTTTCCTGAACCCTGATGCCTTTACCTAAAATCCGGGATTGGTACAGGCCATTCCGGAACGGTCTGTCGGAACATAGGCAAGCCGCCGCGAAATGCATTGCGAATCGCACCTCCTTGAAAACAGTTTTCCAAAAAATCCATACGTTTCTGTATCTTTCCGCTTCACCAAACCCAACGGACAAGTCAAATCCATTGCTTACTTCTATGAAACACCAGGCACGTTCCATCCGGCCCTTCATTGGCGCCAAAGATTTTGCACTCTCCCGTCGGTTTTACCAGGATTGGGGCTTTCAGGAAAGCATCTTGTCTCCTACCCTTTCTTATTTTTATACGGAGGGGCTTGGCTTTTACCTGCAGGATGCCTACGTGAAGGATTGGGTCGATAACTCGATGCTTTTTCTGGAAGTAGCCGATGTGCACCAGTACTGGGACCAACTCCAGGCACTGGATTTGCCGGGCAAGTATGCAGGCGTACGCCTGGTCCCGATTCGCACCTTCGACTGGGGGAGCGAATGCTTTTTGCACGATCCTTCGGGAATTCTGTGGCACATCGGCCAGTTTTCAAAATAACCAACCTTCAGCCACCGCTGGGTTCACTTTTCTTTCTGGATATGCTGGAAAAATTACGGCAACATATTGAACAAACCGTTCCCTTAACCGACGATGAGTTTGCCTGGGCAAGTGCTCATTTTACGAGTCAGCTCCACCCGAAGCGTACCTTTCTGATTCAGCCCGGACAACCCGCCAAGCATCTATATTTTGTAATCGAGGGGCTGTTGATGTTGTTCTATCCCAACGAATCGGGCAAGCAACACATTGTTTCCTTCGCGATGGAAGACTGGTGGGAAACCGATTTTGAGGCCTACTACACCCAGGCTCCGGCGACGCTGGCCTTGCAATGCCTGGAAAACACGCAGGTGCTCTGTCTTTCGCTGTCCGATTACCAGAAACTGTGTGCAGAGATTCCTAAGATGGAACATTTTTTTCTCCAGAAGTCTACCGCCGGTCACATTGCCTCCCAGCGGCGCATTCTGTCTTTCCTTACTTCGCAGGCCCGGGAGCGTTACGAGCAGTTGCTGAAAAACTATCCTTCGTTAGTCCAGCGGGTTCCCAAAACCCTGCTGGCAACCTACCTGGGCGTTTCGCGCGAAACATTGAGCAGGATATTCCCTTAGCCGGCCATCCCAGTCAAACTTGTGCGGTTTGTCACACAAACTTCTGCTGGCATGTTCGCACTTTTGCCAGGTATATTTTATTCACGGTTGTGCCTGTGGTGGCACGTTAAAACAGCAAACGCATGGAAAAACAAATCATTAACCCCTGGCAATGGCAGGAGCAACGCAGTTATGTACAGGCAGTCGAAGTGTCGCAAGTGGCCGGGATTCTTTATTGTTCGGGACAGGCCGCAGTGCATGCAGACGGACAATCCAGCACCGGCGACATGCGCACGCAGTTGGCTCAGGCCATCGGAAATCTGGAACAGGTCATCCGGGAGGCCGGGTACGAATGCAAAAACATCGTACGGCTAAACGTTCTGACAACTTCGTCGGCCGAGCTTTTTGCCTGCTTTGATGTTTTCCAGGATTGGATAGCCCTGCATGGCATTCGGCAAGCCAGCACCTTGATGGAAGTAAAAAGCCTTTTTGAAACACTGACCGTTGAACTGGAAGCTACGGTAGTCAGGTAATTCATTCCCAATTACATCCTATCTGCAGATCCGGTCCACAGAAGATGTGTCGGATCTGTAAATGAATCAATTACCTGGACCAGAAAAAAATACAAGGGTTCGCAGAGCCAAAACCCGACTTTGATTAACTTTAGGACCAAGCCGATAGCTACCTTCCGCTGGCTTGCCAAACCATCCCTACTATGGAAACCTCCGCCACCATTGCCAGCCTGCTGGGACCCACGCTAGTGGTCCTTTCCATCACCGAGTTTTTAAACTTTCGCATCTGGGCCAAAATCGATCCGACGGTCGTATATCTGAACGGGCTGTTTTTGTTTGTGGGTGGCCTGGTCATCGTACGCTTTCATCATCACTGGCACCTGGACTGGACGTTGGTAATCACCCTGACCGGCTGGAGCGTTTTGCTGCTGGGTCTTTACCGGTGCTTTTTTCCCGTTGCGCCGCAATTGAAACAGAGCCGATATGCGAACATCGTATTTGCGCTACTGCTGGCAACCGGCCTTTTTCTGACGGTGGAAGGTTATTTTTAGTCTATGCGTGTACCAGGGATTTGCCTTTGCGAAAGAAGGACTTATACAATTGTATTTACCGGAAACTCTGAGATCGAGGTGTACGCAAGTATAGGCAAAATCGCTTTGGCAAGCGGAAAAACACAAAATAGTATACCCACAACAGGTAAAACCTCCTCCGGCTTGCTCTTGAACATACCCAAAAAGCAAGATCAGGCTTCCTTCTCTGTTACCAATCTAAATTACCGGAACAGCACATAGTTGAGCCCATTCCTGAACTGTTCCATTGTGGCGGCTACGTGAGAGCCGGGCATACGCGTATACTGGTAGGCAACGGCCGCCTTGTCCAGTTGCGCACGGGCAGCAGCCATACCGGTCGTGCGGCGGCTGATTTCCTCCTGCCCCATGGCCAGGTAGTAACGTACGCCCTGCTTTGCCTGCCGGGCCATCATGCCTTTTTCAGCATAGCCGCAGCTGCTGCCGCTGATGATGGCTCCTTTGAATTTTTCGGGATACCGCTGGCTGATGGCCCAGCTCAGGTCGCCTCCCAGCGAATAGCCGGTGAGCATCATGCGGGTGGTGTCAATGTTGTAGCGTTTGCGGTATTCGGAAATGTCGGTCAGGATGCGGTTTTCGTACCTGTAAATGCATGCTTCAAAACCTTGCGACGAGTGGTCTTTGGTGCTGCCTCTCCCGGGCGGAATCATCACAATAAACGACTTCTGAGCCGCTTGTTTTTCAAACAAGGCATTGAGCAGACCGGCCACCTGACCCGACCGATCAGAAGCATCTACCTGATCAGCCAGGCCAGCATCTTCCAGCATGCGCGCCAGCAAATCACCGCCGGTACCACCGGTAAACGGCAGGAAAATGACCAACGGATATTTTTTGGCGCGGGTATAGCCGGGAGGCAGGATCAGTTCACTTGCTTCATCCAGCTTAAGTTCGTACCCCGGCGTCCGGGTAAGTTTTCGCGGGGGCTGTCCCCAGGTGCAGAGGGTGGTCAGAGCTAGCAGCAGTAGTGTCAGGAGCCGCATGGTTGAAAGCAGGAAAAGGTTGAAAGATCATCTACGGAAGCCCTCCTTCCGAATAGCCAGGAAGTTGGCAAGGCCGGAATGAAGCGAACGTAGTAAATATACTGTCTTTTCCATGAATGCGGCATCAAGTCGGTAAAAATTTCCGGATGCACACGGCTCCCAATCGGACAACACTCATTACACTACAAACGCGCAGAAAGTCTTGCCTTTCCTGCACGTTTGTACCTGACCAACACATTTTTATCTTTTCGGCAGGTTTGTGATTGCGTCCGGAGAATCCTGCCGCCACCGGAAGCTAACTTTTCAGGAGGGCGAAATAACCGGCTGGGCAGCGAACCGTTCGCGCTTTTCTTCCAGTCCTGCCATCAATTTCCGGAATGGGTCCGCAAATTTCTGCACGCCTTCGTCTTCCAGCTGGGCGGCTATGTGTTCCAGGTCTATCCCCAGTTCCGGCAGACGGGCAAGTACGGATTCGGCCTCAGCCATACCCTCTTCCAGCCTCACCTGGGGCTGTCCGTCGGTCCGGTACAGCTGCAGGGTTTCCAGCGGGACAGTATTCACAGTCTTGGGACCAATCAGTGAGTCGACGTATTTGAGCGGCGAATACTGCGGGTTCTTGTTGCCGGTGCTGGCCCATAACAACCGCTGCGTAGCGGCTCCTTTGGCAAGCAACGGCTGAAAACGCGTGGATGCGAACAATTCCTTGTAAACGCGATAGGCGGCTTTGGCACTGGCAATAGCCACCTGACCCGTCAACTCACGAGCCAGTGAACTTTTCTCACCGCCCGACCCGGCAATTTTTTCCAATTCCGGATCCAGGCGCAGGTCAATACGTGACAGGAAAAAACTCGCTACTGATGAAATCCCGTCGATGGGCTTGCCGGCAGCCGCACGGGCTTCCATTGCTGCGATATACGTCTCGGCAACGGCGCGGTACCGCTCCACACTGAACAACAGGGTGACATTTACGTTGATCCCCTCGGTCAGCAGTGTCTGGATGGCCGGCAATCCCTCCAGCGTTCCGGGTACCTTGATCATCAGGTTGGGCCGGTCCACCGCTTTCCACAAACGCCTGCCTTCGTCCACCGTGCCCTGGGTGTCGTGCACCAGCGTGGGTGCCACTTCCAGGCTGACGTAGCCGTCGGTGCGGTTGTTATCCGGATCGTTGTACAAGGGCAGGAATGCATCACAAGCCTGTTGTACATCGGCAACGGCCATGGCCTGGTAGATTTCCTGGGTAGTATGCCCCTGCCCGGCAAACCGGCGGATATCGTCGTCATACTCCTCCCCACCCGTCATAGATTTTTCGAAGATAGCCGGGTTTGAAGTCATCCCTTGCAGGCTATCCTCTTCGATAAGCCGTTGCAGATCTCCGTCTCTCAGGAGCGGCCGGCTGATAAAGTCCAGCCAGATGCTCTGGCCCAGTTCGTTGACTTGTGTCAATGGATTTGATGTGTCTTTTTTCATGTCAGTAACCGAAAGGTAAGTGAAGGAAGCGCCGCCTAAAGTCTATCCTATGGATGCGCATCAGCGGCAAACAGGCAGGTAGTCCGGAAAAATATGTGCCCGTAACGCGGGCAGCACCAGGCATTGAAAAGAACAAACCCCCAAAAATCAAATAGTTGAAAACGAGGCATTTAAATCCCTTATTGGTACATATATGCCCCCACCTTCTTCCAAACTCACCTCAGATGATCTGGTAGATGACAAAGGCAACCGTATCGGATGTAAACTTGATATCGACCAGAATGTAATGCGTATGGGCCGCAAGGAAATCCGTAATGGCCAGGGCCAGCGCAGCCCCGTCGGCAGCGGCAATATGTGTGGTGCTTAAACTTTTGAAATAAATCATCGAAGTCAGGTTAATGGGTTGAAAGCAGGTCCGTTCTTTTCTTTACTCCATGCCACAAAATAGTATCTTTTCGGGAGGCAAAACCTCCCTTGTTGCCCGCTCGGCCTATTACATGGAGTGGGTCAGTTGGTGCAGGGCGGCCAGGCTATGGTCGATCAGGCCTTCATTCAGCGAGGCTTTCGAACAGTTGCCAGAACCGGAAGCATACACTGCCAGAAAAGACTGGTCATCGGCATGCAAATGAACCAGTTCCTCTTCCAGCCACCTCAGGTGTTCGTTGATCTGTTCGATACAATAAAAGATCTGCGCCTGGTGATTGAGCAGTTCCGCATTCAGCAGGTACAGCAGTATCTGCTCGCATACCTGGATCGACAAAAACACATCACCGCAGGGACGGCCCTGGTGAAGCATCAGGCGGGCTTGCAACAGATCCAGGTCCGACTTGAATTCAAGGATTGATTTTTCTTCATACATAGGTTTCAGATTTAACTTTCATTTCCTGTTTGCTGCCGGGGAAGCTTCAGCTTAGATCTTCATACCCGCTTTTGATGGTAGTGGCCAGCATTTTGAAACGCGTGTTTGCTTTGATCACATTCCGCACATGCGCTGGAATGATGATCGATTCTCCGGTTTCCAGCAGATGGGATCTGTCATCAATGATGATTTCGGCCATGCCATCAATGACCTGGACAAAGGTATCGAACGGTGACACCTTTTCGATAAGGGCCTGCCCCGAATCGAAAGAAAGCGCACTCACCGTACCGGTTGTCTTTTTGATGATTGTCTTGATCACCACCGAGTCGGGCAGGTATTCGATGAGTTCCACATTGGTAAATACTTTTGACTTTTCAGCTTCTGTCTGTTTCATTGCTGTCCGACTGGCTTGGGGTGGGGCACTCATGGCGGATAACAGAACAGCGTCTGGTTATCTTTCCGCCATGAGTACAGCGACGTTTACTGACCTTTCCGGATGATGTTGATCACCTCTCCGCGCGTTTTGTTCAGCCGGGTGCTGATCCGTCCGAGCAGTTCCTCATCCTTGCCGGTCTGGAACTTCAGGTCGGCATCGGTCAGTTGCGGGAATTTTTCCCGCAGCGTCTGGCATTGCACGTACCAATCGCCGGTAATCTGAAATACATCGCCCGTAGGCAGGGCCGGTTTGTTTGTCCGTTTGTTCTTGTTGTGCTTATCCATAGGTTCGTGTGTTGATACTGATTGCTTTCGTAAAGGTCGGCTTATTGCCTTGCAATGCTGTTACACACTAACGTGTCAATCTTATATATATCACAGGTTACCCGGTGCCCGTTCTTTCGTATTTCCAATTGTCTTTCCCAACATTGAATTAATCCGGCCAAACGTGTGTTCTCCTCTCAGGTGTGCGCCGTCTCCTTGCTGAAAAAACCAAGGTAGCAGTTACCTGACTTTTGCACACATCTGGCTTTCGCTTTCATGCCGATTCTCTTTCCTGCCTGTCACAAGGCTTTTCCTTCTTTGTGACAATCCCGAAAGTCATTTTTTTACGATCCATTCATTTCATTCCCAGTGGATGCGGAGAACGACTCTTACCTGTAAGTCATTCATTATCAATTCACTGACTTATGACTACAAGCGTTACTTCGGCTCCCGTACCTGGCGGCATCACACTTAACCAAATGCGCGTATGAATGACTGGAAAAAATATAACGGCACCTGTGATGATCAGTTCTACGACCTGAAGCTCAAGAACGGACGCGTGGTTGCCCATTGCTGGCCCTGGCTTGGCAACTTTAACCCGGTGGACGGCTCGGGCATAGCGCACATCACGGGCAATTGCATCGATTCGATTCGGCTCAGCAACCAGCAGTGGGACTGGACCAACCAACCCATCGTATGAGGAGGGTTCACGGCAACTTCAGATCGGATGAAAGTCTGCGGAGTGCGACTCCTGACTTATGCGCTTTTTTCACCGGTGCCTTGCCTGTCTTTCCCTGGTTCCGATCCGGAACTTCACTTAAACCAATCCAACATGAAGATCGCTTACATTTCTACCTACCTGCCCCGTGAATGCGGCATTGCCACGTTTAATGCCAATGTATGCAGGGCCATTTTTGCAAACCTGCAACCACAGGGAGAAACCTGGGAACAAAGTGGATTCGGGGTGGCCATCAATGACTCCGAAAGCCTGACCGAGTACGAGTATCCCGAGGAAGTGAAGTGCATCATCCGCCAGGAACGGCAGAAGGATTACATCCGGGCCGCCACATTCATCAATACCAGCGATGCCGACGTATGCCTGCTGGAACACGAATTCGGCATTTTCGGCGGTGAAAGTGGCATTTACATACTACCCTTGTTGCACCGGCTTGAAAAGCCGATTGTCACCGTGCTGCACACGATCCTGAAAGAACCTTCCTTCACTCAGAAAATCATCATTCAGGAAATTGCCCGGCGGTCGGCGAAGCTGATTGTGATGAGCCGCCGGGGTATCGAGTTTCTGACGAGCATTTACCAGATTGACCCCGAGAAGATCCAATACATCGAGCACGGCGTACCCAACCTGGAAGCACCCGCGGTAAACCCCCTGCATGCCATCTCGCCCTTCCGGAACAAACGGGTATTGTTCAGCTTCGGGCTGCTGAGCCGCAACAAAGGACTCGAAACGGTAATCCGGGCACTGCCGGCCATTGTTGACAGCCACCCGCAAGTCGTGTATGTGGTGCTGGGCAATACCCATCCGGGTGTGCTGCGCAGTTCGGGTGAAGGTTACCGCGAACAGCTCAAGCTGCTGGCCATACAACTAAAAGTAGACAAGCACCTGGTGTTTATCAACAAATTCGTTTCCGAAGCCGAACTGATCAATTACCTGACGGCTGCCGCCATCTACATTACACCCTACACCAATGAAGCGCAGATTACCAGTGGCACATTATCGTATGCCGTAGGAGCGGGTGCCGCCGTGGTCTCTACGCCCTACTGGCATGCCCAGGAACTGCTCGCCGACAAACGGGGGCGCCTGTTCGCTTTCAAAGATGCGGAGGCACTGGCCGAAACGGTCAATGACCTATTGGACCATCCGGAAAAACTACAGGAATTGCAGCAGAACGCCTACCAGTATGGAAAACACCTGCGCTGGCCTACCATTGGCGCGCAGTACCTTCAGGAGATCCGGCAAGCCGCCGGCCAGGTGGAGGCAATCGGGCGGGAGATTCACCAGATTGTCGATCCTGAACTTATTCCGGAATTCAGCCTGGCTCATGTGCGGCGGCTGACCGACGATACGGGAATTGTGCAGCACGCCAAATATGGCATTCCGAATCTGAAGGAGGGCTACTGCCTGGACGACAACGCCCGGGCACTGATCATGGCCCTGATGGCGTATGAACGCAACAAAAGCCAGGAGGCCCTGGACCTGCTGCCCATTTACCTGAGCTACATTCATTACCTGCAACGGGAAGACGGCAACTTCCGTAACTTCCTGAGTTTCACCCGCCAATACCTGGACGAGGTTGGCTCCGAAGACTCGTTTGGCCGCACCATCTGGGCATTGGGATACCTGATTAACTGTGCTCCCAACAATTCGTACCGGGAATTTGCCGGTGAGCTGTTCTTCCGGGCTGTGCCTCATTTCCAGGACCTGCACCACCTGCGTGGCATAGGCAATGCCATCATTGGCATTTGCTATTACCTCAAAGCCCATCCGGAGGATGAAGGCATGGGCAAACAACTGAACCAGCTGACGGCTTCGTTGCTCGGAGCTTACCAGATTCACAAAACCGACGATTGGTACTGGTTTGAAGAAAAGCTTACCTACGACAATGCCATTCTGCCACTGGCCCTGCTGCATTCCTGTGAAATTACCGGCGATGAACTGACCCGGCACATAGCCATGGAATCGCTGGATTTCCTGGATCGGCTCAGTTTCCGGACTGGCTTCCTCAGTCCGGTCGGCAACGAGGGATGGTACCGGCAGGGAGGCCAGATCCCGTTATTTGACCAACAGGCCATCGAGACGATGGCCATGGTGCTCATGTACCTACAGGCGTACCGGATCACCCACCAGCCCCGGTTCATTGAAAAAATGTTCCGGAGCTACCAGTGGTTTTTGGGAGAAAATATCCTGCGGGTTCCTTTGTATGACCAGGAAACCAAAGGGTGTTGCGACGGCCTTCAGCAGACGGCCATCAACCGGAACCAGGGTGCGGAAAGCACCCTGGCTTACCTGATTTCGCACCTGACGGTACTGAAAGCCCTGGAATTGGAGTATGAGTACGATCAGGCGGCACTGGAACTGATCCCAGTCCTATGAGAGTGGCCGTACTGGCCCCCGTGGCGTGGCGAACCCCGCCGAGGCAATATGGCCCCTGGGAACAGATTGCCTCTAATGTGGCTGAAGGGCTGGTCGAAGCCGGAGTGGAGGTGACATTGTTTGCCACCGCAGATTCGATGACCCGGGGCCGCCTGGATGTGGTGGTGCAGCAGGGATACGAAGAAGACCGTACGCAGGATGCCAAGGTGCTCGAATGCCTGCACATCAGCAACCTGATGGAAAAAGCACATCTGTTTGACATCATCCACAACCATTTCGACTTCCTGCCCCTGACCTATTCGCGGCTGATCCGCACGCCGATGGTAACCACCATCCATGGGTTTTCATCCGAAAGGATTCTGCCGGTATACCAGAAATATGCCGCTACCGGTGGCTATGTATCCATCAGCCACTCCGACCGCCATGCCACGCTGCCGTACCTGGCCACGGTGTACAACGGACTGCGGGTGGCTGATTTTACCTTTACCGAACATGCGGATGATTACCTGCTATATTTCGGTCGCATTCATCCGGACAAGGGAACGGCGGAAGCTATTCAGATTGCCCGGCAGAGCCGCAGGCGGCTACTGATTGCGGGCATCATCCAGGACCGAGCCTATTTCGAAGAAAAGGTCGAACCATTTCTGAACGACCAGATTGTATTTCTGGGAGCCGCCGGTCCTTCGCAGCGCAACCAGCTATTGGGCAATGCACTGGCGCTGCTGCATCCGATCCGTTTTGAGGAGCCTTTCGGGATGAGTGTGGCCGAATCCATGCTCTGCGGCACGCCCGTGATTGCCTTCAACAAAGGATCTATGCCGGAGCTGATCCAACCGGAACGGACGGGATTTTTGGTAGACACGGTCGATCAGGCCGCGGAAGCTGTTTCCCGTATTGGCCTTATTGACCGTGCCTATTGCCGCAGCTGGGCCAGCCGTACCTTTTCACAGGAAAAGATGGTGAGCGACTACCAGGCTGTTTACCAGCAGGTGTTACACCGCTGACGCTTGCTCCAGCAGTTTTTCCAGTAGCAATGACAGCTCGACCGTTGCAAACGAAGAGCTGTAGTCCGACAGCCCGTACGGGATAATCAGCTTGCCGTTGTGCACAATTGAGCCGCAGGAATACAGCACATTGGGCACATATCCTTCCCGTTCTTCCTTGTTGGGGATGAGCAGGGGCTCCTGCAGGCGTCCGATCTCTACCGACGGATCGTCAAGCTTGAGCAGGCTCACCCCCAGGCAGTAGCGACGCATCGGCCCCACGCCATGGGTAATCACCAGCCAGCCGTGTTCGGTCTCAATGGGCGAGCCGCAATTGCCGATCTGGATAAACTCCCAGGGATAGCGGGGTTCCTGTATCCGGACCGGGTTTTCCCACACATTGATATTGGATGAATACATGATGTAGTTGCTCCAGCCATCAATCCGCGACATCATCACAAACTTGCCGTCGATCTTGCGCGGAAAAAGCGCCAGGTTCTTGTTGTGTGCCCCGGCACCATAGAGCGGCATGACCCTGAAGGTATAAAAATCGCGGGTCTTGAGTAGCTTGGGCATGATCGTCGATCCGTCGTAGGCCGTATACGTGGCATAATAGGCGATGCGGCCGTCTTCCTCGGTAAACCGCACGAAGCGGGCATCTTCAATGCCTTTTCGTTCAAACTCGGAAATGGGAAAGATCACCCGGTCCGAGAGGTCGGTATCGAGCGAGAAGGCGAGTTCGTAGTGTGCATCAGCCATCCAGAGTATTTTCTCGTATTCCTGCTTGAGGCCCCGGTCGGGCTGAAGAGCCTGAATGTCGGTTATCAGCTTGTGCAGGAGTGTGAATTCAAACTTCTCGCCCAGCAAGTCCTGCACCTCCTGTAGTATTTCGGGACGGATATTCGGGGAGAAGGCATTGTCAAAAAAAGTCTTTTTGTCAAACACGGCGCTGCTGACCAGGTCGGCCTCGTCAATGTAGTTGCTGGCCGGCATCACCTGGATGTTTGCATCTTTGTCGAGCAGGGCCCGCCGGAACACAATGGAGGAAATATGCCCCTCGCCTACCGCACGGAAGCTGATGATGATCCGCTTCTCGCCCGTTTCCAGTTCCGACTGGTCAAGGTCTTCAACGATCGAGGGATTGAAGAAGGCTGCCGATTCGATGGAGTATTCATGGGTGAAATACGAACCGATCAGGAGCTTGCGGTAAGCATCAAGTGTATCGAACGCAAATCCGAGGTCGGGGAAAAGGTGGCTGAGCTTGGCGCAGTGCCGGTTCAATATCCGCGTGATGTTGCGGTGGCGTCTGGAATATTCCTGCAACAGGGGCGAGATGGTATCAAATACTTCTTTGTCGCTCAGGTGCATTACCCGCGCAATGACGTGGCGGGCACGGTCTTCCCCATTAAAAAAGAAGCGGGCAATGACCCGCCTGATGTCTGGATTTACCCGTATGGATTTTCGTTCAATGGAAAGGCGCATGAAATCGGTTTGGAATCAAAAATGGAAGATATGGAAGGTTAACCAAAAGTTGCAACCTTCCACTAATGGTAGCCGGAACGTACGGTCTGGTATTGATGCCGCATCCTGCGACCTGGCAGGTTATCCGGCTGCCCGGGTTAGCTGACGAATGACAAAAGCATGCCCGGACCTGTATAAGCAGTATCCGGGCATGCTACCTGTAATGTTACTGGTTATCGTCCGCCTTATCCGTCGCTTTGGCCGCCTTGCGCGCCTGCTTGTCGGCGGCCTTGCGGGCCTTTTGTGCCTTCTTCTCGGCAGACATGGCCCGCCGGGATTGCCTGGCGGCATTTTCGGCATCCTTGTTGATACGGCGGGCCTCTTTTGCCGCGGCCTTGTTTCCCTGCTGCATATTCTCAGCGTCTTTCATCCGGGAAGCATTCTTTTGCGCATCGGTTTTCCGTGCCTCATTTTCCAACTGGTCGTTCTTCTGCTGCTCAGTTTTCAAAAGGTCCAGCGTTTTCTGATTGTCCTCCGTACGGGTACGGCTTGTATCAGTCTGGGCAAACGCAGGCATTGCCAAAAGAAGAATCGTTCCCAGGCCCGTTCCCAAAAAAAGCATTCGTAGGTTTTTCATATGGTTTCCTCATCCGAGGCAGAAGCAGGCAGCTGCCGGTTGGCAGTGCCTGGTGTGAATAATGGGTAAATTGTACCATACCACTGGCAATGGTATCCGAAAGAGGGTGCCAGACTGCCCCTCTACCAATTGTCAGCTCAGGCTTTTTTCCAGCGTTCGGCAAGTGTTGTTTTGATCAGTTCCGACAGCTCGGGTTTGGAGATCTCATAGCTCCTGGCAAGTTTGGTAAGCAGAAAATCGTTTGCCTGAATGTCATTCAATGCCCAGGTCATCCGCGTGTGTATGTATCGTTCAATGCTCATGTCCGTGTGTTGGTTTAAAGTGCGTGAATTGTCCGGACAGATGCGCCGAACTATATTTTATGAATGCCTCCTACGGGTTTTTGAATGCCGTGGTCCGGCTACACATCTTCAGTGATGTATTTTGTACGTTCGGCCGGCATTGCCCACCTTCGCCTGCATTGCCCTCCGAAGAGAATACGATCACCGGAATGCAGCCAAACAACGGATGCTGCCTGAGGGCCTGAATCACTTTTTTCCCGTGCATGTCTGCCATGTTCAGGTCCAGCAGGATGAAGGCGGGCGGAAGGTACCTGTTGTGATGCATGTGTGTCAGGTAGTCCATCAGTTTGTGCCCATCCAGAAAAAAGACAAGCGGGTTACCGATCTTATTCTTTGTGAAAGCCCGGCAGACCAGGGCATGGTTCGTTTTTTCATCATCGACAATCAGAATCGGTTGCATCGTCTGGCGTGGAAAGATGGGTTGTTGCCTGGCAACGGGTACGTTCATCTGCAAAATCCGGCAACTCATTTTTCACGACCCATTGCCTTTGCGGACTGTCCGGCAAACCACCGGAGCCTTCTTTCTTAGCGGACACTTGCAGGCAAGCATTTCTGTTCAGAGCAGATACGTCTTCCCTTTCTGAATGAGAGCCATCACCTCTCCGCGCGTTTTGTTCAGCCGGGTGCTGATCCGTCCGAGCAGTTCCTCATCCTTGCCGGTCTGGAACTTCAGGTCGGCATCGGTCAGTTGCGGGAATTTTTCCCGCAGCGTCTGGCATTGCACGTACTAGTCGCCACTCACCTGAAAGGCTTCTGCCCGTTGTATCTGATCTGCCTGTATCTTTTTGCCGCCGCGTGATGCATTGATTCGCGTGTACATGATTGTGGATTTAGAAATTGACTTCTGCAAAGGTCGCCCCAAACGGCGTCAATACTGTTACATCGCACACACCCAATCTTACATATATCACACATTTGCGGTAAAACAGCCTTTTTTACCGGTTGAATTTGCAAGAAACCTACCCAAAGGCGGAACAGGCAATGGAGAAACGCACCGGGCGACGTCTAGAGATTTTCCAGGTTTTTTTTTCGTTTCTGCTTGAGCTTCTTGTAAAACGAGGGCGAAAGGCCGGTCACTTTCTTGAACTGGTTGGACAGGTGGGCCACGCTGCTGTAGTGCAGCCGGTAGGAGATCTCGGTCAGGGTCAGCTCGTTGTAAAGCAGCAGCTCCTTGACCCGTTCGATCTTGTGGATGATGATGAACTGCTGGATGGTGATGCCCTTGACTTCCGAGAAGACGTTGGACAGGTAGGTGTAGTCATAGCCGAGCGTTTGGCCCAGGTAATCCGAATAGTTCACCTTGGGCAACTGTTGCGAATAGTGGATCATCTCGATGATCAGGTTCTTGATCCTTTCGATCAGAATGCTCTTCTTGTCATCCATCAACTCCAGGCCCGCGTGCAGCAGCCGTTTGCGCAGCTGCTCCTGTTGTTCACTTGTGATCTGTTCCAGGATTTCGACCATGCCCAGCTCGAGCACCACCAGATGCAGGCCCAGCCGCTGGAGCTCTTCCTTGACCAGCAGTTTGCACCGAAGGCTGACCATGTACTTGATGTATAGTTTCATAGGGTGGTGTAAGGCATAAACTGCGCAGAAAGTAGAACACCAGAATTCGCTTTTTGGTGCCTGGAGCCGCAGTCTCCCAAAAACGGAAGTGATTCCCAAGCCTGGCCGTTCGGGCTTTTGCAAACGCAAGCGGTGCCAGGCACATTCATCCGGATAAAATTAAATTGTTGAAAAAGCGTTTCAGAATGTACATCTTGAAACGTTTTTTCTTGATAGCTTGCCTCGGCAAAGCAAGTACGCTTTTTTTGTTGCGCCGGCCCGGGTCCTCCGGTGGCCTGTCACAACCGATTACCGTCTCTTTAAACCCAGTCAGACACATCAATTCCAGAATGAACTGCCGTTTGTTACTTTTCCTTTTGGCCCTGGGGGTGGCCTTGTCACCCAACCACACCACCGCCCAGCCGGACACCGCGTCCCGAAACACGACACCTGCCGTTTACAGGGTGAGCCGTCCGTACGAACTGACCGGCTCGGTGCTTTTCCTGGGAGCCTCGTATTTCGGTTTTCGCGCACTGGACCGGTATGCTTCCTTTACTGCCGAGGACATAGCGAAGCTCGATCCGGACCGGATCAACCGGTTTGACCGACCGGTGGCATTTTTCGATCCGCGACAGTTTGACAAAGCCCAGCAGCGATCCGATCTGTTCCTGAACGTTTCCATTGCGAGTCCGCTTTTGCTGGCATTGAACAAAAGAGCAAGGCATGACGGGCTTGACCTGGCCATTTTGTATACCACCACCCATTCCGTCAATAACCTGCTGTATTTTGCCACTACTTTCTCGATTCGGCGGGCCCGGCCACTGACGTACAATCCCGGGCTGGCACTGGCCGAAAAAACCGGAGAAGCCAAGAGCAACTCGTTTTTCAGCGGGCATGTATCGTTCAGCGCAACGGCCACTTTTTTCGGCGCCAAAGTACTGACCGACTACTACCGGATCCGGGGCTGGAAACGGATCGGGGTGTTCACCCTGGCGGCCATTCCCCCGGTTTTGGTGGGCATCAACCGCATGCAGGCGGGCAAACACTTCCGTACCGACGTGCTGACTGGATTTCTGGTCGGAGCGGCCTGCGGCATAGGGGTTCCCGAATTTCACAAACGGTGGGCGGCCCGTTCGAAGTCTTCGTCTTTTTCCTGGAACCCTGAATTTTCACCGGGTCGTTTCAGCGGGTTGAGCTTACGCTACCAGATCAAATAAATACCTGCTGTTGTTCGTCATACCTATAAGCTGCACCGGTCACTGGAGCGGCGTGTAATGTACGTTTTTCCTTCGAAGGTAAGTTTTTGAACGGATTGAGTTGCCCATCTGCTTATTCGTGCGGTGATTGCATAAAATGAGTAGAAACCTCCGGAACCGGATACACGAAATGCCTTGAAGCAGGAGGTATTGCCTTTTTTACGGATACTATTTTTCTGTTGGTAGCGAAACAAGGCCTATCCTGCAATTAACCGCAAACCTTTGCCGGTCAGGAAGAGCCATAAACTGCCGCACCCGAGAACTAAAGTGAGTCTATTTTACTTATACAAATACGCCATTGCCCCGGAGCAGACGCGTCCGCACCATACTCCCTCATAACCCGAGAACTTGATGAGATGAACTATACAGAACAATACAGACGATTTGGAACCGCTCCCTCCAGCAAGGCGATGAAAGAACTATCCGAATACAGCTGGAAAGAATGGTATCGGATTCCGAAAAACAAGCGGTTTGTCATTCGGGAAACCATCTTTGTTTTTCTCATTTACGCCATCTATTCGAAAGGATGGTCGTGGCAGCCCATCATCAGTTCGCTGTTTGTGAGTGTGCCGGCCGGTTACATACTGGCCAATTTCGAAACCCACGCCTCCGAATTCCGGATGGTGTTTCGCCGACGACGGTTTGTGACCTATGTCTTGTTCAAAACGCTGCGGCTCACGTTTCTGTTGACGCTGATCTTTCACCTGATTTTTCTGGGCGTCTATGTCCTGAAAATATCCTGGCTGTTTCCGTATTCGATTTTCGTGGATAATTTCGAGGAATTTTACACGCGGCAGTTTTTCGAGTTTCTCTTTGTGACGCTGGTGCTGGAAATGTTTGTCAACGTGTACCTGACCCTGGACCGGAAGCTGGGAAAAAACTCGCTCTGGAACCTGATTACCGGCAAATACCACCAGGCCCAGCAGCAGGAACGGGTGTTCCTGTTCCTGGACATCAAGAACTCGACGACCATTGCCGAATCGATGGGCGAGCTAAAGTTCAGCGAATTTTTACAGGATTTTTATTACGACATCAGCGATCCCATTGACCGCCAGGGTGGCGAAGTATACCAGTACGTGGGTGACGAAGTGGTCGTTTCCTGGCCCGTGCAGGATGGTTTCAAAAACAACCGGTGCGTGAAGGCCTTTCTGGATGCGCAGGCCAAGATTGCCAACTTTGCCGACTACTACCGGGAAACGTACGGCGTGGCTCCCGAATTCAAGGGCAGCCTGCACGCCGGCTCGGTGATTGCCGCCGAAGTGGGCAAGATCAAATCGGAGATTGCCTTTCACGGCGATGTGCTCAATACCGCCTCCCGGATTCTGGAAATGTGCCGCGAACTGAACCACGACCTGTTGTTGTCCGAAAAAGTGGCCCTGTCACTGACGCCCACCGATCTGTTCTATACCACGGATCTGGGTTTGTACAATCTGCGCGGCAAAAACCAGGCGGTAGGCCTGTATGGAATAAAATCGGTACTGGATTCGTTTAAAACAAAAAGCCAAAAAGCAGCGGTAGAAGCGTAGCCGCTGCGTTTCTACCATTTCCGTCTATACAATCGAAACACCCCTGTGTTATGTTCACAGAAACCAAATTAGTTAAAAAGGCCCGGCATACCGCGGAAGACTTGCTGAAAAACCTGGATAACCAGACGTATTCCTACCACAACCTAGCCCATACGCAAAGTGTGGCCGCAGCGGTGGTCGAAATCGGGGAAGCCAGCAGGGTTTCGGAAGAAGAAATGGAAGTATTGCTGGTAGCCGCCTGGTTTCATGATACCGGCTTCCTGAAAGACCCAACCCACCACGAAGAGCACAGCGTGGCCTATGCCAGCAGCTTTCTGGCAGAACACCACGCAACACAAGCATTTACCGATCAGGTGACGGGTTGTATCCTGGCCACCAGGATGCCGCAAAACCCCAAAACGCCACTGGAACAAATTATCTGTGACGCCGATCTGTACAAACTGGGCACCAAGGACTTTTTTGAACACACCAAATGCCTGAAGGATGAACTTGTGTGCCGGTTTTCCAAAGACATTGACAAGCTGCATTGGGAGATGAACAACCTGACGTTTTTAAGCAGCCACCAGTATTTCACTCCGTACGCGCAGGAACATTTGCAGCCTCGCAAAGACAAGAACATCAAAAAAATAAAAAAGCGGCTGAAACAGGAACTGGAACAGGAAGAACAGGCACCAACCGACCTGAAAGCAACCAAAGAAAAAGAAAAGGAGACGGACAAGAAGAGCGAAAAGGAGAAAGACACCAAGTTTGGTCGCGGGGTAGAAACCATGTTCCGGACCACCTCCTCCAACCACCTGCAACTTAGCGGCATTGCCGACCAGAAGGCCAACATCATGATCTCGGTCAATGCCATCATTGTCTCATTGTTGATTTCGGTGCTGTTCCGCAAGTTCGAGGAGTTTCCCAACCTGATTATTCCGACGGCAATCCTGGTTACCTCGTGTCTGGTAGCCATTGTATTTGCGATTCTGGCCACCATTCCCAATGTCAATTCGGGTCGGTTTACACCCGATGATGTCGTCAAGCAGCGCACCAACCTGTTGTTTTTCGGCAATTTTCACAAGATGGAATTGAAAGAATACGAGTGGGGAATGAACCAGTTACTCCAGGACCCTACCCTGCTGTACACCAGCATGATCCAGGACATTTATTTTCTGGGCAGGGTGCTGGGCCGCAAATACCGCCTGATTCGCATTTCGTACGCCATATTCATGTTTGGATTCGTCAGTGCTGTCATTGCCTTTTCGGTGGCTCTGATATTTTTTCCGGTCAATACTGACTAAGTCCAGCGGGCGGGCTCCGAAAGGCCGTTGCCCTGACCGATCCAGGGGTTTTGGCGTTTGCAAGAATACTATTTTTTGGCTGGTACTCCGGCCCGCATCGGTTTACGTTCGGAAGGCGTTTGCTTTGAAAGCTAACTTGGATGGAATGGTTACGTTTGTCGGGGCTGGACTGTCCCTTTCCGGCTGATATGGCTCCGGATACAATAATTCCCATCACTGCCCGTCAGCCGATGCATCCGAAATGAAGATTATGAAACAACTGATACTTTACACCGGCCTGGTACTGTTGCTGGCTGGCTGCCAGCCAACCGATACCCAAAACCTACCCAAGCAACCCAGTGGCAGGCTTCGCTACGATGTGCAACACCCAAACCAGAAATTTTTCATGCCCGACCGGCTGGAGGAAATCTCCGGCATCACCTACTCCCAACCCAACGAGCTGCTGTGTGTGCAGGACGAAGAAGGCAAAGTGTTTGTCTATGACATGACCGAGAAAAGGGTCAAACAGTCACTGCGGTTTGGCAAAGACGGCGATTATGAAGACCTGGCGCTGTTGGGTAAGGATGTTTACGTGGTCAAAAGCAACGGTGTGCTGCATCGCTTTGCCCTGACCGATGACAAGAAAGCAGCCGATGAGGAATTGCCCACTCCCCTGAATGAAGACAATGACATCGAAGGCCTTTGCCTGGATGCACAGGCCAACCAACTCTGGCTGGCCTGCAAGTCAAACGCAGGCATCGGCGAAGACACCGTACGCGGCTATGCCGTCTATGCCTATGACCTGGCCCGCCGACAGCTGGACAGTGTGCCCGTCATTCGTTTTCAACGGAAAGACATCGAACCCTTTGTCACTTCCAGCTCAGGCAAGAAAAAGAAAATGGATTCGTTCAAACCCTCTGCCATCGCCATCCATCCGCTTGAAAACCGGGTGTACGTACTCTCGGCCAACAGCCGGTTTCTGGTAGTGCTCAACCGGGACGGAACTGTGTTTGAGGCCATTGCCCTTTCGCCCAAAGTATTCCGCCAACCCGAAGGACTTTGTTTTTCACCCGAGGGCGAGATGTACATTTCCAGCGAAGGCAACGGGCAGGCAGGTTACATCCTGCGGTTTGAATACCTTCGGTAGCCGCAGGGAGGACAACCGAAAGTCAGCGCCGGGGTTTTCGCTTCTGTGGAGATACTATTTTGCAGTGGGTGTCCCCTCTCAGTCTGAATACACGAAAGTTTCACTTTGAGTCAATCGTATGCGTTTCATTTTTACCCTGTTTTTGTTTTTTCTTTCAGTTTCGTCTCTGCTTGGGCAGTCGCCCCGGTATACCCTTTTTTTGCTTGGCGATGCCGGTGCCCCTTCACTCAACAGACCGGATGCCACCCTGCAACTGCTGCAAAGCCAGTTGGAACGTACGCCCCAAAGCACACTGGTGATCCTTGGCGACAACATCTACCAGCAGGGAATGCCCGACGAAGAGACTCACGCCCGGGCCAATGCCGAGGCCCGGATAACTGCCCAACTGACTATGCTTGAAAAGTACCGGGGACAGGTGTATATCCTGCCGGGCAATCACGACTGGAAGCGGGGCAAGACGGGTGGGCGGAGGTACCTGCACAACCAGGAAGAGTTTGTCGAACAATACCTGCAACGGGGAAACATTTTTCTACCCGATGACGGCTGTCCCGATCCGGTGGAAATTCCCCTTACCGGGCAGTCGACCCTGGTCATTCTGGATACCCAATGGTGGCTGCATCCCAAAGACGACCGGCCCGGCGAAGAGGATGATTGCGAATGCAAGAATGAAAACCAGGTGGTGGAACGCCTGCATGACATTATGGTGCGCAACCAGCACAAGCAGGTGATTGTGGCTGCTCACCATCCGATGTACACGTACGGCGAGCACAATGGGGCGGCTACTTTGAAAGATCATATTTTCCCCTTCACCCATACCCAAAAGAACCTGTACATTCCGCTGCCTGTACTGGGATCGATCATGCCCCTGTACCGGAGCCTGTTTGGCAACATTCAGGACACCAAGCACATCACCAACCGGTTCATGCGGCAGTCCATCCTGAACGTATTGAAACCGTTTCCGAACACCATTTATGCCAATGGTCACGACCACAGCCTGCAATATATCAAACGCGACAGCCTGCATTTCATCACCAGCGGGGCGGGCTCGAAGGTGTCCGTGGTTCGGAAGCGAAAATACACCCAGTTTGCCGACAGCCAGAAGGGATTTGCCCGGCTTGATTTTTACACGGACGGCTCGGTTACGCTTCAGTTCTGGGAAACCATTCATCCCGAAAAGCCCGTCTACACCCATCAGATCGTAGGCAAGGCCGACAGTGCATCGCTTGCCTCCACAACTACATCCACTCCGGTCACGCTGCCGGTCACCAAACGCGTGGCGGCCAGCCAGCAGTACGGTACTTCCCGCTGGGGAAAACTGTGGCTGGGTGCCAATTACCGGCAGGAATGGCAACAGCCCATTGAAGTGCCGGTTTTTGACATTGCCAAGGCGGGTCTCAGGATTCTGCAGAAAGGAGGCGGCCAGCAGACCAAATCGCTCCGCCTGGCAGATTCCTCCGGCAGGCAGTTTGTGCTGCGTTCGATTGAAAAAGATCCGGAAAGTGCCATTCCGGCCCCCATACGCAAAACCATCCTCGCCGATCTGGTGCAGGATCAGATATCGGCCGCCTATCCGTACGGGGCTATCGTGGTGCCGGGCCTGGCCGAGGCGGCCGGTGTGCCGCACGCCAATCCGCAGCTGGTTTTCATCCCCGATGATCCGAACCTGGGAAAATACCAGTCGGACTTTGCCAATACCCTGGCGCTGTTTGAGGAAAGGAATCCGGGCAACCCGGAATCGGAGAATGCCAAAAGCTACAGTACGCTGAAAGTCGTGGAAAAGCTGGAAGAGGACAACGATAACCATGTGGATGAGCGGGCCGTGCTCCGGGCGAGGCTTCTGGACATATTTATCTCCGACTGGGACCGCCACGACGACCAGTGGCGCTGGGAGGGCGTGAAGACGCCGAAAGGCATACAGTTCAGCCCCGTTCCCCGCGACCGGGACCAGGCGTTTTTTGTCAACGAAGGATGGATTCCACGACTGGCCAGCCGTCAGTGGGCCATGCCCAAAATTCAGGGCTTTGGCTTTGCCATACGCGACGTTCGGACACTCAATTTCAATGCCCGTTACTTTGACCGGTCGTTCCTGACCGGGCTGTCACTCACAGACTGGCAGCAGATGGCCCGGGAGCTGCAAGACCGCTTTACCGATGCGGTGATTGAACAGTCGGTGCGCCGCCTGCCCGAATCCGTTTTTAACATCCGCGGACAGGAAATCATTGACAAACTCAAAGCACGCCGGCAGACCCTGCCCCAGGAGGCCGAGAAATACTATCTTTTTTTAGCACAAAAGGTCGATGTGACAGGCAGCGACAAAAACGAGTTGTTTCTGATCAACTACATGGACGAAACGCATACGGAACTAAAAATATACAAAACCAACAAAGACGGCGACTCAACCAAAGTGCTGTACCGGCGGGTTTTTGACGCAGCCCAAACCCATGAACTAAGGATCTACGGATTGGGCGGAAAAGACCATTTCGTGATTACAGGCCAGCCGCCTGCAGCCATCAAAATACGGCTGATTGGCGGGGGCGGCAAAGACGTCATCGAAAACCGAGCCGGGCACGGAGGAAAATACATTTTTGTGTATGACAAAAAAGACAATACAACCCTGTCGGGTTCGTCCCAACTGCATAACCGCACTTCGGACGATGCCCGGGTAAATGAATACAACCGCAAGTCGTTCAAGTACAACCTGCTGATGCCTTTGCTCTCCGCACAGTACAACCCGGACGACGGCATTTTTCTCGGTGGGGGGCTGCTGATCCGCAAGCAAGGCTTCCGCAAGGAACCTTTCGCGGCCCAGCACAAGCTCATGGCCAACCACGCCGCCGCAACCGAAGCGTATAACTTCGACTACCAGGGCACCTTTACCGATGTCCTTTCGAAAACCGATCTGCAGGTGACTGCCGATGTCAAGGCACCAAATTTTGTCAATAACTTTTTCGGGTTGGGCAACGAGAGTGTGTATGACCAGGAACAGCCGATCAATTACTACCGGGTGCGATTCGAGAACCTGAGCCTGAGTGCGTTGCTGCTGCACAAGGTGAGCTCAGGCATTAGGCTCTTTGCAGGACCCATCGTGGAAAGTGTGGAAGTAGAGGAATCGTCGCGCAAACGTTTTATTTACGAATATGCCGAACAAAGTTCGTTCTCGGATGACTTTTTCAAACGCAAAAGTTACGTTGGCGTATCGGCTGGCTGGAGAATTGATTCCAGGGACAGCAAAATCTATCCAACCACCGGCGTGGTCTGGAATACCGAATGGAAATGGATGCGGGCACTGAACGACGGCATTGCCCGGCCTTACTCCCAACTGCATTCGGAACTGGCGTTTTACTGGAGCCTGAAACTACCCGCCCGTGTCACCTTTGCCACCCGGTTTGGCACGGGCATCAACTTCGGTGCGTACGAGTTTTTCCAGGCCAACACCCTCGGCGGACTTACCAATTTGAGGGGTTACCGCCGTACCCGTTTTTCGGGGCAGAACAGCATATACAACAACACCGAGGTGCGGTTGCGGCTGTTTAGTTTCCACACTTATCTGTTCCCTGCCTTCGGTGGCATTGTCGGCTTTTTTGATACGGGCCGGGTTTGGGTAAAAGAGGAGAAATCCAACGTGTGGCATACCGGTTTTGGCGGGGGCGTTTTCCTGGTGCCCTACCAGCAAGTGGTGGTGAGTGTGCTCTACGGTTTTTCCAAGGAAGATAGCCTGCCGGTTCTGAAGCTGGGTTTCCTTTTCTGAGAAAGATCTTGCCTTCCCCGAATGAGAGGGCAATTTTCGTTACATGTATACACGCTGGCCCAGTGTAGCGTTCCCCTTTGCCTGATCGGGAAGTCTTCAGGGTGTCACCGTTACGATCACCCGCCTGTAGCGGGTCAGTGCCGGTGCCCCCTTGTCGGTAACTTTCAGGATGAAATGAACCGTTTGCGGGCGGTCCACTACGGGTGCTGTTACCGGAAGGTCATACAAATTGGGCGAATACGGCCGCATGCTGACAGTGCCCGGGAAGGTTCCGGCTTCCGGGTAGTGAAACCACAGGTAACTCATCGAGTCGCCATCCGGGTCGGTGGTGCCTTTGGCGTTCAGATGAAACACCTCGCCCGACCGGACGGTCAGCCGGTCACTGTGGGCCAGCCGCGGGACGGGCGGATGGTTGCACTCCCGGTAGGACCGGTGGGTCCACTGCATGCGGGCCGCAAAATCGTTCTGAAACTCGGTGCGCCAGCGCCAGATGGTCTCCCGGTTGCCCACATACGATTTTTTGTCTGTCGGCGACACCACCGAGTCACTCGCATTGGTCCAGATGGGCCGGGTTTCGGGTTCGTCCTTCGGCCAGTTTTCCCGCCGGAACATCCCCTGGTTCGAATCTTCGAACGGAGGCAGGTAGTGTTCATACCGCCCGCCCCAGCCTCCCTGGTCCGGATGCTCGGGATCATTCAGCCCATTGCGGATCAGGTTTAGAAACGAAGGCGTATCCCCTTCCATTCCGTAGGCCACATCCGGATACGCCGCTCCCAGCGGTCCGTGTCCCTGTTGGATATGCCTGGCCAGCCAATCACGGGACACCACCTCCGTATCGGAACCTGGCAAAGGAAGGGAGATTCCCAGCCAGGTGGCGCGGCTGTAGTTGTAACCAGGAGTTACGATGTAGAAGATGCCGGGAAAGTTTTTGCGGATCCACGGACCGGAATCGTCCTGGTCGGAGATGGTATACACACGCAGCTTCTGACAGAGCCTTTCCGCTTCGGCGGGTGTCCGGGTGTGCCGGATTTTCCATAAGGCCTGTGCCAATGTGTTGGGGCCTCCCCATACCGTTACCCAGAGGGGCTGGCTGTCGGGCTTCTCCAATACCCTGATGATCCATTCGGAACCTTCCGAATCTTTGCCTTCGCCCACACCCTGCATGCCATATACCGGCAGGCCTTGTTTGACTCTGGCGGTCAGTTCGGCATACGCCGGATATCCTTTTTCGTGTTTCAACAGATTGTTTCTCACTTTTTTGTACACCGCCAGCAGTTCGCGGATGCTCTGTGGTGCCACACGCGTTTGCTGATGGATGGAAGTGGTGGCAATCAATCCTTCCACTTCCCACTGGTTGCTGTAGAGAAGGAACCGGATCAGCGACTGGGCATCGTCGGGATCGGCTTCGATATCCGAAAGCACCAGTACCCTAGGCCGGGTGTCGGCCTGTGCCCGGGTGTGCCCCGGAATCCAGAGAAACAATAACAGCAATGTCAGGTGTTTCATGCGAGGCGTGGGTGCGGTCAGGTCCGGCAGGAAGCGTGGTTTTTATAGAACAGTACCCAAAGTTACACTTTCTTTCGTTTTCGTTTATTTTTGATCCACACTTCGCTATGTTTGCCATTGTGTCCTGGCCCTGAAACCATCCATGGGTTTTGCCGGTCATGCACCGGGGAACAATTTTTTACAACACTTGTCCGTACACCTACCCTTCTTTCTATGGCACGTTCACAACTATCCGCCATCCTGCACGAAAAATGTCCCCAATGCCGGGAAGGCAACATCTTTGTGTATCCCCGCCTGTCGATCTCGCGGTTTTCGGCCACCCACGAACACTGTCCCGTCTGCGGGCTTCGCTACGAGCGGGAACCGGGGTCGTTCTGGGGAGCCATGTTTGTCAGTTACGCGCTAAGCATTGCCCTGATCATCGCATTATTCTGGGCCATCCTGCTGTTGGTCACCGATCCGCCGTTGTGGCTGTTCTTTGCGGTCATCATCCCGGGCCTGGTGCTGGCCACACCGTTTTCCTTCCGGTTGTCGCGTGTGTTGTGGCTCTACTATTTTTCAGGGTTCCGGTACAATCCCCAGGCGATCCGGCACAACTGAGTGCAGCTCCGTGAGGCTGACCCGGAACGCTTCGGCACATGCCTTGCCTGGTGGCTCTTCGTGCGTCTGGTGTGTGGTTATTCGAAACCAACGCCGACCAGACCTGGTGTACGTTTCCGCAGGATAGCGGATATTTCAATCCGTCGGCCAAACCCTTCATGATCAATTACGGGGTTGAAAACATCGTTGTACTGGTCGAGCAACTGAAACAAGACAACGTGACCCTCATTGATGAGATTGCCGAATATGATTACGGCAAGTTCGTCCACGTGCTCGATCCGGAAGGAAACATCCTGGAGCTTTGGGAACCAACCGATGCGCCGGACCAGGCTGACGCAACAGAATAACCCACGGCTCCTATGCGGGCCAAAGCCACCTTCCTGTTCCGGCTGGAATGGTGGTGATCAGCCGCACGGCTGGTAACTACATCTGTTCACCAAGGCACGTCTCCTTTCGGAGAACGCCCGGTTCTTCAGCGAAAAGAATCCGGACTGGCAAGCGTAGCTCTTGGCCCCATAGCCATTTCTCCGTACTTTTGCACCTCCACTTTCCTTTCTCATACCATGCGCATTGTGCTTACCGGCAGTTCGGGACGTATCGGCAGGGCTATTTTCAATGCCTTGAGCCCCGGCTACCAGGTGATTGGCATTGACCGGACTCCATCTTCGACAACCCAGGTTACGGGCGACTTTGCCTGCATGTCCTTGCTGGCACAGTCCATGCAGGGAGCCGATGCCGTCATCCATACCGCTGCATTGCATGCCCCTCATGTGAACCTGTTGCCAGACTCGGAATTCGAACGTGTCAATGTGGAAGGAACCCGACTGGTGATTGAGGCGGCACGACGGGCCGGGATACGGCGACTGGTCTTTACCAGCACCACCGCTGTCTTTGGCCAGACGATCGAAAATGGCACCGCCGCCTGGGTGACCGACCAAACCCCTCCCCGCCCGCGCAGCATCTACCACCACACCAAGCTGGCCGCCGAATCGCTTTTGCAGCAGGCCGCCGACGAGGATTTTGCCGTGCGGGTGTTGCGCATGTCGCGTTGCTTTCCCGAGCCGGCCCATCGCATGGCCATGTACCGGCTTACCCGCGGGATCGATGCCCGGGATGTGGCCCGCGCGCATGTGGCGGCCCTGACCAATCCGGGGCCGGCCTACCAGAATTACATCATCTCCGGGGCAACCCCCTTTCAGCCGGAAGATTGCCAGGCCCTGGCCACCGACCCAGCCGCCGTCCTGTGGCAGCGGGTGCCGGAACTGATGCACATTTTCCGGCAGCGGAACTGGCTGGTCCCCTCCTCCATCGACCGGGTCTACCTGTCCACCCGGGCAATGACCGAACTGGGCTGGCAACCTGCGTATGGCTTTGAAGAAGTGCTGGCTCAGCTCGACCGGGGCAGCCTGGAAGTGCTTCCGGCAAACGCCACGGTCAACAATCGCGAGGAGTAGGCAACGCATCGACTGTCGCTACCAAAAAAGGATTAGAAAGCTATCACTCCTGACCGAAGCGAAGTCCGGGAGCCGGAAATTGGTTTCCGTTAACGTACCATCGTAAACCGGCCCCACACGGCATCGGCCCTGTTAAAGACAGCAGGCGAGGTTTCCTGGATCGCATCCTTGAATTTCTTGTCATTTCCAGCACTGCAATGAATCACTTTTTTCATCTCGCCATTGCCCACTTCCGAAACCATACCCACATGCCCTATTTTCGGTCCGGCACCATAGACAACAATGCAACCGATTTCGGGAGTGGTGATTCGCTCAAAGATTCCGGCCTGGCTGTTGATATCTTCCACCATCGAATCGGTGTAAATCCATCCGCCAAACTTCTGATAAAAAGGCAGGTCGGTTTTGCGGGACAAACCCAATACCCAACACACAAAGCCACTGCAATCGCACCGGTTGTTGCTTGCCGGCAACGCACTTGCCGGGTTCATTCCACCCCCACCAAGTTCATAGCGGATCCCTTTTCCAACAGCCGTTTGCGCCCTGGCAACCAACGCATTTGCCTGTACCGTAACAGGGGTAACGTCCTTGGGGTCCGGAATGTCTTCCAGGTTGGGGATATAAATCTGCTGTCCGATGAATATATGATTCTTATCTTGGATCTGACGGTTAAATGCCATGATCAGCTCCAGGGGAACTGAAAATTTAACGGCGATCTTGGACAATGTGTCATTTTTCTTTACGATATAGATCATACGGATCAGGTTTAGGAGTTTCGCAGTGATTGCTGCTTTGCTACGCATTCGCAAGGATCTTATCCTTGCAGGCAGAGCAATTTCATAACAAACCTACAACCAGTCAATACCTCAACTAAGGTATTTTTCCACCTGACAATGCAAGAGCATCCGGTACTCTCATGGGCAATCCCTTTCAGGATCAGACCAGATGACTACGGACACAGCCTGTGCCCAACGGCGGCACACCGGAAAAAATAGTATCTCCACCAAAGGCAAAACCCCTGCCTGTAACGGCAAGGGCTTTGTACTTGTATCGCCGTAGGGTCGCTACCGGCTCCGGCGGATACCGGCAACGTCCTTCCTTCCCGGCCGAAAGCCAGGCAAGACCGGCGTTGGCTAGCGGAGAACGGTTACGCGTAGGAACGAAGCCGGTATGACAGTGCTTGCTGGCGAAGTACTGGTGTTCTGGCTGATAAACAACGTTTCCAGTTCCTGCCACAGTGCATCAGCTTTGCCATTCTTTTCGGCCGCTTCAAAGGCGTTCATGGTCGGTCCGTAAAAGTTTTTGAACAGGGAAACAAATGCGGAGGGAGAGTCGGATGTCTGGAAGATGTATGTGTCTTTCACACAGGATATGTTTTCCTTGGGTATGCCCGCCTCCCCGAAGCGTTCGATCACGTTGCTCTCCACGCCCCAGGCCATGGGACTGACAAATCCCTCCGGTGGCGGAGGCGTGTAGGCCGAACTGATTCGCAGGATCTGCGCCACCAATGTGGGATCACCGGGAATCCAGTTGCCCATGACTATTTTGCCACCGGGTTTGGTAACGCGAACCATCTCTTTGGCTACCTCCACTGGCCGTGGGGCAAACATGGCACCAAAAATACTAACGACCACGTCAAAGGAGGCATCGTTCAATTCGCTCAGGTGGCAGGCATCGCCCTGCTGGAATCGGCAGTTGCCCAGGTTTTCATGCCGTGCCCTGCGGTTTCCGGCTTCCACCAGGTTGCTGGCAATATCGACACCCAGCACATTGGCCCCCAGCTTGGCGGCCGGGATGGCCGTGGTTCCATCCCCGCAACCGAGATCCAGGACGTCGAGTCCTTCTGAAATTCCGATCCGGGCCACCAGACTCGCCCCGCTCCCCCGCATGCTTTCTGCGATTCGGGTGAAATCGCCTTTTTCCCATAGTGCCTTGTTTGGATTCATGCGTTTGGTAGTTGTTAGGTGAGTTACAATTATGTTCTTGTCTTACCACAGAGGTATTGCTGCTCTCCAAAACGACTGTCTCTCAGCAATTTGGATTGCTGAGTCAAACAAGTTACCTGAAATATAACTCACTTACAAGTGTTTGCTTGCATATCACAAGGTTCGCCCCTACAGGGGATACCGATCCGGCACGATACCTGCGCCGGATGTGGCGAAATCCGACCGTTTGCGTGGAATCACGCGCAGCACAGCCCCTTGCGCTTAATTCCACGCAGTAAAGCGGCTGCGCTTTTTTCAGCGCAAGGCGGACCGTGCGCGGAGTTCAGCGCAACGGTCAACCTGCGTCAAATTCAGCGCAACGTCAATACTACGTTGAATCAAACGCAAACGTGCCATTAAACCAAACCTATTTTATCCAGATGCCAGGGCCAGGCCTGCGCTGTATTTGGCGCAAGCCCATCCCTTGCGCCAAATACAGCGCAGGCCAACCGGAGGCTGAAATCCGGATACCCGATGCTGCCAGCTAGAATCCATAGTCAACCGGAACCGGGCTGGCACCGGGGAGATAAAGGTGAAGCAGATGTAGTCCACCTACATTGACAAGAGTTTTCCAGTATGGTTTCGACATGTTTATACCTAAACGAACCATTTATGTATCTTCTCTCTTTACTTTTCATTAAAAACAGACATAAAAGCTTTCAAAGGACCACAAAAACCTTTGTTTGCCTACAACCTACCAGCTACAACCTGCGTTTAACGCACCTATGAGTCCATCCCTGCATCAGTTTGTTTCTTCCATCCATCCCTTGCCGGATGCATTCTGGAATGACCTGTGGCCCCTGACCGAGCGGATCCGGTTGCCCCGCAAAAGCATGCTGCTCCGCGAAGGCCAGGTCTGTGATACGCTTTATTTCATCGAAGAAGGTCTGGCACGGGCCTTTTACTTCCGGGAGGGTGAGGAAGTAACGACCTGGTTCATGCAGGAAAATGACATGATCATTTCGGTGTACAGCTTCTACTCGCAAAAGCCCGGATATGAAAACATGGAGCTGTTGGAAGACTCGACTTTGATTGCCCTGAAGCATTCCTCCCTGCAACGGCTCTACCAGAAACATCCCCAGTTCAATTTCATCGGGCGGGTGCTGACCGAACACTACTACACCCTGAGCGAGGAACGCACCGTTTCGCTGCGCAAGGACACTGCCCGGGAACGGTACGAAAAGCTGCTGGCCGCCCAACCCCGGATTTTTCAGCGCACCCTGCTCAAGTACATCGCCTCTTACCTGGGTGTCACGCCCGAAACCATCAGCCGCCTGCGGGCCCAGAAAAAATGATTTCTTGATGCAGATCAAGTGGATTGACCCGCCAGGCCTGTAGCTTTGCGGCATGATACTCCTGATCCTGTCCATCTATATTGGTTACCAACGCAGATCTTCTCAGGGTCGAACAGGAAAATGGCAGCGCCATTCCCTCTTTCGATTTTTCGGCACATGTCCTGAGCCGGATGTTACACTGCCTGGATCAGGCGAGGAATCCAGCCAAGAAGCCAAGTAATGGTCTGGGAATACGTATACTATTAATTTTATGGCATCAGGCCTTTCTTGTTTTTATACACATGAAAAAAGGGATACGATTTATTCTGCTCGGTGCCTTGGTGGTGTGGTCGATTAACTACATCGGGGTGCTGCGCCTGGTATTCAATCTGGGTAACGAATACCACTACACCACGGCCCACGGGGAGTTTACCGGGCAGGAAGACATATCCAAAGGAGGCAAAGGTGATCTGGAACGCATCGAACGCAGTTTCGGTGTATTCCGGAATGTGCATCCCCAAACTCAAGACACGGTCCTGTACCGGACCTTCACCAGAAATCCGCTCAAATGCTGGTACTGGCGTGAGTACCTTACCCACCGCCGGTATGATTACCCCTGTCTGGATAGATCTAACAAGTAAAACAAGGCTTACAGCGAATGATACAAAAACTATCCCAGAGGCTATGTATCTTTAGAGGTTAGTTTCTGGCATAAAACGACTAGGTAATGAAAGAACAGATCATACAGACAATAATTGATACCTACTTAAAAGAATGGGTGGACCTGGGAATGAATAAAGTGTGCAGCCCGGTTGAAGCTGAAATGGCGGATCCAAATCAGGATGTCCACGAAGAATGGCGTGTCTGGTTTCCTGTCAACAGTACAGTTACTGACCATGAAATTGAAGCAATTGAAAACAGACTCGGATGTAACTTTCCGGAGGACTACCAAACATTTTTAAAACACAAACACTTTTATGAACTTTACATTTCCCAGGTTTCATTTGGCAGGCATCCCATCCGTACGTGGGAAGCAAAACTGACCAAAATGATATTTGGTAGCACTCCACGAAAGTATCTGCTAGAAAAGGGATACATCCCCTTTGCAAACTGGAGCGACTGGGGGCTGCTTTGCTTCGACTCAAACAGGAGCAAAGCTGACCACAACTACCCGATTGTTTTGTATGACCATGATGCGGATACAGTGCAAGACCAGTTTACTGACTTTTACAATTTATTACAAAAACTTGACGCAGCCGCCCGAAAAGGCATCAGCTGATGTGGACGGGCTGGCGAGAAGCCTTCAGTTGCCGAAGGCTATGCAGGTTACCCCATACGAGTAAACCCTCTTGATTTTGACAGGAATGACAATAGATCAATTGACAACCATTGACAAGGCACTTTTGGAGGAGGCCTTTACGCGAAAGAACGAAGAAAGATATCCGGAAGCCTTGCACATGTTGCTGAATCTGGAAGTGAAATATCCCGACATTGCCGTACTGTCGGGTACTATTGCCTCGTGTTATTACCTGATGACCCGTTACAGGAAAGCGGAAATGTACTTTAGAAAAACAACGGTTTTAAATCCTGCCTCCGAATTGGCTTCCCGAGGCTTATTTCATTCGTTATGGCAACAAGCCAGGTTTACAAAAGCATTGGAAGAAATGGATCGTTATTTATCTGCAAATAATCCGGTCAGGACGTGTTATCGCATTACACTTGAGGAACTGTCGGTTATGCAGTACCTATCCAGTCGACAAACGGCTATTCTGAGTAAGTATGTTACTAAGTATGTCCATACCCAGGGTTAGTAAAATACATTTCCTTTCTGTCTTCCAGCCCTATGATTACTGCTCACGATTTATTACTCAAATACCTTGACTACCAGTGCAATTGGGTGAAATACAAACAATCCACTACCCGCCCTGCACAAATCCGGGAGCAACAACTCATTGCTTTGCTGAAGGCGTTTGGTATCACGCCTCCACCCGCCACCGAAACGGATGAACCCACGCCTGCCAGGGAATCTTCTCAGCCGACTATCTGGGAGTCTTTCTTATCCAAACTCTCCGGCAAAAAGCAACCTTCGGATGATCAGCAAGCCCAAGCCATTCGCAGAGCCCAGCACATGGAGCAGATCGCCATCCTTCACTATTTCACCAAAGGCACATTTTTACACCAACGGGTTGATACCAACTATCCGGGCCTTATCGAACAGGCCACTGCCGTTGTGTGCGAGAAATTTTCCTGGGTAGACGAGAAAGATTTAAAGCGATTACGTCCGAATCAGTTTCGCTGGATGTATCATAAACTGATGCCTTTCCGGGAAGATGTGTATTCAGTAACCGGGCCCTGGGGTGGCATGCTGGAAGGTTTTTCGGTAGGGTACTGGTATAGCCATAATCTGGCTGAAGAGGTACAAAAACAGATCACACCGCTTCTGTCTACCATTGATCAGGTCCTCTGTCAGATTATCGATCCGTTGGGCCAGGCAGTAACCCTGCAAGAGCTGGTTCATACGTATGGGTATCCCGATGTTGACATGGAAGAGATCGATCGGGAATGGCGAATAGCGCATTACTAGCAATAAACTCTGGATTTTCTTGTTTGCCAGCAGCCAGATGCTTCCTGCCAAAATTAAACTTGTATGCATGAGAAACTTTTATTTCCGGGTGATCAACACAGCCGATTATGAGCGGATTCAGCCCAGGCTGGCCGACATTGGCCGTCAAGATCCCCAACACTGCCTACAGCTTATCAAAGATCTGCTCAGCAGCCCGACTATGCATCGTGCAGGCACAGAAGAGGCGTACCTGTCTTACATCCAATACAATGAGCCTATCAAAAGAGAGGAATACGAACGTAAACGGAAGATATCCGTAGAAGCAAAAATAAAGCAACTGACTGCCGACTACCACGAGATCGAAAGAGGCAACGAGTTTACTCTGGGACAACAAACCGATCTGGCCTACGATGCAATCCATGCCTTCTGTGCTGCATATGACCGGGCAAACTGGTTTTTCCTCGACTTTCTTTCATTCCCGTTTGCTTTCTTTCCGGAAAACGCATCCGCGTACCTTGACCATTGGGTCAATCCTGCGGCCACCCCCATCGGCCACCCCATGCACATGCCCGAAGTGGACTTAACCGGATTAGGCGAAAACAATCAGGTTGATCTCTTTACCGAATTTCAATTAACACCAGAAGCGGCACATTTTTATGAGCAAGAGCTGAGCAAACGTTTGTATTCCAATGAACAGAGACTCTATGAGTTATTTAAGGACATAATGACAAAAACAAAGGATGGGACACACCTGACTACACTAGTTCACTACTATTGATAAATTTCCCATGTCGCGGTTGTCCTACCGCCGACAGACTGGCAATCTGCCGGAGTCTCCATGCAATTTTATTTGTCGTTTCCGTTACAAAATTGGCTGGAAAGGGTAAGGGCACGAATAGTTTTGGCGGGAAACGATGGATAGCTATCCTGGCACTCTCTAACCAGGAAACCAAGGGAAGGGCTATAACCAGCAAAGGAATGAAACGTTTCATTTGGAATCGTTTGAATAAGGAGAAAAAAGCGGAAGAACTCTGACCGGTCGCCGGGTTCAATCCTTGCCGCCTTTCGGATGGCTTTGAAAACCCGCCTGACCGAGTGGTACCCTATAAACACCATTGCCGGGAAGCCGGCCCTGAACACCGGGAGTATATGATTCTCCGGGGTTCATAGAAAACAGCAGCAGTGACCGGATCCAAAAAGGATTCTATATGCACACCCGCATCCGCCACCCGGAAAAGCGCCGGGTGGCTTGCTCGGAAGAACGGAAACCCCACACCTGGCCGTCACCAAGGGATTGCTTTCTCAGGCTGATATGCCTGCCACCGACGTCGCAAACAGACTTCCAATTGTCGCAAACAACCCTGGCATGAGAAACCCGCGGTCTTTACATTTGCCAAGGCACTCCTGTATGCACATTGCCATAATGCAGGCATGCGACGGTCCCTGGGAGCCAGCAGAAACCTTCACAACCAGCTACAGAACATGAAAAGAACTTCACATACCCGGCCCCGGCCGGTGCTCTTCATACACGGCGGAGGCTCGGCAGACGATTACGCGGCGGATGCGAGCCTCGTGGCCTCATTGCAGGAAGCCCTGGGGGAATCCCATGCGGTTCAGTATCCGTTCCTGCCCCAAGAGCCGGAACCCGATCTCGGACGGAAAAAGCAAATCGGCAGAGCCCTATCGCTAACCGGAGGTAAAGTCATCCTGGCCGGCCATTCGCTGGGGGCATCCATGCTGCTGAAATACCTGTCGGAAACCCGGAGCCGCAAACAGGTGGCCGGACTGTTCCTGCTGGCCGCCCCGTTCTGGAGTGGCGACGAGGACTGGAAACAAGGGTTTGTACTGCCTGAAGGCTTTGCGGACAAGCTGCCGGACAAGGTTCCGGTGTTTCTCTACCATTGCCAGGACGACGAAGAGGTACCCGTCGCCCATCTGGAGGTGTATGCCCGGCACCTGCCCCACGCAACCGTTCGCAAACTGCCCCGCGGCGGCCACCAATTCAACAACGACCTTTCCCTAGTCGCCCGGGACATGCAATCCCTCTGAAATGCCGAACCTTCCCCGCATGGCAGTCTGCAGAAGCGGTTACGCTTCCGGTCGGGAGTTAATGATCGGAGAGCAGGCTCTGTCAATACCTTGACGACTCCGTCACCTTTTCCCATACCGAATACCCAGACTGGCGAACAAACCTAGGGAGAGCGGGCACAAATGTCCGAAAAATACCGAACAAGGAAGGTTCTGTCATAACAACCAAGCCCTTGCCTGTTGCACCTTTGCATTGTCAATGCAAATAGCTCATTTAACCTTTTGAACAATGACAGAACAACAAATCCTGAGTTCCGTTGAGGAAATGGTAGTCCTGGCCCTGTCAGGAAGAGGTGCCGATGCATGGGAGAAATTTTATCATCCGGATGTGGAAAAGACAGACCTGGATGGCATCAGCATCCGATCAAAGGAAAAGGTGCTGGAGGCAAATCATTCTTTGCTTGGCGCTATTACCGAAGTGCGAACCTATGTCCACGCCGGCACCCTGGTGAAGGGTAACCGTAGTTTCATTGTCTGGGATGTGGATTTTGATGTGAGAGGATCGGGAACTGTCCAGGTGACCGAAGTCTGCATCCAAGATTGGCAAGATGGCAAAATTGTCAGGGAGCGTTTCTTCGCCTGAACCATACACGGGTGGGAGAAAGCCCGGTAGCGAAGCGGTGGTTTTAGCACCGGGCACGTTTGGCAACCGGAACCCGGTGTCTGGAAGGTATTACTGTACAGTAGCCATGCAGCGGTAGCCAGACAGGGTTTGGTGTACGACAAAGGGTAGGCTTGCTGGGAGGCACGGTATGCCGGATATCTACACAACCCGTAGAAACCTACTGTCCTGCCGGCCAAAAACAACCTCATTTGGTTGGGGAGTTTCCGTCTGTCCCCTACCTTTGCCCCGGACAACCGCCGGAATCCCATGAAAAAAATTGCCATCATCGGTGCCACAGGCATGCTGGGACAGCCCGTCACCCATGCCTTCATCCAGGCCGGCTTCGCTGTGTCGGTACTGGCCCGCAACCGCGCAAAAGCCGAGCGTCTGTTCGGGACCAGTGTCACTGTCACCGAGGGCGACCTGAGTGACCCGGACCTGCTGCCGGCCTTTCTGGACGGACACGAACACCTGTACCTGAACCTGTCGGTTGATCCGGCCAGCAGTCCGAAGCAGTTCCAGCCCGAACGGGAAGGCTTGCATCACATTCTGGCCGCGGCCCGCACGGCTGGCATCCGGCGTATCGGCTACCTGTCTTCGCTGGTCCAGTTTTACCGGCAAACCAACGGATGGATGCTCGAACTGAAACGCAATGCGGTGGCCAGCATCCGGCAGTCGGGCCTGGACTACCTGGTCTTCTACCCGTCCACGTTCATGGAAAGCTTTGACAAGGGAGCTTACCGGCAGGGCAACCGACTGAACCTGGCCGGCACATCGCGCCACCGGATGTATCTGATTGCCGGTGCCGACTACGCCCGGCAGGTGGTCAGTGCATTCGGGCTTGACAACGGAAGCCAGGAATACGTGGTGCAGGGACCGGAGGGCTTTACCGCCGACGAGGGGGCCCGGCTGTTTGCCGCCCATTATACCAAGACCCGGCTGACAGTGGTCAAGGTTCCCTTCGCTGTACTGCGTTTGCTGGGCCTGTTTTCCCGGCGGTTCGACTATGGGGCTCAGATCGTGGAGGCGCTGAATAACTATCCCGAAACGTTTGCCGCCGGGAAAACCTGGCAGGAACTGGGCAAGCCCCGGATAAGCTTCCTGGAGTACATCCGCACAGCCTGACACGTACCGAAGATTTGACCCTGTCTCGCATGCCCCGGCGGATTCTTTTGTTTCGGCGAGAAACGAAAGCAGGTGACCGCAAACAGGGAAATGTGCAGGTCCGGGCCGGCATTGATCGATAGTTTACGTCAAATTCGTAACTTGCCGGTGCAACCTACTTACCAACCCTGCATGAAACCCAGAACAGCCATCCGTATCCTGACACTACTCCTGGTGCTGAGCGTGCCCGTTGCCACCAGCTTTGTTCCGCCTCAAACCGGTACCGACGACCTGGTACTGGTGGGAGCCCGAATCTATCCGTCACCCACCGCCAAACCGATTCCGGACGGAGTGGTATTCATACAGGGAGGCCGGATCAGGGCGGTAGGCACCCAGACGCAGGTAAAGGTCCCTTCCGGTACGCGGCGGATGGATTGCACGGGGCTGGTGATGGTAGCCGGTTTCTGGAACTGCCACGTGCATTTCATGGAGCCGCAATGGCAGGGAGCCGATACCCTGTCCGCGCCGCAGCTCACCCGGCAGTTGCAGGCCATGCTCACCCGTTATGGCTTCACCTACGCATTTGACGCCGCGACCCTCGATCTGGCCAATCTGCTGGCATTGCGGCGGCGGATTGACAACGGGGAGGTTGCAGGCCCCTCCGTTCTTACCGCAGGGGTTCCGTTTACACCCCCGGGCGGCAGTCCGTTTTACATCGCCCCCCTGAAACTGCCCGAACTCGCCACCGCGGCGGAGGCCAGCACCTACGTAAACGGCCAACTGGAGGCTGGAGCTGATGCCATCAAAGTGTGGTCGGCCTCGCCCACGGGTACGCAGGTGATTCCCATGCCTCTGGATATCATACAGGCGGCCACGAAAGCGGCCCATCAAAAGCACAAACCCGTATTTGCTCACCCAACCAATCTGGAAGGTGTAGGCATTGCCGCTCGCGGCGGGGTCGACATCCTTACCCACGTGGCTCCCGAAGACCGGAAAGACTGGATACCGGAAACGCTTCGCCTGATGTTGGCTAACCGGATGGCCCTGATTCCCACCCTTAAGCTGTACAAATGGGACCTGGAACGTACCGGCCATTCCATTGAAAACAATTCACTGCTCAATACCGCCGTACAGCAGCTCCGTACTTACCAGCAGGCGGGTGGCGAGATCCTGTTTGGAACGGATGTGGGTTTCATGTCCGATTACTCTCCAGCCGATGAATACCTGCTGATGAACAAGGCAGGCATGGATTTTCGCCAGATACTGACCGCATTGACTACCGCTCCCGCCAGACGGTTTGGCCGTCAGAAACAAACCGGCACCATCGCCCCCGGCATGCAGGCCGATCTGGTGCTGTTGTCGGCCGATCCGGCAACCGATGTGCGGCATTTCAGCCAGGTAGCCTATACCATCCGCCAGGGCCGAATCATTTACCACTGACCGGGAACGCTTTGCCCGATATTCTTCCAGCTGGTGAAACGGGTTCCGGTCCGGCCCCATGTGTACATTGGCAGGCGGGCAAACATGGATTTTGTGTAATTATTTCTGTTTTTAATTGCATTTTGGTACCATTGTAGCGTTATCAGGAACCACACATACCTGTTTCGAACCGCACATGAAACCTAACGCGCTACAAATCAAAGAGTTGCAGGAAAGACTCTGTAACAGTGACCAGGAAGCTTTTGCGACACTGTACCGTTTGTTCTTCATGCGGCTGTTCCATTTTACCAAGATGTACGTGCACAACCGGGAGACGGCCGAGGAGCTGGTCAACGACATCATGGTAAAGCTGTGGCATCGCCGCAGTCAGGCGCTGGCGATCCAGAACCTGGAAACATACCTGTTTGTGGCTGCCCGCAACCAGTCGCTCAACTACCTGGCCCAGCATTCACCCTTTCACATTTCGCTGGAACCCGAAAGCGGCGAAATCGAGATCATCAATACCGATGATCCCGAAAAGCTGCTCGAATGGCGGGAAATCTACGAGTTGCTCGTCCAGGCCGTCGAGGAACTCCCCGACCAGTGCCGCACCGTCTTCAAGCTCATCAAGGAAGAAGGCATGAGTTACAAACAGGTGGCGGAAATCCTGAACCTGTCGCCCCGCACCGTAGAAACCCAGCTGTTCCGGGCCATGAAGAAACTGCACAAGACACTCGGCTCCTACCTGGATGCCGGTAGCAAACCCACCCAGCTTCCTCCTCCCTCTGCCCTGCCTCCCGAAAGCTACGGCATGCTTTTAATACTATTTTTGGAAATTTTTTAATTTTTTTTTGATCGCTTGTCAGTAATCGGTTTCGTTTTCCTGTCTATTGGTATGGACGTCCGCCATTAACCAATCACATGAACGAAGAACGAGTACTGTACCTGTTTACCCGAAAACTTGCGGGTACGCTTACGCCTGACGAATCGGCTGAACTGGAAACCCTGCTGGAAGCGCATCCGGCCATGGGGCACCGGTTGCATTTGCTGGAACAATTCTGGAACGATCGTACGCATCCCGGCACGGTCAATGTGGAAGCATCGTTGCAGAAAGTGCTCGGCCAGATCCGTGCGTTGCCGACCGAAGAGGAACCGGCGGAAGAGGAAAATAGTATCCCTCTCCTACCCAAAACCTCCCGGCCCTTGTGGCGTTGGGCAGCAGCGGCGGCCATTGCCGGACTGGTGCTGGCAAGTGCCTGGGTAGGCTATGAGAAAAACCTGTTTGGCAACCGTATCTCTTTGATTGAAAAGAAAAACGCGAAGGGTGTCAGGAGTACCATCGAGCTACCCGACGGCAGCAAAATCTGGCTCAATGCCGACAGCCGCATCACCTACCCGCAAGCCTTCAACGAAAAGACCCGCGAAGTGCACCTGTATGGCGAAGCCTTCTTTGACATTCAGAAAAATCCTGCCAAGCCGTTTATCATTCACCTGACCCAGGGCACGGTGCGGGTATTGGGCACCTCGTTCAACATTCGCGCCTATGAAGATGAAGACAAGGTCGAAACCTCGGTAACCACCGGAAAGGTGGCTTTCATTCCCAAGGGGACTCCCCAGCTGGCCAGTGACACAGTATTTCTCACACCCAACCAGAAAGTGCTGTACAGTTACCGCTCGGGCCGGCTTATGACACAGGCCACCCGCAGCACCGACGACAAGGCCTGGATCGAGGGGCGTTTGATTTTCAAGTCGATGACGCTGGAAGAGATTGCCCACCAGTTGGAACGCACCTTTGGCAAGAAAGTCGTTTTCCGTAGCGAAGCACCGAAGCAGTACCGCCTCACGGGGGCCTTTGCCAACAACACCCTGGAAGAAATCATGTTCTATCTCTCCAAAACGCGGGATTTCAGCTATCAGATCACCAACGAAGAACTGGTGATCGGCGAAAATCCCGAACAACTCGCACCCGAATCCGGCCGTTAGCGGGCGGGTTTGGCGGGTTTCAAAGATACTATTTTCCGGAAAGGCAACCCCGCGGGCTGCCTTCACTAAAAATCACTTCTTAATCCTTACAAACGATGCGACAACTTTCTACTCATCCCCGTTATCACTTGCTCCGGTGCAGCTGGCTTGGGTGCTTTCTGGGTTTCGGCCTGCTCACCACCCATGCGCAGGTAGCCTCGTCGGCACCGCTGCGAAGTTATACGCAGAGCCGTGTGCAGCTCCAGGAGTCGACCATTACCCTGGAGGTATCCAACGAAAAGCTGGGCTTGGTACTCGAAAAGATCGAGAAACAAACCCATTACGTCTTTGTCTACTCAAACGACGAAGTCAATACGGCGCAGCGCATCAGCCTGCGTGCCCAGCGCAGGCAACTGACCGAAGTGCTCAGCGAGCTATCCGAGAAATTTGGCTTCACGTTCGAGGTGCTCAAAGACAAAATCATCCTGAAGGGCAACGCCGATTCGCGGGCTACCGACCAGGCGCAAACCCTGATGCCCAGCCAGATGCTTCAGACGCTGGAAGCCCGTGCCAATGCCAGCCGTTCGCAACCGGCCGACATTACCATCACCGGCAAGGTGACCAGCGAAACCGGCGAGGGCATTCCAGGTGTGAGCATTTCCATCAAAGGAACCACCCTGGGTACGACCACCACGGCAGAAGGAACGTATGTACTCAAAATACCTGATAACCAAGCCACTAGCACGCTGGTATTTTCCTTCATCGGCTATGTAACCGAAGAAGTGCCCGTTTCGGGCCGCACCACCATTGACGTCACACTCATTCCCGACATACAGTCGCTGGGCGAAGTGGTCGTGGTGGGCTACGGTACCCAGCAACGCAAGAACCTGACGTCTTCCATCGCCACAGTCAACAAGACAGACATCGAAAACCGGCCCACCACCAATGCCTACCAGGCCATGCAGGGTTTGGCGGCCAATGTGACCATTCAGCAGAACACGGCCGAACCGGGGGCTGTGCCGGTATTCAACATCCGTGGGGTAGGATCGTTTTCGTCCAACAACGAGCCGCTCATCATCATCGACGGGCTCATCGCCGGCAGCCTGGGAATGGCCAATCTGAATCCAAGCGACATCGAGAACATTACCATCCTGAAGGATGCCTCGTCGGCAGCCATTTATGGGTCGCAGGCTGGCAACGGTGTGGTGCTGATTACCACCAAGCGCGGCAAAACCGACCAGAAACCAACCATCCGCTACAGCGCGCTGATGGGCTGGCAGAACCCCACTACCCTGCCCAAAGCGGTGGAAGCCTGGGAATTCATGACCCTGAAAAACGAGGCGCTGGTCAACAGCAGCCTGGCGCCACAGTTCTCTCCCCAACAGATTCAGCAGCAGCGCGACAACGGCTCGTATCCGTGGATACTGGACGAAGAGTTTCGCAAAAACGCCCCGCAGGTCAAGCACGACCTGACCGTGAGCGGCGGCGGCAAAAACACCAGCTACCTGGCTTCGTTTGGCTACCTGAACCAGGACAACATGCTCAATAACAAGTATGTACGTGATGCCGGCAATGAGTTTTACTACAAACGTTACAATGCCCGCCTGAACATGACCACCCAGATCAGCAAGATACTGTCGGTAAACATCAATGCGGCCTACGCCAAAGCGTTGACGCGCAGCACACCGTATTCGATGGGCAATATCATGCGGGATGCGCTGCGTACGCCCCGAATCTATCCGGTGGTCAATGCCGATGGCAGCTTCCCGACTACTAATAGCTTATCAAGCAACCCCTTAGCGTTGTTATCCATTGGAGGTTTTCGTGTACTAGAAACGGACAATCTGGTGGGCAATTTTGACGCAACGCTTACTCCTTTGGAGGGTCTGCGTTTGAATATGAATGTATCTGGAAACTTCTTTCAGTACAATCAGCAAACACAGTTACGTAAAGTTTTTTATAATTCACCTTATTCATCGGAACCCGTTCGGAATAATGAGCAAACCAAAGAATCGTGGCGGGATTACAATACAAACATTTATTTCACCGGTGAATACGAAAAGCAGATTGGCAAACATACCGCCAAACTATTGGCAGGTTACCGAAGCGACTTCTTCTCCAACTATGATTATCTGTCCGCCTTTAGATTTGGACCTGTCGGTTTAACCAATACATTATTTATTTCAGGTGACTATGAATATGATATTAATGGAAAACCTGTAGGAACCGTAAATCGCTATGCTGGAGCCTCCAACCCGCAACTTTCGGTATTGAATTCAGTCTTCGGCCGTCTGAATTACGGGTATGCAGACCGTTACCTGGTTGAGTTTACCTGGCGCTACGATGGCTCATCCAAGCTGGCTCCCCAGAACCGCTGGCTGTTTTACCCGGCTGTGTCCGTTGCCTGGCGCCTTACCAATGAGCCGTTCATGGGTGACATTGCCAACCGGTTCGGCAACGTAAAGGTCCGTGCTTCGTACGGCAAGGTGGGCAACTCGGGCATTGGGGGGTATTTGTTTGTCCCGCGCATTTCACTGGTCAGCGGCGCGTATACCTTCAACAATGTGAGCGTGGGTGGGGCAGACATTCAGTCGTACAACCCTGAGCTGCGCTGGGCTTCGGTAACCAATACCAACGTGGGTGCTGACTTTGAGCTACTCAACAACCGACTGACGTTTTCGGTCGATTATTTCCGAGCGGTCAATGAAGGCATTTATTATTCACCAGTGGTTCCGGGCACTTTCGGACAAGGCTCGCCCGTGCAGAACTTCGCGACAGTGCTCAACCGGGGCTGGGAGCTTGCCGCTACCTACAACCTGACAACCGGCGAGGTCAGACATTCCTTCTCGGCAAACCTGGCTGACAACTTCAACACCATTCAGAAAATCGGCGCCGATAACATCACGGAAGTAGACTCCAGAACGCTGCTGCGCGAAGGCTATCCGATCTCGTCGTATTACATGTACAAAAGCGACGGTTTGTTCCAAACCTACGAGCAAATCCAGAATTCGGCATCCCAGCCGTTTGCACAGAACGGCCAACCACAGCCAGGCGACATCAAGTTTGTCGATAAGAACAGCGACGGCGTGATTGATGCCAACGACCGGTTCATCATGGGCAATCCGTTTCCGCGGTACACCTACGGCTTTACCTACCGGGCAGGTTACAAAGGCATCGACCTGACCATCTTCCTGCAAGGCGTGGGGCAACGGTCGCAGTACCTGCGGGGCGATGCGGTGGAGGCTTTTCACAACAACGAAGAGCATCTGTACACCCAGCACAAAGACCGCTGGACTCCCACCAATCCGGATGCCACGTATCCGCGCCTGACCGCTACGGTAGCCGCCAACAGCAACAATGTGGTGTACTCCGACTACTGGCTGTACGATACGCGCTACCTCCGGGTGAAAAACCTGCAACTGGGCTACTCCTTTCCGAAAGAATGGCTGAACAAAGTCAGCGTAGGCTCGGCCCGTGTGTATGTATCCGGACAAAACCTGCTGACCTGGGTTCCCCAGCGTTTCCGTCGGCTGGGCATCGATCCTGAGTTTACCCAGTTCAGCAACAATCTGTCTTTTTCGAATTACTCAGCCATTGCCGGTCGCAGCTATCCCAACAGCCGCGTCATGGCCGTTGGTCTGGACGTAAGCTTTTAAACTCAGGCATGCCGTGAAAATAGTATCGCTGCAAAGCGAAAAAACGGCAGTCTGTTTCTAACAATGATCATTTAACAACATTCGTACGATATGAAAAAATATATTTTGTTAACCGCATTCGCTTTGTTTGCCATGCAGAGTTGCCACAAGCTGGATGTGGGCCTGGCAAACGAACTGAACGAGCAGGATTTCTGGAAAACGGATGCCGATGCACAGGCCGTGCTGGCGTCATGTTACGCCAACCTGGGCAGCGCCGAAGGGTTTTTCTACACCGAATCGCTGAGCGACAATTCGTTTACGCGACAGAGCGACCGTTACGGCGGAGCCAAACAGGTAGCCAGCGGCAGCTATGATCCGTCGCTGCCCATTCTGAAAAGTGAGTGGGATTTCCGCTACACGGCCATTCGCAAATGCAACCAGTTTCTGGCCAATGTGGCACGGGTTACGGAGCTATCTCAGGAGCAGCTCAAACGCTACCAGGCGGAGGTGCGGTTCATCCGGGCGTATTCGTATTTCCGTCTGGCCACCTGGTATGGCGATGTGCCGTTTTTTACCGAGGTGCTCACCATTTCCGAGTCACAGAGCATCAGCCGCACCCCGAAAGCCGATGTGATCAACTTTGTCATCAGTGAACTGCAAGCCATCCAGCCCGACTTGCCGATCAATACGGCACTGCCCGCCGCCGAAAACGGCCGTGTGACCCGCGGTGCCGCCATTGCCCTGGAAGCCCGGGCCAACCTGTACGAAGGCAACTGGCAGGGGGTGGCTGCCGCGTGTGAAAAACTCATCGGCAAAACGGAAAACGGAAGCTATAGTCTATTTTCTTCCTATGCCGGGATTTTTACGGTTGCCAACGAGTACAACCCGGAAGTTATCTTTGATTTACAATTCGGCGCCAACCGGCTGTACGACACGCAACGCTTTTTTGTTCCGGTCACCATCGGGTTGCGCACCGACCTGATGCCCACGCAGTCGCTGGTAGATGACTACATTACGACCAACGGCAAGGCTATTCAGGAAGCCGGTTCAGGCTACGACGCGGCCAATCCGTTTGCCAACCGCGACCCGCGGCTGGCGGCTACCATTGCGACCGATGGTTCCAAGTATCCGAATTTCGCGTTCAATACAACTTCGGAAATTGACGTAAAAACGCTGCCGAACACCTCTGGCAACGATGTACTCCAGCCGTTTGCTTCGGCCACGGGCTATTACTGGCGCAAATACTTTGACCCTACGGCCACTTCGCCGGGCAATTCGGGCCTGAACCTGATCTACCTGCGCTATGCCGACGTGCTGCTGATGTACGCCGAAGCCAAAAACGAACTGAACCAACTCACAGCCAATGTATGGGACCAGACGGTCGGGGCCTTGCGCCGCCGGGCCGGATTTACCGACAGCGGCGCGTTGAATTTCCCCAGTGCCCAGCAGGCCGGTCTGCGGGACATCGTCCGGCGGGAACGTCGTTCGGAACTGGCATTCGAGTCGCTGCGGGTGTTTGACATCCGTCGCTGGAAAATTGCCGAAACAGTTCTCAATACGCAGGTCAAGGGCATCGCCATTCCGGGCAACGAACTGCCCAAGGACGCCAGGGGCAATATCCTGGTGGAGACCCGCACCTTTGACCCTGCCAAGCATTACCTGTGGCCTATTCCGCAGCTGGAACGTGACCAGAACCGGAACCTGCAACAAAACCCCGGCTGGGGACAGTAATCAAACCGGCAGGTTTTGCCTGGCGGAAAGATACTATTCTGCCAAGCCTGCCTGCCCCATCTTTACCTTTTGAACCGACCGATCATGACAAAAATACATTCGTTTCTTTCGTGGATTGTTTTGCTGGCGCTGGTGGCCCTGGCGGGCTGTCAGGACCCGTCCGAGGAGTTGAACCTGACGCTGGCACCGGCCAATGTCCTGTTCACCCCCGCGGACAATCTTTCGGTAAAACTGCAACCGACCACCTCGGCTTCGGTGGTGTTTGAGTGGGAACAAGCCAAGTCCGAAGAGGGCACGCTGGTGCTGTACGAAGTGCTGTTTGACAAGGAGACCGGCGACTTCTCCAACCCGGTGGCCGTGGTGCTATCCGACGGCAGTGGTGCCCAGAACCGCCTGACCCTGAGCCATAAGAACCTGAACAAGATTGCGGCAACGGCAGGCATTGCGTCCCTGGCCAGTGGCAAGCTGAAGTGGACGGTTACCTCGTCCAAAGGACCCAACATCGTGCGGTCGACCAATGCCCGTACGATCTCCGTTGACCGCCCGGCGGGTTTTGCCGAAGTTCCGGCAGCGGCCTATCTGACCGGCTCGGCCACCGAAGCGGGTGCCGACATTGCCAAAGCGCTGCCGCTGAAGAAAACCGCCGAAGGCACCTTCGAGATTTTCACTTCACTGAAGGCCGGTTCGTTTAAAATTGTCAGCGGTACAACCGGCGAGACCAAAGCGTATTCGGCCACCAGCAACCTGAGTGCCCTGGCCGAAGGTGGCGAAACGACCATCGCCGGCGACACCAAAGTGTACCGGCTGGAGTTTGATTTCAACAATGCGGCCATGACCGCCACCGAAATCACGGAAGTGGGCTTGTGGATATCCGCCCAGAACAAGGTAACGGCAGTACTTCCCTATGTAGGCAACAGCACCTGGAAAATCGAAAACACACCCATCGAGTTCTTCCAGTTCGACTGGGGCCGTGACGAGCGATACAAGTTCCGGATGAAAACCAAAACCAACAGCGAGGAAGGCGAAATCTGGTACGCCAGCCAGTCCAAGGACAACTCGCGTCCGGTCACGGGTACGCCAGCCACCTACTTCAACCTGATTTCTCAGCCGGCCAGCCAATGGGATTACACGTTCAAGTTTGCCTCGGAGGTAGACAATAAAAATGTAGACATCACGATGCTTTTCCAGCCAGCGACAGAGTACACACACAAGATAGTCGTGCGGTAATTTATTCTAACGAACAAACGTATGAAACAACACATATCTCTATGGTTTGCCGCAATGCTGGCCCTGCTTATTGGCCACACTTCCTGCAAAAAGGACGATGCCATCAACCTGAACCTGGCGGCACCAGACAGTTTGCGGGTGCCTTCGGACAACGCCTTTGTCAAGCTGAATCCGACGACCAGCGCGTCGGTGGTGTTTGAGTGGAAGCCCGGCACCGCGGCCGATGGCTCGCTGGTAATGTACGAACTGGCTTTTGACAAGGAAGCGGGCGACTTCTCCAATCCGGTTTACAAAATAGCTTCCGATGGCAACGGCGGCCAGAACCGGGCCACGCTTTCGCACAAGGACCTGAACAAGATTGCCAACCTGGCGGGCATTGCCTCGCTGGCCAAAGGCAAGCTGAAGTGGACCGTCCTGGCATCCAAAGGCACCAATGTACAGAAAGCATCTGCCGACCGGCTGCTGGAAGTGGAACGTCCCGCCGGATTCTCAGAAATCCCGGCAGACGTATACATTACGGGTGACGCCACCGAATACGGTGCGGAGCTGAGCAAAGCCGGTCGACTGAAGCAAGTCAGAGCCGGTGAGTTTGAAATTTACACCGCCCTGAAGCCGGGTATGTATCGTTTTGTCAATAAAACCTCCGGCACCCCTGTGTCCTTTTCCGTTACAGGAAACCTGATTCAGGAAAATGGCGAAACGACCGTAACGGGCGATTCGAAAGTGTACCGCATCAACCTGGACTTCAACAACGCCGCGGCTAAACTTACCGAAATCAAAGAAGTGGGGCTGTGGTTTTCGCCGAAGAAACAGGTGATTGTCGCGCTGCCCTATGTTGGCAAAGGCATATGGAAAGTACAAAACACGCCCATTGAATTCTTCCAGGAAAGCTGGGGTCGCGACGAACGCTACAAGTTCAGGCTTACGGTAAAAGAAGGCGGCAGCGCCGATGCCACTGAATTCATGGGCAGTGCCAATGCCGACAACCAGCGGCCAACGGCCAGCACGCCGGCCAGTTTCTATTACCTGGTGCCAGTGAATAATTCGGACTACGACTATACATACAAATTCCGCAGCGAATTAGACAAGGCAAATGCCGATGTGACGGTGTTTCTGAGTCCGGATGCGGAGGCCTACACACACGAAATCACCGTGCGGTAGGCAAAACCGCTTGAACCAACTAGTATCCGGAGATAAGGCAGAACCTATCGTATGCCCCCGACGGGTATGTATCAGAGGGGTTAATCCAGAGTGAACGTCGGGCAGCTTGCCCGATGTTCCTTTTTCCAGTTTCATATTCCTTGGTTTTTACTCATTCCTTTTTCCAGCATGGCCATTTCTTATCAAAGCTTTATACGCAAAGCCCTTCTTGTCACCTCCTTCCTTTCACTTGCGTCACTGCCCGCATGCTTCAAGGCACCGGATGACCCGGTAATCAACACGGGAGGCAACCCGAATGCGAACCGGACCTACAACTGGCCGGCCATTGCCGACAGTGCCCAGCTAGGCCTTACATCGCACTTCTGGTATGCGTCGGGCAAGTATTTTACCATGCCCATCGGCGGTTCGTCGTTCAATTACAACTATTGGCCCAATGCCCATGCGCTGGATGTACTCGTTGACGCTTACCTGCGCAAAAACAAGGCCGCTGCCATCAAACAACAGATGGACGCGCTGATTGAAGGCGTCAAAGCGGCCAACGACAACAGCTACATCAATTATTACTACGACGACATGTCGTGGATGATGGCAGCCAATTTACGGGCGTATGTAGCTACGGGAGACGAACGTTTCAAAAACGTAGCCGATATTCTGTGGACGGATGTCAAAGGCGGCTGGGACAATGTAACCGGTGGCGGCCTGTACTGGCGCAAAGACCGGGCCAACAAAAGCACCCCATCCAGCGGACCGGCCTGTGTGTTTGCCGCACGTCTGTATCAGGTGACCAAAAACGCCGACGACCTGGCCTGGGCCAAAAAGCTGTACGACTGGCTGCGGGCCAACATGATCCGGCCGAACGGCGATGTGTGGGATGGCATCAATACCAGCGTGACACCCTACCAGCCCGATTCGCGTTTGTTCACGTATAACTACGGAACGGTACTGGGCAGTGCGCTGGAACTGTACAAAATCACCAATGACATCAGCTACCAGAGCGATGCCATGCTGATTGCTGATGCGGCGCTGGCCCGCCTTACCCGCGAAAATGTGCTGGTCAACGGCGATACCGGCGACGGCGGGTTGTTCAACGGGATTTTTGTACGCTACCTCACGCGCCTGGTCATCGAAGGGGACCTGCCTTCCGCCAAACGAACAAACTACATCAATTTCCTGAAAATCAATGCACAAACGCTTTGGTCCAAAGGAACCACAATGCCCGACATCCTTTTCGGTCCCGACTGGAAAACGTCGCCCGGCCTGAACACCAGCCTGACTCCGCAACTCAGCGGCGTAATGCTGATGGAAGCCATGGCCGAACTGAAAAAACAAAACCTGGTGAATTAACCTGCGTTATTCATTTGTAAGATAATTCTGTACCACTTGGATAGAGATGGCATCCTATGGATCCTACCCCGATTATCAATCGGAGGTACAAAACCTCTACCTACTTGAAAGCACCCCAATCTCCAGCCCTTTCTCCCCCTTAGGAAGGGAGTAAAAAGTCCCTCCCTAAGGGGGAGGGATTTAGGGTGGGGTTCAATCGGCTTGGGACTAAAACAGTATCTTTTCAAAAGAAAAAACCTCCCATCCCTAAAACCATCCTTGAAAACAGAACAATAGTACCCCATGAATCCATAAAACCATGCATACCCTCACCAAACTACTTTTCACCGTTGCACTGGGCAGTATACTCATACCCGTCACAGCTTACTGCCAGACCAGGAGCGGCTCCTCCTCAGCTTCGGCAACCCGGGCAACAGCGGGCAATGGAGTCACCGGCTACGTGAACACTTTCGTGGGAACGGCTCCGCTGAATGACCCCAAAATCCTCGGATACAAATTGCCCGAAGGCTGGCGTTCCTGGGCTGGCCTTACCTTTCCGGGCAGCTCGCTGCCCAATGCCATGGTCCAGCTGAGCCCGATGACGCGTTACCAACCCGCCGGTGCCGGGTACCAGTACGAAGACTCGGTCATCGTCAGTTTCACGCATACCAACAAAGGCCACTGGAACCTGGGCAATGTACCCATTCTGCCGCTTCCGCAGTTAGCAACTCCTACCGTTAAAGGAGCCGTGGGCGAAGGAAAACGCAATCCAGAACCCATCTATGGTTCCCGGTTCAGGCACAGCAACGAACACGCATCACCCGGCTTTTACCAGGTTTACCTGGATGACTACCAGATCAACGTAAGCCTGACCTCCACGTTGCGCTGCGGGTACCACCGCTACGAGTACAAAAACAATACGGGCCGAAAGATTTTGTTCGACCTGTCCAAAGCCCTGAGCCGTGTATCGACCTGGACCGTTGAACAAGCCGGACCGCGGGCCGTGCAGGGGTCTCAGGGTGGCGAGAACGTCTATTTTTACGCCGTGATCAATGCCGACATTGCGAAACTGGAAGTGAAGGAGGCTGGCTCTAAAACAGGCCATGCCCTGGTGCATCTGACTAACGGCAGCATTGGACCCGTGGAACTGAAAATCGGCTTGTCGTTTGTAAGTGTTGCTAATGCCAGACAAAACCTGGAACAGGAAATTGGTACGAAGTCATTCGAAGTTATCCGCCAGCAGGCCAACCGGCAGTGGGAAACATTATTGTCACATGTGCAGGTAAAAGGAGGCACACCCGCCCAGAAAGAAATGCTGTATTCCTGCCTGTACCGCTCCTTTTTGTGGCCGGCCCTGCGCAGTGATGTCAACGGGGAATACACTGACGCCAACCGGCAGAAAGCCAAAGCCGATTTTAATTATTACACCGAACCCTCCCTGTGGGACACCTACCGCAACAAGGATGTACTGCTGGGACTGATCTCTCCCCAGGTAACGCGGGATGTCATCAAGTCGATGAAAGATGTCGGGGAGAAAACCGGCGCCATGCCCACCTTCTTTCACGGGGATCATGGTGCCTCATCAATAGCCGGCGCTTACCTTAGGGGCATTGACGGCTTTGATGCAAAAGCAACCTATCACCTGCTGTTAAAAAATGCCACCATTCCCGGCCCGGCTCGTCCGTATCTGGCCGAATACATGGAAAAGGGGTACATTTCCGATCCGGACATTGCCAGCCCGCACGTGGAAACCAAAGCCAAAGCCGGTGTGTCCAAAACGCTGGAATATGCTTATGACGACTACTCGCTGGCGCAGATGGCCAGGAAACTCGGTGACTCAGCCAATTACCGGATGCTGATGGCCCGGTCAAAAAACTACAAAAACATGTTTGACTCTACTACCCGTTTCATGCGCGGAAGACTGGAGAACGGACAGTGGATCAGAAACTTCAATCCGCAATACCCTTACTACGAGTACATGTACCGTGAGGCCAATGCCTGGCAGGTATCGTTCTTCGCCCCGCACGACATGCCGGGCTTGATCAGTCTGTACGGTGGCCCCCAGGGGTTTGAATCCAAACTGGATTCGCTGTTTACCGTGCCCTGTAATCCAAACTACATTGCCCGCAACGTGGAAACCATGATCGGTCAGTACTGCCACGGCAATCAGCCGGATCACGAGGCGCCGTTTGGGTATTACTTCATTGGCAAGCCGGAAAAAACCCAGAAAATACTTGATTACATTCTGAACAACCTGTACGGCATCGGCGATGGGCTCACCCTGGCCGGTATGGATGATGCCGGGGAGATGTCGGCCTGGTATGTACTTAACGCGCTGGGGTTGTATACCTTCTCGGCTACCGACCCGGAATACCTGGTTACCGTCCCCCTCTTTGATCAGGTGAGCTGGAAAACAGCCAGCGGCAAGCTGCTGACCATCCGCAAGCCCGACCAGGGCAGGGCGTTAACGTCCATCCAGGTCAATGGCCGATCACATCCGGGGTATTTTGTATCACATGATTTGTTTGCCAAGGGCGGCACGATCACCATCCATACCAAATAAAATCGATACTTTTAATGCCAGGTAGTGAGCACAGCGGTCACTGCCTTCAGCCCTTCAACCGGAAACCTGACATTGCTGTCCGGAAGAGCAACACACCGAAAACGCGGGTACCTTTTCATTGAAACATATCGTTTGTTACATTTAACCTCCCTGCTTACCGCATGAAAAAATTTAGCACATGGGTTGCCTGTGCGTGGTGCCTTTTCGGTGCCGCGACAGCGCAAACCCCTGAATGGAAAATGGTAGCGGGCAAGATCGCCACCTCCTGGGCCGAAAAAGTGGACCCGGCCAGGCCCCTGCCCGACTATCCCCGTCCGCAACTGGTGCGGAAGGAATGGACCAATCTGAACGGACTCTGGGACTACGCCCTGCTGCCCAAAGGACAACCGGCCCCAACGGCTTACCAGGGCAAGATCCTGGTGCCTTTTGCCCTCGAATCGGCCTTGTCGGGTGTGGGCAAGACCATCGGCAAGGACAGCGTGCTCTGGTACCATACCTCCTTCACCCTGCCTTCTTCGGCAAAGGGCAAAGAAGTGCTGCTGCACCTGGGGGCTGTCGACTGGGAGGCCGAGGTGTTTGTCAACGGCAAAAAGGCGGGCCTGCACCAGGGCGGCTTCGACCCTTTCAGCCTAGTCATCACCCCGTACCTCGCAAAAACCGGCAAACAGCAGATCAGCATCCGTGTCTGGGACCCGACCGACCAGGGCACCCAGCCGCGTGGCAAGCAGGTGAAAAATCCGGAAGGCATCTGGTATACACCAGTGACAGGTATCTGGCAGACGGTCTGGCTGGAGAGCGTACCCAAGACCTACATCGCCTCCACGCGCCACACACCGGACATCGACGCCCAAACCCTAACCTTCACCGCCGATGTCCGCAACAGCCAGCCCGGCGACCGGCTGAAGATAACCGCCTGGGACGGACAGACCCAGGTGGCCGAACAGGAAACCGGCGTGGCATCGGCTGCGGTACTGAAGATCGGCAACCCTAAGCTATGGTCGCCCAGCCAGCCGTTTCTATACGACCTGAAGGTAGCCCTTGTCCGCAACGGCAAAGTGGTAGACCAGGTCGGCAGTTACGCTGCCATGCGCAAGATTTCCATCGCTCCGGACAAAAGCGGCATCCAGCGCATGCTGCTCAACAACACGTTTGTGTTCCAGTACGGCCCGCTGGACCAGGGCTGGTGGCCCGACGGCCTCTACACCGCTCCTACCGATGAGGCGCTGCGGTTTGACATTGAAAAAACCAGGGAGCTTGGCTTTAACATGATCCGCAAGCACATCAAGGTGGAGCCCGCCCGCTGGTATTACCATTGCGACAAGCTGGGCATGCTCGTGTGGCAGGACATGCCCAGCGGCGACCTGGGCAACCAGTGGGAACCGCGGCCGGGACTGATTGGCAGGGGCACGGAAAAACAGCGCACCCCCGAGTCGGAACAGTATTACCGGACCGAGTGGAACCGCATCATCGATGCGCTGTACAACTTTCCGAGCATCGTGGTATGGACACCCTTCAACGAGGCGTGGGGTCAGTTCAAGACCGTTGAAATCACCCAGTGGACCATGAAAAAAGATCCGTCCCGGCTGGTCAACAGTGCCAGCGGAGGCAACTTCTTTCCGGTGGGGCACCTGATGGACCTTCACAATTACCCCGAGCCGGCCATGCCTGACCCTGACCTGTTCGGCGCCAGGCAAGTGATCGTGCTGGGCGAATTCGGCGGACTGGGGCTGCCCGTACCGGGACATACCTGGCAGCAGAAGGACAACTGGGGCTACCAAACCTTCAAGACGCCGGACGAGATGTTTAAAAAATACGCCTCGTTCACCGAACAGCTTGAGCAACTGATCAGAAAAGGATTGTCGGCGGCAGTGTATACCCAGACAACGGACGTGGAAGTGGAAATCAACGGACTGATGACTTATGACCGGAAGGTGGTCAAGTTTCCCGTCGAGCCGATGAAAGCACGTCATTCCAGGCTTTACCAGGCGTTTGTCGGGGAGATCAAATCCAACTGACTCCGGCTGGCGCCAGAGAACAACCTGTAAACGCCGGTACCCAGCCTGCCACGCCCCTTGTGAAAGCAAGGGGTGTTTTTTTGGTGCCGTACCGGAAAAACGAAGCAGACAAAGTGAAAAATCGGCAAACAGCCCGGGCCGGTTGGCAGAGCCGGATGGCAACTCGGTTTCTTTTCTTACATATATTTGTAAAACATTGATTTAGCGGAATTCCCAAAGCCAGCTAAACGAAAAAGTTGATTTTACCCGAACGGGCCGTTGCGCCCCCCTTGCCGCAGGCAGCCATCCGGGCACAACCATCTGTCAAAAAACAGGTTGCCAACCGTACCCGGACAAGCCTCTTTCTATAGCAGATTTGGCACATCATTGCGGGCAAAGCGAAGCCTGTCCGCCGGAGGGAAGCAGGCAGGCAATCTCCCTTGTGCACCGGTACATCGCGGGGAAGGCTCATCCACAAACGTTTACCCAAGGCTCGCGTGGCTCCGCAGCAACTGGACTGCGCTGAACGTACGTTTGCCACGCTTCACTCCGTTCGCAAGGACAGCCCGATTACGTTTCTCCGGTTTAGGTGCTTTGCTATACGCGCTGACGGTATAGCCTGGTCCGGGACAGGATTCCGGCAAGAAAACGGTACGTCAAAAATAGAATCCATGACAGGAAGCCAGGCCAGGCCGGTGTCTCCGGCCTGGTTTCCGCGGGCTTGTCTGGTACGGGTTATGGATTCAAATGCATGCAATTCCGGCCATAAACTACATTGCGTCGGGCCCGGGTGGCAAGCGGGTCTCCGCCATTCTTTCTACATTTGCAGAAAGTTGCGTAACTACACGCTTGCATGGTACGGCCTGTCATTCCGACCAGCCTTTCCCAGGTAAGCCCAGGTCATTCATCTAACAACCCAATCTTTCCCATGAATACCGAACTGCTCCGGAAAAACAACATAAGAGTCATTGGGCAGGGAGAACGGATTCTCCTGTTTGTGCACGGGTTCGGCTGCGACCAGCGCATGTGGCGCCGGGTGACGCCAGCTTTTGAAAAAGTAAATACAGTGGTACTGATGGACCTGGTCGGACTGGGGAATTCGGACCTGCAGGCGTATCACGATCCGAAGTACGATACGCTGCACGGCCATGCCCAGGATATTGTCACCCTGTGCCAGGCACACGGATGGCGCAACGTCACGCTGATCGGGCATTCGGTGGGTGGTACCATCATTGCACTGGCGGCCATCCAACAGCCGGACTTGTTCAGGGAGCTGGTCATGATCTGCCCTTCCCCCTGCTTCCTGAACGAAAACGGCTACAAGGGAGGGTTCAGCCGCGAGGACATCGAAGGCTTGCTCAGTGCCTGCGAGGACAACTACCTGGACTGGAGCCGGATGCTGGCGCCGGTGGTGATGAGCAATGCCGACCAACCCGAACTGACCGAGGAGCTGGCGGAACGTTTCTGTGCCAACCAGCCTGACATTGCCCGCCATTTCGCCAGGGTCACCTTCATGGCTGACCATCGCAGCGACCTTGGCCGCATAGGCATCCCCACACTGATCGTACAGACCAGCCCCGACGCGCTGGTGCCCAGGGAAGTGGGTGCTTTCATGGCAGACCGGATCCCGTCCAATACACTCAAGGTGCTCGACGCAAGCGGGCACTGCCCGCACATGAGTGCGCCGGAAGAAGTGATCGAGTCAATCCAGGAATTCATCCGCTGAATCTGTCGGCCCTTGAACAGGCCCGGCGCAGGTACGAATGAGGCAGGAAAACAGTTGCGTGTGTTACTAACAACAAGAACAGGTGCTAAAAAACGAAAACGATACCTACAGGATCCGGAAAGCAGAGCTGCCGGAAACCTATGCACCGCTGGATCCGGTCCTGGATGTACTGCAGGCAGGCTACCTGCTGACAGCAACGGATGGCAGTATCATCAACGCCAACCGTTTTGTGTGTCAGTTGCTGGACACCCCGCTGCCGGAACTCATCGGCAGTTACCTGAGCGACTACCTGCCCGGAGGCATGAGGATCTACCTGGAAATGCAGGTGTACCCGTTGCTGTACATGCAGGGAAAAGTGGAGGAGATTGCGATTGATCTGCGCCGGAAAGACAACTCGGCAGTGGCCGTACTGATGGGGGCGGTGAAAACCACCCAACCGCAGACCGGGAAGGTCTCCATCCAGTATACCTTTTTTGACATCTCGCACCGCAAGAAATACGAACGCGAGTTGCTGGCGGCACATCAGCTCCAGCAGCAGCTGATCGACGAGCTTACCGTAGTCAACCAGAACTACATCGAACTGGCGTTGCAGCTCGAATCGCAAAAAGAAACCTACAAGAAACAGGCGCAGATCTACGGACGCATCAGCGAAGTGGGACGTGTCGGCGGATGGGAGTTCGACCCGGGCAGAGGCTCCGTGCATTACTCATCCGTCACCCGTCAGATACTACAGCTGGATGAGGCAAGCACTCCGGATGTGCGGCAGGCCCTTGCGTTCTTCAAAGCGGGCAGCAGCCGCGCCGCCATCCGCCGGGCCTTCAGGGCCGCCCTCGCACACGGGACCTCATTTGACGGGGAAGCCGAACTGTGCACGCCCGACGGGCAGCAGGCATGGGTGCGGGTGCAGATCTGTGTCGAGCAGCACCAGTCCAGGACCGTACGCCTGTATGGCACCCTGCAGGACATCGACCAGTCCAAGCAGATGATCCTGGCCCTGCAACAGAGCAACAGGCGAATCGCCAGGGATGCGGCCTTCTACAAGTACATGGTCGAAAACCATTCGTTCTTCATCCTGAAAACGGACCTGGAAGGCCGCTTCACCTTCGTCAACCCTTTTTTCTGCCAGATACTGGGCATCGGCCCAGAGGAATATTTGGGAAAGGCCGCCGTGGAATGCCTGGAGGGGTCCGACCGGAGTTCCTACCAGCAGACGCTGGAAAAATGCCGGACCGAGCCTTCGCGGGTGCATTGGGTGATCCTACGCCAGCAGACCCCGGATGGGTTGCGCATCAACCAGTGGGAAATGCAACTGCTGCGCGACGAAGAGGGAAAAGCCACCGAGTTTTTGTGCATCGGGCATCCGATCACAGATTTGATTGAAAAGCAGAACCAGCTCAGCGAGCAGGTCGTTACCATTTCGGAACAGAACAGGCGACTGCAAAACTTCACGCATATCATTTCCCACAACATACGGTCGCACGTGGCCAACCTGAGCGGTTTGCTGGCCATGGGCGAGTCGGAACCCGACCAGAAGCACATGCTGATGCAGCTGATCAAAAACACGGTGGGCTCGCTGGACCAGACGATCGAGCACCTGAATGAGATCGTCAGCATCCAGTCCAATGTGCAGCTGCCGTACGTTTCGCTGCCGGTACGGGAAACACTGGAAGCACTGCTGCCGGCCATTTCCAAATTGCTCGAACGTTCGGAGGCCATCCTTGCGATTGACATCGCCGAACACACCCGGCTTTGTACCAACCTTGCCTATTTTGAAAGCATCTTCCTCAACCTGCTCACCAATGCGATCAAGTATGCCTCCCCCGCACGCAGGCTCCGGATCACCATCGGCTTCCGCGAAACGGACGGGTTTTCCGTCATTTACGTGCAGGACAACGGCCTGGGCATTGACCTGTCCCGGTACCGGGACAAGCTGTTCGGGCTCTACAAGACGTTTCATGGCAACGAAGACGCCAAGGGTCTGGGCTTGTTCCTGACCAAGACGCAGGTGGAGGCGCTGAAAGGCAGGATCGAAGTAGAAAGCAGCCCGGACCAGGGCAGCACCTTTTCTGTGTACTTCCCCCAATCCGTGGCTGCCACCGACGACCCGGTGTGAGATGCCGCCAGCGACGGTACCTGCCGGAAGTTGCCGTCACGAATTCATGCCGGCGACCGTCTGGTAAATTTCCTCAATCTTGGGGTGGGTCAACGGCTTTGCCACATAACCCCTGACCTGCGCGAAGGTTTTCGAACGGGCAATGTCCTCCGGATCGATCGAAGAGGTGAAGATGATGACGGGAATCTTCGAAGCCTCCGGCATCCGGCTGATCCGTTCCATGAATTCCCATCCGTCCATCAGGGGCATGTTCAGGTCCAGCAGGATCAGCGAAGGCAGCACAGCCTCTGGCTGTTGTAGCTGCGCCAGGGCATCCTGTGCGTTCGAATAATAGCTTACCTGCGCAAACCCTTCGTGGCGGGACAATCCATGCTCGCTGATCATCAGGACGATCGGATCGTCATCGATGACAAAGGTTGATTCGATTTTTTTCATAAATTCTATTTTGTGAGCCTAGGAAAATTGCATGAATCTTTACCCACTCCATAGACGTGTTTCGCTTTGGCGACAAGGTAGAAAAAAAATCGGCAGGGCCAGAAATTCCAAGAAAAAAATGAAGGGGGAAAGGACTTCCGCCGCCAGGGTAAAATCATTCAGGCAGAAAATCCGACGATCCGGTTTCATTTTTTGCAGCCTCAGGCAAAAGCTGATCCGTTATGCTCCGTTGTAGTATACTTTTGAGGCCTCAACCCAACACTACAACACATGAAAACAGCATCCCTTTTCTTTCTGCTGAGCCTGCTGTATGCGCCGCTCGCCACTGCCCAGGAAACTCAACCGGCACGTCCGGGAATTCCGGTTACCATCTCCGTATTTTCCCACGCGGTAAGTCTGCCCACGTTCCGGGGCTTCTGGCGCAAACCCAACCTGGGTGTACGGGTAGGTACCGAGTTTTATTACCGCAACCGGGCCGGTTCGCAACTGATCCAGACCCTGAATGTGGGCTATTACTACCACCGGTCGCTCCAGAACGGATTGTTCCTGAACTCCGAACTGGGCTACCGGAAGTTTGTCGGCGGCTTCTTTGCCGAAGGATTCATTGGCATCGGGGCACTGGGCTTGTCCAACCAGTTGCGGAGTTACGAACCTACCGATGACGGAGGGTACCGCCCGGCCTCCCGCCTGATGGTGCGCCTGATGCCTTCGTTCAGTGCGGGTGTCGGGTATCGTTTCCGGCGGCACACGGCCCTACCGGTGAGTGTCTTTACCCGCTACGAGATGTTTGGCGAAACCCCTTTCAGCAACCGGGGCATTCCGGTGCTGCCACACGCGGCCTGGCATGTAGGCACCCAACTGTATTTTTCCCACTAACCTTTTGCTACCACACCTATGAAAACTTTGTTTGCATTCCTCATGGGCGGATGCCTGCTGGCAGCCTGTGAAACGCTGGACATTCCCCAGAACCAACCCTCGGCCTGTGCGGCAGACACGTACGCCACGCATCCGAAAAACGAGCTCTACCGGACCGAGCTGCAGCAGTACCGGCAACAATCCGGATCACCGGGCAGCCTGCTGCTCATCCAGAAGCCGGACGAGCCCCGCTGGATCGGAGCCGTCGGAAAATCGAATCTCGAATACCAGACCGACCTGCGGGTCTGTGACCCGTTCCGGGTGGGAAGCATCACCAAGATGTTTGTGGCCGTGGCTGTGCTGAAACTGTATGAGCAGGACAAGCTCGGACTGGACGACAAACTGGCCACTCTCCTGCCCGAGACGGCTGGCAACATACCTCAGGCCGAACAGATCACCATTCGCCAGTTGCTTTCGCACACTTCGGGTATTGTCGATCCGTCCAATGAAAGCCTTCGCTACCAATTGTCGGTTCCGAACGACTACCAGAAACATTTCAAACAGACCACCGAACAACTCCTGAACCGGTATGTGTATGGCAAAGCCTTGCATTTTGCTCCCGGACAAGGCTGGAGTTACAGCAATGTCAATTACTGGCTCCTGGGGATGATCATCGAAAAAACAACCAACAAACTCTTGCAGGAGGTGTTGAGCGAGTGGATCTTCCAGCCGTTGCAGTTAAACGACACCTACCTGGAAGTGCGTGACGACCGGAACGTGGTGCGCGGCTATGCCGACCTGTACGGCAACGGCCGGCTGTTTGACGTAAGCCACTGGGACCGGGCCGATAGCGACGGACAAGCCGATGGCGGTATCATCTCAACGGCCGCCGACCTGGGTACGTTCATGACAGCGCTGTTTGACGGCAGGCTCCTGTCCGAAGCGACGCTGGCCGAAATGATCAAACCCACCCTGTTGCCCAGCTGCCCCAATGGCGACTGTGAATATGGACTGGGCATCGAACACTGGAAAACGGAGCTGGGCACTGCCTATGGCCACAACGGGGGATCGGTTGGAATTGAGGCAAACCTGCTGTATTTTCCGCACAACAAGGGTGTGTTTGCCCTCTACAAGAACAACGGCAACGGATCGGACAAAAGCCTGATGAACCGATTGATGAAATGATGGACATGAAAACAGACACGTCACAAACGCAGACACGCATTCCCTCCCTGAACCGGCTCAGCGCCTGGGTGTACCTGGGGCTGGTGCTGTTCTGCCTCGCCACCGCAGGGGCCGGACAATACCTGCACAGCAAAGGGATAGCCAATCTTCGTCTGTTTGGATGGGACGGCATCGGGCTGGTGGCCCTGGGAGGGCTGGGGATGTGGCTGGCCCCCCACACCGGCTTTGCCGACCTGCTCGACACGCGGGTGAGTCGCTGGCAACGCTGGGGCCGTCCTTTTCTGGTCGGGCTTGCCTTTGCCATCGCCGATGTAGGCGTGTACAAATGGGTGATTCATCCCGGGCCGGTCACCAGCCTTACCCCTTTCATGCAGCCTTTCCCGTATTCGGTCCTGCTGTTCGGCTCCGGCGCGTTGTATACCGACTGCCTGTACCGCCTCATTCCCATTCCGGTGCTGATGTGGCTGGCAGGCGGCCTGCTGCTGAAAACCCCCCGGAACACGGGGTTGTTCTGGGTACTGGCCGGGATTACGTCGCTGGTGGAGCCTTGCCAGCAACTCATCACCGATTCGCCGGCGCTGATCCTGTACAGCTTGGGTACAGGTTACGCGATGAACTTTCTGCAAGCTGTCTTTTTCCGATATTACGGTTTCCTGGCCTCACTCACCATCCGCCTGAGTCATTACGCACTCTGGCATGTGGCCTTCGGGCTATGGGTGGAACTGACTTATGGATAACCCAGAGGTTCGACAGACATGCGCCGCTTAGGTTATGTATAAACCTAAAAAACGCAATCGCGACGTCATTGGGAGGAGCAAAGCGACGGAGCCTGTCGGCAGACAGAAGTACGCCGGGGCGTAGGCAGGCAATCTCCCAACTCTGCCACACACCAGGGTCACCTTCATTGATTAGGCAAGCAAAAAACCTCCTCGTTACAAAGAAAGCTTTGCAGGATCAGGCAACAACGAATCCGGTTTCCCATTAACTTAGCATGTATCGATACACCCTTTGCGTCACGTCAAAAGCAAACCAAACTACCCGTGAGCCACCTCAATGACCGAATGTTACGTACCGTAGGACCGCTCGTGCTGTGGGCCGTGGCCACCCTGTTTTTCAACCTGTCCACTCTCCTGCAAAGCTCCATCAGCCCGTGGCGGTTTGTCCCGTATGGCATAGCCACCCTGTACCTTACCTGGTTTGCGGTGCGGTGGCTGGTGGTGCAGGCCCGGCGCCGGTACAAGGGCCTGGATCATACCCGGCAACGGATTACCTGGCTGGTGGTCACGGGTGTGCCGCTCACGGCGGTGCTGGTTGGGGTGCGCGTGTTGCTGACCCGTTACTGGATCTTTGCCGGTCGCAACGACTGGGAAGAAGGCGACCTGCTGTTTATGTTTGGCATCGGCCTGTTTTACCTGACCATCATTGCCTCGATCTACGAATCCCGGTATTTCTTCCGCCAGTGGCTGGCCGAAAAAAGCGTATCCGAGGAACTGCGTCGGGCCAAGCTGGAAATGCAGTTCACCTCACTCAAGAACCAGGTGCAGCCGCATTTCCTGTTCAACAGCCTCAATACCTTGCAGGCACTGGTCAAGGCCAATGAAAACCCCAAAGCCATGCAGTTTATCGGCGACCTGGCGCAGGTGTACCGGTATCTGCTCCAGAGCAACCAAAGCTCCCTGATCAAGCTTGAGGAGGAACTGGCATTTACACACGCGTACCTGAACCTGCTGAAGACCCGTTTTGACGAAGGCTTGTTGCTCCGGGTATCCATCGACCCAACCTACCGCACCTACCAGATTCCGCCCCTGACGTTGCAGTTGCTGGTCGAGAATGCCGTCAAACACAATGTGGTTTCGGTGGGAAAACCCCTCACCATCCACATTTACAGCCAGGACGACCAGAAGCTGGCCATCGAAAACAACCTGCAACGCCGGCCGCGGTCTGATGTGGCCTCGGCCAGGCAAGGGCTGCTTACCATTCACCAGAAATACCGGCTGCTCAACCAGCCCGCCATCGACATTGAGGAAACCGACCAGGTGTTTCGGGTGAAGGTTCCGTTGATAAAGCCCAATTTTGTACCGGACATGGCAGTCTGAGTACAGTTTTTCAGTTTACGCACCCTAGCAGAGAACAACAGTATCCCTGCCTGTCGGCCGACAGGCTTTGAAAAGATAAAAACGGCGGCGAGCCGTCCGACTTGTACCATGATGAATGTGCTGATTATTGAAGACGAACCGCTGGCGGCCCGCCAGCTCCAGGCAATGCTCACCGAATATCCGGCGGCGGTGATCGGGGTACTGGATGTGCTGGACAGCGTGGAAGCCGCGGTGGATTGGTTTCGGCAAAATGCCCAGCCCGACCTGCTGCTGGTAGACATTGAACTGATGGACGGGCAAAGTTTTGAGATCTTCGACAAAGCGGTGGTCAGGTGCCCGGTCATTTTTACCACGGCGTACGACGAGTATGCGTTGAAGGCGTTTCAGGTGCACAGTGTCGACTACCTGCTCAAACCCATCAATGAGGCTGCCTTGCACCGGAGCCTGACGAAGTTTCAGGAAATGCAGCGGCTGTACGGCTCCGGAAATGTACTGACCAACCTGCGTGAACTGATGACCACCCTCCGCCCGGTCGCCAGCACCTCGCCGGATTACCGGGAACGGTTCCTGTTGAAGCAAGGCTCCCGGCTGGTGCCGGTGGAAGTCGCGGAGATCGCCTACTTCTTTACCCGCGACCGGCTGACGTTCGTGCAAACCTGGGATGGAAAACCGTTGCTGATCGATTACCACCTGGACGAACTCACCCAAAAAATCAACCCCCTGCATTTTTTCCGGGCCAACCGGCAGTTTATTCTGCACGTCAAATGCATTGCCCGGGTGCACATTCATTTCAACGGCCGGCTCAAGCTGGATCTGAAACCGCCCGCCGAGGAAGAGGTGTTCATCAGCCGCGACCGGGCCGGCGAGTTCCGCGAATGGCTCGGGGAGTGAGCTGCGCACAAACGAGTGTCTTTCCATGCCCCGAAACCTCGTTCTGCGCCTACCAAGGCTTTCCTATTCCGACCAGCCCCTGCTCCTGTCACACCAACCCGACGGATCGGTGCGCGTTGTACACGCGGATCAACGACATAAATTCCAGGCCAGCGGATGGACTGTTGCCCATACGCTGTAAGGGCACCTGTGCCTTTCGCCATCGGTGGGGTTGTGCCATTTCGTGCAAACCGCATTCGGATGATTTTCCGGCATTGGCGTCAATCCGGTAGGGGCGATTGGCAGATCGCACCAGGCCGTTGCCATCGGTCGGATCAGAGGTATCCGAACCGTTGGTTTCTGCATCCGGGCAGGTTGCGGGAACCAGGGAAGACACATGGGTCTTATTGTGTCCCATAACTTTTCTAGAAACAAAGGGTATAGTTTTATCTTTTCAACCTTACTATCTGATATACTCGTTCTTTGTTCTTCCACGCGCTTCTTCATTTTTTGCTTGCCCAGGACAAAAACGAGAGTTTTTGGGCCAGATTTGTGCGGAGGGGCATCAAACGAGAGTTTGATGAGCCAGCCTTGTGTGTTAGCAAAAAAGGGCACTTTGCCCAAAGCTTCCGCCCGCAGGGCCCACGCCAACCTCGCTGGGCAAAGAGGCCCACGCACCTTCCCAGCTTCCACGAGTGAAGTGGACTTCACTTTCGTTGTACCAGATTTTGGGTCTACAACTCTTTGAGCCATTCCCGGAAAAGTTATGGGACACGATAAGACCCATGGGTCTGCCCCTGCAAAGGCAAACCTACGCGCCACCTGCGCAGAATTCACCGCAACACATGCTCGTGCCGGGAATCCTGCGCAACGCCGGTGGTTGCGCGGAACTCCGCGCAGCACCCACGCGTGCCGTGAACTATGCGCAAGCTCGCCGCTGCCGTGAATTCAGCGCAAAACGAAAAATGCCGTGAATAATGCGCAAGACTTCGCTTGCCGTGAATTATGCGCAAACGTGAGCCTGCGGTGAATTCACAGCAAACCGTGGCGTGAACGGAATTCCGTGCACCACTGCTGCAAAACCACACCTGCGCATAACTCACGGCAAACCAACCGCGTGCCGTGAATTCCGCGCAACCAGTATCAACCCATTGACCATCATCCCATCAACCATTAACCCAGCCTGCACGTGACTTTTCCAACCTGTTTGCCAGACCCCATGTGTGTAAAAGGTTATTGGGAGTGCACCGGCGATTGCCCATCTTTGTCACCCGTACGACACGCGAGCCGGCTTCCACTCATTCGCTGGGAGACCCGGTGTTGCGGCACTTGTAAACCACGACCCGATGCCCTCTCACTCACCGAACGTACCTTCCGAAACAGCCGCACCGATCCGGGTATCCGGATGGGACTGGCAGATCCGCTTCCCGACCGTCTGCCCCCGGTGCCTGCAAGCCGCTCACACCCCGCTGACCGTCGCGAAGACATTTCTGCGTTTTACCAACGTGGATGGCACCTCGTCGTCCGAAAGCGGCAGCAACCGACAGATTCCCAGGTATCCCTATGCGGCGTCTTTCCGGATTCCCTTTTGCCAGGCGTGTGCTTCCGTCCATGCCGCGGAAACGCAACACCTGGCATTTTCCAGCTATTTCAAATTCGCATGGGTATTGCTCACCTACGCAGGTCCCGGGCTGGTGGCCCTGGCCTGTGTACAACTCTTTGGCAAAGGGGCGCTGGGTTTGCTGCTTCGGGGCGAGTGGCTGGGGCTGGCACTCCTCTCCGGGGTCATTCTGTTCTTTCTCAGTATCGGCCTCTGGCTGGTACGCGCCGGCTGGATCGCAAGCCGGCACTGCCTGGTGCTACCCCAAACCTCCGTTACCAAGGCCGTTGATTTCACCGATGATTTGTCCACCGGTTTCGAACCCGTCTGGCGGGAATTTGTGTTCCGGAACGCCCGCTATGCGCACCTGTTTGCCGAAGCCAACCGGCACCGGATCTGGCAAACCGATGGCCCGCAAGCCCAGCGGGCCGCCTGGCTGGGCAAGCTGCTCCGGTTGGTGTTGCTGGGTATGGTATTGCTGGTGGCGGGCGGTTGTTTGTGGGCCTGGCTCCGGTTCCGGTAGCCTGCCCAACGCTGCCCGTTCGCGAACCGGCAAATCCCACGATGGCCTTGCCTGCGCGGATACGTCAGCCGGCAAATCACCCGTTGCTGCCCAGCGAACCGCGGGATGACCCGCCAGCGGCCGCAGAAACCCGCCAGACCGGGCCACGGAATGCAGGGCATTGCCAGGGAGCTCTCCGGGGTTTGTATTTGTTGATTGATACAATCCCCTGCCTTACTATTTGCGCTTGGATCCGTAAGGTGGATACACGTATGAAGGTACTGTTATGCCTGCCCCACGGGATTCAAAGACAACTTCTTCACATTCTGAAGCGTTTTTCATCAGACAGAAATACCGATGTTCCGGCTTGTACGCATTTACAACATAGGATAGTCTGAAACTGGCTTTATCGCCTCTAAAGGCAGGCAAATCTTTTGGCACCTTGTTTACCGGATAAAAGAATCCCCCCGAAAGCTCTACCATTCCCGAACTGGAAGAAAGTATAGTCCGGGCACCTTCCGTTTTCAATCCCAGTATCCAGAATTGTCCACCGTTCTGGGTAATGATCGACCGGTTGACCGGCACAAAATGAGACTCAGGATTCCACTGCCGGGCCCACAACTTCTGGGGATATTGAAAATTCCAGGGCATGAGCGTTGCTACATTCTCAATGAACAACTGACCGGCATTGGGTGTGTTCTGATAAAAATACTTCCCAGCCGAATGCACGGTATTATCCACATCCTTTACCACCAGCACTTTTGAAGAAGCATGTTCCAGAAAGATCCCTCCTGAAAAGGAGGATTTTCGTTCGTTGCTTAAATTGAACCGCTCAAAATAAACGGTATCGTGCCGCCCCGTCTCAAAGCGAAAGACTGCGTTGAGATGCAACGAGTCGCCAAACGCGTTTTGGGAACTTATATCAATGGTGGATTGCATTCCCAACAGTTGTTTGACATGACCTTTGACAACAAGCGTTTTCCCGATGTTGTACCGGTATTTGCCTTTTGGAAAAAAAACAACCTGCTTACCCGAATTCAAGGCCGCCTGAATGGCATCGGTATCATCGGCATAGGGGTCGTCATCGGAGGCTCCAAAATCGCGGACATTCGCCCATTGAGCGGTATCATTCTGATGAAACCCGGGTGTTTCCCTGACAGGGAGGTTCTGAAAGCCGGCCGGGCTGGTTGACTTGTGAGGGTCTTTTGCGCTTGCATAGGTTACTATCCTGGAGCCGTTGAGCAATGTATCATGATCCGCAACAGCACTTGGATAGCCGGATGTAGTGACATTCCGAAGATACAAATGTCCTTGCCAACGATTGCCGCCTGGCTGATTGACAATGGCACTGGCAGATGGTCGCTTGCCCGTATACACAAAATGAGCCTCTAACAGCGTGATCAGACCAAAATTACCCGAAGGCGCGCGCTTCTCGCGGTCAAGCCGACTCGCATTCAGGATAACAGGCACTGAATACTGATTTTCACTGTGTATCTTTCGGAGCGAGAGAACATTGCTTGTATTCCGAATTCCTGCTTTCCGTTGATCTTTGAGGGTTATGTGCTCATAGGTCTGGCTGTATTCATAGCCGTGCACATCTATTCCGTAATCAAATCCTTCAATGGTCACATTCTTGAACAGAGCCGGCCCGCTTCCCTGTCGGCTCATCAGGATACCGGCCACTCCCGCGCCATCCCCCGACCGGATGCTCACATTTCGCAGACCTGCCATATTGGTACCTACAAAATCAAGTGCCACGGCTCCCGGGTTTCCATGGCCTGTATGCAATGCAATGTCGTAAAGCATATTATTGAACGCATTCACACCGCCGCCGTCTTTGCTTTCCTGGCCACTTGCCGGGCCCGAACCGGTTGCAACCAGTGCCTGCGGATGGCCCGGATCGGAGAAAGGTCTTGAATTGTCTCTTAAGCGAAGGATGGTGGTGTGCGAGCCTTGTCCCTGGATACTCAAGTGAGCCCGCCACAGACTGTCTTTTCCCAAAATATGCACCCATTTCAGCGGCTTGCTTATGAGGTAAGTTCCCTTTGGAAAATAGAGTGTGTTGTCTTTGCCTATGGTCTCACTGATCGCGCGCTGAATGGCATCGGTATCATCGGTACGGCCATCGCCGACGGCGCCATAGGTCCTGACATTGACAACAGCTGCTGCCGGAAATGCTTTGCCTTCCGCGCGGTAGGCCTGGCCAGAAACTACCGAAGACGATCCAAATGGAATTACGCTGGCAAAACTGTGAATTAAAAACAAGATTCTGATTCTAGACCAACAACTGCCCATAAAAAAGCTTGTGATTCATCGTTAGTTAAACAAAACCCGGATGGTGTGAAGTGTGCATGCCAACGTCCAGGCATTGGCATGTGCCCAAGCAGGTGCACAATCACCACAGAATCTTTTACCCCTGTGTTGACAGAAAAGAAACAGACACGCATTTGCAAAGGATCTCCTTGGAGAGCTAGACCAAGCGCTGGTATGCTTTCACAAGTTCATCTGCAATCTGAGCGACAATTGCACTGATTGATCTATCTTTTGTCGTAACTAGTATGTTCAAATCTTTGCCAGTAAGACAATCCGGATCTGTAATATCTAACATAAGAACTGGTAAGTTATGCATTTTAGCTTCGCACATAGTAAAGCTCCCTCGACCATGCAGATCCGGACATACAAACAAATTATGGCTTAAGTAATATGACGACAATTCTCTACGAGGCTTGTTTCCTAAAAAATTCACCCGCAGGTTATGTTTTGCGGCATATCTTCTGAACACTGATTCATCAGGGCCTTTGCCAACAATATTGAACTCATAACCAATGGAGTCATTAACTTTTTTCAGGGCTTTCAGTATTAACATGATTCCTTTCCATTCCAGCAATCTGCCAACAAACAATAATTTGAGCTTTTGAGTACCGGCATCTGTAGTAACAGACGCAGCAGTCTGAAAATCGTCTTCCTTTACGATATAATAGTTGGGCTGTAAGACAACTTTCTTCTGAGCAAACTTAGGAAGGATATTTTTTGTAGCACTGGTAGCAACCGTTATATGCCTGGCCTTGTACAACCCAAGCAAAACCAGCGGATCAATCAAAGCGGCTCGCTGTATCAGGATTCGCATAAGTTCTGTAATTCTGCCTTTCAGACTAAAAATGGTTAAAAAACGAATCGGAACCGTTTCTCCACTCGCCAGAGGCCCCCAGGTAAAATGAGGCGCAAAATACCACAACAGTGAAGGAAACCGGTAAGAACCTATTGTTGCGCGATGCGCATACTCAAAGTGGTATCTGGCAAAGTTCTTTTTCAGAAAGAAAAACAGAGCAACTTCCCATAGGTAGGGTATCATCTGGAAGAAGACAGCGTTGTTCTTCAAAGAATTAATCCTGTGGGGCAGATCAAAGAACAGGAAAGTAGTATTCTGAATACCTTTTTCTTTCAGCATCTGCTCAAGCCTGGTCAGGCTTTGGGGAGGACGGGTAATCACCATGAGCTCGGTACATTTGGAAGCCAGGTCCAGCAACTCCTGCCAGCCGGTTTCAAATTCACTGCCGCGATCCGGCTCACAACAATAAGATGACATGATTGCCTTCATCGTTACATAGGGGGGGTTGGTGAGTCAGGTAAGATTGAAGATTCCTGTTCCATACCTGTCATGGATTGTGTTTGACTGTATAGTAAAATACGACATCATTGAAATCATTATCACAGGTTTCCAATGTTCTGTCTTTGTCCTCAAATCCGATTAATGTTTTATTCTCGGCCTTGTATTCTATCAGAACCGCATGTCTTTTGAGGGCAGGATTGACTTCCGGATTTAGCCAGTCGTGGGAACAAAAATGAACCACTTTAGTATCAATGGTTTTCGCAACAGGGTTCCATGACATCTGTAGCAGAACGAATCCAATTGAATTTCCGGATTCGAAGTGTCCAAGGCTGACTTTGTCTCCCTGTTTTAGCGGTGTTCCCTTGCCGGAGTTTGGAAATACATAAGTAATCTTTTTTATGTCTTCGGTAGTCGCAGGAGGCTGATTAGTAGGATAGGCATAGAAAGCAAAAGTATTGGTCAGATTAGCCCCTTGCGATAGAAATGTAATGAATACATCTGATGGTTGAGTAATCTTTAGGTCAGCAATGGCAGCAGAATGAAAAAGATCGGGTCTGGCTTGTGGTAGATTCGTCTGATCTGGCAATGTCGTTTTCAAAAAGGAAAGCAACTGGCTGGATATGTTGTCAGGAGGCAAAAGATAGTCGGGCTTTCCAGCTGTATCATAGGTTCCTAATGCTTCGTAGGTAGTTGTGTTAAACGTTACCGGCTTAGTCAGAGGCTCCTCTTTTTTGCAAGAGAGCCAAATACTACAAAAGAGCAGCATGCAGGATATGGATTTCATACGTGACAACTGGTTTTAGAATTAAAGGTGATCCGATTAACTGAACCCATGCGACTTCTTTGTTTTTTAGTCACCAAGACCTGCCCACTTGTATACGTCCAGCCTTCGGAAGTAATACTCTTTCGGGTTATGTCTTGTCTGCTTGTCACGAAGCGTTGCGGCTACCCAACCCCTCGGAAGGCTTCCCCACAGACAGTAAAATATCTGATTGTGCTTGTATAGACACGGTTTCCGGGGCTTCGTTTATCACACGATTGGGTACAACAGCCTGGGGCACTGTGACCGAAAACAACGCGTCCTCCATGGCCGAAAGATGCGTTTGCAAGGAAAACTTCTCCAAATATCTTTGCCTCCCCTTTTCTCCCATTCTTTTACGTAAGGCAGGTTCCTGAATAAGTACCAGGAGTTTCTCAGCCACACCTTCAGGCGACTGTATCGTGGTAAGAAATCCGGTTTCTTCGTTGACAACAATATCCGGAATACCCCGCCAGTACGTAGAAACTACCGGCAGGTTGAACATCATGGCTTCCACCAAGACATTCCCAAACGATTCCGATTCAAAATAAGACGGAAAGCAAAACACATGGGCCTGCATATACTGCTGCCACTTGGCATCACCGGCCAGCGTACCGGTCAGTTCAATATAATCTTCCAGATTACAACCGTGGATCCGTTTCATCACATGCTCTTCATATTCAGTGGATACAAATTCGCCCACAATGGTTACCTTGAAACGGATTCTCTTCTCTTTCAGCAGATTTGCCGCTTCGATAAGCACATCTACACCTTTGTCCTGGCGTAGCACTCCAACAAAAAGTATATGAACGGTATCTCCGGTGTTTCTTTCAAATGGAATGTATGGCAATGCGGCATCCTCCAGACCGTTGGCTATGATACACACCTTTTCCGATCCGAAATAATTACCATCCGATGGATTGAGAGCCGATAGCTGAATGGAGAGATCAGGTCTGCCATAGGCAGTTTTGGCCAACTTGCGGAACCACGTTGGCTGCTTGTCTAAAAATTCGGAAATCCCCGCGGCCCTGAAATGATAGATGATGTTTTTAAAAAAAATACGACTCAGCCCCAGCAAGACAATATCCCGAAAAACAGGTGTCCGGCTGGGACCTGCGGGAGGATAGTAGAGTATATGCACATCCTGACCAAACCGGATTTCAAGCATCTTCCAGAGTACCTCAAACAAGTGAACTATCTTACTGAACCTGAAGTTGCCGACCGATTTGAACGAGTCTGAGAAAGACATCCGAACGTGATAGATCTTTATTTTGGTAAACTCTGCTTTTACCAGCCTGTCAATCATCATGGCTTGCCCCATGTAGGGCGGTGGGGTCTGCCCTACCACCAATAGTTTAACTGCTGCATTTTTATGTTTCATTTGATTTGACATAGCCAGTGATAGTTATAGCCAGTAATATTGAAAGTTTTGTTTATCGGATTGCAATTATGATTTTGATGGCCATCATCAGCAATGCCCTGTCTTGGCACCTGCCCTTCTGTGACCAATTTCGTTGCTTCGGTACAAGGAATTCATTAAGACCTGACTCTTTATGAATCCTCATCGGCAGGTTCATGCTCAGGTTCAGGCTATTGCTTTTTTTACTGTGAGTTGTTTTGTCAATTCTGCATTGAGCTGGTTGTATAGCAATTTGAATAACATCATACCTGGTAACAGCGCCTGCGGGGTTTCCAGATAGTTTTCAAATGTTGAAATAAACACCAGTAGCATCAGTAATATCCCCATCGAAAATGCCACATGTCCATAAAGTGGGTGGGTGTTTTTGAAGAAAAGAAAGAAAGACCTGATTTTCACAAAAAAATACAGTATGCCTCCCAAAAAGAGCAGAAGCCCCACCAGACCGAACTCTGAAAATATAGACAGAAGTGAGAAGAACGGCCGATGCATGGTTGAGTTTCCATATCGCTTCGGACTGTTTATATACTTTCTCCAGGATCTTTGAAAATACTTCCTAAAAATATCCGAAGTCCTGTTAGGCAGAAAACTCATGCGAGTAGAATAATACCGTCCGGACGCAATCAGGCCCGCTCTGCTACAGTATTGGCCAGGGCCAAGCCCGACCAGATTGACCAGCGGATACCGGTCGGGAAGCCGGTCAACGGTATTATTCATTGCTTCAAACTTAGGCGAATCCTGGCCCTGATAGATTTTGAAAAAAACAGAGGTTGTTTTTGAGATACCCGGAAAAAACACCTCCAGAGGCAGCAGCAACAGGATGATGCTGAGGGCTCCGACTAGAATTTTGGAAAAGTCACTAAACAACAAGTTCTTCCGATAGAAAAGAATTGTAACAAACAAGGCCCAAAGCAAGCTGATGAATACATGCAAAACCGCAGCCAGCATTATCGACAACACACCTATGGCGAACACATAATAGTCTTTACGATGAGCTCTCACGTAAGGAAAATAGAGGATCAACAGAAAGGCCATACAAATAACAAAAATCTGATTACCAAATCCTGCACTCCCTGTAAACATGGCCTCTATACCAATGGTCCCTTGTACGGCATCACTGTTGATGATAGGAGACAACCTTGCGAGGGTAACGATCACAAACTGCAGGATACCTATCGTACCCTCTATCAGGATAGCCCATTTCAGAATGGGCACATAGTTATCGTAAGTAGTCGCATGGTCAATCAGTCTGCCCGGAACAATTAGCAGGAAAATGAAAGTAGAATAGGTAAGAAATGAAAGCAGCGCATTGCCAATCAAAAATGTTTCGCCTTGCCAGAGAGCCAGGAAATGGTAAAAAACTACCATAACGACAAACACTGACAACGCAATCAGAATCCGCTGAAGTAATTTGCCCGAAGAAGTGCGATACAGAAACCATCCCAATACTACACAAGGAATCAAATACGAGAAAATCTTGAGTGGCATCAGGCAAAGGACCAATGCCAGAACAAATGATTCAAAATAAGATTTCTTTACTTGGCTGCTCATATAAAGTAAGATGGCGTTGTGGTAGGAAGATGCTCTACGGGTTACCGGCAAACAGAATCTCAAGCAAGGCAAAACTCCTTCCGGGATAGAAATCTCCCATAATAAAATGACATTTGCCGGCCTTCGGCCGAAGCAACTCTCGTAGTCAACAAAAGACATGTCATGCGACCATTGGTTGACTGGCTGTTCTTTGCAAGGAAACCATTTCCTCATATAATTCACTGTAGGCTTTGGCAATGGAAGCAGGTGTGAAACGGCTTCTGTTGATCCGTCCGTTCTCCAGCAAGGTCTTCCGGTAAGGATCATCTGCAATGATACGCAGCACACCTGCTCGTATGGCTTGTATGTCAAACGGATCGACCAGACATGCCGCCTGGCCTGCGACTTCGGGCATTGATGATACATTGCTGGTAAGGACCGGACGCTCTACCATGTTGGCTTCAACAATTGGCAAGCCGAACCCTTCGAATGTGGATACAAACACTACCATATCGCATTGCACATAGGCTTCGACTATCTCTGCATCCGTTAGATTTGCTTTCCAGGAATAGTCTATCCGGTGCGTTGCAAGCAATGCGGTTATTTCATCCGATGGTTGCCCGATGATCTGAAGTGTACAGGAAATACCTTCCAATGCTGGAATCAGCCGCCTTAAGTTCTTGTTGGGTTTAACACCTATCTGTAGCAGGACGGGCTTTTGCTTATTAAATGGTTTGGGAGCCGGGTAAAAATCTGGCGCAACACAGTTATGTATGACGCGAATGTTCTGAGCAGGATAATCGACATGCTTCAGTAGCTCCTCCTTTGTCGTTTGTGAAATAACTGTTACTGTTCCCGCGCGGGACATAGGAAGTTTCAACCAAAACCATCGATGGATTGCCTTTTTGATCTTGTTGGTTGAATACATCAGGTTTATGTCATGAATGGTGAGAATAGTCTTCCGTTTTTCAAGAAAAAATGTCAGGTAATGAACATCTCCGGTTACGTGATTAACATCTCCCTGAGAGGCAAACAGCGGTTCAACTATATTGCAAAGTTTGTTGAACAAGCCACTATTGACCTTACTACAGATTTTTACTGAATAATCGATGGAATCAGGGAGAGCCGAACGAATACTGTCGAATAGTTTTTCGATACTGAATAGCTTCTTGCCTGGGTTTCTTTGAAAAAAAACAACTTTCATGGCATGTATGATTAATGAACCTATATTTTTTTATTACCGGAAAAACGACCGTGCATCTGCAACAGAGGCGCCAGTTGTGCAGGATAGAAAATGTACAGCAACAGCAGGACAGTGACACCCCAGATACCTCCCTGCATAATGAGCCAAAGCCATCTTGGTGAAAGCAAGGGAATAAATGTGGACGCCAGAAACAGCGAAAGGCCGGTGAGTCCACCAATCACTAATGCACGGGACACACTATTGCCCAAACCGGACAGCTGCAGAGGGACATTTTGTTTTAAAAAGAAATAAGCGACGGGCAATAATATGATACTCCGCACAATAGAAGCATAACCTATGTACACAAGCGGTTCGTCTTTTACCAGGTACAGTAAAATCACATTGACAACCCCGTTGACAAACATAAATTTCACTACCAGTCCAGGCTTGCCAATGCTGATTAACACAGAATTAGAATAGTAAAATATCATGAACAAGGTGCCGCCAATGGAAACCGTTTGCAGCAGGGGAATACTTTTGGACCATGCCGGATCAAAAAAGTAAAGAATGGCCTCTGGTGCCAGAAACAACAAGACAGATAACAATGGAACCAGGAGCAAGGCACTGGAGCTGACTGCTTTATAGAAATAGTTAACAAGCTGCTCCTTTTCATGTTGAACCGAGGAAAAAAGCGGCAGCATGACTTTGTTAACCGACGCATTGGCAATTTCGATAACGGATTGAAAAATCTTGTAGCAGAATACATAGATCCCCGCTGCCGCCACTCCATGAAAATAGCCGACCAGCAATTCGACTGAACTGCGACTGAAGTAGGTTAGCAGGTTGTTCAAGGTCATTTTATAAGAAAATGAAAATAATTCCTGAAAGTGAACGGAAGAAAAACGGAACCTGGGTTGCCAGCGGGTTGCTAACCAGAAGTAAGCGGTAGACAAGGTTATGAAGATTAGTTTTTGGAATACCAGTGCCCACACCCCGTAACCCAGAAAAGCCATGGTAATGCTTATTACCGCACCAACTGTCAATGCAATCACTCTCCCTTGCGCAATGGCCCTGAAATTCATTGCCCGGGTCAACTTAGCCACGTGCACCAGTCCGGATGGCCCAATCAGGAAAACCAGGCCGGCCGTCCGCAGGACAGGCGAAAGCTCGGATTCCCGGTAAATCGAAGCTACCAAAGGGGCTCCGGCAAAAACAAGCAAAAAAATGCAAACGCCTATTCCGATATTAATCCAGAACGCGGTGTCCAAATGCTCATCCTCAAGGTTGTCTTTTTGCACGAGGGTGGCTGTCATTCCCTGTTCAATAAGAATATCGCCAAAGTCAATAAATGCATAGGCAATAGAGACAAGGCCAAACTGGGATGCGCCCAGCATCTTTGCCAAAAGAAAAAACACAAACGTGGATACAATCTTGACCCCAAAGCTTTCGGCAAAAGACCATATAATCCCATTCTTGACAATCGCTCTAGTAGCCATAAGTAAAGTTGAACATTTGCAACAGCGTGTGGGTATTACGCCATGATGATTTGATTAGAAAAGTGTTTTGTCTGAGTTTTTTTGATTAACCGCTGCCTGCCGCTGCTACCTATCCGGCGATCTTCTTGTAGTAGTTACGTTGCTCATTCGAAACTTTGATTCCGTTGTAGATGATGGCACTCTTCTCCAACAGGTTATGCCTGTTGAGAAGGGCATTCAGCTTGCTTACGTTCTTCCACCTGGATACATCGCTCCTGACCACTACGAATGTGTGATCTATGCAGCTGGAGAACAGGAAATAGTCTGACAGCAACCCTACCGGACAGGTGTCTATGATGATGTACGCATATTCATTCCTCAGATTTTTAAGGAGTTTCTCGATGGAGCTCCGCAAAAAGGCTGAACGCGAGTTTTCACTGGCCAATCCAGCCCCTATGACATCAAGGTTGGGAACGGAAGTCTGGTGAATGGCTAATTTTGACAAATCCGGTAAGAAATCGATCAGACCCGGCAGACTGTCCAGATTGAATACCGGGCCGACATCGGATTGATAGAAATCGGTATCGATCAACAATGTCTTATGGCCAGTTCTCGCAAAAGCTGTGGCCAGATTGATCGCACAGAACGTTTTTCCTTCATTACTGGCCATGGAAGTAATGCCAATCACCTGCTGGTTTTTAAAGCGAACGTATTGGCGGATCCCCTGAAAGGCACTGTCGTTGTACGGATGATTGGTAAACGGGCGGTATTTGTTGCTTTTCGCATCATACATCACCGATGCAACCACCGGAAGGCTGGTCTCCTTCTCTACCTGTTCTTCCCCTTCAATGGGTTGGTTGAAGTAATCGTTGAACGAAATAAAGCCTGCCGGCAAAACCAGGCCGAGTACGATTGCGATCAGATAGGACAAAACGACATTGGGCGAAACCTGTTTGCTGCCAATCTGATGCGCGGGATCGATGATGCTTTTGTCCGGAGCACTGGAAGCAATGGCAATGCTCGCTTCCGCGCGTTTTTGAAGCAGGTATTTGTAGATATCGTCGTTGAGCTGAAACTTTCGCTGAATGGTGTTCAGACTTCGCTCATTGACAGGGATCTGACTTATCTTTTGTTTGACCGTATTGAGGTGATACTGATTTTGCTGAATACTGATTTGGATTGACTGAATCAGGTTCTTTATGTCGTCGGCAATGGTCTTCTTCGTGTTTGCGATCTTTTGATCCAGGTTCTTCAGCTTGGGGTTGTTGCCTGTATAAGCGGCCGTCAGCCGCTCTTTCAGCAGAGAATTCAGGTCTCCCAACAAGGCGGTCAGGGTCGGATCTTCAATCTTGGCAGTGGAAGGCCCTACGATGGCATCCAACGAGGCGTTTTTCGACAGGTACTCAGACAGGTACTGGTAATAGGCAATCTGCGATTTCCGCTCGATCTGTTTTTCTTCCAGTTGGTTTGACAGCTCCGCCAATGTCTGCGCCGACATTCCGATGTCAATGACATTGCTCTCGCTTCGAAATTGTTCCAGTTTGTTTTCAGCCTTGTACAACGAATCCGAAACCTGGTTGATTTGTGTGTCAATAAAGCTGATTGTATTTACCCCCAACTGGTTTCGTTTCTTCAGATCATTGACCACATACGTATTGGACAGCCTGTTCAGAAAGGCAATTTCTTTTTCAACGATCGGACCTTTCACTTCCAGGTTAACAATATTCGCATTTTCCGTTATAGGTGTTACCACCAGCCTTTTCTGGTAACTTTCGGTCAGTTCTTTCAGCGAGTGATTGACAATATGGTATCTTCCTTTCCAATAGTGAGAGGCGGTGTCTACGACAAGGATGAAATTGACGAAAGGACTGAGGAAAGGCTGATTGACTTTTCCCTTTTGTGAGACCAGAATCCTTTTCCTATTCCCTGCAACCTTATTCGATTGAAAATTATACAGCTCAGCTTCCTTGGTTTCTACTTCCACCAGAAAGGTTTGTTTGTCCAGGAACCGAATGTAAACGGGCTCTTCTACCAGTTGGGCTTTGCTTTGAATCAGCCGAATTGAAATCTCCCGCTGAAACAGCTCCTCTGAAAAAAGTTTATCCAATGGCTTGAAATCGAGCAGGCTGTTTGATTTGTAGATGCTTGTATACATATCGGATTTTTCAACCGTTTCTTTAAGCGTAGAAAAAGACGTCAGGATTCCGATTTCATCGTCGAGTACCGCATTGTTCTCCAACAATTCCATCCCGTTTATGAATTTCTTTTCCTGCGTACCTTTTTCACTCAGGTTCTGGTCCTTCAACTGTATGGAAGCCTGAACCAGATACTGTTTTTCCACGGAGTGGGTATACAAATACGCCAGGCCCATACTCAAGCCCAGACATAAGGCGAAAACAGGCCACTTCCTTAAAAACTTACGAATGACCAACCTTGCATCAAAATCTTCCATATCTGTGTTGTGGTTTGTGAGAATTGCAGCCACCGGGCATTGCATGGTGCGAACCAGCAAAGCCCGGATGAGCAGGCAGGTTTGGCTGCCCTGTATCCATGGAGCCTGCCCGTAACCGGCCGGCCAACGATCCGGACTGCCCGCCATCCCTGATCGTTGCTTTGTTTTCAGGCACTATACCTGGTAGGCCTGCATCTGGTAAGAGTAGCGTTTTCTGGGAATGTCCGGCATCGGCTTTTTGATGTCGGCACTCACCGTGTTATACCATTCAATGGTTTGCTTTACCCCATCCCCTACCGAAAAAGGGGACTCTCCCAGAATGCCAATCGTATCGGTCATGGGCGTCACATAATTGTGGGTCATACTTTTGAACCGCCCGCTGGTGATGGGAAAACGGATTTTGAAAGAGGTCAGCACATCGCCGACCCCGGCAATCAACCGGACCAGTGCCGTAGGGATGGTATTCACTTTCTTGCCGACCAATTCCATTGACACGGCATTCACCCATTCTTTCAGGTTGAACGGCTCGTCACCCACATAGAATACTTTGCCATGCACTTTCGCCGGATCTATGGTCAGTATTCGCATGATCTGATACACCACATTGTTGACATAGCCATACGACCGTATCACGTTCTGTTGTGACGGATGGAAGTACACGCCTGACTTGAGGGTTTTGAACAGGACATCCCGGTATCGCAACGACCACGGCCCCCAGATGGTGGTTGGCCGGATGATGGTCCACACGCAATCCAGTCCGGCCTGACGGGTAAACTGCTCGGTGAGAATCTTGGTCACGCCATACAAGTTGACCGGGTTGTAATCCTCGTCATGCTGCGGATTATAGCCGGCTTTGCAGACAAACTGAGTAGAGGTCATGATCACCCTCTCAATGGAGGAGGTGTTTTTGATGCAATGCAACACATTGCGCGTGCCTTCCGTGTTCTGTAGGTAGGCGGCCATATCCTCGTCCTCCTCCGTATCGGCACGGGCGGCCAGATGCACCACATGGGTGGGCTGGATGGCTGTAAATGCTTTCTGCAACAACTCCGCGTCCAATATGTCGCACTCAATCCAATGAGTCGAATGCAGCCTGTTCAAAGGCGGATTCCAATCAAGGTTAACGACCTCTATGTCGTGATTGACGCAATAGCTGATGAGATTGGTTCCGATAAACCCGGAACCTCCTGTAACTAAAAGTTTCATATCTGTACCGATGTGTTTCTGGTTGGAATGGCGATAGATGCATGGGTCCCCGCATACCAGCGCCGGGCATCGCTTTTTCCGGTTGGAAAAGCGTATCCAAAGGGCAGGCGCTGCTTTCAGACGGGTCGGATCAGTAGGCGTATTTCTCTCCGGCAATCATGTTCCGGATTGTCAGGAATATGATCCGGATGTCAAACCAAAAGTTCCAGCGGCGGATGTAAACCAGATCAAGCTCGATCCGCTTTTCCATCAGGTAGAGTTCCTTGGTCTCGCCACGGAAGCCTTTGACCTGGGCATAGCCTGTAATGCCCGGGGCCACTGCATGGCGAAGCGGATAATCGGGAATGCATTGGGAATAGTATTCCAGCTGGCTGACCATGTTGGGCCGCGGCCCCACGATGGACATATCACCCATGAGCACATTGAAAAACTGCGGCAACTCGTCCAGGCTCGTCTTTCGTAAGAAGGTACCCACTTTCGTAACCCGCGGATCTTTGAAAGTCGCCTGTACTTCCGACTGATTGTTGACACGCATGGTACGGAACTTGAGGCACTTGAACAACTTGTTTCGTTTGCCCGGGCGTTTCTGCGCAAAAAATACCGGACCGGGAGACGACAGTTTCACCGCCAAAGCAATGATGGGTATCAGCCAGCTGAACACGAACAAAATGACCAGCGAGGAGAAGAGAATGTCAAACAAACGCTTGAAGGCATTGTTGATCTTGCTATGGAGCGGATGCTGCCACAAATCGTAGACGATCATGTTCCCAACGTAGCGGATGTTGTTGTGTTCGGGCCAGATCGAACCCGTTGTAGGCAACGCCACGCAACGGATGAAATGCTGCGCCGCGAACTGAGTCAACTCCAGGATGGTCTGCTGCTCGTAGGCCGGAAGGCTGATGAATACGTATTGAACCTTGTGCTCCAGACAATATTTCTGAAAGGAAGCAAGCTCGCTGATCGAATCCGTATTGTACAGTATGGACGGATCAAATGTTTTCAACAAATAGTTTTCTCCCCATTGGTCTATCAAACGCCTGGTCAGCAACTGGCTGTAGGTGGGCGAACTGACTATGATAAAGTTTCCGGCCTTCAGATTCAGTCCTTTCCGGTTTGACAGCTGGTTGAGGCTCCTCACTCCTATCAGAAGGATGAGAACAACTGTGTACTGCAACAGCATGAGTGAATAATCCACCGGCAATGTGAACGTAAAAAAAATGAATGCACTTGTGCCTGCATGCAGAAACAACGGGAGCCAGAGATTCTGGAAGGAAGTGCTCTCCTTGAAAGACAAATTGTTCTTCAGGTACGAATGACTCGGCAAGAAGGCGATTATCCACCAGACCAGGCAGGTGGTCAGTGTGATCAGATGAAAGGTGGTGCCGGAATAATTGGAACTTGTGACAGCAGAACCCAGAAAAAAGGTCAGCGTACAATAAATAATCGCAGATTCGAGCCCTAGCAGAAGAAACCGCTTCCACTCATATTTCCTTACCGTAGCCGCCTTTGCATAGGTGTTATGAAAAGCGACCGGCTTACCAATACCCACACTGGTCCCATGGATATTGTTGATCAATACCAAATCATTCATAAATGTATTTTTGTATGGTTATAAGATAGCTGGCTCTTTAAATTATTCAATTTAAAGAACAAAAAACAATTAACATGAAATGAGTAAAGTACTGTTGCGGCGGCAAGTACCCGAACGAGAATGCAATCAAGCGAAGCTCAGGTTATTCATTGAAACAATGAACGAGCCCTCTTGGTAATGAATAACTAAAATCAGGAGATTTTTTGTATTATTTTATGACTATCGGTGGATGAGTAAGCTTAAAAAAATTCGCTTACAAATGGAATTTGCAGCAAATTGATAGTGCTCCTGTATATTGGTAGTATCAAATCTAGGAAAACATTTATAAAAAACAAATATCCGAAAGCATTTATTTTAAATGTTACCTTAACTTAATGCTGACGTAACGGGCCTGAAATCATCATTTTACAATTCAACATTAAATATATCCTATTCTACCAAAAAGTATATTTTTCAGCTGCACGCTTTTTACCAAATACAGTAGAATTAATTTAGATATACCAGAAAAGTACAAAAACAGGCAATCGGCTTTTTTCAGTCGCCCGAACGGACGCTTTCATTGTCCCTGGCACGGTGAACGTTTCCCGTTTGCCAGACAAAGAAAACAATGTGCAGGAATCACACGATCCGGATCCATCCGCACCTTCGGCAGAGGCTGTAAAAGCGGTGTCAGGACGCGATGTTTTTGCAGGATCACACGGATGCAAACAGAGAACAGCCAATCCGGTCAGGAGTCACCGGTTCCGTGTCTGGCTAATTGCCGAAGAAGCCAGTCCAACCGGCACTTCATTGAATTACCCGGCGGTGCACCATCGGAACAGATCTTTTCAAAGATTCGAGGGGAATGGGTACTGAGAGAAAAAGTTTTCAGGCCTTGCCTCAAACGGTCTCATCCAGGAATGACCTGACCAGATTGGCTACCCTTGTCTTCGGTTGACAACAGGCTTGGATAACTGGCAGAATGGATCCGAAAGATCGGCTCTGCCAGTTGGAAGCATCGTTTCTGACTTCCCCTGCATTCAACCTTGCCTCCATGCGGCCAGCCTGCTGCACGGGGGCCCCGCCAGACCGGGCCACAGAAGGCAGGGCATTGCCAGGGAGCTCTCCGGGGTTTGGTAGCGATGGAGCCACTCGTGTGTCCTTTCGGGCTTTCGCTGGCTGGCCGCAGTTTTTGCGGTCTGTTGTGCTGCCAGCGAAGGTCATTCCTGCGACAGGGTTGCCAACAATGCATCGAGGTTGTCGATGCTCATCTTGAAGCCTGTTTCAAAGCCCATTTCGATCATTTTTTCCAAACGGGCAAGTGACTCGTTCACGATGGTGATCGTCACCCGGGTGATCCCGTTTTGCTCACTGAACGTATAATCCCAGGCGGAGCCGGGCAATTCCGGGTTTTCATCCGCGTCGGCAAAGCAGTTGTACATCTTGAAATTGGTTTTCGGGGTGATGGACGTATACTCCTGAATCGACCATCGCTCCACTCCTTCCGGACTGACCATCGCGTAAAATCTTCTTCCGCCCACTTCGAAGTTCATGTGTTTCGTTCGGGACGACCATGGTTTGGGCGCCACCCATTGGTCCAGCAGTTCTTTTTTTGTAAAGGCGTCCCATACCAATGGCAGCCGGGCATCAAATTCCCTGGCAATGTGTACCGTTTTTTCAGGTTTGCTCAAGGTAAATTCGAACAACAGATTTGTTTCCATCGTGTCTTATGTTTCAGATTGTTTTTTCAGGTTTGCCAACAAATCATCCAGCTGATGGAACCTGGTTTCCCAAATTGCCCTGAACTGTTCCATCCATTGGTCTATCTCTTTCATTTTATCCACTTGTAGTGAATAATAGATTTCCCTGCCCTGGTGCTCCTGTTTGATCAGTTCGCATTCGGCAAGTATCCGCAGGTGTTTTGACACTGCCTGCCGCGTCGTATTGAAATTTTCGGCAATGGCGTTGGGTGTCATTGCCTGCAACGCTATCAAAGCGATGATGGCCCTTCGGGTCGGGTCGGCTATTGCCTGAAAAATGTCTCTTCTCATACCTGAAACAGCTGGTGAATGGAATGCCTTATATGAAACCGAATGGTTGCAAATATACGCGCAACCATTCGGTTTCGCAAATTTATTTTTACTTTTCGGGATATAATTCTGTGCACTACCGGCAGTCTGTCGAAAGCGTAGCCCTCCTCCTCTCATCGGAATGATAAGATGTGCGCTGGCACTGCACTTCCGAAATATTGGACTTCACCTTATCCGTGATTCTTTTGAAAACACAAAACCCTTGCCGTAATAGCAAGGGTTTTGTGTTATATGCCTTGACTCCAACCTTACAGCTAGCCAAGAGCTTTTATCAATCACCGCCACAAGTTACGCTTCGCTAAACTTGCGGCAGATTGGGGAGATTACCTAACACTCAGACGTAGGCACAGCCTACGCCTAGCTTCGGAAAAATCGCACCTAAAAAAACTCCGTTTTTTCACTCCTATAGTCCTTACTGCCAATAACATAAGGTAAGTAAGTACTATCAAAATGAAAGTACAACCACCTAACCCGTTATTTATCCAATAAACTCGCCAAATTAAGACTCTACAACGTACACTATCGTGTTGCAATAAAGAATGCAGGCATGTCATTGTTACCTAACCAAAACTCTTTTCTTGAAAAAACAAGTTTTGTTTCTTCTTCTGATAATAAATCAAAATAGTCTTCCCAGCACTCGTTTCTATTACATGTTTTCTTTTTAGGATCATACTTGTATAATCCCAAATTAAACTCATTAAAAAGGCTAGTTAGTTCAATTATTATCTTACCAAAGTCTTGATCGCTAATATTGTAGTTTTCTTTATTATCAAATACAGGAATCATTATTGTCTTTCCTTGTTCAAGTTGGAGGAACATTGGAATTATCATAGCAATTCCTACTTCTCCCACTTCTTCTAACTCGTCAGATATATACTTTCGAAGATTTATCAATGTATTCATAATTTACTTGTTTGGTTCAGCATTCCCCGACAAGGGTACTCTATCCCATTTTTTTTCTGGTCTTTTAAGATAATCACCTTGTTTGACTGGAATTATTTCTGAGCCTTCTTGAATTTTTTCTGCGTTTCCCTGAATGACATGAACTACATCATTAGATTGATCAGGGTTAACAGCTCTAAATCCTGGTTTGCCTTTTTTGGCAGGCATTATGGTACATCCCAATCCACTAAAAAAGTTTTTTACATCATCCACTTTAGCTCCTATAAATGATTTAGCATCATTCAGAGCAAACTGTTTTAAAGCCGTTTCTGCAATTTCTTCTCCGCCTTCTTTTACAGCTTTACCTTCACCTCCAGTACCTAAATCCATAGCTAAAGAAAAGGTTCCTGTTGCAAATGCTGCAGCTGCTTTATGTTTATTCTTTTCCCATAAAGCTTTATTAAACTGGACAGTAGGCTCTCCAACAAGTGGTACCTTACTGGCCGCTTCTTCCATTTTAGCCCTTGATTCTTCTAAATCTTTATTAAAGATATTCAAAGAATTATTCCTCTCATTATACTCATTGATTTCTTCACCGGAGAGGTCTTGAGGATTTTGATTGTTACCGAAAAAAGCCCATATCTTCTGAAAAATCCTATCCAACCAACCTGGTTCTCCTGGTGCCATCCCGTCCGGATCAATAAAGCGAATCGGGTTATCAAAAGCATAATTATAGGGTGAATGACGACGCATCTTATCCGCCAGCGGGTCAATCACATGCCACCTGCCCAACTGTGCATCATACATCCTGGCTCCATAATCACTCCAGTTGAGTCCAAACTCTTCCTGCTTCTCCTTGCCATTGTACTGGAACTTGTGATTGGGCGTTCCCTGCACCTCGATACCGGCCAGGGTCCATCCCCACGGATCGTATTTAGGCGTTTTTTGAGTGAGATGAGCCGGTTTTATGGTTTAGAAAACAGTACTTACACAAACAACAGATCCCTGCCATTACGGCACGGGCTTTGTGCTCTTGTGGCTTGAATTACGGCAAGTTATAGGCTTTCCACCACAAGTTGTTTCGCTAAACTTGCGGCAGGTTAGGAGTGCGCTGGCACTGCTCTTTCGAAATATTGGACTTCACCTTACCTATGATTCTTTTGAAAACACAAAACCCTTGCTGTAATAGCAAGGGTTTTGTGTTATATGCATTGACTCCAACCTTACAGCTAGCCAAGAGCTTTTATCAATCACCGCCACAAGTTACGTTTCGCTAAACTTGCGGCAGGGAGGGGCAAAACTATCTCACACCTAGTAGATGACACAACCTAATAGACAACTTTCTTAAATAAGTATAATTATTCTACGTTTTCAAATTAATCAGACCACAAACAACCGACCAGACCTTTTGCAAGTTTCTTCTTTTGTTTCGGTAGCGTTCTTTAACAATACGAAAGATTTTACATCGTCTGATTACATGCTCTACTTTTACTCTTCTGCTGCGAAATCGCTTGTTTTGTCTACGTTGTTTTTTAGTTAGTTCGCCATTCTTGGGTTTTTTGTGGGGAAGCTGACTTCGGCTGTGAATTTTGTTTATCCCCA
>JAESGM010000190.1_pt1 | contig 121092 bp, 119 predicted proteins | sample 9269721 | NCBI WGS metagenome assembly JAESGM01 (sample SAMN15720920, study PRJNA650825) | algae metagenome | isolation source: Komarekiella atlantica HA4396-MV6 and co-occurring heterotrophs from... | place: USA: Theobald House, Kauai, HI | collected 2009-07-29 | reverse complement strand
GGGGAGAGGTGAAGACAGGAAACCCGACCCCCTGGTCCCGACTCCCGACGCCCGTAATGGCCACCCAAACCACCACCGTCCGGGACTTCTGTGCCCTGCTCGCCAAGAGCCGGCTCCTGCCGCCCGAGGAAGTCGAGGCGGTCCACCGCAAGTGGCTCGACGACGGCCGCGGGGCCGACGACCAGGTGGACCGGTTCCGCAAGTACCTCGTCTCCCGCCGCCACCTGACCGACTGGCAGGGCCACATGGTCCAGCGCGGCCGGGCGGACGGGTTCTTCCTCGGCGGGTACAAGATCCTCGACCGGATCGGCAAGGGCCAGATGGGCGGCGTCTACAAAGCCGTCCACACCCTCGGCCAGATCGTCGCCCTGAAGATCCTCCCCGCCTCCAAGGCCCGGGACCAGCACCTGCTCGGCCGGTTCCAGCGCGAGGCCCGGCTCCTCACCCAGCTCGACCACCCGAACGTCGTCCGGTCGTACCAGTTCGGGGAGGAGGGCGGCGTCCACTTCATCGGCATGGAGTTCCTGGAGGGCGAGACCCTCGACGACGTCCTTCTCCGCCGCGGCCGGCTGCCGTGGGCCGAGGCGGTCCGGATCGCCCACCAGACCCTCAACGGCCTCCAGCACCTGCACGAGCGGCGGATGGTCCACCGCGACCTCAAGCCCGCCAACCTGATGCTCACCCCCGGCCTGGCCGCCGGCCGCCCGGACGCCACCTGGGACGCGACGGTCAAGATCCTCGACATCGGGCTCGGCCGGGAGCTGTTCGACGACGCCACCCCGGAGGGCCAGATCGAGACGCAGCTGACGGTCGAGGGGTCGGTCCTCGGCACCCCGGACTACCTCGCCCCGGAGCAGGCCCGGGACGCCCGCAGCTCCGACATCCGGGCCGACGTGTACAGCCTCGGGTGCGTCCTGTACCACGCCCTCGCCGGCCGCCCGCCGTTCCCCGAAACCAACATCATGACCCAGATGTTGCTGCACGCGACCGAGATGCCGGCCCCGCTGGCCGAGTCCGCCCCGGACGTGCCGCCCGGCCTCCAGCCGGTCATGGACCGACTGCTCGCCAAGTCCCCCGACGACCGCTACCCCACCCCGGCGGCCGCCGCCGCCGCCCTGGCCGCGTTCATCGGCACCCACGGCACCGCCCCGGCCCCGGCCCTGATGGTGCCGGAGTACAAGGCGTGGCTCGAGTCCGAATCGCAGCTCGGGGTGCCGACCCCGCCGCCCGCAAAGCCGACCCCGGCCCCGGTCCCGGCCCCGAAGCCGCGGACCCCGCCGGCCATCCCCGCCCCGCCGGCCGCCGGGAGGACCGACCCGGTCGTCGTGGTCCCGCTCGGGAACGGCCCCCCCGCCGGGCCGAAGCCCGCCCCGGGGCGGCCGGTACTCGTGCCGGTGCCGGTGCCGGACGAGGTGGACGTGGAACTCGTGGCCGCGCCGCCGGCCCCCGCCGACCGGCCGCTCACCGACCTCGACCGCCGGGACTGGATCATGCTCGCCGCCGGGGCGGCCGGGGTGCTCGCCGCCGTCGGCCTCGGGTACGGCCTCGCCCGGGTCGTCCGGAAGAAGCCCGAGGAGGTGCCGGAGGACGGGTGAGGTCGTCTCGTGGCACGGGTCTCCGACCCGTGAACGGAACACGGGTCGGAGACCCGTGCCACGAGACGACCTCACCGTCCGGTCGATGAATGAAATGCGGCCGGGGTCGGTGACTTTTCACTTGCCACGGCCCGCCCGCGGCGTCAGACTAAATTCATCTCGCTTTCATCTTGCGCCGACGACCGTGTGCTGTGCCGACCCGAAAGGCCCCATTCGTCCACCAGGCGGGAACGCCTGACCGACAGCGGATCGATCGAGGTTCTCATTCCGGCGGAGTGTCGGCCCCCCACGTCAGGATTCGTCCGCCGACCGCCCCCGCCCGCCGCCGACCGTCACGACCTTCACCCACCACGGCGGAGCCCGTTCCGCCCCAGCGCCGGAGTACCCCCATGGCCAAGGCCCGCGGCGACTTCACCGACGTCCTGATCAAGAAGAAGATCCTCGGCCCGGACCAACTGGAGGAGGCCGAGCGACTCGCCACCTCGACCGGGATCAAGCTCCAGGACGCCCTGGCCAAGCTCAACTACGCCACCCCGCTCGAGATCGTCGCCGCCGTCGCCGAGAAGCACGGCCTGTCCTACGTCGACCTGGAGAACCTGGAGATCCCCAAGGCGGTGATCGAACTCGTCCCCGAGTCGGTCGCCCGGGAGAACGTCGTCCTCCCGCTCTCCCTGGAGGGCAACACCCTCAAGGTCATCACCGCCGACCCGACCAACTTCGACACCGTCCAGAAGCTGCAGTTCATCCTGAACAAGGACGTCACCCCGGTCCTGGCGATCCCGGAGCAGATCCAGGAGGCGATCAACCGGAACTACGGCCAGACCGAGACCGAGTCGGTCGACTCCATGCTGGTCGAGTTCACCGACACCGCGATCGAGTTCACCCAGACCGAGTCGATGTCGAACTTCGCGGCCGCCGACGACTCCGACGCCCCGGTCGTCCGGCTGTGCAACCTGCTCATCCAGGAGGCGGTCAACCTCCGGGCGTCCGACATCCACGTCGAGCCGTTCGCCGACCGGGTCCGGATCCGGTACCGGATCGACGGGATGTTGGTCGAGCGCGACGCCGCCCCGCGCCGCCTCCTCGCACCCCTGCTCTCCCGTCTGAAGATCATGGGGTCGATCGACATCTCCGAGAAGCGCCGGCCGCAGGACGGGCGGATCAAGATGACCGTCCACGGTAAACACTTCGACCTTCGGGTGAGCCTCCTCCCGTCGGTCCACGGCCAGTCCGCGGTGATGCGGATCCTCGACCGGGGCAACATCCAGGTCAACATCCGCGAGCTCGGGTTCTCCGAAGACGACTATTTGAAATTCCAACAGATCATCAAGCGGCCGAACGGCATCTTCCTAGTGACCGGGCCGACCGGGTCCGGGAAGACCACAACGCTCTACTCGGCGCTGAACGAATTGAACCGGCCGGACCGGAAGATCATCACGGCCGAGGACCCGGTCGAGTACTACCTGCCCGGGATCAACCAGGTCGAGGTGAAGCACAACATCGGGCTCGACTTCGCCCGCATCATCCGGGCGATGCTCCGGCAGGCGCCCAACATTATCCTCGTCGGCGAAATCCGCGACAAGGAGACGGCAGAAATCGCGGTGCAGGCCAGTCTGACCGGACACCTGGTGTTCAGCACGCTACACACGAACGACGCGCCCAGTGCCATCACCCGGCTCGGCGACATCGGCGTGGCCCCGTTCCTCGTCGCCAGCTCGGTCATCGCCATCATGGCCCAGCGGCTCGTGCGGGTGAACTGCGTGAAGTGCAAGGAGCCGTACGTCCCGGCCACGAACGAGTTGCGGGCCGCCGGCATCTCCGAAGATGCCGTTCGGAAGGCGACCCCGATGAAGGGTCGCGGGTGTAACCACTGTCGCCAAACGGGTTACCGCGGTCGATCAGGGATCTACGAGATGATGCGGATGAACGGGACGCTCCGCGAACTGACCTTCGCCCAGGCCCCCAGCCAGGAGATCCGCCGCAAGGCCCGGGCGGGCGGCATGAAGACGCTCCTCGACGACGGCGTCGTTAAGATTCTGAGGGGTGTTACGACGTTCGACGAGGTGCTGAGCACCTGCCACGCCGAACTTTTGGTCGCTCAAGAGGGGTAACGGGACGGCGGTGGGGTTTCCTACCGGCTTTTTTGGCACGACGCGCGCTGGGCCGGATAATGCGACGCCGGGGCAAGACCGGGCGGGTTGGGACCCGCCCGCCCTTCCGCCCCGGACTCGCTCGCAGGATCGCGGCCGAACACCGCACCGCTCCGCGGTTGGCGTCGCTGTCGTCCCAGCCACGCGGACGAGGGACTGACGTGCCCAAGGTCTCGATGGAGAAGTTGCTGGCCACGGTCATCCAGATCAAGGCCAGCGACCTGCACATCAGCATCGGCCAGCCCCCGGTGGTCCGCCACCAGGGCCGGCTGAAGAAGCTGGACATCGGCGGCGGGCTGCTCGACAACGAGGACACCACCGCCCTGATGAAGTCGATCACCCCCGACCGCTGCCAGCAGGAGCTGCAGCAGAAGGGCGGGGCCGACTTCGCCATCGAGTACGTCGACGGGTACCGGTTCCGGGTCGCCGTCTTCAAGCAGAAGCAGTCCGTCGGGATGGTGCTGCGGCGGATCCCGAGCCAGTTCCTCACGTTCGAGCAGCTCCGCACCCCGGAGGTGATCCGCAACCTGATCATCCGCCCGCGCGGGCTGCTGCTGGTGACCGGCCCGACCGGGTCCGGGAAGACGACCAGCCTGGCGTCGATGATCAACTTCATCAACGACAACTACGACCGGCACATCATCACCCTGGAAGACCCGATCGAGTACTTCCACAAGCACAAGAAGAGCACGGTCAACCAGCGGGAGATCGGGATCGACGTGCCGGACTTCAAGGAGGGCATCCGGCGGGCCCTGCGGATGGACCCGGACGTCATCCTGGTCGGCGAAATGCGGGACCTCGAGACGATCCGCGCCGCCCTCGAAGCCGCCGAGACCGGGCACCTCGTGTTCGGCACCCTGCACACCAGCGGGGCGGCGAGCACCATCGACCGGGTGGTCACCGTGTTCCCGGAGAACGAGCAGGACCAGATCCGCACCCAGCTCGCCGGGTCGCTCATCGGGGTGCTGTCCCAGGCCCTCCTGCCGAAGAAGCCCGAGGGGCTGATCGCCGCCTACGAGATGATGGTCGTCACCCCGGCCATCCGGAACCTGGTCCGGGAGAACAAGACGTACCGGATCGACAGCAGCATCCAGACCGGCCGGAAGGAGGGCATGTTCCTCCTCGACGACTCCCTGTTCCGGCTGTGGCGCGAGGACCTGTGCGAGAAGGAGGAGCTGCTGCTGAAGTCGAGCCGGCCGAACGAGCTGGCGGCCAAGATCGCCCACGCCGAGCGCGGCCTCGACGACGAGGACGAGGACGGCGAGGAGGACGAGGACGAGGAGGACGAGGAGGAGGATGAAGACGAGGAGGACGAGGACGAGTGACCGCTACCGAGCGGGGGGCGTCAGCCCCCTGTGGGCCCGGAGCACAGGGGGCTGACGCCCCCCGCTCGGGAAGACCTCCTCGCCCCGACACGACACCAAGGGCCGAACCCGATGTCCTCGACGCCGCCGAACCCGAACGACAAGAACCCGAAGAAGCCGGCCGGGCAGCCGGCCAAGCCGGGGGCGACGCCGGCCAAGCCCGGGGCGGCCGGGAAGCCGGCCGCCGGCCCGGCCAAGCGGCCGGCCGCGCCGAAGCCGAAGCACACCCACATCGACCCGAACACCCGCCAGCTCGGGGAGAAGTTGAAGGACCTCGGGTTCGTGGACGAGGCCCAGCTGGAGGCGGTGTACGAGGACATGCGGACGGCCGAGGGCCGGCTCCAGGACCTGGTCCTGGAGCGCGGGCTGGCGAACGAGGACCAGCTGCTCCAGGCGACCGCCGAGGTCCACGGGATGCGGGTGGCCAACCTGGAGGACACCAAGCCGGAGCCGGCCGCGGTCAAGCTCGTCAACAAGCAGATGGCCGAGATCTACAACATCGTCCCGATCTCGTTCGAGAACGACACCCTCACCGTCGCCCTGTCCGACCCGAACAACCTGCAGGCGATGGACGGGCTGAAGGGCCTGCTCGGGATCCCGAACGTCGCCCCGCTGCTCGCCCCCCCGAAGCAGGTCGAGGCCCTGATCGCCCGGGCGTACTCGGGCGAAAAAGAGGAGTCGATCTCGAACATCATCTCCCAGCTCGAGTCGTCCGACATCGGCGGCAAGTCGGTCGGGCGGGAGAACTCGATCGACCTGGACGACGTGGTCGAGATGGCGAACTCGGCCCCGGTCCGGAAGCTCATCAACATGGTGCTGTTGATGGCGATCCGGGACCACGCCTCGGACGTCCACTTCGAGCCGTTCGAGGACGAGTACAAGATGCGGTACCGGTGCGACGGGGTGCTGTACGAGATGGTGCCCCCGCCGCGCCACCTCGCCACCGCGATCGCGTCCCGCATCAAGGTCATGTCCAACCTGGACATCGCCGAGCGGCGGCTCCCGCAGGACGGGCGGATCGAGCTGAACGTCGGCGGGAACCCGGTGGACATGCGGGTCAGCGTCCTCCCGACCCTGTTCGGCGAGAGCGTCGTCATCCGGGTGCTGGACCGGACCAACGTCGGCCTGTCGCTCGACCGGGTCGGGATGCCGCCGGACCTCCTGGCCCAGTTCCGGGCGGTGATCCGGAAGCCGAACGGGATCGTGCTGGTGACCGGCCCGACCGGGTCCGGGAAGACGACCACGCTGTACTCGGCCCTGTCCGAGCTGAACGAGATCGACACCAAGGTGATCACCACCGAGGACCCGGTCGAGTACGAGATCGACGGCATCACCCAGTGCCCGATCAACCACGAGATCGACCTGACCTTCGCGAGTGCCCTGCGGGCCATCCTGCGGCAGGACCCGGACATCATCCTGGTGGGCGAGATCCGGGACCTGGAGACGGCCCAGATCGCGATCCAGGCGTCGCTCACCGGGCACCTGGTGTTCAGCACCCTGCACACCAACGACGCCCCCAGCTCGGTCACCCGGCTGCGGGACATGGGGGTCGAGCCGTTCCTCATCACCGCCACGGTGGAGGCGATCCAGGCCCAGCGGCTGGTGCGGAAGGTGTGCCCGAACTGCCGGGCCGGGTACGACCCGACCCGCGAGCAGCTCATGGAGGTGAACCTGACCCCGGACCAGGTCCGCGGGAAGCAGTTCTTCTACGGGGAGGGCTGCGACAAGTGTAACAACCTCGGGTTCAAGGGACGGACCGGGCTGTACGAGCTGGTGATCCTGAACGACGACCTGCGGGACATGATCAGCCGCGGGGCGAGCACCGACGCGATCCGCCAGTACACCCGGAAGGCCGGCACCCAGAGCCTGCGGGACTCCGGGCTGAAGGCCCTGTTCGCCGGCGTCACCACCCTGGACGAGGTCGTCCGGGAGACCGTCCAGGACGACGAGACCTGATCTTGTGGCACAGGTCTGGAGACCTGTGCCACAAGATGAACGACCCCCGCCCCGGCCGCGGTGGAATGGACGCCCCGGGCGGACGTTAGCACACCCGAGGGGCAGGAACGGGCCTGACTCGCACCGACCACCGATTGATTGGGGACGGGAATGCCAACCTACAAGTACGAGGCCCTGGACACCTCGGGGAACGAGGTCAAGGACTCGATCGAGGCGGCGAACGAGGAGGAGGCCCAGGCGAAGGTCAAGTCCAAGGGCTACTTCGTCACCAAGCTGACGGCCATGGCCGGGGCCGCCGGGACCAAGGGCAAGAAGAAGAAGAAGGCCGGCAAGAGCCGCAAGACGTTCACCATCGGCGGGGTGAAGAACAAGCACCTCGTGACGTTCACCCGCCAGTTCTCCACCCTCCAGGACGCCGGGCTGCCGGTGCTGCGGAGCCTCCGCATCCTGGAGCGGCAGATGAAGCCGTCGGTCCTGAAGAACGCCCTGATCGACGTGGTCGAGGACGTCGAGGGCGGGATGTCGCTGTCGGAGGCGCTGGCCAAGCACCCGAAGTGCTTCAGCAAGCTGTACGTGAACATGGTGAAGGCGGGCGAGGCCGGCGGCGCCCTGGAGGTCATCCTCCAGCGGCTGGCCGACTTCCTCGAGAAGGCGGCCAGCCTGAAGGCGAAGATCATCGGGGCCATGGTCTACCCGGCCGTGGTGATCTTCGTCGCGGTCGCCATCCTGACGTTCATCATGGTGGCGATCATCCCGAAGTTCAAGAAGATCTTCGACGAATTCGGGCTAACCCTGCCATGGGCGACGCAGACGCTGATCAAGATCAGCACCTGGATGTCCGACTTCTGGTGGACGATCCCGCTGTTCCCGATGACGCTGTACTTCCTCATGAAGCTGATGAGGATGTCGCGGGCCGGGAACTTCGCCCTCGACCGCGCCGTCCTGTGGATACCGGTCATCGGGCAGCTCGTCGAGAAGACCATCGTCGCCCGGACGATGCGCACCCTCGGCACCCTGATTAGCTCCGGCGTCCCGATCCTGGAGGCGATCAACATCGTGAAGGAGACGGCGAACAACGCCGTCTTCGAGCGGATGTTCCAGCGGGTCCTCGAGTCGATCCGGGAGGGCGACACGATCGCCGAGCCGCTGAAGGAGGCGCGGCTGGTCGACGACATGGTGGTGAACATGGTGGAGGTCGGGGAGGAGACCGGCGACCTGGACACGATGCTGTACAAGATCGCCGACTTCTACGACGAGCAGGTGGACGTGCTCGTGAAGTCGCTGATCTCGCTGCTCGAGCCGATCATGATCGTGTTCCTCGGGTTCACCATCGGGGCGATCGTGATCTCCCTGTTCCTGCCGCTCATCAAGCTGCTGGAAGGGCTCAGCAAGTAACCGGGCCGGCGAACCCGGAGCGTCAGCGACGGGGCGGGCGCGGCCGCGGGTGGGGCAACACCCCGTCGCTGACGCTCCGGGTTCGCCCGGACAGAGGACTCAGACATGCTGCCGCAGACGCGCCGCCGGCGGGCCGCCTTCACCCTGATCGAGCTGCTGGTGGTGATGGCCATCATCGCCATCATCGTCAGCCTCACCACGGCCGCCGTGCAGCGGGTGCGGGCGCTCGGGCAGGTGACCGAGAACAGCACCCGGATGGCCCAGCTGAACGACGCCATCGGGCGGTTCAAGGACGGCCTGGGCGTCAAGTACCTGCCGTCCCAGCGGGCGGACGGGGCCGGGTTCCGGCTGAAGCGGTCCTACGCCGACACCGACCCGGAGCTGGACTTCCTGCTCCAGTGCTTCCCGAACATGGACCGGGCGGACAACGGGTACACCGGCGGGGACGTGACCCTCGACCAGAACCAGCTGCTGTGCTTCTTCCTCACCGGCGGGGTGGCGACCAACTACTCCGGGTTCTCATTCAACCCGAAGCAGCCGTTCGCCGCGGGCGGGGGGCAGCGGAAGGGGCCGTACTACGTCGCCAGCCCGAAGCTGGTGACCGTCGCCCCGAACGGGCAGGCGTGGCTGGTCGACGCGTACGGGGTGCCGTACGCCTTCTTCGCCTCCGGCAAGGGGCAGGCGAACAACTACGGGACCCCGTCGTTCAGCCCGGGCGGGACGGCCGGCACGGTCCGGCCGTACAAGACCAGCAACAGCCCCCTCCGGTTCGTGAACGAGAGCGGGTTCCAAATCATCTCGGCCGGGAAGGACAAGACGTTCGGGCCCGGGGACGCCAACCTGCCGGCGACCGGGGCCGGGGAAGACGACCAGGCCCAGTTCTCGAAGGCGGTCCTCGGGGCCGGGATCAACTAAGGAGTGGTTTCGGTGGGGCGGGCATTCTTGCCTGCCGGGGGCGGACAGGAATGCCCGCCCCACCGGGATCCCGAAACCGCCTCTCACCGGAGGGCGCCGTGCGCCAGACGACGAGCCGCCCGCCGCGGGCCGGGTTCACCCTGATCGAGCTCCTGGTGGTGCTGTCGATCATCGCCGTCCTCACCAGCCTGACGGCGGCCGCGGTCCAGCGGGTCCGCCTGCAGCGGATCGTCAAGACGTCCGAGGACACGGTCGGGAAGGTGCAGTCGGCCCTCGACAACCAGGTGAAGGTCATCTCCGACAAGGTGAACCGGGAGCGGCTCGAGAAGTCGCCCGACTTCTCCTCGCTGGTGGCCTACTGCGGGAACGACGAGGAACGGGCCGTGGCCCTGCTCCTGTACTGCCGGCTGCGGCAGTACCTGCCGGAGACGGCGGCGGAGGTGGGCGCCGCCAGCTTCACCGTCGGCGGGGTGGTGTTCCGCCGCCCGCCGGCGTTCGACGACCTGGCCGGGATCAGCGGGAACGCGGACGCGGTGTCGGCCGCCCTGCTGTACGCCGCCCTGAGCCGGCGGTCGGTCGGGGGGAACACGTTCGCGTCCGACGACGCCACCGCCGGGGCGCAGATGGAGCTCCCGCTGAACGGCAACCGGCGGGTGTACAAGGACGGGTGGGACAACCCGATCGCGTTCCGCCGGTACCACCGGTCGGCCGAGCTGGACGCGGCCCCGTACTCGCAGCCGGCCGACACGACCAAGGACCCGCTCGACCCGAAGGGGGTGCTGGCCGGGCTGACCGGGACGTGGGCGAACAAGGCGGCCGCGGAGTCTGCCCTCGGGATTACCTTCCCGGTGCCGACCCGGAACACCGTCCCGACGGCGTACTCGTTCGGGCTGAACAAGGCCCCGAACGGGCCGGGCGGGGACGACATCCTCGGGTACAAGCTCCGGTCGATCGGGGCGAAGGGGTTCAACCCATGACGACGCGCGGCGCGGCCCGCCGGGGCGGGTTCACCCTGATCGAGATGCTGGTGGTGATCGGGCTGATCATCGCCCTGGCGGCGATCGTGGTGGCGGTCGGCCCCGGGGCGCTGGAGAAGGACCGGGCGGTGGCGGCGGTCAACCAGCTCCAGGGGGCGCTGCAGATCGCCCGGTCGAAGGCGGTCCGGGACGGGCTGCCGCGGGGCGTCCGGCTCCTGGCCAACGGCACCCTGGCGGCCGAGTACCAGTACATCGAGGCCCCGCCGGTGTACGTCCCGAACCCGGCCGGCCCGGGCGCCGACATCCACGTGGACTTCAACTACTCCGTCGACGGGTCCGGGCGGGTCAACGGCCGGACCTGCACCGTGAGCGGGTCGGCCCTGACCAGCGACCAGGCGAACCAGATCTCGGCCGACTCGAGCCTCCAGCTCCCGACGCTGGGGACGGCGCACCGGATCACCGGCGCGACGGTGGCGGGGGCGGCCCCGAACCTGAGCGTGACCCTCGTGCTGGCGACCTACCCGGACGACCGGCTCGGGGCGGCGACCCGGCTGCGGACGTACCACTTCGGGCTGTACGCCCCGGCCCGGCCGCTGCTCGGGGAGCCGAACTTCCTGCTGCCGCAGCGGTCGGCGGTGGACCTGGGGCCCGGCCGGTCGGTGCTGCCGACGACGGCCGGGAACTACGACATCCTGTTCGGCCCGGGCGGGGGCGTGGTCACCCCGGGCGGGGCCGGGCACGTGTTCCTGTGGGTCCGGGACCCGACCCGGCCGGACAACCTGCAGCAGGGCGGGGAGCAGATGCTGGTGGTGGTGAAGGGGCAGACGGGGGCGCTCGGGGCGGCCCCGATCAGCTTCGGGACGGACCCCTACGAGTTCGGCCGGAAGGCCGTGTCCGGGAACTGATCCGGGTCGGCAGGCAGGAATGCCTGCCCCGCCCGGGACAAAGCGTGGGGCAGGCATTCCTGCCTGCCGCTCCTTCAGGGGCACGACCATGACGACGGGACCGCGGCGGGCCGGGCTGACGCTGACCGAGGTGGTGGTGACGCTGGCCATCCTGGCCTTCGGCACCCTGGCCATCCTGACCCTGTTCCCGCTGGCCGCCGCCCAGATGGCGATCGCCGTCAAGGAGGACCGGAGCGGGCAGCACGCGGCCGCCGCGGCGGCCCAGTTCAAGGCGTACTGGAAGCACGAGGTGGTGGAGCCGATCGGGACGGGGCCGCCCGGCACGGACGAGGACGTGTTCCACGCCCTGACCGACCCGAACACCGGGGTCGACCCGGGATTCCCGGTCACCGGGAAGGGCCTGCCGGTCGCCCAGCCGGACGAGCCGAGCTACCCGGTGGTCGTCGACACGATGGGGTGGGCAGCCCGGAACGGGCTCGGCCAGTCCTGGTTCGGGGACGGGGGCGCCACCAACGTCCCGCGGCGGACGCTGGTGAACACCGTCCGGGCGGCCCCGGCCGGCCCCGAGCGGACCCGGTTCGCGCTGCGGGTCGGGAGCCTGATGGACGGGCTCGGGTACACCGAGGACGGGGAGCCGCGGGTGCCCGGCCCGGCCCCGTTCGTGGCCGACCGGGAGCTGCGGTACAACTACCTGCTGGTGGTGCAGCGGCCGAGCGAGCGGAACCGGTACGCGGCCAACCTGACGGTGGTGGTGTTCGACAACCGCCCGCACCTGTACGCCCCGGCCGGGGCCGAGCTGGTCGTGGACACGGTGGCCAACGGCGTCACCCCGGACGGGCGGACGACGGCCGTCACCCTGAACGGCGGGACCGGGGGGTTGAAGCCCGGCGGGTTCGTGATGGACGCGACGGTCAACCCGGCCGGGCGGCCGCTGGTCCGGCACGCGAACGTGTACCAGGTGGTGAGCATCACCGGCAGCACGCTCGAGCTGCAGCCGCCGCTGAAGCCGGCGACGGACGGGTCGGCCGCCCCGTACACCGGGAGGTTCGTGATCCTGCCCGGGGCGTGCGGGGCGTACACCCGGGCCCCTCTGTCCGCCGAGTGACCCAGGCGGCGAGCGGGGGGCGTCAGCCCCCTGATCCTTCAGGCATCAGGGGGCTGACGCCCCCCGCTCGCCGCGAACCGACGACCCGAACACCCGACGGACGACGACCATGACCCGCACCACCCGCCGCGGCCGCCCGGCGATCACCCTGATCGAGATGATGGTGACCATGGCCCTGACCCTGGTCATCATGCTGATCCTGACCGAGTCGTTCAAGATCTCGCTGGACTTCGTCCGCGGGTCGAACTCGACCGGCCAGATGATGTACCAGCTGAACGGGGCCGGGGCCGTCATGACCCGGGACCTGAAGTCCGAGCACTTCCTCCGGGACGCCACCCGGCAGAACGGCGGGGTGCGGCTGAGCGACCTGCGGGCCGACCTGACCGCCCCGCCGTGGGCCCCGCCGAAGCGCGGGTTCTTCCGGATCCAGAACCCGCCCCCGACCGCCGCCCCGGCCACCGACCGGGAGGGGTTCGACGTCCGGACGTCGACCAACCACCAGCTCCACTTCACCGTGGTCCTGCCGGGCACCAACGACTCGACCCTGGGCCTGGCGAACGCCGGGGCGGCCACCTACCGGAGCCGGGTGATGGAGGTCGCCTACTTCCTCGTCCCGACCGGGCGGACCTCCCCCGGGGCCGGCGGGCAGCCGCTCCACGACCTGATCCGCCGGTACCGGCTGGCCGTCCCGACCGGGGAGGGGGCGGCGATCAACGCCGGGGCCGGGGCCGACCCGGGCGGGGAGGTGATCAGCCTCCGGGTCGCCCCCCCGGCCGCGGACGACGACGACGACGACGGGGTGGCCGGCAACCCGCCCGGCCCGGTCAACACCCTGGGCAACCTCCGGAACGCGGCGAACCGGATGCTGCTGAACCGGCTCCCGGTCACCAGCACCCGGTACGGGGAGGACATCCTGGCGTCGAACGTCCTGTCGTTCGAGGTCCTGGCCGACTGGTCGTCCCCCGGGGTCCGGACCGCCGCCCCGGCGTTCCCCGGGAACACCGACTACCCGTTCGGGAACCTGCCCGGCACGTACGACTCCGCCACCGTCGCCGCCGGCGGCATCCGGGTCAAGGCCCTGCAGATCACCGTGCGGGTGTACGACCCGCGGATGAAGGCGGCCCGGCAGAACACCTGGAAGGTGGCCATGTGAGGCCCCGGCGAGCGGGGGGCGTGAGCCCCCTGATCGCGGCGGCATCAGGGGGCTCACGCCCCCCGCTCGCCGGGCGACCGGCCCGGCGAACCCGAACACGCGCCCGGAGACCCGACCCATGTTCCGGCCGACCACCCGCCGCCCCGCCCGCCGCGGCGTCACCCTGATCGTCGTCCTGGCCACCCTGTCCCTGCTCGCCGTCGTCGGGCTGGCGGCCGTGTACTTCGCCAAGGACCAGGCCGAGCGCGCCCGCATCCAGGGGGAAGACTTCCAGTTCGCCGACGACGGGACCCAGGCCGCCAGCGCCTTCCTGGCCCAGCTCATCTTCGGCGACCAGGACACCGGCCGGGGGCTGCTGAACGCCGTCCGCGGGGCCAGCTTCGCCGAGACCATGTACGGCGCTCGGCAGACCGGGCAGCCGGCCCCGACCGAGCCGTTCGTCGGCCCCGGCACGTTCTCCGAGAACATGACCGGGCTGCCCGCCGGGGTGACCCTGGACCGCCGGCTGTTCGTCAACCACCGGCTGTTCCCCGGGATGAACATGGTGTACGACCCCGGGTACTCGAGCCCGGGCGGGCGGGCCCCGAACGCCGCCGTCGCCGGCGTCTACATCGGCAAGCACGCCCCGTACACGTACCCGGACGTGAAGGACTTCTACCTCGCGTCGGTCTGCCCGGCGACCGGCGAGGTCCTCCTCCCGTCGTACCACCGGCCCGGGGTGTTCGGCTCCCTCGACCCGTCCAACCCGAACTGGTCGAACGCCGCCGGCAAGTACCTGACCCCCCGCCCGCGCGGCGGCGCCCCCGGGCGGGACCACCCGAACTTCCCGCCGGTCCCGCGGAACTCGGACGACACCGTCACCGGGGACGTGCAGAACCTGCCGGGGTCGTTCTTCCGGGACGCCGCCGGGGTGTACCACGCCAGGAACGACAGCATCTGGGTGGACATCGGGCTGCCGCCGATCACCCTGCCGGGCGGGCGGCGGGTGAAGCCGCTGGTCGCCGCCCTGATCCTGGACATGGACGGCCGGCTGAACCTGAACGTCCACGGGAACCGGCTGAACCCGGCCGACGGCGGCCGCCACGCGTCCGGGCCCGGGATGGGGCCGTGGGAGGTGAACCTGGAGCGGGCGTTCGCGGCGGCGCAAGTCGCCGAGGCCCGGAACATGGTCGCGTGGCGCGGCAACCCGCAGAACCGGGCCGGGGTCAACACCCGGGCGTTCGTCCCGCGGTACCCGAACCGGCTGCCGGAGTACGCGGCCGTCGGGTGGACCGGGTTCAACGCCGCCGACCCGCTCCGGCTGCCGGGGTTCAACGGGATGAACCTGTTCCGCACGGACCCGCAGTACGCCGGCGGGTACGACGCCTCGAACGTGGCGTTCGCCAACCACCCGTCCCTGCTGAACCCGGGCGAGTGGACGGGCACCGCCAGCGCGACCGGCCAGCGGGCGTTCCCGCTCACCGACACCAAGCTGATGGCCCAGCGGTACAGCCCGTACCCGGTGGACACCTCCGGGCTGTCGTTCGCCACCCCGGCCACCGCCCCGAGCACCCTCGTCGGCACCGCCGTCGGCCCCAGCCCGAACCCGCCGGGGCAGGGGACCCTGAACCCGTACCGGACCGACCTGGCGCACGCCAATCGCTTCCTGTTCACCACCAGCAGTTGGTCCCCGGACCGGCCGGGCCTCACCCCCGAGGCGACCGGCGGCCTCGCCCGCAACCCGGCCGCCGGGCTGGCCCCGGTGAACCTGAACCGGACGCTCGCCGACTACCGGCTCGACACCGCCCAGCCGCTGTCCCCGTCGAACGTGGCGAACGCGGCCGCGGCCGACGCCGACCGGGTGCAGTTCGCCCGCGACATCTTCGCCCGGCTGGTCGTCGCCGCCGGGTTCCCGACGACGGACGCGACCGTCGACCCGGTCACCGGGATCGTCAACGTGGTCAACCCGGCCGCGCTCGACGCCCTCCGCCGGTACGCCCAGATCGCGGCCAACATCGTCGACTACGTCGACAACGACGACGTGAGCACCCGGTTCGAGTGGTACGCCCCGGCCGGGGGCGCGGCGCCGGAGTACGTGTACGGGGTGGAGAAGCCGCGGCTCTTGCTGAACGAGGCGTACGTCGAGGTGGTGAACGACCCGACCGACCCGGCCCTGATGATGATGAACGCGAACCCGACCAAGGGGGCGCACGTCCGGTGCTGGGTGGAGCTGAAGAACCCGACCAGCCTGCCGTACCCGGCCGCCACCGACGGCCCGCTCGGGACCGGGGCGGTGAAGGTCCGGTACACCATGGCCGACGGGGCCGCGGCCGCGTACAGCCCGTACGTGCTGGAGGTGGTCCGGGACGCGAAGGGCGGGCCCGGGACGAGCGCCCTGGACCAGCTCCGGAACCCGGCGAACCCCAACCACGCCGCGAACGTGGTCGGCAGCGCGGGGGTCGCCCCCGACATCACCTTCGACTTCACCCTGGCCGACGGCACCCCGCAGCAGGAGGTCGCCCCGGCAAACGGGGTGGCCGGGGCCGGGGTCCTGGTCTGCGCCGCGAACGTCCCGCCGATGGCGATGCTGCCGATGGGCGCCCCGGACTTCAACCCGATGTTCCCGAACGCGATCAACGCCACCGCGACCCCGGCGATGATCGGGGCGGCCCCGAACACCGCCCTGGCGTACCCGCTCCCGCTGGCCGACGTGTTCGTCGGCGGGGCGCTGAACCCGGACCTGGCCAACCACGTCGTCCTCCTCCGCCGGCTGGTCAACCCGTACCTGCCGTACGACGTGGCGACCAACCCGTACGTCACCGTGGACACCCTCGGCCACGTCCGGGCCGGGGACCGGGTGCTGCGGAAGGACATGACGATGACCAACCGGATGCCGAAGCCGGGGATGGCGGACGGGTACGACCCGAACACCCCGCCGGCGGCGATGGGCGACCCGGACCTCCGCCCGCAGGCGTTCGGCAAGGTCGACCCGTACACCGCGTGGTCGGCCCCGCTCCCGGCCGTGCCGCCGGTCCCGCCGGCCACCAACTTCCCGGCGTCGCTGGTCCTCGGGCAGGAGCCGACGGCGGCCGTCGGCGGGGTGCGGCACACGTTCACCCGGCAGAACAGCCGGGACGCGGCCGAGCCGGCGGCGGCCACGTTCACGCCCCCGGTCGCCCTGACCGACACCCTGATGGCCCCGTACGACTGGCTCGTCCACCTGGACCGGCCGCTGGTGAACCAGCTCGAGCTGCTGCACGTCGCCGGGGTGAAGCCGCACGAGCTGACCACCTCCTACATCCGCCCGACGGCGGCGAACGACGGGCTGGTGCGGCACGGGCACACGATCCGGGACACGGTGCTCAACGGGACTGCCGGGGCCAACCTGTACCGGGCGCTGGACCTGCTGCGGGTGCAGCCGCACGGGCACCTGGCGGCGGTCGGCGGGCGGGTGCCGGGGCGGATCAACATCAACACGCTCGGGGACCTGCGGGTGCTGCGGGCGAAGTTCGACGCCCCGGACCCGACCGCCGCCCCGGCCGACCCGGCGTACAACGCGTTCGACCGGACGTTCGTGGACCAGTTGTGGGCGGCCGGCGGGATGATGGAGACCCGGACCCGGACGTTCGCGGACCGGACGGACGTGGCCGGGACGGTGCACCGCACCCCGATCCCCGGGGAGACCGTCCACGACAACGCCGGCAATGCGAACGCCGACCGGCCGGTCCTCCCGTTTGGGGTGGCGCCGGTGCCGCCCGGCGGGTACCAGATCCCGGCCGGCGGGACCGCGACGGTGTTCGGGGCCGGGGTCGGGATCGACGACACGCTGCTGCGGCGGAACCCGGCGGCGGTGGTGCCGCCGGCCCCGCCGCTGCCGTGGCTGACCGTCCCGCCGGCGGCCGGGGTGCCGGACCACCCGTACCGGCAGGCGGAGGCGGTGCGGAAGGTGCTGAACAGCACGACGACGGTGAGCAACGTGTTCGCGGTGTGGGTGACGGTCGGGTACTTCGAGGTGGAGAGCACGACGCCGGCCCCGGTCGGGTCGGGGGTGCCGGACTTCGTCACCCTCGGGCGGGAGTACTACCGGGAGGCCCCGGGGGACGCCCGGCACCGGTTCTTCGGGATCGTGGACCGGACGAACCTGGCGCTGCAGGCCGGGTCGGACGCCCACCCGGACGGGCGGCCGTACTTCACCACGCTGGAGGCGAACGTCCCGGCCGGGACGGCGACGCTGACGGTCGCGACGGCCGCGCCCGGGAAGGTGTGGCACGACGGGGTGGAGGTGACGATCAGCGACGTGGCGCCGAACAACCAGCTGGTGATCGGGACCGGGGACTCGAAGGAGGTGGTGACGGTGTCCGGCCCGCCGGTCGCCGGCCCCCAGCCCGGGACGTCGGTGGTCACCCTGGCGGCGGCCACCACCCGGCCGCACTACGCCGGGGACTCGGTGTCGAACGTGCGGCCCGGCAACCCCGGCCCGCAGACGAACTTCGACCCCGGGGCGGAGAAGTACCGGCCGGTGGTCCCGCTGTGGGGGAAGGTGCAGTAGGTGAACCCGGAGCGTCAGCGACGGGGTGGCGACACCACACCCGGGGGCGCGACGGGGCGGGAGACGCACCCCGCCGCTGACGCTCCGGGTTCGCCGGGTCACGGCGCCGCAGGCGGGACCTCCTTCGCCTGCACCATCTCGACCTTCCCGCCGCGGCCGACGGCGTACCGGAAGTTCGTCTTGGCGGTGCAGGCGGCCCCGACGTTCCCCTTCGGGTCGAGCGCCAGGAACGCGACCGCCGCCGGGTGGACGCCGCGCCGCCCGGCCGCCGCGTTCGCCCGCTTGCAGGCCAGCTCGCACGCCTCCTGCGGGGACTTCCCGGCCCGCATCTGCTCCACGATGAACAGGCTCCCGCCGATCCGGATGATCTCCTCCCCCACCCCGGTCGCCCCGGCCGCCCCGGCGGCGTCGTCGGCGTACAGCCCGGCCCCGATGATCGGCGAGTCGCCGACCCGGCCCGGCAGCTTGTAAGCCAGCCCGCTGGTGGTGCAGACCCCGCCGAGGTTCCCCTTCTTGTCGAGGGCGAGCACCGTCACGGTGTCGTGGTTGTGCTCGTCCACGTTGATGTCCGACGGGTCGGCGACCGGCTGCCGCCCGCCGCCCGGCTTGTCCTTCTCCTTCTTCTTGTTCAAGTCGGGGTGCTTCTCGAACCACTCGCGCAGGGCGTCGAGGGTGTACGGGACCTCGAGCGGGAACCCCTGCTGGAGGGCGAACCACTTGGCCGCCTCGCCGACCAGGAACACGTGCGGGGTCTTCTCCATCACCCGGCGGGCGACGGCGGCCGGGTGGCGGACGTGCTCCAGCCCGGCGACCGCCCCGCAGGCGAGCGTCTTGCCGTCCATGACGCAGGCGTCGAGGGTGAGCCGGCCGAGCCGGTCCGGGAGGCTGCCGAACCCGACCGAGGTGCGGATGGTGGTGGTGTCCTCGACCGCCTGGGCCCCGGCGAGGGCGGCGTCGAGGGCCGGGTCGCCGGCGCCGAGGGCCTTCAGGGCGGTCTCGGCGGCCAGCTTGCCGAACGGCCAGGTGGCGATGACGACGGGGTCGGGCATGGGTTGTCCGCGGGCGGGGGATCGGGACGGGGGACGGGATTGGTATACGGCCCCGGGCGGCCCGGCCGCAAACGAAAACGACCCGGCGGGCGCACCGGGTGGTGTGCGCCCGCCGGGTCGGCTCAGCGGAGGTGGGTGACCGGTGCCGGCGAGTCGTCGGCCGCCCCGTGGCCGGGGACTGCGAGCCGGACCGGGTCCCGACGGGTCAGGACACGGCGGGGAGGCCGGACTGGCCCTCCGTCTTCTGCTGGTGCAACGGGAGTAACTCCTGGCGGTAGATGGCCACCTCCCGCGGGGCCTCGATCCCGAGCCGGATCTTGCCGCGGTCGATGTCCACCACCGTGATGCAGATGTTCTCGCCGATGTAGATCTTTTCCCCGAGCTTGCGGCTGAGAACCAACATGGGGCCACCCTCCGTTGAGCGCAAGTCGTCCTGAAACGCTGCCCAATTCTACGTCACGAAAATACATCCGACGGTGGTGCGGGGAAAATGGGGGGCTTGACGCCCGGCCGGCAGGACATACGGCCGGCACAACAAGCCCACCCACACCCCGGGCGCCGACGATACACTTATCCCGTTGCCTGGTCGCGAGTTAACGCCGACGGATCGGGACTCACACGGCTCGTCGTGTAACCCCGACAACCGCGTCGGGTAACGCCCCCGGCCCAACCCCACCCCCGTCCGGCGACCGGACACCTTGGGTCCGGCACAACTGTGACAGGGGAATGTCACTTACGCCGCCGGCCGCATACAGTTTGAGATGCGGCGGGGCGGCAAAAAGTTTCACGCCACCCGCTCGGCCCGGGCCTTGAGGAACTCGTGCGGGCGCGGGTCGCCGGCGTACCGGGCGTCGGCCGGGTGGAACAGCGCCTGCTTGAGCTTCGCCCGGGCCTCGAGCACGGCCAGCTTTTCCGGGGTGCCGGGGGCGGCGGTGGTCGGGACCGGCGGGAGCGGGGCGTTCCCGGTGAAGTTCCCGACGCCCCGGCGGGCGTACTTGCTGGTGGACGGGTACAGGTCCTTGACGCCCGGGGTGTAGTAGCAGCTCCAGCACAGCCCGCGCGGGCGGTTCACCTTCGAGTGCGAGCAGTGGCGGCAGACGGCGGCGGACATGGGCATCTCCGACCGAAGGGTGAAGGGGGTGAACCGGGGTCAGGCGGCGGCCACTTCGGGGTCGCGGGCGGCCGCGGCGGCGGGGGCCGGCGGGTCGATCGGGACGCGGTCGGCGAGGGACCGCTCGACCTCGGCCAAGAGGTCGCGGCGCATCTGGTCGCGGGGGGTGTCGTCGAACCAGTTGAGGAACCACCGGCAGGCGGCGGGCTCGCCGAGCCTTTGGTCGGCCTCGAAGCAGGCCCGGGCGAAGAACTCCTCGACCTGCCCGACGGTGTCCAGCTCGTCGCCCTGCCAGCCGCAGAACCCGAGGGCGCAGGCGGCCTCGACCGGCCAGTCCTGGACGCACATGAGCGGGGGCGGGGTGGTGGTCGAGCCCTGGGTGAGCCGGGGGTCGTCGCCCCGCAGCGCGTCCCGGAGCGACTCCAGCCCGGCGGTCGAGAGGACCGGGGCGAACCCGTCCCGCCACACCAGACGCCAGCTCTCCATGTTTCGCCCTCCGCTGTACCCGGTCGGCCGCCGAACTCCTCAGTAGCAGCCGACACGCACTTTATACATCCGTTCACTATACCTGTCAACGGACCTCGCGTCGTTTTTTTTGCTTTTTCCCGGTTCGTTAGGTCTGTGGCGGGAAACGCGAGGTTAACCAGATGTTTTTGGAGTGACGAAATCGGGTAAAGTAGACGTTAATAGACATTCCAAGGGCTTCCAAGAGTGGGGTTCCGTAACGGTCACGGGACCCGCGTGTTCTGGGTGATGAAAACCGAGTTGCGGAGGACGGTCATGAGGCGGCTACTGGTCGCGGCGGCGCTCGGGGCGGGCTGTGCGGCCGCCGGTGCGGCCGACCCCAAGCGGGTCGAGTGGACCGTCGGCGACCTCAAGCGCGAGGCGCTGGTGTACGCCCCGGACAAGGCCGCCAAGGAGCCGTGCCCGGTCGTGTTCGTCTTCCACGGCCACGGCGGGACGATGCAGAACGCCGGGAAGTCGTTCGCGATCCACACCCACTGGCCGGAGGCGATCTGCGTCTACCCGCAGGGCGTCCCCACCCCCGGCAAGCTCACCGACCCGGACGGGAAGAAGTCCGGCTGGCAGCACTCCGCCGGCGACCAGGGCGACCGCGACCTCAAGTTCTTCGACGCGGTGCTCAAGTCGCTCCGGGCGGACTACAAGGTCGACGACGCCCGGGTGTACGCCACCGGCCACTCCAACGGCGGCGGGTTCACCTACCTGCTGTGGGCGGCCCGCGGGGACCAACTGGCGGCCGTCGCCCCGAGCGGCGCCGCGGCGCGGTACGCGGCCGACCTGAAGCCGAAGCCGTGCCTGCACGTCGCCGGCGAGTCTGACCCGCTCGTGAAGTACGACTGGCAGAAGCAGACGATGGAGGCGGTGCGGAAGGTGAACGGGTGCGCCGCGGACGGGAAAGAGTGGGCGGCGGCGGGGAAGCTGGTCGGGACGGTCTTCCCGTCGAAGGGCGGGACCCCGTTCGTGGCGGCGGTCCACCCGGGCGGGCACCCGTTCCCGGCTGCGGACGCTCCGAAACTGATCGTGAAGTTCTTCCAGGAGCATCCGAAGAAGTGACAAAGGCGTGACGCGGCGGGGCGGGCCCGTGTGGTAGCATCGGGGCACCCGCGAAGGAGGCTCCCGTGCCGCGCCGCCCCGCCGCCCGACTCGTCCCGGTCGCCGGCCTCGCCCTCGCGGCCGGCTTCGCCGCGCCGGCTACCACCGCGCCGGTCCCGGCCCACCTGATGCCGAAGGACCCGCCGCTCGCCTACCCAACCCGGGTCGGGACGACGTGGGTGTACGACCACTCCGGGGCGGACCGGACCGTCGTGGTCAGCCGGGTCGAGGACCGGGACGGGGCGAAGCTCGTCACCACTGAGTTCGTCGGCGGCGACGGGCGGCGGACCCCGCACGCGGTCGTGGCGGTGTCCGCGGACGGGGTGTTCCTCGTCGCCGAGCGCGGGACGGCCCTCGCCGAGCCGCGGTGCCTGCTCAAGCTGCCGTACCGGGAGGGCCAGACGTGGCGGTCGGCCTGGGGCGGGCTCGTCGAGGCGCGGACGGCCGGCCCGTGGGAGAAGGTGAAGGTGCCGGCCGGGGAGTTCGTCGCCGTGCGGGTCCGGTCGAAACACGCCCACGACCTGATCGGGGACGACGGGTCCGCCACCTCCTGGTACGCCCACGGGGTCGGGCTGGTCCGGTACGCTGACGGGGGCGGGCAGATCCGGTTGGAGAACGACCTGGTGCTGAAGTCGTTCACCCCGGGCAAGGACTGAGAGCCTGTTCCAAGGACTCAGGCGGGCTTCCGCTCGGAGCGGGGCTTCCGCCGCCCGCGCGGCGGCCGGGCGCGGCGGGCCGTCCGGGGGGCGCGGCCGAGCTTCCCCGCCGCGCCGGCCCCGGGCGGCCGCTCGCGGTCCCGGGCCGGCCGGCGGGGCCTGGCGGGGCGGGCGGCCGGGTCAGCCCCCGCCGGGCGTCGGTCGGGTCGCGGGGGCGGCGCCCCCCTGCCACCCCGGCGGACCACGACCCGTGCCCTTCTGGAACAGACCCTGAGCGCGGCCGGGGGTCCGGTTCTTCACCTCCCCCCGGGTGGGGGTTACTCTCTTGTGGCACAGGCCTCCCGACCCGTGACCGCGTCACGGGTCGGGAGGCCTGTGCCACAAGAACATCACCACCCGGCCTCCGGCCGACCTCCCCCACCCGGGGGGAGGTGAAGACGCGGTGCTGCCCCGGCGGGCCGGGGTTGACACGCCGGCGGGCCGTGGTATCACCCCGAGCTTCACGCGGCGGGGAGCGGACTCGGGGACCGCCGCGCACTCGCGAGGGGGGCGGGAATGAAGCCGACGCTGTGGGCGTGCGCGGTGGTCGCCGCGGTCGGGGCCGGGTCGGCCGCGGCCGGCGACATCGTGTACAAGCCGATCGACACGAACAAGATGGTGGTGAAGCCGACCCAGGCGGCCGCCGACCTGGCCGCCCGGACGATCGACGTGGTCGGGAAGACGGCCGCCGGGTCGATCGAGAACAACGGGTACGTGAAGACCATCAACAACCTGTTCAGCAAGAAGATCCGGATCCCGAGCTTCCAGACCGGGCCGAGCAACCTGCCGTCGCCGAACCTGTTCCCGTCGACCCAGTACAAGAACTACAACACCCCGGTCATGCCGATCCGCTGACGCCGGCGCGGGGACTCGGCGAGCGGGGGGCGTGAGCCCCCTGATCCGTCCCGCGGATCAGGGGGCTCACGCCCCCCGCTCGCCGTGCCGTGTCCCGTCAGGTATGCTCAACCCCACCACCCGTGTCGCCCGCGGAGCCGACCGATGCCCGCCCGCGCCGCCTTGTCGGCCTGTCTGCTCCTCTGCGCGACCGCCCGCGCCGCCGACCCGAAGCCCGAGTCCGGCACCTTCCGGTTCGACCCGAAGGACGACGAGAAGGCCGGGGTCGCCGAGCGGTACCGGATGCCGGCCCGCGACGTCCCGTTCAAGCTGTCCCTCCGCCACGACCTCCGGCACGCCGGGGTGCGGGTGTACGACCTCACCTTCCCGTCGCCGGTCGAGTCGGCGGTGCCGGAGAACAACACCGTCCATTGCGAGCTGTTCCTGCCGGCCGGGAAGGGGCCGGTGCCGGCCGCGGTGGTGCTCGACATCCTCCAGGGGAACGCCCTGATCGCCCGCGGCGAGTGCCTGTGGCTGGCCCAGAACGGGGTGGCCGGGCTGGTCGTGTACATGGCCCACTACGGCCCGCGCCGCCCGCCCGGCAGCCCGAACCGGCTCATCTCCACGGACGTCGTGAAGAGCGTCGAGGGCGTCCGGCAGACGGTGCTCGACGTCCGCTGCGCGGTGGCGTGGCTGGCGTCCCGGCCGGAGTTCGACGCGGACAACCTGGGGATCGTCGGGACGAGCCTGGGGAGCCTGGTCGGGGCGGTGGCGGCCGCCAACGAGCCGCGGGTGAAGAACGTTTGCCTCGTGCTGCCGGGCGGCGGGCTGGTGGACGCGTTCTACGACCACCCGAAGGCGGCCCCGTACCGCCCGGTCGTGGACCTGCTCGGCGGGAAGTTCACGCTCAAGCTCTTGATCGGCCCGGTGGACCCGATCACCTACGCCAAGCCGCTGTCCGGGAAGAACCTCCTGATGCTGTGCGCCGCCCGGGACGACGTGATCCCGCCGAAGGCGGCGAAGGCGCTGTGGGAGGCGACCGGGAGGCAGCGGATCGTGTGGTACGACGCGACCCACGTCGGGGCGGCGCTGTACCTGATGCCGGTGCTGAAGGAGATGACCGAGCACGTCCGCGGCGGCAAGAAGTGACGGGTGGTCGGGGTTGCTGACTGTCTTGTGGCACGGGTCTCCGACCTGTGAACCGGACACAGGTCGGAGACCTGTGCCACGGGTTCGACACCTCACCGGGAGTTCCCCCATGTCCGTGCGGTTCCTCGCGGCCGCCGTGGCCGCCCTGGCGTTCACCGGCCCGGCGCTCGCCGCCGACCCCCCGAAGAAGCCCGACCCGGTCGAAGCCCTCCTCGCCAAGCTGTTCGACGAGGAGGTGAAGTTCGAGGGGAACGTCGACGAGCTGGGGTTCAAGGACCTGCTGACCACCCTGGCCCGGCAGCACGGGTACGCGTTCGTCATCAACTACCCGGCGATCTCGGCCGAGCACGGGACCCAAATGGACGCGGTGGACGAGTCCAAGGCGCAGGTCGGGACGGCCCGGCTCAAGGGGATGAGACTCGGGGCGTTCCTCGACACCGTCCTCTCGAGCGTCGGCAAGGGCTACACCTACCTCGTCCGCAACGGGTTCATCGAGATCGTCCCCCCGGCCTACGCGGCGAAGGTGACCAAGTCCGCCACGACGGACCGGCGGGCCGCGGGCGCGGACGGACGGCTCGACCTGGCCCACCCGCTCGTGTCCGCGGTCCTCAAGGAGAGACCGCTGACCGAGGCGGTGGCGCTGGTCGCCGAGCGGTACGACCTGAACGTCGTCGTCGCCCCGCAGGCGGGGGACGCCAAGGCCGCGTTCGTCTCCGCCCGGCTGCTGAACGTCCCCGCCGACCAGGCCCTCGACCTGCTCGCGGTGCAGGCCGACCTGCGGGTCGTCCGGAAGGGGAACGCGTTCCTCGTGACGAGCAAGGACCACGCGGCCGAGTTGGCGAGCGAGAAGCTGGAGAAGGAGCGGCAGAAGATCGAGCTGGAGAAGTTCCGGGCCGCCCCGCCGGTCCCGCCGAAGCCGTAGGCGGGCCGCAATCCGGGCCGCGTCGAGGTCGTCTGATAGAATGCCCGCTGCCGTCGATCCGTTCCCCAACAGGAGCCCATCCGATGCGCGTGACCCTCCGCCGGCTGCTGGCCGCCGCCGTGCTGGCGTCCGCCGCGGCCCCGGCCGGCGCCGCGGCCCCGGCCCCGGCGGTCCCGGCCAAGGCCGACAGCCCGATGGCCGCCGCCCGCAAGGCGCTGGACGAGGTCGGGGACATGACCTACCAGGCCCGGACCCTGAACGACGTGCTGGACGACGTGAAGGCGAAGGCGAAGGTGCCGGTCATCCTGGACAACCAGGTGATGAACTTCGGGCTGGACCCGAACCAGCCGACGGTGAACGTGAACCTGAAGGGGGTGAAGCTGCGGGACGGGCTGAAGGCCGCCCTGGCCCCGTACAACCTGCGGTGCGGGCTGACCCAGGACGGGCTGTTCATCTCGACCGAGGACGGGCTGATCACCCGCCAGCTCCGGCAGCGGGTGAGCCTGGACTGCGACGGGACCGAGTTCGCCGCCGCCGCCCGGCAGCTGGCCGCCGACACCGGGGCGAACGTGGTGGTCGACCCGCGGCTCGGGGACAAGGGGAAGAAGGCGGTCACCCTGAAGCTGGACGACGTCCCGCTGGAGAGCGCGGTGCGGCTCTTGGCGGAGGTGGCCGACCTGCGGGCGGTGCGGATGAGCAACATCCTGTTCGTCACCACCCCGGAGAGGGCCGACAAGCTCCGCCCGGACGCCGACGGCCCGACCACCCCGGCCCCGGTCAACCCGGTGTTCCCGAACGTCCCGGGCGGGGTGATCGGCGGCGGGGTCGGCGGGTTCGGCGGGGTCGTCCTGCCGGCGAACCCGGCCCCGGTCCCGCCGCAGGCCGTCCCGGACGTCCCGCCGGCGGCCCCGGAGAAGCCGGTGCAGGCCCCGGCCGCCCCGCCGGTCGAGAAGCGGTGAGTGAGCGCGGCGGGCGGGGGGCGTGAGCCCCCTGATCCGTCACGCGAATCAGGGGGCTCACGCCCCCCGCCCGCCCGGAACCCCGCCGCCGTCACTTCTTCCCGACCGGCACCGTCTTCGCCCCCTTCTCGGCCCCGTTGATCTTGACCGCCTTCAGGTCGGCCGGCGGGTTCTCCCACTTCTCCGTCGCCGTCACCTTCGAGATCACCTGGGTGACGATCCCGTCCGGGCGGACGGCCGTCAGGTCGAACTCGTACACCCCGTCTTTCGGGGCCTCCTTCGCCTCCCGCCGGGTCAGCTTCGCCCCGGTCCACCCGCCGGTCGGCACCTGACCGGTGGCGGTGACGGTGAGCACCTTCCCGTCCTTGTCGAACGCCGCCGTCGCGTCGATCACGGTCTTGAGCACCTCGCCCTTCGGCTTCTCCTTCTGGGCGGCGAGCGCGGCCATCCCGGCCAGCGCGGCCGCCGCCAGCCCGGCGGCGCGGATCGTCCTCGTCATGTTCGTCCCCTCGGTGGGTGTGGGCCGGGGCAGAGTACGCGCCCGGCCGGACCCGGCAAGAACCGGCGTCACCAGCGGAGGAGGAACCGGCCGGCCGGGCCGTCGTAGGTGAGGGTGAACCGGGCGAGGAAGTCGCGGCCGAGGGCGGCCGCGGTCCCCTTCGGGTTGACCGGGCCGCCGAGGGCGAGGACCGGCACCCACACCACCGGGCCGCCGCCCGGGACGAAGCCGACCTCCGCGTCGTACACCCCGTGGTGGCTGACCTCGTCCCGCCCGAGGACGTGCAGCCCGGCCGCCGCGACCGGCTCCGCCCCGAGCGCCCGGACCACGCCGGGGTCGAGGACGGTGACGCCGGCGCCGGTGTCGAGGTAGGCGCGGTACGGGCCGAGCACCCGGTCCGGGGCGGCCCGGACCCGGACGAACACCTTGACCGCGGCCCCGTGGTGGGCGCGGAGGGGGAGGGCGAGTTCCGGCACGCGGTCACTCCTTCGGCGGGGGCGGGTCGTCGGCCGGGACGCCGCCGGCGAACGTCTGGCGGGTGTGCTTGTCGCGGGTCGCCTGCTTGGCGTCCGGCCCGCCGCGCCGCCGGCGGTCGCCGTCCGGGTGCGGGGCGTTCGCCGGCCGCGGCCTCTTCGCGGCCTTCCGCTTCTGCTTGTCGGACGCCATCGGTCGGCCTCGCGGTGGGGGCGGTCCGCCGGGACGACACCGGCGGGCGCCGGCGGGTTCGCGGCCGCCGGGGGCATGGTATCATGGGCGTGTCGCCGCCGGAGGTACGTGCCGTGAACGAAACCGAACCCGCGACCGACGAGTCTCCCACGTCGGCGGAACTCCACGCCCAGTTGCGGGAGTTGGGGGAGCGGTACCCGCACCCGACGTGGGAGGACGTGTTGCCGGACTGGAAGTGGGTGCACGCCTGGGGGGCCGACCCGTCCCTGCCGCCGGAGCGGCCGCAGAAGGACTGCTGGGTCGCGGTCCTGAACGGCCGGATCGTCGGGATGGGGCCGGACCCGGTCGTGCTCCGGCTGGCCAAGGCCCGCGAACTGGACGTCCACCCGGAGCGGCTGGTGCTGAGCTACGCCCTCGGCTACGAGCCGTGGTGACGCCATGCCCGTCCTCCGGCTGAGCACACTCGAGCGGCCGTTCCCGCACCCGGTCCTCGACGCCGCCGGGAAGCCGGTTTCGGTCGCCCGCCCGCAGCTCCAATGCTTGGTCCGACTGCCCGGCTCGCTCCTGCCGCAGGACGGGATCATCGACACCGGGGCGCCGCTCACGACCGTCCCGGAACGGCTGTGGAGCGGGCTGCAGGCCGGCACGGATTACGAGTGGTTGACGTTCCCACCGGGCACCCCGCTGCCGGCCGGTGTGATGGCCCGCTGGCGGTACACGTTCCGACTCGCCCGGTTCCTCGCCCCGGTCACCCTCATGGACTACGCCACCGCCGTCGACCGCCCGGACGTGGTCGCGGCCTTCGCCGACGGGAACCCGCCGGCGGCCGGCCGCGGGCTGCCGCCGGTCGTGGTCGGGCTGTGGGGCGGGCTGCTCGAGGGCGGGGCCGTCGCGGTCGACCGCACCCCGGGCGGCCGCGTGGCCGGCGAACTCCGGTTCCCGTAAGCCGACCCGCATGACCCCGGCCGACCTGTTCCGCTTCTGCCCGCGGTGCGCCGCCGCCCGCCCGGCCGCCAACGCCGGGCACACCCCGTTCCGGTGCGGCGGGTGCGGGTTCCACTTCTACTTCAACCCGACCGTCGCCGGGGCGGCGTTCGTCTCCGACCCCGGCGGGCGGGTGCTGTTCATCCGCCGGGCGAAGGACCCGGCGGGCGGGAAACTCGGGGTGCCGGGCGGGTTCATCGACTTCGGCGAGTCGGCCGAGGACGGGGTGCGGCGGGAGGTGCGCGAGGAGGTGGGGCTGGAACTGGACCGGCTCCGGTTCCTGGTCTCGTTCCCGAACCTGTACCCGTACCGCGAGGTGACCTACCCGGTCGTCGACCTGTACTTCACCGCCGTCGCGGTGGACCCGGCCGCCGCCCGCCCGCTGGACGCCGTCCTCGGGCTGGAGTGGCGGTTCCCGCACGAGGTGCCGGACGGCGAGGTCGCGTTCCCGTCGCTGCGGGTCGCCCTGCGGGCGCTGGCGGGCGAACCCGGAGCGTGAGCGACGGGGTGGTTCGCGTCCCCAACCCCGTCGCTCACGCTCCGGGTTCGCCCGGCTCACTTCCCCCGCTTTTGGGCGAAGATCCAGGCCCAGAACTCCTTCTCGTCGAACGCCGGGGACCACGAGTTGTGCCCGGTCTTCGGGTACTCGGTGTACTTTGGGTCGCCGCCGGCGTTCTTCAGGGCGTCGACCAACTCCCGCGACCCGGACACCGGCACCACGGTGTCGTCCGCCCCGTGGAACGCCCAGACCGGGACGTGGGCGATCTCCTTCGCCTTCGCCGGGTCGCCGGCCCCGCAGACCGGCACCACCGCCGCGAACAACTCCGGCCGCCGCTGGGCCGCGTCCAGCACCCCGTACCCGCCCATCGACATGCCGACCGCGTACACCCGGTCCGGGTCGACCGGCAGCTCCTTCACGAGCGCGTCGAGGAGGTCGAGGGTGAGCTTCAGCGGCTCGCTCACCTCGGGCGACTTGTAGCTCCCCTTCGACCACGGCACGTCCACCCACTGCTTCCCGCCCGGGCACTGCGGGACGATCACGAACGCCTTCGCCGCGGCCACCTCCGGGCGGCCCAGGACCCGCGGCTTCTTCGCGTCCCAGAACCACCCGAGCTGCTTCGCGTTGTCCGCCCCGCGCTCCCCGGCCCCGTGCAGCATCAGCACCAGCGGGTACGCCTTCCCGGCCTCCACCCCGTCGGGCCGGAGCAGCCGGTACGGCAGCGCCTTGCCGCCGGCCTTGAACTCCTTGGCTTCGGGTTCGGCCGCCCGGGCGGGGCCGCACGGGAACAGGAACGCGCACACGCCGAGCGTCAGCCGCATGGGGATGCTCCTCACTTCTTCTCGACCCGGTACAGGGCCTTCTCGGTCCGCACCAGCAGGGCGTCGCCGTCGACCCCGGGGCTCGCCAGCGCCCGCTCCCCGAGCTTGTTCGTCGCCACCGGGTCGTAGGCGGGGCCCGGCTTGAACACCGTCGCCGTCCCGGCCTCGTCCAGCAGGTACACCAGCCCGTTCGCGTACAGCGGGGACGCCGAGAAGTTCCCGCCCAGGCTCTCGTTCCACCTCTCCGCCCCGGTCTTCCCGTCCAGGCAGCTCAGCGTCCCCCGGTCCGACACCAGGTACAGGTCGCCGCCGACCGGCAGCACCGACGGGTTGTGCGGCACGTTCTTCTTCGCCGTCCAGGCGACGTGGCTCGCCGTCACGTCCCCCGTGCCGTCCGGCTTGATCGCCAGGAGCGTCGGGGCGTTGTACCCGGTGCAGACGTACACCAGCCCGTTCGCGAAGACCGGCTTCGGCACCACCGAGTACCCGCCGCCGTACTTCACCCGCCACCGCTCCGCCCCGGTCTTCGGGTCCAGGCTCATCACCACCCCGCTCCCGGCCGAGATCAGCTGCTCCTTGCCGTCGATCGTGGCGAGGAGCGGCGTCGAGAACGAGAACGGCTGGGTCGGGTTGGCCTTCCGCGGGGTCCGCCACGCCACCGCCCCGGTCTTCTTCTCCAGCGCCACCACCTCCTGCCGGTCGGTCCCGTCGGTCGAGAACACGAGCCGGTCCCCGGCGACCACCGGCGATCCGCCGTTCCCGTGCACCGGCTTGTACCCCAAGGTCTTCTGCGTCCACAGCACCTTCCCGTCGGCCGCGGCCAGGGCGGCGGTCCCCATGTGGCCGAAGTGGACGAACACCACGTCCCCGTCCACCACCGGGGTCGGGCTGGCGTGGCTGTTCTTCGCGTGGATCTTCGGGGCCGCGGCGCCCTCCTGCGCGAACACCTCGCGGTCCCACGCCACCGCCCCGGTCTTCGCGTCCACGCACACCGCCCGCAGCGCGTAGTCCCCCGCCGCCGTCCCGGGCACCGCCGTCGTCAGGTACACCTTCCCCGCCGCGGCCACCGGCGACGACCACCCGGTCCCCGGCAGCTCGGCCCGCCACGCCACGTTCTTCGTCCTGTCCCACTCGGCCGGCGGCTTGGCCGCGGCGGCGTGCCCGTCCTGGGTCGGCCCGCGGAACTGCGACCACTCGGCCGCCCGGGCGGCGGGCGCGGGGGCGGGGGCGAGAAGGAGGAGCACGAGGCAGAGCATGGGGGGACTCGGGCCGAGGTGTGCGGGTGGGGGAGGGTGCGGGTTACTGTACGGCCCGCCGGACGTGCGTCACCAGGTCGTACCGGGCGACCAGGGCGTCCAACTCCGGGCCGAGCCGGGCGAACGTCTCCCGGTCGGTCACCAGCGTCACCTCCACCCGGTCCGGGTCGTCCGCCTCCGGCGCCGCCCCGGCCGGTTCGAGGCGGAGGGCGGCCAGCGTCCGGGCGTCGAACCCGGTCAGGTCGAGCTCCGGGGTGCCGTCCAGCTCGGCGAGCAGGTCGGCCAGCCTCCCCGGGTCGTACCGCCCCTGCGCCTCCTGGTTGTTCAGCACCACGTTCAGCGCCCTCTCTCGCGCGTCGGAAAGGCGCACCACCGACACCGGCACCTCCGCCACCCCGAGTTCCCGCAGCACCCGCAGCCGGGCGTGCCCGCCGACCACGTGCCCGGTGAGCTCGTTCCACACCAGCGGCTCGACCAGCCCGAACTCGGTCAGGCTGGCCCTCAGCTTACGGTACGCCGGCGACGTCGGCGGCAGCGCCCGCCGCGGGTTGTACGGCGCCGGCTTCAGGTCCGACAGCGGCAGGACGCGGAGTTCGAGCGGAGACATGACAACCCCCACGGGTTAGCGACGCTTCGGAGAAGCGTTGCGGGCCTGACCTGTCCGTGCGCTACGGACCGCGGCCCGTCAACCGCCGCGGCGGCTACGATGTCGGGATGACCCTCTACCCGCTCCTCGCCGCGCTCGCCCTCGCCCCGGGCCCGGTGCCCGGCGACGCCACCGTCCGCGGCAAGGCCGGGCCGTCCGACATCGTCCTCACCACCACCTCCCGCGTCGCCGGGGCGGTCCACTCCCTCACCTGGAACGGCAAGGAGTTCGTCGACAGCGCCGACCACGGCCGGCAGATCCAGTCGGCGGCCAACTTCGACTGCGGGAAGGCGTTCGTCCCGGAGGTGTTCAACCCGACCGAGGCCGGCAGCCTCGCCGACGGGGCCGGGCCGCGGTCCACCAGCCGGCTGCTCGAACTCGCCGCCAAGGACAACCAGCTCGTCACCCTGAACCGGATGGCGTTCTGGCTGAAGCCGGGGGAGGCGTCGGCCGGGCACCCGGCCCGGAACCCCGGCCCGCTGTCCGACCACTACCTCGCCAAGCGGGTCACGGTCGGGTACAAGGGCCTGCCGCACGCGGTCGAGTACCGGGTCACGTTCCTGGTCCCGAAGGGGGAGGGCCACACCCTCGCCCAGTTCGAGGCGGTGACCGGGTACATGCCGCCCGAGTTCGGCACGTTCCACCGGTTCGACCCGAAGGCCGGGAAGCTGAAGCCGCTGTCCGACGGCCCGGGCGAGCAGCCGGACCCGGTGGTGCTGGCGACGGCCGACGGGAAGTTCGCGATGGGCGTGTACTCCCCGGACCAGCCGAGCCCCGGGTTCGGGCAGGCCGGGTACGGGCGGTTCCGGTTCAAGGCGGAGCGGGTGGTGAAGTGGAACTGCGTGTTCCGGGTGAAGGACCCGAAAGGGGTGGCGGGCGGCGAATACCAGTACCGCTGCTTCCTGGCGGTCGGCACCCTGGCGGACTGCGAGGCGACGCTCGCCGGGTTGCACGCCGAGTTCCGGAAGCCGGCGCCGTAGCGGTTGTGACGGCCGGGCGGGCGGCCGCCCGGACCGCGAGAACCGGCGGCGGCTGCCCGCCCCGCCCCGATCCGCTATCATCCCGTCGTGATCCGGTTCAGCTGCGCGAACTGCGGGCGGCGGTACGAACTGTCGCCGGCTCTGGCCCGCCTCCGCCTCGTCTGCAAGGGGTGCGGCCAGCCCCTGCCCGTGCCCGACGCCTCCACCGAACCCGACCCGCCCGAGCCGGAACCGCCGGTCGCTGGCGCTCCGGCTCTGACGGACCCCGCCCCCGTCAGAGCCGGAGCGCCAGCGACGGCCGAGTCGGACGATGAGGTGCCGCTGTTCGTCGCCGAGCCGGAGGCCGCCCTCGCCGCCCTCGGCCCGCAGACCACCTTTTCCCCGCCGCCCCGGCCGAAGCCGCCCGCCCCGCCGCCCCCGCCGGCCCCGCCGCCCGCCCGGCCGCGGGGCAACCTGCTGCCGGTCGTCGCGGACGTGGGGGTCGGGCTGCTGGTGCTGGCGGCCGGCGTGTTCCTGGGCGAGACGTTGGCCGGGAAGGGGACCGCGGCGGTGCTGCGGGACGCCGGGTCGGCGGTCACGTTCCCGCCGCCGGAGCTGGTGATGTGGGCCGGCCCGCCGCTGCTGGCGGGCCTCGTGTACCTGCTACTGGCGGCGCGGGGGCTGGGCGTCGGCGGGTGGCTTCGGCGGCGGGCCGGCGGGTGACCCGGCCGCCCGGGCGTTCGCCGGCGCCCGCCCGCTCGGCCCGGGGATCGCCGGCAGGTCCGACGGCGGCGGGCCGGCCGACCGGGCCCGCACCACCAGCACCCGCTGCCGCACCCGCCCGCCGGCCGCGTCCGCGGTGAACATCACCGCCCCGAGGGTGTCCGGCAGGTCCGCCGCCCGCCCCACCAGCAGGCTGTCGTCCGGCCCGAGCACCACCTCGAACCCCAGCCCCGGGTACCTCTCGGCCGGCACCTCGTCGTGCTTGGCGAACCCGGTCCCGTCCCCGTTCGGCCGCAGCCACCCCTGCCGGTCCCCGTGCTGCACCCGCGGCTCGCACCACACCCGCACCCGCCCGTCCGCGGCCGCCTCCGGCCGGACCAAGAGCCCGCCGCACGCCCGGGCCAGGTCGACCGGGGCCGGCGGCCCGGCCAGGTCGGTGCGGACCGCGAACCGGGCCGACTCGGTCGGGCCGGCGGTCGGCAGCACGTCGTCCTTCCGCTCCCGGAACGTCCGCCGCTCCGGGCTGACGGTGTCCGACTCGGACGCGAGCAGGTCCCGGAACTTCTGCGGCCCGCCGCCGGACAGGACGCCGACCCGCAGCCCGTTCTCGGCGAGGAGGGCGCGGGTCTCCGGCGACCCGACCGGGAGGGCGGCGGCCCACACGTCGCGGTCGAGGACCGGGTCGCCGAGGGCCTGCTCGACGAGGACGGAGTCGACGAGCAGGCCGTCGGGCGGGAGCGGGGGGGTAAGGGCGGCGACGATCTCGGGGACGGTGGCCCGGCGGGTGACGGTGAGGCACCCGGCCGCGGCGCAGGAGAGGAACGCCAGCCCGAGAGCGGCCCGCCGCATCGCCCCGCCCCTGTTGGAAGTTGTCCGTGGGGCGGGCGATACCCGCGGCGGGGCTCGCGGTCAAGACGGCGTCAGCGGAAGTGCCAGACGCCGAGGTCGCGGAGGATGAGCAGTGCCTTCCCCTCGGCGGCCTGCAGGGCGTTGCAGTGGGTACACCACTGCTTGGCGGCCGGGAGCTTGGCGTCCCCGTTCGCGGGCGGGACCAGCCCGCCCGGCCGGCGCTGGATGCTAACCCGGTGGCAGTAATCCACGCCTTCGAGCCGTTCGCACCCGATGTCCACGACGTCGCCGATTTGGAGGTCTCCAACCTTGTGATCGGTGTCGTGGGGCGGGGTGACCCCGCCGCGGTAGGTCGAATCGAGCCCAGAGAACCTGAGCAGCATGCCGTGGAACGCGAACGTCCGCGGCGGCCCGGTGTTGTCCTGCACGTACAGGCGCTTCTCCACCGCCCCACCCGGCAGGGTCTTGATTTGCCCGATCTTCAAGTCCCCTTCGGGCTTGATGGTCACCGTCTTCCCGACGAGGCCGATGATCCGCCCGCGATAGCTGCTCGGGATAAAGTCTTTATCCACCGGCAGCCAGCCGGCGAGATCGGGTTTCTCGGCGGCCCTGGGGCTGCCCCCGCCCGCCGGGCGGGGGGCCGGGATCGGTTGGCCCCCGATCGCGATCAGGACGATGGAAATGTACATGCCTCTGCTCCGGGTTGCGGGGCCGGTCGGCCGGCAGGTTTACTTCGTGACGGAGAGCTTCCTCGTGACGCCGTTTACTACGGTGGGGTCGAGGGTCCAGCCCGCGGGCACGGCGGGATCGTCTGCCGTGACGATCTTGGCGCCGAGGGTGTTCGCCAGGATGACTTCCCAGGTGCGGGCGGGCTGCGGCCCCGGCGGGAGGTACTGTTGGACGGGGTTGATTGTCGGCCGGTTGGCGCCTTGCCCCCGGATGTCCATCGTCCCGGTGACGATCCACTGGTTTGCCCGCGCCCCCTCCGGCCCGGAGTTCACGCCCGGGATGTACGTGCCGCCGTGCCAGTCCACGTCCCCCTCGACCTGGAACCTCCCCCACACCCTCTCGGTCCCGATCAGCGTCGGGGTCAGGAAGCCGATCTCGCCGCCGTAGATCCGGAACGTCCCCTTGATCGTGGCCACTTGGTCCACGGCCGCGATGCCGGTGTTGCCGACCAGGAAGACCTGACCGCCGTAGACGTCCACCTTCCGCGTCCCCACGTCGAGCTTGCACCCGTTCATGATCCGGAGCTGGGGTTCCGAGCCCATCGACAGGATCTGGAAGTAGGCGACGTTACCTTGATCCGCGGCCGTGATCTGCAGGGTGACCGTTGACGTGTCGGTCTCGGAGTCCGGGCCGCCCAGGAAGAACTTCCCGCCCTCGTTGACCAGCCTGAAGCCCAGTTCCTCCGCCCCGGCGCCCACGAACCCCAACTCCCCACCCTTCTGGATCGTGATCGTCTTGGTGTCGAAGTCGGTCTTGATCGTACCGGGGACGGGGCCCACCACCCGCTTCACCTTCGAGTCGGCCGAGATGAACATGGCGTTGCCGTTCGTCGTGTTCAGCAGCAGCGTGCCGCCCCCGGTGATGACCGTGGTGGCCACCGCGGCGGGGTTGAGGCCGCCGAAGGAGAGGACGCTGCCGGCGGTCAGCGTGGTGCCGTCCCCGCCCAGCGTGATCTCGCCCCCGCCGAGGATGGCGACCACCGCGTCGCTCGCGGTGCTGTTCAGCACGCCCCCGGACCAGGTGAAGGTGCTGCTCACCGACAGGTTGGCGTACGTCCCGCCCTGGGCGATGCTGCCGCTCCGGAGGGTGAACACATCGGTGCTGACGCCGGTCCCCAGGGTCACCGTCCCGGCGTACCCGCTGAGCAGGCGGAACGAGGCGTAGTCGGGGTTCATCGGGTCCGCGCCGAACCCGTACATGCCGAGGCAGTCGGCGTCCGAGCGGCCGTCGAAGGTCAGGCTGTCGCCCTGCGCCGGCGGGTCGTCGGACACCAGCCCGGTGTCGAGGTGTTGCCAGTTCGCCGGGTCGCCGAAGTCCCCGAAGCCGCCCGCCGCGTTCCACACCAGGTTGGCGAGCACCTCCCGGCCTTCCAGCGCCTCGAGCCGCGGCCGGAGGCCGGCCGCGCGCCGCCGCGCAGGACGTTCAGAGGGGGGGCGAATAACCGACACAGGGTCGCGAGAGGGCCACGAAACATGGGTTCGTCCTGAAGGGGAGGTGCAGGACACGATCCGGCCGACGCTCGCCATTTGTACCCGATCCGCGCCGGTCCGCAAGGGCGTTTCTCATGAAGTTACAATCCGGTCTCCGGTCGGCCCCCGCCGGAACCGTGTTCTATCGTTCCCCCGGACTCCGCACGTCGCCCGCACGGTCGGACCCGCTGCCATGCCGCACGTCGTGCGCCTCGCCCACCCGGACCCCCGCAAGAGCGTCGGGAGCCCGGTCCGGTACCACACCGACAGCAGCGGGGAACACCCCGCCCTCCCGCCGGTCGCCGACCCGGCCGACACCCCGCCCCCCCGGTCCGCCCTGTGGCGCCGGCTCCGCCAGAACCTGCTGTTCTGGATGCCGGCCGCCGACCTGATCCGGGTCAGCGTGTACGGCCCCCCCGCCGCCACCCCCGGCCAGCCGGCCAAGCTGTCCGTGTACCTGCACACCCCGGACGCGGCCGGCAGCGTCCGCACCCTGTCCCGGGCGTTCCACCACGACTCCGAGCTGATAGGGGTCGGGGTGCTCGCCGCCGAGGTGGCCCGCGGGACCGAGCTGGCCGTCGGCCTGTCGGTCGCCAACGCCGGGGTGACCCGGTCCCGGGTGGCGGTCGTCTGGCGCGGCCAGCCGCAGCGGGTGGTGTTCGACCTGCACGTCCCGTGGGAGGCGCCCGGCGGCCCGGCCCCCGGGGCGGTGTCCGTCGGTCGCGGAGACGCCACCCTCGGGACGGCCGAGTTCCGGCTGAACCTGCTCCCCCGGAAGGGGTAAGCGGGTCGAGCCGGGGGGTCCGCCCGGGGTTGGAACCCGGGCTATTGCCGGCGACCCCTTCGGGGTCCGAAACCCTCGTGGCCCCAACGGGGCCACCGAGAATAGCCCGGGGTTCCAACCCCGTGTCTGGCCGTACAACACCCTCCGGGACCACGCCCCGGAGGGACCCCGTGACCGAGTACGTCTGCCTGACCGCGGTCGCCGCCGCCGGCGAGTCCGAGGCCGCGTTCAAGGCCCGGCTGACCGCGTTCTGGACCCACCTCCTGCGGACCAACCCGGACCAGTACGAGCGGGTGTACGCCGAGGCGACCCGGTTCGGGGTCGACGGCGGCCGCGCCACCCGGCAGTACCTGGTGGAAGCCGGCGCGGCCGGGGCGGTGACGGCGGAGTTGGCGGCCGCCGGGGTCGAGTTCGTTCCCGTCGATCCGGACGACACGTACACCAAGTACGAGGCGACGTCCCCCGACTGGTTCCAGCTCGACCACTGAGGCCCCCGATGCTCCGCCCGATCCGCCGCGCCCTGCTGAGCGTGTCCGACAAGACCGGCCTCGTCGAGTTCGCCCGCGAGCTGGTGACCAAGTACGGGGTCGAGCTGATCGCCACCGGCGGCACCCGCACGGCGCTCGCCGACGCCGGCCTGCCGGTGACGGACGTCGCCGACTTGACGAAGTTCCCCGAGATCCTCGACGGCCGGGTGAAGACGCTGCACCCGGCGGTCTACGCCGGGCTGTTGGCGCGGCGCGACAAGCCGGAGCACCTGGCGACGCTCGCCGAGCACGGGCTGCCGGAGATCGACCTGGTGGTGTGCAACCTGTACCCGTTCGAGCAGACGGTGGCGAAGCCGGGCGTGACGGAGGCGGAGGCGGTCGAGAACATCGACATCGGCGGCCCGTGCATGGTGCGGGCGGCGGCGAAGAACTACGCGGCGGTGTGCATCCTCACGGACCCCGAGCAATACGTCGGGTTCTTGGAGAACTTTGAGGTTAACAACGGGCAGACGGACATCGAGCGGAGGCGGAGGTACGCGTACGACGCGTTCGAGATGGTCGCCTTGTACGACGCCGCGATCTCCACCTACTTCTGCAAGCAGTTGACCGAGTCCGGCGGGATGGCGGACCAGTACCCGGCCGAAATGCCTCTCGCCCTCATCCCCGTCTTTCGGCAGAAGCAGGTGCTCCGCTACGGCGAGAACCCGCACCAGAAGGCGATGTTCTACCGCGACGCCGGCCCGCGCCGCCCGTGCGTCACGAACGCGGAGCAGTTGCACGGCAAGGAGCTGAGCTACAACAACATCCTCGACCTCGACGCGGCCCTGAACCTCGTCCGCGAGTTCGCCGCCCCGGCGTGCGTCGTGGTGAAGCACAACAACCCGTGCGGGGCGGCGACCGCCCCGGCCGTCGCCGACGCCTTCCGCCTCGCCTGGGACGGCGACCCGCAGTCCGCGTTCGGTGGCATCCTGGCGTTCAACCGCCCGCTCGACGCCGACACCGCCGCCGCCCTCACCGACCCGGCCGCGAAGCGGTTCATCGAGTGCGTCGTCGCCCCGGACTACGACCCCGCCGCCCTCGACGCCCTCCGCCGGTGGAAGGAGAACGTTCGCCTGTTGAGGACCGGCCCACTGGTCGGCCCGCCGCAGGGCCTCGACTACCGCCGCGTGGACGGCGGGCTGCTCGTCCAGACCCGCGACGTCGGCGCCGACAAGCCGGCCGAGTGGAAGTGCGTCACGGCCCGCGAGCCGACCGAGGCCGAGGCCGCGGCACTGCACTTCGCGTGGCTGGTGTGCAAGCACGTCAAGTCGAACGCGATCGTCTTGGCCCGGGACACGCACGTCGTCGGGGTCGGGGCGGGGCAGATGTCGCGGGTGGATTCGGTCGAGATCGCGGTGCGGAAGGCGGGCGACCGCTCGAAGGGGAGCGTGCTGGCGTCCGACGCGTTCTTCCCGTTCCCGGACAACGTCGAGGCGGCCGCCGCCGCGGGGGTGACGGCGGTCATCCAGCCGGGCGGGTCGGTGAAGGACAAGGACAGCGTCGCGGCGTGCGACCGGCACGGCCTGGCGATGCTGTTCACCGGGGTGCGGCACTTCAGGCATTGATAATCAGCCACGGATGAACACGGATGAAACACGGATCAGGCAGAAATCAATCTTCGTCTGATCCGTGTTTCATCCGTGTTCATCCGTGGCTTCTTCATTGGAGTTGAGATGGAGCATACTGCTCACGAGTTCCTCAAGGCCCTGCTCGAGACGCCCAGCCCGTCTGGGTTTGAGCAGCCTATCCAGCGCGTCGTCCGCGAGCGGATGCGGCCGTTCGCCGACGAGGTCACCACCGACGCCCACGGGAACGTGTTCGCCGCCCGGTTCCCCGCCGGCCGGCCCTCGGACGCCCCGCGGGTCATGCTCGCCGGGCACTGCGACCAGATCGGCCTCATGGTCCAGTACATCGACGCCGACGGGTACCTGTACGTCCAGCCGATCGGCGGGTGGGACATGCAGATCCTGCTCGGCCAGTACCTCACCGTGTGGGCCAAGGACGGGCCGCTCACCGGGGTCGTCGCCCGCCGGGCGATCCACCTCCTGAAGCCGGACGAGCGGACCAAGGTGCCGGAGTTCACCGACGTGTGGGTGGACGTCGGGGCGAAGAACAAGGAGGAGGCGGAGGGGCTGGTGCGGTGCGGCGACCCGGTCACGTTCGCGCTCGGGTACCGGCCGCTGCGGAACGGGCTGGCGGCCAGCCCGGCGATGGACGACAAGGTCGGGCTGTGGGCGTGCATGGAGGCGGTCCGGCTGCTCCACGGGCGGGAGTTGAAGGCCGCGGTGTATGGCGTCTCGACGGTCGCCGAGGAGATCGGGCTGCGCGGGGCGACGACGGCGGCGTACGCGGTGAACCCGACGGTCGGGGTCGCGGTGGACGTGACCCACGCGACCGACACCCCGGGGAACGACAAGAAGACGCAGGGGGAGATCAAGTGCGGGGCGGGGCCGGTGCTGTACCGCGGGCCGAACATCAGCCCGCGGGTGTTCGACCTCTTGGAGGCGACGGCCAAGGAGCACGGCATCCCGGTGCAGGTGCGGGGCACCCCGCGGGCGACCGGGACGGACGCGAACGCGATCCAGATCAGCCGGGCCGGGGTGGCGTGCGGGCTGCTCGGCATCCCGAACCGGTACATGCACAGCCCGGTCGAGGTGGTGCACCTCGACGACCTGTCGAACGCGGCGAGGCTCTTGGCCGAGTTCTGTGCCGCCGTCGGCCCGGACGCCGACTGGACCCCGTGATTTTCCGACACCTCCCCGGCCGGCTGTCGGAAAATTACCCACTTCGCCCGACCCGCCGGCCCGTCGTGAACTACGCTTCCGGCGCCCGTGTCCGCCCGCCCGGAGTCGCCCCCCCATGGCCACCCCCACCCGCATGGCCGGGCTCGGCTGCCCGTTCCTCGACGCCGTCCGCCGGAGCGGGCTGCTCACCCCGGACGACCTGGTCGGGGTGGTGGCCGCGTCCGGGCTGGACCCGGCCCGGGCCGAGCCGCTGCAGGTGGCGGCGCTGCTCGTCCGGAAGAAGCTGCTGACCAAGTTCCAGGCGATGCAGCTGCTGCAGGGGCGGACGCACGGGTTCGTGCTGGACGGGTACCGGATCCTGGAAGGGGTCCGGCAGGACCGGGTCGGGATGGTGTTCGTGGCGGAGGACGCCCGGACCCGGGAGCGGGTGGCGGTGAAGGTGCTGCCGACCGACCGGGTGTCGGACCCGACGGTGCTGAAGGCGTTCCTGGCCGAGGCCCGGGCGGCGTCCCGGGCGGCGGACCCCGGGATCGCCCGGGTGCGGGACGTCCGGCACTGGCAGGGGACCCACTTCGTGGTGTCCGATTACGTCCCCGGCCCGACGCTCGACAAGCTGGTGGCGGAGCGGGGCCCGCTGGTGCCGGACGCGGCGGCGCAGCTGGTGGCGCAGGCGGCGGCGGCGCTGCACGCGGCGCACGGGCTGGGGCTGCTGCACCGGGACGTGAAGCCGGCGAACCTGACGCTGCTGCCGGGCCGGCGGGTGAAGCTGCTGGACCTCGGGCTGACGCACATGCTGGACAGCCCGTGGGCGCGGGTGACGATGCGGATCAGCACGAAGGAGTACGCGGAGGAGATCGCGCACATCCCGCCGGAGCAGGCGTGGGGGTGCGAGATGGACGCCCGGAGCGACGTGTACGGGCTGGGGTCGACGTTCTACTACCTGCTGACCGGGCGGGTGCCGTTCCCGGGGCTGGCCCCGGAGATGATGGCGGAGCGGCAGATCCGCGGGGTGCCGTCGCCGGCGGCGGTGCGGCCGAAGGTCTCGGCGGAGATCGACGCGATCGTGCGGAAGCTGGGGGCGAAGGACCCGCACGAGCGGTACCCGTCGGCGGCGGCAGTGCTGCAGGCGATGCAGGCGTGGCTGCCGCTCGACCAGTGGCGGGAGCTGCGGCTGACGGCCCCGGCGGAGCGGGCGGACGTCTCGACCGCCACCCCGCCCCCGGCCGGCCCGCCGAAGTCGCGCGGGTTCTTCGCCCGGCTGTTCGGCCGTTAACGACCGCCCCTCACCCCGCGTCCGGGTCGGCCCAGGCGAACCCGCTGCCCCACCCGCGGCGGACCCACCGGGCGAGCAACTCCGTCCGGCTCTGCACCCCGAAGTGCGCGAAGATCACCTTCACGTACTGGTTGACGGTGTACCCGCTGATGCCGAGCCGCTTGGCGACCTGCTTGTCCCCGTCGCCTTCGAGCAGACACCGGAGCACCTGCCGGACGCGCGGCGGCAGCGCGGCCGGGCTGGGTTCGGTGTGCCGGGCCAGCGCCCGCCCGACCAGCGGGGCGATCACGGCGTGCGCCTCCCGGACCAACGCCCGGTCCCGAAGGCCGAAGTCCCGCCGGTTCCCGGCCGCCCGGCTGAGGGTCACCCCGCTGTACTCGCCGGGTGCCCCGCCGATCGGTACGAACGAGACGAGCACGTGCCCAATCCCGATCGGCTCGTGGATGGCTCCGAAGTACCACGACCGGTGCCAGTCACGGTCCGGGACCAGGTCCTGCCGGGTCAGGCCCGCCCCGCCCGGGACGGGGAACTGCCGGAAATAGGCGACGAACTGCGGGTTGATTAACAGGTTCGCCCCGACCCCGGACAGCCCGGCGATGAGGGCGGCCCGGTCGAACCCGTTCTCCCACCCGAGGTCGACCGTCCCCACCGGCCGCAACTCCGGGCCGCGGCGGGCCACTTCCCCGCCGGCCACGAGGGCGGCTCTGGTCATCCGGCCTAACTCCGCGAACAGGTGTCGCCGCCACCCGACCGGGTCGTCGCCGAGGTCGCGGCACTCGCCGACCAGGTGGTAGATCGCGCGGAGGTCGTGGAGGCGGAGGCGGGCGGACTTCGACATGGCGGCTCGGCGGCGGGTGGCTGACGGATGGACTCCCTGATTTCAGGGAGTAGGAGCAGCGGACTGTGCTGACTACCTTCGCTGTGTGAGCTGCGTGTAGTGCTCAGGCTAACTATCAGTTCGGCGTTAAACCCCAGTCTGGGGTTTCGCATATCGGTCGTCCCGCTCTGAGGAGTACCCTGATGAGGCGTCTGTTCGGCATTGCGGCCTTCGCAGTCGCGGCTATCGCCTGTTCGGGCGAGGAGGCATCGGCGTTCGGGCGGCGGGGAGGTCGTGGGCCCGTCTGCTGCACTCCGTGCTATACCCCGCCACCGTGCTGCAATCCGACGACTTTTCCGGCCCCCAACCGCATCCCCGGCTGGTACTTCCTGGCGTACAACGGCACGGGCACCTTCGAGTACGGGCCGTACAACACAAAGTCTAAGTGCAACGCCTACCGGTCGGATGTCGACGACAGGCCGGGCTGGGGCTGCGGTCCCTGCACTTACTTGGAGTAGCCTCGACGCCGAACCAGGTAGCGTGTTGTCAAGGGGCGATTCGTGACGACCAGGCGGGGTCGAACGGCTGGCGGTTCTTGAGTACCCCGTAGCAGAGCGTCAACAGCTTCCGCATGCACGCCCCGACTGCGGCCTGACTGGGCCAGACATTCGGTCGAGGTCGCCCCTCGACGAACCCGTGAACGCGGCGAGGCCACTCGCCGCGTTCCGCATTTCCGACGTCCGGGCCGAACTGGATGCCGCGGCCCCGGCGTGCGATACTCGACGGTACGCCCCGGAGGCCGACCCATGTCCGCGACCCCGCCGACCACCCCAGACCCCGCCCCCGTACACCCCGGCTGGATGTCACCCGACTGGGACGCCATCCGGGCGTCCGTGTTTTGGGCCGACGACGAGCGGTCCGCCGGCCGCCTGACGGCTTACGAAGGGATGTACATCGCCGTCCTCGGCACGGAGATCATCGACAGCGACCGCGACGAGGACGAGTTGGGCCGCCGCCTCGAGTCGGCGGCGGGCACCCTCCCGCTCAACCGGGTGGCCGTCCGGTACGTTCCGCGCCCGGAAGACTGGAACTGGAAGTGAGCGCGGAGGGTCCCGGTGACGCGCGTCCGCTTGTACCTCGACCAGCCGAACTCGGCCTTCGTCTACCGGTTCCGCCGGCCCGACGGCACGCCCGCGCACCTCCCCGGGCTGCGGCTCGTGGCGTATGTGAACCTGTCCCCACTCGTGATCCCCGGTCCGACCGCCGTGCGCCCCGCCTACCCCCACTGCGTCCTCGACACCGGGTCGTACCTCACCACCATCCCGGAACGGATCTGGGGTTGGTTCCGCCCCGGGGCGGTCACCCCGCTGCCGTTCGACCCGGCCATGCCGGTGTCACTGCGTTCGGTCGACCTGCCCGGCGGGAAGTTCCGCTACGACCCGCGGAAGTCCCCATCCGCATCGAAGATCGTACCGGCGCGGCGATGGACGTGACCGTCGTCGCCCAACTCACCCGCGACGGCGGGCGACTCACCATCCCGATGGTCCTCGGCCTCCGCGGCGGGGTGCTCGACGGCCGCGTCCTCCGCGCCGAGCCGGACCCGGCCGCCCCGCACGGCCAGGCGTGGACCCTCGAAGACCCGTGACCCCCGCCGCCGTTTCTGACGTTCACCCCGCCGGCCGCACCGCTTACCATCCACCCATGGACTTCTCTCAAGACGAACTCCTCGAAGTCGTCGAGCGGCTGGTCGCCGGGCTGCTCGAACGCGCCGGCGTCACCGCACCCCCCGTCGACGCCCTCCGCCTCGCCGAAGACCACCTCGGCATCCCCGTCACCGTCGTCGAGCCGGCCGAGGAGGACGAGTCCGGCCGACGCCGGCCCCGCCCCCGCCCCGACACCGCCGGCATCGTCCTGTCCCCGAACATGTCCGACGAGGAGGAGCAGAAGGCGGCCGCCGACGGCGTCGCCCGCGCCCTCGTCCCGGACGTCCTCCGCAAGCTCGGCGTCATGCCCGGGGCCGAGGGCAAGGCGTTCGTCGCCCACCTCCGCGGGCTGATCGTCCCCCGCCTCCTCGTCCCCACCCGCCTCCTCCGCGCCGCCCTCCGCGACCACAAGTACGACGTCCCCGCCCTCCAAAGCGTCTTCTCCACCGCCCGCACCGAGATGGTCGCCCTTCGGCTGCTCGACCTCGACGACCCGTGCGTCGTCTCGGTCGTCGACGACGGGGTGGTCGCCGCCCGCCGGAGCAACCGGTTCCCCGCAGCCAAGAAGCTCGAACCCGCCGAGCAGGCGTGCCACGACAAGGTGTCGGAACTGGAGCTGCCGCACCGGGTCCGGGACGGCGGGTGGACGGCCCACGGGTGGTTCGTCCCGGGCCGCCCGTTCCGGCGGATTATTCTGCGCGCCGTCCGGGACGAGGACGTATAATGACCCCGCGTTCCGACAGCCCCGGCGGCCGCGAGCACCCCGCTCGGCGGCCGCCGACGCCGTTTGGAGACCCGAAGGCGGTACGCCCTTTACAACCGCCGCCGACCCGGCCAAGATGACGGGTTACGGGCCCCGCCCGCGCCCGCGACGGACCGACCGAGGAGCGTCCGGCCATGGCAGACGACCGCGTCCCGATGACCCGGGAAGGGTACGACAAGCTCAAGGCGGAGCTCGACCGACTCCGGAACGTCGAGATGATCGAGATCACCAAGCGGGTCGCGGCCGCCCGGGAGATGGGCGACCTGAGCGAGAACGCCGAGTACCACGCCGCCCGGGAGGACCAGGGCATCCTCCAGGCGCGGGTCAACGACCTGTCGGACCGCCTCGCCCGCGCCGTCATCATCGACCCGAGCAACCTGCCGAAAGACACCGTGGTGTTCGGCAGTAAAGTCCGGGTAGTGGACCTCGACGTCGACGAGGAGGAGACGTACGAACTCGTCGGCCCCGGGCAGGAGAACCCGGACAAGGGGCGGATCCTCAGCTCGAGCCCGATCGGCCAGGGGCTGCTCGGCCGGAAGAAGGGTGAGACGGTCGAGATCCCGGTCCCGCGGGGCACAATCCGGTTCAAGGTACTTGACATTTCCGCCGCGAGTATTTAAACCCGGTCCGATCCAGACGGAGGGGAGCGGGGGGTGTCGCGGGCGGACGGTCGGGGCGGCCGCGCGGCCCGGCGCGATTTTCGCAAAGTAACTTCTTGACTTCCCGTTCGATCGGACAACACTTAGTGTCGAGGCGACCGGCCGTCGCCCCCGCCCGAGGAGGCGGCATGTCGGACCCCCGGCTCCAAAGTCTGCACCTGGAGGGCCAGCCCCGGCGGGAGTCGTTCCGCCAGGCGCGGCTGGCCCTGCAGGCCGCGTGCGGGACGCAGACGCTCGCCGGGGACGCGCGGCTGTTGGCCGACGACCGCCTCGACGCCCCGACCCTGGCCCCCCCGCCGCCCGGCCCCCCGGCCGCCGCCGGCCGGTTCGCCTTCTACCTGAAGGACGGGGCCAACGTCTACCCGCTCCACCTCGGCCTCAACAGCGTGGGTCGACTCCCCGACAACGACGTCGTCATCCGTGACGAGTGCGTGTCGCGCCGGCACTGCGCCGTCCTCGTCCACCACGACCTGCGGTGCGAGCTGCACGACGTCGCGTCGAAGAACGGGACGGTGCTGAACGGGGCCCGGATCCCCGGCCCGACCCGCCTCCAGTCCGGCGACCAGATCACCCTCTGCGGCCGCCGCCTCACCTTCCAGATCACCGAGCTGGCCCCCGAGTCGGCCGCCGGCTGACCCCGACCCCACACCCCCGGAGCCGCCCCGTGGCCCGCCTCCTCGCGGCCGCCCTCCTGTGCGCCCCGGCGTGCGCCGCCGACCCCCGGGCCGACCTCCGCGCCCGGCTCGCCGAGGCCCAGAAGGCGAAGGACGAGGCGGCCGTCAAGAAGCTGGCCGCCGAGGGCCGCGACGCGCTCGGGGCGAAGGCCGGCGTCCCCGAGGTGGACGACGTCTACACCCCGGCCCCGGCGAAGGTCGACCCGCTGACCCCAGCCGAGCGGAAGGCGGCGTTCGACCCGTACCTGAAGCGGCTGCCCGCGGCGAAGTGGTGGAAGGTCGGGCTCGACCCGGCGAAGACCGAGCACCTGCCGCGGGAGGCGGCGGAGGTGGTCGGCGGGTTGCTGGCCGCGGCCCGGGCCGGGTGCGACGGCCGGGACGCGCTGCTGGCCGAGGCGCGGGAGGCCGGCGACTACCTGCTCTGGACGCAGAAGGAGGCCGGCGGCACCGGGGTGATCCCGTTCCCGGCGTTCCGCGGCGGCAAGGGGGCGGCGTTCGAGGCGGCCGAGCGGTTCCTGAAGCAGGCCGAGAAGGCCGGGAAGCTGAAGGAGGTGCTCCGCGGCGGGTGGGCGGTCGACGACTTGGACGACGGCGGGCTGCAGTTCGACAACGGGATGTGCGGGGTCGCGCTGTTCGAGCTGTACGCGGCGACGAAGGACGAGAAGTACCTGACGGGGGCGCGGGCGGTCGCCGACTGGGCGGCCGGGCGGGCGTGCGTCCCGAACTGGAACTACAACGCGTTCAGCGTGTACCTGCTGGCGACGGCCCACCGGGCGACCGGGAACGCGAAGTACCTGTCGGCGGCGAAGGAGAAGGCCCGGCTCGGGGTGTACCCCGGGCAACTGCCCGACGGGGACCGGGCCGGGCGGTGGGCGGACGGGCACAACGCCCGCCCGGCGTACCACTACATCCTCGTCCGGGCGCTGGCCGCCCTGCTCGCCGAGCTGCCGGCCGACGACCCGGACCGCCCGGCCTGCCGGGACGGCCTGCGGCTCGCCCTGAAGGCCCGGAACCCGGAGTTCGCCGCCCGCGGGGTGATGAACAAGGACACCGCCCTGTCGGCCCTGCTGGTCCTGCTCGACCGCCTCCCGCCGGCGGCGGTCGAGAAGGAACTGGCCGGGTGCGACATCGATTCCGCGGTCGGGGTCCTGGGCCGGCTGGCGACGGCCGAGTTCCGGCGGGGGAAGTTCTCGCTCGGGCCGTCGGCGTGGGGCCGGTTCCTGGAGCACGCCGCCCGGGGTCAGTAGTCGGACGGCGGGGGCAGGGCGCTGTTCCGGCTGCCGAGCCACTGGTAGGTGGCGAACGGGACGGTGTCGCGGACGAACCGGACGGACCCGTCCCCGAGCGCGAAGTTCGCCCCGCCGGGGTGGACGCTGCGGAACCCGTAGTACGAGCTCTTCGTCCAGTAGTCGAGCGGGGCGGCGTCCCGGGCCACGTACTCCCGGGTGTTGAGCGGCACGTTGGTGGTGGCGTGGCTGTCGCCCGGGTGGGCCCGCACCCACGTCGTCGTTCCCGTCCGCGGCTGCCCGGCGTACGCCCCGCTGGTGAACGTGTACCCGGTCATCACGTAGTGCATCTCGCCGGCCAGCAGCGTCTGCGACGTCCCCTTGGAGGCGTGGGCGAGGTTGACCTTCCCCGCGTGGGCGGACACCATCAGCCCGTCGTCCGGGGTGAACGCCGCCTTCAGGGTGTTCCACCGCTCCAGCGCCAGCGCCCCGGTCGCCCCGTGCGACGAGTAGTTCGGCTCGGTCGCGGTCCACCCGGCGGTGCCCACGGCCGGGCGGAAGTTGCCCCGGCACCACCCGTAGCTGGCGACCGGCAGGGTGTACGCCTCGGCCGGGGCCGCCGGGGGCATGGACGGGCACAGGTACGTCTTCAGCGGCTGGCTCGTCAGGCTGGCGTTCGACGGCGACCCGGTGGTGTCGGTCGGGGCGAGGGCCGGGTTGTACTGCCGGGCGATCGCGTCCTGCTCCAGGTACGGCAGCACCTCGATGAACGCGCTGTGCAGGACGTAGGTGGTGCCCAGCCCCTCGGCCGGGACCACGTCGGCGGCCCCGTTCGTCACCCCGTGCAGGGCGGTCGCCACCGCCGGCAGGTGGCCCCGGACCCCGTGGTAGCTGTGGGCGGCGAGGCCGACCTGCTTCAGGTTGTTCGCGCAGCTCAGGCGGGCGGCCGCCTCCCGCACCTTCTGGACGGCCGGCAGGAGCAGGCCGATCAGGACGGCGATGATGGCGACCACCACCAACAGCTCGATCAGCGTGAACCCGCTGCTTGGAGCGCGGCCGTCCCGGCCGCTCGTCGGTGGGCGGCCGGGACGGCCGCGCTCCAGGAGGGGCGTGAACCCGGGGCGGGCGGACGGGCGCGTCATGACCGTTCCTCCGGTGTGACGAATTCCGGATTCGTATTACTGCGCCACGCCCCCCCGTCGAGCAAAATCCGCGGGTAAAATGCGGCCCAGCCCGACGGGAGTCAGCCGTGCCCGACCTCAGCCGCTTCTCCGTGTCCCTCGAGGCCGACCTGCTGGCGGCGTTCGACGGGTACGTCCGGGACGGGGCGTTCGCGACCCGCAGCGAGGCGATCCGCCAGCTCCTCCGCCAGACCCTGGCCCGGGACGCGTTCGAGGGGGACGACCGGGCGGTGACCGCCACCCTGACCCTCGTGTACGACCACCACCGCCCGCACCTGGTGGAGAAGCTCCTGGACCTCCAGCACCGGCACGCCGGGCAGGTGGTCGCGTCCCTGCACGTCCACCTGGACCGCACCCGGTGCCTGGAGGTGATCGTCCTCCGCGGGGCGGGCGGGGAGCTGCGGCGGCTGGCGGCCGCCCTCCGCGGGATGAAGGGGGTGCACGCCGGGGAGCTGACCGTGGCCGGCGCGGCCGACGCCGCCGGCGACCACCCGCACGGCCACCGGCACTGACGGTCGGGGTTGCCGCCGCGGCCGCCGCCGGGCATAGTCCCGGCCCATGCCGTTCACCGTCGCCCTCGACGCCTTCCACGGCCCCCTCGACCTGCTGCTCCACCTCGTCCGCCGGGACGAGGTCGAGGTCCTTGACCTGCCTGTCGCCCGCCTCGCCGACCAGTTCCTCCTCTACCTCCGGGACCTCCGCGAGATCGACGTCGAGCTGGCCGGCGACTTCCTGGTGACCGCCGCCACCCTCGTCGAGATCAAGAGCCGGCTGCTCTTGCCGGCCGACGCCCGGCCGGCGGACGACGGCCCGGCCGACCCGCGTCGGGAGCTGGTGCGGCAGCTCTTGGAGTACCGGCGGGTGAAGGACGCGGCGGCGGCCTTGGAGGGGCGGGCGGAAGCCCGCGGGGCGCGGGTGCCGCGGCAGGAGCCGGAGCCGGCGGCCGCGGCCGGGCCGGCGGTGCGGTCGGTGGAGCTGTGGGACCTGGTGAGCGCGTTCGCCCGGCTGGTGCGGGAGACGGAGGGGCTGCGGGCGGCGACGGTGGCGGCGGACGACACCCCGCAGCACGTCCACGAGGCGCGGGTGCGGGACCGGGTGGCGTCGGCCGGGCGGGTGCGGTTCGTCGAGGTGTTCGACCCGCCGTACGGGAAGGCCCGGCTGATCGGGGTGTTCCTGGCGGTGCTGGAGCTGGTCCGCCGCGGGGCGGTCGGGCTGGAGCAGCCGGACCCCGGCGGCGACCTCTGGCTGGTGGCGTCAGCCGGCGAAGACGAGGAGGACCACGACACCCAGCGCGGTGACCGCGACGTACCACCCGAAGTAGGCGAGCAGCCGTGACCACCACCGCCAGCGGCGTAGGACTGCGACCGCGATGAGCGAGGCCAGGCCCAGCAGGGAGGCGGCGACCAACACGTCCAGCAGCCACTCGGTACCCCCGGACCCCTGCGGCGTGACGAAGCGATTGATCCGGTCCGTTCCCTCAAGTCCGATCAGGAGCGAGACGCACATGGCGGCGAAGGCGAGTTCCAGGTAAGGGACGAGCACCCGCCAGCGGTTCCCTCGGGTCCGGCGCAAGTGGTCCGCGGCCCAGGCGGTCAGCGCCCCGAAGGCCGCGAACGGGAGGACGAACCGGATCAGCCCCATCCACACCCCCGCGTATGCCCCCACGAACTGTTCCGGGGTCGTCCGGACCGGCGGGGTTGGCGCCGGGCCGTCCGCCGGCCGGGCCGCATCCCCGCCCCGCCCCGTGCGGTCACCAAGCCCCCGCGTGATCTGGAACTCTTGCTGGGTCCGGATGACCCCGACCGGGCCGAGGACGACGAACGCTGCGGACCCCGCGGCCAAGCCGGCGAGAAGCCCCGCCGTGACGGCCGTCACCCGGTCGGCGGGGCGGGTCAAGGAGACCACCGCCCAGCCGAGCCCGCAGACCGCCAGGAGGACCACCGGGGTGGCCGCGGCGAGTACCGGCGCGGGGATGTCGAGCAACCAGTTGGCCCACCCGGGGACGTGGGGGGCGAGGGTCGGGCCGAAGAGCGCGCGCGTCTCCTCCAGACCGTAGGTGAGGCCGACCGCGAGCCCGGCGGCGATCCCGACCCCGGCGCTCCCCGCCACCCCGCCGGCGTTCCGCCGCAGCCACCGCCACGCCTGGGCGGCCGGGGACAGCGGGCGGACACTCAGCGGCTCTCCGGCCAGCCACCGCCCCAACTCGTCGGCCAGGTCCGCGGCGCTCGCGTACCGCTTCCCCGGGTCCTTTTCCAGACACTTCAGCGCCACCAGCGCCAGGTCGCGGTCGGCCGCCGGGTCGACCGACCGCGGGTCGGCCGGCTCCGCCGTCATCACCTGCAGCAGCGTGTCCATCACCGTCGGGCCGCGGAACGGCGGGCGGCCGGCGATCACCTCGTACAGGATCGCGCCGAGGGCGTAGACGTCGGCCGCGGTCGAGACGCCTTTCTCCCCGCGCGCCTGCTCCGGGGCCATGTAGCTCGGGGTGCCGACGACCGCCCCGGTCCGGGTCAGCCCGCTGTCCTCCCGCCCGGTCCGCTTCGCCAGCCCGAAGTCGGTCACGAACGGCGTCCCGTCCGGGTCGAGCAGGACGTTCGCCGGCTTGAGGTCGCGGTGCAAGACGCCGCGCTGGTGGGCGAAGTGGACCGCCCGGCAGACCGTCGCCAGCAGCCGGACGAGGTCCCGCACCGGCGGCCGCGCGTCGGAGGCGAGCCGGTCCGCGAGGCTCCCGCCGGCGACCAGCCGCATGCTGAAGTACGGCTGCCCGGCGTGCTCCCCGACCTCGTGGATCGGCAGGACGTTCGGGTGGTCGAGGTTGGCCGCCGCCTCGGCCTCGACCCGGAACCGCTGCAGGTCCCCGGTCGAGGCGAGCTGTCCCGACAGAATCATCTTCAGCGCGACCTCGCGGTTCAGGCTCACCTGCCGGGCGCGGAACACGACGCCCATCCCGCCGCGGGCGATCTCGGCGAGCAGCTCGTAGTCCCCGAAGTACCGGACCGTGCCGAGCGGGCCGGGCGGGTCGGGGTCGCCGGCCGAGGACAGGGCCGCGGTCCTGGCCGGGTCGCGGGGCGGGGCCGCCCGCATCCGGGCGTGGTCGGCGAGGAACTCGCGCAGGCTGTCGGCGAGGTCCGGGTGCCGGGCCAGGAACGCGGCCGGGGCCGGCGGGGCGCCGGCGTCGCACGCCGCCAGGTACTCGGCGATCGCCGCGTCCACGCGCTCGTCACGGTCCGCGGACATCGTCACCCCTCCGGTGGTCGCAACGTCTCCCGCAGTGCCTTCAGGCCCCGCTTCAGCAGCCCGGCGACGGCCGCCGCGGTCCGGCCGGTGTCGGCGGCGATCGCCGCGACCGGCTGGTTCCGCAGGTAGTGCCGCTCGACCGCGTTCCGCTGCGCCTCCGGCAACTCGGCGAGCGCGGCGGCGAGCCGCAGCAGGTGCTCGTTCCGGTCGGCCCGGTCGCTCGGCGACGAGTGGCCCGCCGCCAGCCACCCGCCGAGCCCGGCCGACGACTCCTCCACCCCGGCCGCGAACCGCTCCTCCCGCCGGGCGTCCCGCTTGTCGGCGAACACCCGCCGGTACTCGTCGGCGAGGTTCCGGGCGAGGGCGGTGCGGAGCCACGCCAGCCGCCGCCCGTCGTCGAGCGCGGCGAGCTGGTCGGCCGCCCGGTGGGCGTCGAGCAGCGTCTGCTGGACGACCCCGGACGGGTCGAGCTTGCCGCGCTCGGCGGGCGCCACCTGCTGCCGGGCGAGGACGAGCAGGTACGCCCGGCACCGCTGGAGGTCGGCGGGCTGCATCGGGCCTACGGGGTAAGGCGGAAGACGCCCCGGAACGGGGCGCGGGACGTGACGATTTTTGCCGGGCCGCGACCGGGACGCAACGGGCGGCGCCCCGGAGTACGGTACTCACACCAGCTCGCGGATCACCTCGCCGTACGGCAGCAGCGGCATCGGCCGGCCGGTCGCGTCCGGGAACGACGTCCCGGCGAAGTCGATGTCCAGGTGGCGGAACACCGTCGCCCACAGGTCGTTCGGGGTCAGCGGACGATCTTTAGGCACCTCCGCCCGGGCCGTCGTGCTGCCGACCACCAGCCCGGTCTTGCACGCCCCGCTCACCAGGATGCTCTGCGCCGCCGGCCAGTGGTCGCGGCCCGGCTGCGTCACCTTCGTCTGCGTCCCGACCGAGTACTCGACCTTCGGCGTCCGCCCGAACTCGCCGGTCACCACCACGAGCACCCGCCGGTCCAGCCCGCGGGCGTACAGGTCCTCGATGAGCGCGGAGACGGCCTGGTCCAGGAACCCGAGCTTGTACTGCGTGTCCTCGAAGATGTGGCAGTTCACCGCGTGCGAGTCCCAGTTGTAGCTGTGGCTCTTCCGCAGGCCCTCGCCCGGCGGGGTCGCGTTCTCCATCACCACCGTCACCCAGCTCGCCCCGTGCTCCACCAGCCGGCGGGCCAGGAGCGCCCGCTGCCCGTACCGGTGCATCCCGTACCGGTCGCGCAGCCGGGTCGGCTCCCGCGACAGGTCGAACGCCCGCCGGGCGGTGTCCCCGCCGACCAACTCCAGCGCCCGGCCGCGGAGGGCGTCGATCCCGCTCGCGGTGCCGGCGAGGTCCGGGCCGGCGAGCGGCTTGTCGAAGCCGTCGAGCAGGGCGACGCGGTCCGCCAGCTTCTCCCCGGCGCCGGCCACCGGCGCCAGCCCGCGGACCTCGAACCCCGGCGCCGCCGGGTCGCCGGCGACGATGTACGGGTGCGACCGCGGGCCGAGGTACGCCGCCCCGAAGCTGAACACGTCGATCCCCTGCCGCCCGCCGTCCACCACCGACACGTAGTTCGGGACCGCCGCCCGCCGCCCCTTCCACACCTCCGCCGCCATCGACCCGACCATCGGGGTGTCGTTCACGAACCCGGTCGGCTGCTTCGGGTCCCGGCCGGTCAGGAACCGCTTGTGCCCGCCGCCGTGGTCGGCGAAGTTGTGGGCGACCGACCGGATCAGGCTGAACTTGTCGGCCAGCCCGGCGAGCCGCGGCAGGTGCTCGCAGACCCGGACGCCGGGGACGGTGGTGTCGATCGGCCGGAACGCCCCGCGGTACTCGGCCGGGGCGTCCGGCTTCATGTCGAAGGTGTCCTGGTGCGGCGGGCCGCCGGGGAGCCAGACGAAGATGACGGCCGGGTCGTTGGTGGTGCGGTCGGGCTCGCCGGCGGCCAGCGCGGTGGCCGGGGCGAGGGCGCTGCCGGCGACGGCGACGGACCCGAACCGGAGGGCGTCGCGGCGCGTCGGTCCGGGGCAGGGTGGGGGCATGGGGACGGGTTCCGCGGCGGGATGGAGGGCAGGAGGTTGAGCGTACCGGGCGGGGGCCGGCGGGTCAAACGCGAAAGTCGCCGGCACCCCCGGTTACCGCCACCGTGGTTGTACGCGGGGTCGGGCGGGGGGATAATCACCCCCAGCCCCGCCCCGGGGTCGGCCGAAGGAGTGACGCGATGCCGGAGGACCTACTCCACCAACTCCGGGTGTACGAGGAGGAGTACCCGGGGCAGCCGCTGGTCGCCCAGAAGGCGGACCTGCAGGTCATCAACCAGCTCCGCTCCCGGCTCGGCATGCGGCCGGTCGACGCCCGGCTGAGGGAGGTCGGGGCGCCGGCCGAGGCCGCGGCGGCGGCCGCGCCGGAGGGGCCGCCGCGGGATCACGCCGCGGCCCGGGAACTGTACGAGGCGTACCTGACGAGGGCTGCGGAGCTGGAGGCGCACCGGGCGTACGCCGACCGGGTCGCCCGGGCGACCGGCGGCCCCGGGCAGACGCCCGTCCGCCCGCTGGCGACGATGGGGACCGGCGGCGGCCCGCTCCTGTGCGACCGCTGCGGGAAGCCGATGCTCTTGGAGGGCGAGCCGTACCACGGGCTGACGGCGGACGCCGCCTGGGAGCGGAACCCGGCCGGCGACTGGCGGTCCTGGATCCTCGGCGGCATGGTGGTCGAGATCGCGGTGAACGGGACGCTCCGGATCTACCACGGGTACCCCGGCCGCCGGGACCGGCAGTGCTGCAACGCGGCCCGCCGGGCCGACGAGGAGGCGCAGGCGCGGTTCGTGTCCCGCAAGTGCCCGGAGACGTTCGACCGGCTGCTCGCGTTCCTCGAGGACGAGTTCCCCGACCTGTCCGAGCGGGAGCGGTTCCGCCTGCTGAACGAGGTCGTGAACACCCTGTTCGATTACGACCCCGGGATCGGGGTCAACCGCCCGGACGGGCCGTGAGGCGGCGGAAGCTTTCGACCGTCTGCCGGGCGGCCGCGTCCGGGTCGGGGAGCGGGAACACCTCGGCCGACAGGTACCCGCCGTACCCGACGTCGCGCAGGGCGGCGACGACCGGGGCGAAGTCGGTGTGGCCCATCCCGGCGGCCCGGCGGTTCGAGTCGGCGAGGTGGACGTGGCCGACGTGCCTCCCGGCCGCCCGCACCGCCGCCGCGAGGTCGGCCTCCTCGATGTTCATGTGGAACAGGTCGGCGAGCAGCTTCACGTTCGACGCGCCCAGCCCGCCGAGCAGCGCCGCCCCGTCGGCGAGCGTGTTGACCAGGTTCGTCTCGTACCGGTTCAGCGGCTCGTACAGCAGGGTGGTGCCGAGGTCGGCGGCGTGCTCGTCGAGCTTGAACAGGGCGTTCCCGAGGTACCGGAGGGCGACCGGCTTGGTCACCTCGCCGTCCGCCCGGCCCTGCACCGACCCGATGATCGCCGGCGCCTCGAACGCGGCGGCGAGGTCCATGACCCGCTGCACGAACGCGACGGCCCGGTCGCGGGTGGCGGCGTCCGGGGAGGTGAGGCTGAGCTTGTGCTTCACCCACCCGGCCCCGGTGCCGACCGCAGCGAGTGACAGCCCGTTGTCATCCAACAGGGTGCGGAGTTCGCCGGGGGCGACCGCGTCCGGGCCGGGCGGGAACAGCTCGACCGCGTCGAACCCGAGTTCGGCGGCCCGCCGGCACGCGGCCGGGAGGTCGTCGTGGAACACGAACGGCCCGCCCCGGGCCTCGGGCACCAGCGACACGGTGACGGCGGACTTCATGGGGGTGGGCCGTTGGTCGTGGGTGGTTGTCGGGTAAGGAAACCGTCCAACACCGCCCGGACGCGGGCCAGCTCGTCGTCCGGCCCACCATCCCACGGGGCGACGGGGATCCAGCGGTCGCGTTGGTCCGGGCGGACCCACCCGGCGTCGTCATCGACCAACAGGATCTCGCCCGACGCCGCACCGGGCACGAACCCGAGGTCCTTCTGCTCGCCGCACCACCCGACGTATTCGAGCCGGTCCAGGAACCCGGGCGGCAGGCGGCCGGCGCGGTCCAGGCCCGCCAACACGTCCCGGGCGTCCGACTCCTCGACGGTGGTGAAGAGCGCCACCCGCTCGAACCGCTCGTGACAGAACACAAGGAACTCGAACAAGCCGGGCCGCGGGTTCCCGCTCATCGCGTCGTCGACCAGGGTGCGTTCCAGGTCGAGGGCGAGCACCCGGACGGTCACGCCCGCACCAGCGCCGCGTAGTCGTCCTTCAGCTGCCGGGTGACCGGGCCGACCGGGTACTCCCGGCCGTCGATCGCCCCGACCGGCTGCACCTCCACCGCCGTCCCGGTGATGAACACCTCGGTCGCCTTCGCCAGCTCGTCCGGCCAGATCTCCCGCTCGACCACCTTGACGCCGCGCTTCCGGGCCAGGTCCATCACCGTCAGCCGGGTGATCCCGTTCAGGATGGTCTCCGTCGTCGGGGTGTGCAGCTCCCCGCCGATGAGGAGGAACAGGTTCGCCCCGGTCGCCTCCGACAGCCGGCCCTTGTAGTCGTGCATCAGCGCGTCCTGCGCCCCGTGGGCCAGCGCCTCGTCCTTCGCCAGGGTGCAGATGATGTACAGCCCGGCCGCCTTGCTCCCGGCCGGGGACGACTCCGGGCTCGGCCGCTTCCACCGGCTGGTGACCAGCCGGATCGCCTTCTGGTCGTAGTACGCCCCCCACGGGAACGCGGCGATCGCGACGTGCACCCTCGTCCCCTTCGCCGACACCCCGATCACCTCCGCCCCGCGCCAGGCGACCGGGCGGACGTACCCGGAGTCGAGGTGGTTCTCGGCGACGACGCGGCGGGTGGCGGAGTCGATCTCCTCCACGGAGAACGGCAGCTCGTAGGCGAGCATGTTCGCGGACCGGTGGAGGCGGGCCGAGTGCTCGGTCAGCTTGAACACCTTCCCGCCGTAGACGCGCTCGCCTTCGAACACGCCGTTCCCGTAGTGCATGCTGTGGGTGAGGACGTGGAACTTGGCGTCGCGCCACGGGACGAGGTCCCCGTTGTACCAGATGACGCCGTCGCGGTCGTCCATCGGCGGGCTGCTCATGACCGGCTCCTGGGGAGAGGACGGGGGTAGTTTATCACCCGGGGCGGGGGTGGCGGAGGGGCCGGGGCCCGGGCCGGCGGGCGGCGGTAGTGTTGCGGAAGGAGGACGACGCATGAGCAGCCCCTGGCCGCGGCCGCTGGTGATGCGGTGGACCGCGGAGCAGTTCCAGCAGATGGGCGACATGGGCTGGTTCGAGGGCCGCCGGCCGTTCCTGCTCGACGGCGTCATCTGGGAGCAGGGGATGATGGACCCACCCCACGCGGTCGCGCTCGAACTGATTCACGAGGCCCTGCGGCCGGTCTTCCGCCCGGGGTGCATGGTCCGCCAGCAGATGCCGCTGAACGCGGACGAGTACACCGACCCGGTCCCGGACGTGGCGGTCGTCCCCGGGGCGCCCCGCGACTACTCGGACGCACACCCGGTGACGGCCGTCCTCGTAGTCGAGGTGTCCGACACGACCTTGTCGTTCGACCTGACCGAGAAGGCCGAGCGGTACGCCACCGCCGCGGTCGCCGACTACTGGGTGCTCGACCTGGGCGGCCGCCGGCTGCTCGTCCTCCGCGACCCGCAGCCGCTCCCGAAGGGCCTCGGCGCGACCGCCTACCGCACCCGGACCACCCACGGCCCGGCCGACCGCGTCGCCTCGCTCGCCGCCCCGCACGCCGCCGTCTCGGTGAGCGACCTACTTCCCTGACCCGCCGCGGAGGTCTGCCATGCCGAACGGGGGGAGCGACTGCTGCGGGACGTGCCCGTTCAACCGGAAGAACCGGGGGGAGGCCGGGTACGCCCACGCCCGGGACCCCGGCCCGGACCACTGCGACATCCGCGACCTCCCGGTCGAGGACGCGTTCTACACCTACTGCTCGAACCACTCGCACCACAACCCCGGCCGGGTCCGGGTCCCGATCGGCCCGGTGTGGGTGATGGGCGAAGACCACTACGGGCGCGAGGTCTGGCGGCCGGGCCCGGACACCCCCGAGGTCCGTGCCGAGGTGCTCCGGCTGCTCGCCACCACCCCCGACCCGGTCGAGGGCTACCCGGCCGGGTACGCCCTGGTCGAGGCGGCGATCCTGCACGCCGGCGACCTCGGGGACGTGCGCTTCGCCCCGCCCCTCGACCGCATCCGTCAGTCCCCCGGGTTCGCCCCCGGTGCCGAAGACGAGCGACCCACGTCCGCCCAGAACCCGGCCCGATCGGCCGTGCTCGCCGACCGGGCGCTGGGCCTCATCCTCCCGCCCGCGGCCGTCCTCCCGTTCGCCACCGACACCGTCCGGGCGGTGGCGGCCACTGTCGAGCAGACCGGCGACCCGGCCGGGCTGGCGGTCCTCGCGGACGCCCTCCAGGAGGCGGGTTGCACCCACGCCGCGACGCTCGACTACCTGCGGAGCCCGGACGCCCGGGCGCCGTGCTGGGTCGTCGATGTGATCCTCGGCCGGGCGGGCGGGTGACCAGTCCCGTCGGTACAATCCCGGCATGCCCGACGAACCCGCGCCGAAGAAGAAGCGGCGGCCGTTCTGGCGGAGGCGCGTCCGCCGGTCCACCCCGGACGGCGGGCACAACCCCGTCCTGCTCGCCGAGGTCCTCGCCGCCCTCGACCCGCGGCCCGGCCAGACCGTCGCCGACTGCACCCTCGGGTTCGCCGGCCACGCGGTCGAGTTGCTCAAGCGCGTCGCCCCCGACGGCCTGCTGATCGCCACCGACCTCGACCCCGGGAACGTCGAGCCGGCGCGGGCCAAGCTCGAAGCCGTGGGCGGGCTGTTCGCCCTCCACCACGCGAACTTCGCCGGCCTCGTCGGGGTGCTCGCGGCCGAGGGCGTCGCCCAGGTCGACGGCCTGCTCGCCGACCTCGGGATGTCGAGCATGCAGGTGGACGACCGCCGCCGCGGGTTCTCGTTCATGCGCGACGGCCCGCTCGACATGCGCATGGACCCCTCCCGCGGCCGCACCGCCGCCGACCTCCTCAACACCCTGCCGGCCGACGAACTCGCCGCCGCCTTCCGCGACCTCGGCGACGAGCCGCGGGCCGAGCAGATCGCCCTCGCGGTCGTGGCGCACCGGAAGGCGAAGCCGCTGGAGCGGACGAAGGAACTGCGGGAGCTGATCGAGGCGGCGGCCCCGGTGCGGGTGGACCGCGGCCCCGGCGCCCCGCCGGAGCGGAAGCAACTCCTCGGCCCGGCCACCCGCGTGTTCCAGGCCCTCCGCATCCTGGTGAACCGCGAACTGGCCAACCTCGCTCACCTGCTCCGGGTGCTGCCGGCGGTGCTGAAGCCCGGCGGGGTCGCGGCGGTCATCAGCTTCCACAGCGGCGAGGACCGGCTGGTGAAGGCGGCGTTCCGCGACGGCCTCCGCGCCGGCGTCTACGCGGCCGTCTCCCCGGACGCCGTCCGCCCGACGTTCGAGGAGCGGCGGGCGAACCCGCGGAGCCGGTCGGCGAAGCTGCGGTGGGCCAGGAGGAGCGTGAGTGGCTAGTGTGAGTGTGAGTGAAAACAGCCGACCCGGATCGTGCTTTACTCACACTCGCACTCACACTCCCGGTGCCTGATGGCCGACGTCGAGGTGCCCGACCCGAAGGAGGTCGGGGAGAAGGCCGCCGACCCGTTCACCCGGACGGTCGCCCTGAGCGTGGCCGCGTACGCGGTCGCCCTGGCGGTCACCGCCCTCGGCGGGAGCAACGCCGGGAAGGACATGATGATGGCCCAGCAGCGGGCCACCAACCAGTGGGCGTACTACCAGGCCAAGGTGATCCGCGAGAACCAGTACCTGCTCGAGACCGAGAAGCTCGACCTGGAGCTGGAGCTGCGCGGGGCGGAGCTGACCGAGGCGGTCCGCGGGCGGATGGCGAAGACCCGCGACCGGTACCGCGAGCGGGCCGCCCGGTACGCCGCGGAGAAGGAGGAGATCCGGGCGAGGGCCGAGGAGGCGGAGCGGGAGCGGGACGTGGCCGAGCGGCGGGACCCGTACTTCGACTACGCCGAGGTGCTGCTCCAGATCGCGATCGTCCTGGCGTCGGTGGCGATGCTGTCCGGCAAGCCGTGGCCGTATTACGCCAGCCTCGCGGTGGCGGCGCTCGGGCTGGTGCTGTGCGTCAACGGGTACGGGCTGTTCGTCAAGCTGCCGGGGCTGGAGTAGCGCCCGTCAACGTTTAGCCGCGACGCGGAGTCGGCGGAGCGGAGCGCGACCTACACGCCCGCGCTCCGCTCCGCCGACTCCGCGTCGCGGCTAAACGGGTCACTTCTTCCCGGCCTTCGCGAACAGGTCGGCGACGAAGTCCCAGTTCGCCACCCCGTACCACGATTCGACGTACTTCGCCCGCAGGTTCCGGTACTTCAGGTAGTAGGCGTGCTCCCACACGTCCACGCCCAGGAGCGGGGTCTGCCCGTCCATCACCGGGTTGTCCTGGTTCGCCGTCTTCACCACCGCCAGCGGCTTGTCCTTCCCGACCACCAGCCACGCCCACCCGCTCCCGAACTGGCCGGTCGCGGCGGCCAGGAACTCCTTCTTGAACCCGTCCAGCCCGCCGAAGCTGGCGTCGATCGCCTTCGCCAGGTCGCCCTTCGGCCCGGCCCCGCCCGGCTTCGTCATCATCTGCCAGAACAGGGTGTGGTTCAGGTGCCCGCCGCCGTTGTTCCGGACCGCCGTCTGCACCTTCTCCGGCAGCTTCTTGTAGTCCCGGACCAGCTCGACGAGGTCCTTGCCGAGGGCGTCCGGGGCGTCGGCCGCCAGCGCCTTGTTCAGGTTGTCGACGTACGTCTGGTGGTGCTTGGTGTGGTGGATCGTCATCGTCTCGGCGTCGATCACCGGCTCCAGCGCCTCGTACGGGTACGGCAGCTTCGGGAGGGTGAACTCCTTCTTCTGCCCGGCGCGGGCCAGGGTCGGGACGGCCAGGGCGGCGGCCCCGGCGGCGGCGGACCGGAGCACGTCACGGCGGGTGAGCATGGCGGACACTCCAGGGGCGGGAGGCGGGGCGGGCGACGCACTGAGATGGTAGGGAACCCCGCGCCGCCCGGTTAGCGACGCACCGAAGATGCGCCGCCCGCGCCTCAGTCCCGGTCCCACAGCTCGTCGGTGGCGCCGAGGTCGAAGACGCGCTCGGTGTCGCGCAGGGCCAGGACCTCGGGCCCGTCCCCGGGCGGGGCCGGGTTCCGGGTCCGGTCCGTCCGCCCCTCGACGTGCCCGTCCAGGAACACCACGTTCGCCACCCCGCCGAAGAACCGGTGGTGGACCGACGGGAACCGCCGGCCCGGCGGCTCCGCCCCGCCGACCTCGACCAGCCCGACCCCGCCGGTCAGCGGGGAACTCGTGCTCGTCCCGACCGCGGTCACGAAGCAGACCGTCTGGCTGGTGCTGGCGACGTGGTCGAGCCGCACCCGGTCCCACACCTCCCCGCCCGGGGTGGTGCGGACCGGGGCGAGGTACCGGTAGTTGTACCCGTACCCGCCGGTCCCGCCGTCGAACGTCAGGTGCACCTTCCCGGGGGCCTTGGCCGGGGTCCGCAGGGCGTGCTGGTTGTTCTCCAGGTACGGCATCAGGTGCCCGTCCCGGTGGTCGATCAGGTTCCCGGCCGCGTCGGCCGACCCGAACCACCACCTGAACCCGCCGCCCGGCTCGGCCGTCCGCAGCGGCGGGAGGACGTTCCCGTTCGCGGAGGCGTAGTTCTGGACCGCCAGCCCGAGCTGCTTCAGGTTGTTCTGGTCGGCGATCCGGGCGGCGGCCGCCCGCACCTTCTGGACGGCCGGCAGGAGCAGCCCGACGAGCACGGCGACGATCGCCATGACGACGAGCAGTTCGATCAGGGTGAACGCGCGGCGGGTCACGGGTCGAACCTCCGGGCGGGGCACGTCCATCATGGCCTGTGGCGGGCCGGCGGGCAACCACCCAACCCGCCGGCCGGGGCGGCGTTGGCGCCCTTGCCGTCGGCCGCCGGCGGCCGACAATGCCCCCTGCCCGGGTCCGCCCGGGCTCCCGCCGGTTCGACCCACGTTCCCGCACCCCGCTTACCGGAGTCTCGCATGCTGCGCTTCGCTGTCCGGGCCGCCGCCGCGGCCGCCGTCCTGGCCGGGCCGGTGGCCCTGGCCGACGACACCAAGCTGAAGGTGAAGGAGGGGGACAAGTTCCCCAACGTGGAGCTGAAGGCGGCCCAGGTGGACAAGCTGCCGGGGAAGAAGGCCGGGGACGCGGTCGGCATCGCCGACCTGAAGGGGAAGACGGTGGTGGTGTTCTTCTACCCGCGGGCGCTGACCGGCGGGTGCACGGTCGAGTCGTGCGGGTTCCGGGACCAGGTGAAGGCGGGGCTGCCGAAGGACGTGGTGATCCTCGGGGCGAGCAACGACGGGGAGAAGCTGCAGCAGCAGTTCATCGACAAGAACGAGCTCCCCTACCCGCTGCTGTGCGACACCGAGTTCAAGCTGATCAAGGAGCTGGGGATCGCGAACGCCGAGAAGGCGACGGCGGCCAAGCGGGTGACGTTCGTGGTCGACAAGGAGGGGAAGATCGCGAAGATCTACGACAAGGTGACCCCGATGTCGCACCCGAAGGAGGTGATCGAGTTCGTGAAGACGCTGAAGTGAGCCGACCGGCCCCCGAGCGGGGGGCCGAGACATTGCCCTTGCATTTCCCCGCCGGCGTCCGCTACCCTGTCGATCCATCCCCGAACAAGGAGGTTCCGGGCCATGATCGTTTCCGACCCGTCCGTCTTCGTCCACGACCACGACACCCCCGACATCGACCCGACCGAAGCCCGGTGGGCGGCCGAGTACCTGTCGCTGATGATCGACCGCCTCGGCCCGGACTCGCCGGTCGGGCTGGTGCTGCGGCAGACGCGGCGCGAGCTGGCGAGCCTGACCCAGGCCGCCCCGGCGACGGTGATCGGCCCGCTCCGGATCGCCGCCTGACCCCGTCACTCGGCGTACAGCCGTAAACGGTCCCCGAACCGGCCGCGGAGGAACCGCAGGTCCGACTCGGGGAAGTCGATCCCGCCGAAGGCGACCGTCTCGACCCGGTCGGCGTCGAGCGCGCCGGCCAGGTCGAGAAACGGTTCTGGGCCGAACCGGGACTTCCCCCGGAAGTGTCGCAACTGCCGGGGCAGGGCGGACGCCGCGAGCGCGATCAGGGGTTCGTGGGACAGCACGCCGTCGAGGTACAACTCGTCCAGATCGTTCAAGGTCGCCGCCGCGAGGAACACCGCCCGCCCGCCGTTGACGGGCGATTCCAGGTCGAAGTCGCAGGCGCTCAACCCGAGCTTGCGTAGCCCTGTCCACGCCGGTCCGCACACCAGCGCCTCCATCCCGTCGGTGTTCAGCCCGCCCTCCACGGTCAACCCGCGCAACCCGGCGAGGTGGGGCGACCGGGCGAGAATTCTGAGCAGGCCTGCCGCGACCTCGGCGGCCCGCTCGTCGCCGGTCGGCAGGGCGACGTCCAGCTGTTCCAACCCGGCCAGCGCGGCCGCGGCGGCCAGCGCGTCCGCCACCTCGTCGCCCAGCACCGGTATCGACAGCCGCTTCAGCCGGCGGGCGGCCGGTGACGCGACGACGGCCTCGAACTCGCCGGTGAGCGGCGCGCCCTCGTCGGACCGCGCCGGCCACAGCGACAGTTCGTCGAGCCGGAGAAGGTGCGGGGACGCGAGGAGGGCATGGAGCGCCGCGGGACGGCCGCCGGCGGTGCTGAGGGCGCGCAGCCCGGCGAGGTGAGGGCCGTCGTGCCAGCCCTCGCCGGGCGGCCGCCCGGCGATGAGGCGCGCCAGCGGGGCAACAACCGGCCACCGCCTCAGAAGGCCGTCGGACCCGATCGTCGTCGGGTGGTAGCCGAACTGGAGCGCGTCCGGGAAGCCGCGACGGAAGATGGCCGTGGCGAAGCCCTGGTGGTCCTCGCCCGGTAGGAACCCGTTCTGGCCGACGTGGAAGTCCGTCGTCCCACGGTAGGTCCGGGCGTCGTAAAGGCCAGTCGAGTCCACCCACCCCGCCCCGGAACGGCGGGGCGGGGGGACGGGGCGCCAGGCCGGCCGCGCCGCCGGGGGCCGCAGCCCGACCGCCGCGCACACCTCGCCCCACCAGTCGACCCAGTGCTCCGCGAACAGCGCCCCGGCCCGCTCCTCCAGCGCCGCCCGGGCGTTCGAGTCCGGGTGCAGCCGCTCCGCCGCCACCTGCGCCCGGATGAACTCCGCCCGGGCCGCGTCCCCCCGCTCTTCGATACAGTCCGCGTACGCCAGCCGGACGGTGTCGTCGGCCGGGTCGGCGACCACCGCCGCCAGCAGCGCCCGCTCGTCCCCGGTCACTTCCCGCCCTTCACCCGGGCCAGGCTCTGCTCCACCGCCGCCGCCTCCTTCTTGTGGCCCGTCTCCGTCAGGTACGCGATCGCCTGCTCGTGCAGCTTCACGCAGTACGCGCTCACCATGTTCTCCCGCCGGGCCGGCACCTTCGGCAACAGCTCCCCGTAGAACTTCGCCATCAGCGCGTCCCCGCCCTTCATCTCCTTCGCCACCTCCTGCATCCGGGCCACCATCCGCGGCACGTACCGCCCCTCGTCCGGGAACTTCTTCGCCGTGAACGCCAGCCCGTTGAACGCCCCGGCGTAGTCCTTCGCGTCCGCCAGGTACTCGGCCAGCTTCAGCCGGGCGTCGCACGCCAGGTCCGGCCGGCCCAGGTTCTCGTACCCGGTCACCGCCTTCACGAACGTCGCCGCCCGGGACCGCTTGTCCTTCACCGGGGTCAGCAGGTCGTCGAGCAGCTGCCACGAGAAGTCCGGGAACTTGGCGAACGTGACCAGCACCTTGTCCGCCAGCCGGGTCGCCTCCGCCGGGTCGGCCAGCGCCCCGTCCTTGTGCAGCCGGGCCAACTCCCGCCACGCCCCCTCGCCCATCGGGTACAGGGCCAGCACCTTGTTCAGGTACGCCACCTGCTGCTTGGGGGTGAAGCCCTTCGCCTCCGCCACCACCGGCAGCGCCCGCATCAAGAGGTCGGCGTGCCGGCTGTTCGCCGGGGCCGTCCCGACCGCCGTCAGCCGCCGCTCCATGTCCCGGTCGGTCATCGGCCGGCCGGTCTTCGGGTCGTGCAGGGTGCCGACGTAGTAGTGGTCGACGTTGTACCGCCCGAACGACTCCAGGGTGAACGCCACCGCCTCCTTGTTCACCGCCTTCACCTCGGCCCACATCACCCACGCGTGCCGCACCCCGGACACCGCCTCCCCGGCGACGTACTCGGCCGGCACCAGCAGCGACTTCCCGACCCGGGCGGCGAAGTCGGCCTGCATCGCGCACACCCCGCCGTGCTTCAGGATGCTCTCCAGGGTGTACGGCTTGTCGTTCAGCTTGCACACCTGCGACCCGGTCCGCAGCATCTCGTGGTCGTACGCCACCTCCTTGTACACCCCGCCGATCCCTGGCCGCTTCTTCAGGTAGTTCGCCACCGCCCAGTCGCGCTCGCCGGCCGGGGTCCGGTGGTTGACCGCGTGCACCTGGAACTCCCACGGCAGCTGCTGCTGCGGCCCCTTCAGCTTCGCCTGCCGGTCCAGGGCGTACCGGAAGTTCTCGAGCGCCCCGACCTTCTCCACCCCGTCCGGCAGGACGCTCCGGGTGCGGACCTGGTGCGGGCGGTAGTCGTAGGCGGCGGCCGGGTCGTCCCAGACGACGGCGACGGCGACGGCCAACTCGTCGTTCGCCTTCACCGCCGCCGGGTCCGCCTTCCACAGGTCGCGGAACACCGCCATGACCGCGGCCGGGCGGTCGGCGGCCGGGTCGATGGCGGTGAACAGCGTCTCCCGGACCTCGGCGTTCTCGGCCAGGAACGCGAACAGCGGGTCGGCGTCGGCCCCGAGGTCGGCCTTCAGCGCGTCCCCGTGCTTCGCCTCGAAGTACCGGGCGAACGCGGCCCGGACCGGCTTGTACTCGCCCTTGGCGAACGCCTTCTCGCTCAGCCCGCCGGCCGGGCCGGCGATCAGGTCGACGAGCGCCTGCTCGGCGTCCGGCGGGGCGGCGGGGGACAGGAGCGGGAGGAGGCCGACGGCGAGAACGGCCGCGGCGAGACGACGGGCGGGCATGGCGGGGGCTCCGGGGGAAACGGCCATTATGCCCGGTCCGGGCCGCCGCCGCCAGCCCCGGGCCGGACCGCGACCCGGACCGGCCGCTCGGCCTCCGCGAACCGGAACGCGGCGTCGACCCGGTCGAGGGGGAACGTGTCGGCCACCAGTCCGGCGAACGGGTAGCAGGCGTGGTGGGCTCCGAGGAAATGAACCGCGGCGGCGAGGTCCTGCGGGGCGTAGTTGTGGACGCCGACCAGGGTGAGGCACCGGCGGACGACCGCCTGCGGGTCCACCGGCACCGTCCCGACCGGGGACACCGCCCCCACCCACACGACCGTCCCGCCCACCCGGGCCGCCGCGAGGGACAGCGCCGCCGCGTCCGCCGACCCGCTCAGCTCGAGCACGACGTCGGCCCCGCGGCCGGCGGTCAGGGCCTTCGCGGCGTCCACGAGTCCGGCGGGTTTGGTGAGGTGCGGCGCCCCGAACCGCGCCGCCTGTGACAGCCGGGCGTCACTGACGTCGCAGGCGAGGACGGTGTGGCCGTCCGCCGCGGCGACGGCGCATGCGGTCAGCCCGAGCATGCCGAGGCCGACGACGGCGACGGTTCCGGACGAGCCGGACGCGTGAGCGACGGGCCGACGTGGGCCGTCGCTCACGCGTCCGGCTCGTCGGGCCGCCATCACCGTCGCCGTCGCACACCCGGCCGGGGCGGCGACTTCGTCCGGCAGGTCCGGCGGCACCTTCACCACCGCCGTGCCCGGCAGGAGCCGGCAGTGCGTCGCCAGCCCGCCGAGCGGGGCGTCGCCGTCCGCGTGCGGCTCGTGCCCGTACTTGCGGAGGTGTTCGCACTTCTGCGGCAGCCCGTGGGTGCAGAAGAAGCACCGGCGGCACGACACGGCGACGGCCCACACCACCCGGTCGCCGACCCGCACCGGCTCGCCCGCCACGTCGAACAATTCGCCGTTCACCTCCTCCACCACCCCGACCGGCTCGTGCCCGAGGACGGACGGGGTCGGCTGGGCGCGGCGGCCGGCGACCGTGTGCAGGTCGCTGCCGCAGACGGTGCTGAGCGAGACGCGGACGAGCGCCTCGCCGGGGCCGAGCCGCGGCGCGGCGGCGCGCGCGAACCGGAACGGCCGGCCGGGGCCGTCGAACACGGCGGCGCGGATCATACGGTCTCCCGCCAGTCGCCGGTCGCCCGCCGGACCACCAGCACCCCGCTGGCGGTCATCAGCAGCACCCCGGCGACCGACACCGCCAGCGCGTAGGGGACGAAGAACTCCAGCCGGTCCGTGCCGCCGAACGCCAGGTCCCGGAACAGCTGGAACAGCACCGACCCGGTGTACCCGATCCCGTCGGCCAGCATGATCGCGAACACCGCGGTCCCGGCGAACCGGCTGGCCGCCATCATCCGCTCGAACAGGACCGCCCCGAACGGGACGTAGGCGAGGTACATCCCCAGCCCGACCAGGGCCATCCACCAGTACCCGGACAGCGCCCCGGCCCGGAACGCGACCGTCGCCGCCCCGACCAGGGCGAACCCGCCGGCGATCACCCCGTACACCGCGACCAGCGCCCGCCGGTGGCTGCGGACCAGGTTCAGGGCGGCGACCGCCACCACCACCCCGAGCAGGGCCCACAACTCCGTCCGGGTGAAGATCGCCTTCTCCCGGCCGAGGCCGAGGGCGTCGAACAGCTCGGCCCCGTAGTGGTCGCGGAAGTCCCGCAGGGCGGTGAGGAAGAAGTACGCGGCGAGCAGCATCCCGAACCCGGCCCCGAAGTGGGCCAGGAACGCCCGCCGCTGCCGGCCGTCCATCGGCACCCGAGCGGACCGGGCGGCCACGTCGGCGGCGGACGGCGGGGGGAGTCGGTTCAGCAGCAGGACGGCGAGCAGGAACGGGCCGAGGAACAGCAGCCCGGTGACGGCCGGCATCCACGCCTCGCTCGCGCCCCAGGCGCCCATCACCAGGTCCCGCCCGACGTCCCGGGTGGCGGCCCCGGCGATGATGTACGAGCAGCTCAGCCCGGCCACCATCACCTCGCTCGCCCGCCGCCCCTCCAGGTACCGGACGCACAGCCCCCACACCATCCCGAGCGGCAGCCCGTTGAGGAACATGGCCGCCGGCTTCCAGGCCGGCGGGGCCAGCGCGAACAGGACCAGGGCGGCCAGCGCCCCAAGGATCAGCCCGACCAGCAGGGCGGCGCGGCGGGTCGCCCGGACCTCGGAGCAGACCCGGGTGCCGAGGTACTTCGACAGGCAGTACCCGGTGACCTGGGAGACGACGCAGGCGGTCTTCAGCTCGACGTCAGACCCGAGGAACCGGTCGCCGGCGAACTTGACCGCGTCGAACGGCTTGCGGAACGCGTACATGCAGAAGTAGGTGCAGAACGCGGCGCCGGCGGCGTAGGCGGTGAGGACCGGGAGCGGGGCGCGGGCGAGGCGGGCGGACAGCCCGCGGGGCGGGGCGGACATCCGGCGGCTCCGGGGGTGTCGATCGGGATACGCCCCCGGAGCCGCGGCGGGATGAAGATCGGGTGAAGCTCGTCAGAACCGCAGGCCCATCCCCTTCAGCCGCGACACCGTCTCGGCCATCAGCGCGTCTTCTACGGCCTCGTCGGCCGCCAGGTACGTCACCGAGAACCGCAGGTACGCCCCGGCGTCGTCCCACGGCACGCAGCACACGCTCTGGTCGTGGATCAGGTACTGCGACGCCTCCTCCGCGCTGGCGAAGGTGCGGTCGCCCGCCCCCTTCGGGGCCGCCGCGTACAGGAAGTACGTCCCGCCCGGCATCGCGCACCGGAACCCGACCTTCTTCAGCGCCGCCACCAGCTTCTCCAGCCGCCGGCGGTACTTCGCCCGGATCCGCTGCGGGATCTCGGGGGTCCGCAGGGCCTCCGCGGCCGCGTGCTGGATCGCCATGAACTGCCCCGAGTCGCTGTTGTCCTTCACGTCGGCGTAGGCCTGCACGATCTTCGGGTGCCCGCAGACGAACCCGAGCCGCCACCCGATCATGTCGAACCCCTTCGACATCGAGTGCACCTCGACGCCCACCTCCTTCGCCCCGTCCACCTGCAGGAAGCTCAGCGGGTCGGCCGCGTAGCTGAGCAGGATGTGGGCGGCGTCCTGCACCACCACGACCTGATGCCGGTGGGCGAAGTCGATCACCCGCTTGTAGAAGTCGCGGGTGGCGACCGCCCCGGTCGGCGAGTTCGGGTAGTTGAGGACCAGCAGCTTCGCCCGCCGCTTGACGTCGGCCGGGACGCCGTCCAGGTCCGGGAAGAAGCCGTTCGCCTCGAGCAGCGGGAGCTTGTGGACCTCGCCGCCGAGGTACCGCGTCCAGGTGCCGGCGACGGGGTAGCCGGGGACGGTCATCAGGGTCACGTCCCCGGGGTTGACGAACACCGCCGGGAGCATCGCGTAGGCGGGCTTACTCCCGATGCAGTGACACACCTCCGTCACCGGGTCGAGGGGGACGCCGAACTGCCGCTTCATGAACTCGGCGGCCGCGTCCTTGTAGTTCTGGACGCCGTTGTCCGCGTACCCGCGGTTCTCGACCTTGTCCGCCTCCCGGGCCAGCGCCTGCCGGACCGCCCGGTCGGCCATGTCGTCGTTCTCCCCGATCCCGAAGTCGAGGAGCTTGCGCCCCGGGTGGTCGGCCAGGGCCTTCCGCTTCGCCCGCTTGATCTTCTCGAACTTGTAGATGTCGGTCGACTTGCCGTAGGCGGCCCCGCCGATCCGGTCGGCGAAGAGGGTCTGGAACCAGGGGTCAGCGGGTGCGGACGCGGACATGCCGGGGCTCCGTGCGGGGACGAATCCCGGTGTTGTAGCGGGCGGTGGCGCGGCCGGCCGGGGGGCGGTAGAATGCCGGGGTTCCCCGGAGGCCCGCCGATGGCGTTCCGCGACTTCGCCTACCCGGACGTGATCCCGCAGCTCGGGCTGACCGAGCAGACCGTCCCGGACCTGTTCGCCCACGTCCCGCCGGTGGCCCCGGGGGAGCCGGTGCGGGCGGCCCTCCCGACCGGGGCCCAGCTCGGCCCGGCGGCCCACAGCGAGGTGGCCCGGATGATCTGGATGGTCGGGCCGGTGCTGCTCGACCTGTGGGGGCGGTACCGCGGGCAGATCAGCCTGAACGCCGGGGTCGAGTTCGACGCGGACCCGGCCGCCCGGCTGACCGGGTACTGCGACTTCGTGATCAGCCGCGGCCCGCAGCGGGCGGTGATCGGGCCGCCGGTGGTGCTGATCTTCGAGGCGAAGCGGGACAGCATCCCGGACGGGCTCGGGCCGTGCGTCGCGGCGATGGAGGGGGCGGTCCGGTACAACCGCCGGCAGAACGCGGCGGTCGACCCGGTCTACGGGTGCGTGACGACCGGGACGAGTTGGAAGTTCCTGCAGCTGACCGGCGGGCGGGTGAGCATCGACCTGGCCGAGTACCCGGTGGCGCAAGCCGACCGGTTGCTCGGCATCCTGGTCCACATGGTCGGCCCGGTCCCGCAGCCGGCCGCCGCGTGACCGGTCAGAACCACCCGGACGCGACCCCGGGCGGGCGGACCGGGTTGCCGTCCGGGGACGTGGACACCGCCAGGAGCCGCCCGTCCGGGCCGTAGCTCCGGACGGTGAACCCGCGGCCGGTCCGCACCCGGGCGATCAGCACCACCGGCACCCACCGGCCGTCCCGCCCGACCGCGAACCGCACCCACTCCGGGAAGACGTCGGCCGACTGCACCGTCTCCGACCCGTCGGGGGCGACCACGGTCACGCGGCCGGGGTGGTTGGGCGGGGAGGGGTAGGCCGGGGACATGGGGAGGTTCCGTTGGTTGTCCCGGCCGCTCCGCCGCCGGGTCGCTGCTGGAACGCACCGTAGCACACGCCTTGCGCGGCCGCCGGGGTTACGCCCCGGCCGCGAGTTTCAGCCCCGTAGGTCGGGCCGTGCCCGACGCGCCTGGCGATGTCGGGCACGGCCCGACCTACGACCCCGGGTTCACGCCCCGGCCGCGAGTTTCAGCCCGATCGGCAGCCCCTCCCCGAACAGCCGCGACGCCTCCTCCCCCTCGTTCCCCACCACCTCCTCCACCATCCGCCGCCACGCCGCCGGGCACGGGTGCGCCCGCAGCACCCCGAGCACCCGGTTCCGCGTCGGGTCGCTCACGTCCACCGCCCGCAGCCCGCTCTGCCGGGCCAGTTGGCTCAGGCAGAACAGCCACCCGTTCTTCTCGCTCTCGTTGCCCGGGGTGAACGGCAGCAACTCCTCGACCCAGCCCTCGGCGACCTCCGGGTGGACGACCGAGTTCAGCGGGCCGTACAGCTGCACCCGCGCCCCGAGCCGGGTCAGCGCCCAGAACGCGTGCGTCGGGACCGGCGACTTCTTGCAGTCCCGCACCGCCGCGTGCCCCAACTGCTCCTTCGTCCGGGCGTCGAGCCGCTCCAGGCTCGCGGCCGCCCGCCACATCTCCGCGAACTCGCCCGCCGGCGGCCGGCTGTACGTCTTCCCCTTCACCGGCAAGAGCGCCGGCCGGAGCCGGGTGAACAGGGCCTGCTGCAGGGCCGCGTTCAGCCCGCCGCCGACCCGCCGCCACATGATCCAGTAGTCTGCCCCGCCCTCCGGCACCACCGGCGGCTTCTTCCCCCCGCTCCCGACCGCCGCCGGCTGGCTCGCCCCGGCGGTGATCAGCTTCCACAGGGCTTCCACCCGGTACCGGTCGACCGGGTCGCCGAACCCGGGGCGTAGCACGAACCCGGTCAGGTTGTACCACCGGGACAGGTGCGCCGGCGACCGCCCGCGCCCGGCCGCGTGCCGCTCCAAGAACTCCCAGACGCGGCGGCACAGCCCGGTCGGCCAGTCCCCGCGCGGCGCCTCCAGCGCGGCTTCGAGAAGCCGCGGCAGGTCGGCCGTGGTGGGCGAGCCGGCGACGCCAGTCGCCGGGCCGGGGGCGGACCCGGCGACTGGCGTCGCCGGCTCGCCGAACACCGCCGCCACCAGCGCCCCGGCCGCCTGCACCTTCTCCTCGGGGAATACGTCCACCACCGCCCCGGCGGCCGCCGCGTCCGCCTCCTCGTCCTCCGCCGTCGGCTCCCGGAGCACGTCCCGGACGTTGAACTCCAGCCGCCAGCGGTTCCCCTCCTTCGACTCGCAGTACAGCTCCAGCGTCCCGATCTCGGTGCACTTCGCCGCCAGCGTGACCGGCACCCGCTTCGCCCCGGCCCGCTTCCCGCCGCGCAGCACCGTGTGCAGCGGCGGCAGCCGCAAGAGCGACTCGGGCGGCAGCCGCAGCACCTGCCCGGCCTTGTCGTCGCCGCGCACCGTGGACGTGTACAGCGGGAACAGCGCCGGCTCGCCGAGCGCCAGCTCCAGCACCGGCGCCGGCATGTGGACCTCCTCGCCCTCCTGCAGCCGCCGCGGCACGACGCACAGCACCGGGATGCTGTGGGCGTGGATGCCGCGGCCGGGGGTGTCGGTGTCGACCGCGACGTAGTACGACCGCGGGATGCCGCCGCCGATCCGCCGCCCGCCGGAGTGCCGCAGCCACGCGAAGTACGCCGCCCCCCAGGCGACCGCCAGGTCCAGCGACGGGCTGGTGAGGATCAGCGGGTCCCACCGCCGCCGCGGCGACGCGAACCACGGCCGCATCACCTCGACCACCCGGTCCCGCAGCACCGCCGGCTGGAACACCCCGCCGTTGAACAGGATCGCGTCCACCGCCTCGTCGGCCGGGACGTGCTGCCGGATGAACTCCGCCAGGTGCCGGCTGACCGCCGGGTCGGCGACGTACGGCAGGCCCATCTCCTGCAGCCCGGCGCGGGCGCCGCGGGCCGGCTCGTCGTCGAACGCGGCGGGCGGGAAGAACCCGTCGAACAGGGCGGTGGTGACGTCCGCCGGGGTGACGTCGACCGACACCGTCCCGCCGACCACCGACCGGCCGCGGCCCATGACGGTGACCGGGACGCCGGCCGGCGGGGGCGTGCCGAGCAGCGCCTCCTTCGCCGCCCGGCACGCCTGCACCAGCGACCCGAACTGGGCGGCGTCGAGCCGCCCGCCGGGCAGCTTCGCCTCGACCGCCTTCGCCAGGGCCAGGTCCATGTTGTCGCCGCCGAGCAGCAGGTGCTCGCCGACCGCGTCCCGGACGAACGTCAGCTCCCCCTTCTCCTCCCCGGCCCGGATCAGGCTGAAGTCGGACGTCCCCCCGCCGACGTCCACCACGAGGCAGCGCATGCCCGGCTTGAGCATGCCGGCCTCGGCCGGGGAGTGGGTGCCGAGCCAGGCGTAGAACGCCGCCTGCGGCTCCTCCAGCAGGGTGACGTTCTTCAGCCCGGCCTGCTTCGCCGCCTCGGCCGTCAGGTTCCGGGCCACGTCGTCGAACGACGCCGGGACGGTGACCACGACCGTCTGCTCTTCGAGCTTGTCCTCGGGCTTGCGGTTCGGGGCGGCGTTCCACGCCTCGACGAGGTGCTTGAGGTACCGGGCGCTGACCTCCAGCGGGGACAGGCGGGGCACGTCCGGCGGGCCGGCCCACGGCAGGAGCGGGGCGGTGCGATCGACGCCGGGGTGGCTGAGCCACGACTTCGCGCTGGTCACCTGCCGGCCGGGCACCTTCGCCCCGTGGTTCCGGGCGAACAGGCCGACGGTGTCCGGCGGGTTCTTCCTCCACGGCAGGTCGATCGACCCGGGGGCGAGGTCGTGCGGGCCGGGGAGGTAGAGGAACGACGGCAGGAGCGGGTGCTCCTGCACCTGCCCGGCGGCGACCACCTGCGGGACGTTGAAGGTGCGGAGCTGCGGGCCGCCGGCCGCCTTCGCCGCGGTGTCGACGTAGGCGACGGCGGTGTTGGTGGTGCCGAGGTCGATCCCGACGAGGAAGCGGGGCATGATACATTACCCGGGGCGTGCCGCGGGTCGGGGTTCACGAACCGCGGCCGGAACCCAGGGCGTTGCCCTGGGCTGAGGTTGTCCCAGCCCTTCGGGCTGAAGACGGATTGCACCCCGAAGGGGCGCGACAACCTCAGCCCAGGGCAACGCCCTGGGGACCCACCGCCCGGGGCGGAGGCGACCGCGTGGTTGTTCTAGGACTCGACATCGGCGGGGCGAACCTGAAGGCGGCGACGCCGGACAAGCGGGCGGCGTCGGTCCCGTTCGCCCTGTGGAAGCAACCGGACAGGCTGCCGGCCGCCCTCGCCGAGTTGGTCGCGCGGTTCCCGGACGCGGAGGAGCTGGCCGTCACGATGACGGGGGAGCTGTGCGACTGCTTCGAGACGAAGCGGGACGGGGTGAGCGCCATCATCGCCGCGGTGCGGTTCGCGAGCGGCGGGCGGCGGATCCGGGTGTGGAGCACGGACGGGGCGTTCGTGACCGCGGACGAGGCGAAGGCGGACCACCTGAAGGTGGCGGCCGCGAACTGGCACGCCCTGGCGACGCTGGCCGGGCAGTACGTCCCGACCGGCCGGGCGATCCTGATCGACGTCGGGTCCACCACCGCGGACATCATCCCGATCCTGGACGGGACGCCGGTGCCGCAGGGGAGGACGGACGCCGACCGGCTGCGGTCGTGGGAGCTGGTGTACACCGGGGTGCGGCGGACCCCGGTGTGCGCCCTGACCGGGTGGGGCGGGGCGGCCGAGTTCTTCGCCACCACCCTGGACGTCTACCTGACCCTCGGGTTTGTGCCGGAGGACCCGGCCGACCGGGACACGGCGGACGGCCGGCCGGCGACCCGGGGGTGCGCCCGGGCCCGCCTCTGCCGGATGCTCGGCGGGGACGCGGAGACGGTGCCGGAGGAGCGGACCCGGGACCTCGCCGGGTGGGTGTACGGGGAGCAGGTGGACCGGCTGCGGCGGTGCGAGCAGGTGGTCCGGGACCGGCTCCGGGCCATGCCGACCCGGGCGGTGTCGTTCGCCTCCCGGCTGTACGACGAGGTCGACCCCCGGGACCGGGACCGCCCGGTCACCCACATCGCGTCCGGGTCCGGGGAGTTCCTGGCCCGGCGGGTCGTCGGGCACCCGGACGTGGACGTCGAGGACGGCGGGGCGTCTTCGGACGGGATCTCGCTCGGGGACCGGCTCGGCCCGGCGGTGTCGGCGTGCGCCCCGGCGTACGCGGTCGCGGTGCTGGCGGCGGAGTCGCGGCCGTGATCGTCGTGAAGGTCGGCGGCAGCCTGTTCGACCACCCGCGGCTCGGGCCGGGGCTGCGGGCGTACCTCGATGGCCTCGCCCCGGCCGACGTCCTGCTCGTCCCCGGCGGCGGGCCGGTCGCCGACGCGGTCCGGCAGCTCGACCGCGTCCACCGCCTCGGCGAAGAAGCCGCCCACTGGCTCGCCCTGCGGGCGCTCGGGGTGACCGCGGAGTTCCTGCGGCGGCTCGCGCTCCCCTCCGGGTCGCGGCTTAACGTCTTGGACTGCTTCGCGTTCGCGGTCGAGGACGAGGGGCGGGCCGCGGCGCTGCCGCCCACCTGGGACGTGACCACCGACAGCATCGCCGCCCGGGTCGCGGCCGTGTACCGGGCGGAACGGCTAATGCTGCTGAAGTCGGTGGACGTGCCGCCCGGGACGCCGTGGGAGGTGGCCGCCGACCGCGGGTGGGTCGACCGGCACTTCCCGAAGGTGGCGGCCGGGCTGGCGTGCCCGGTCGAGGTGGTGAACTTCCGCCGGGCGCTCGACTCACTTCCGGCGTAACTGCTCCGCCAGCCACGCGGCCACCTCCGCCGGGGACGGCGGCTTCACCAGCTGCGAGGCGTCGGACCGGTTCCAGGCGTCCACCGTGGCGGTGTGGTAGACGCGGTCTACCAGCCGCCAGTTGAGCCAGACGTAGTCCGGGACCGGGACGGCCGCGTCGTGCGGCACGTACAGGTACGGCGACCGCCAGAGGTCGGTGCCGGTGAACACCCCGCCGCGGGTGCAGACCTGGGCCACCCCGTCCTCGTACAGCGCGGCGAGCGCGGCCAGCACCGCCGCCCCCGGCTCCGCGACCCCCGGCGACTCGGCGTCGAGCGGGACCGCGAACCTCTCCCCCCGGTCGTTCACCTTCGCGAACGAGTCGCCCCAGACCGCGAGCCGCTTCCCGTCGACCCCGCCGCGGGCCTGCAACCAGCGGAGGACCGCCCGCAGGTCACGCAGCTGCGCCCCGAGCACCGGCCGGCCGAGGATCTGGTTCGCCTGCGAGACCGAGGTCCGGGAACTGCCGCGCTCCGCCGAATCGCCCGGCCTCGTCTCCCCGGTGCCGCGGACGTCGGCGAGGCACACCGCCACGCCCGCCTTCAGGAACACCGCGACCGCCTCGGCCCGCTCCTTCAGGAACCCGGCCTTCCCGCCCTGCGCCACCATCACCACGACCGGCACCTTCCCCTTCGCGTCCTTCGGGGTGAGCAGCAGCAACGGGACGACGACCCCCGGCTCGGGCTCCATCACGACGCGGGTGAGGGTGCCGCCGGGCACCTCCTCGGCCTTCCCCTCGGCCACCCCCGGGTCCGCGGCCGGCTCGGCCCCACCCAGCAGCGCCGCCCAGTCTTTCCGCAGCGCCGCCGTCCGTTCCTCGGGGCTCAACCCGTCCAGGCGGTCCTTGACCCGTTGGCCGCGGTCCCGCACGACCTCCCGAAGCACCTCGTGCAGCTTCCTCGGCTTCAGTTCCGCCGTCGCCCCCGCGGTCCAGCACACGAGGTCGTCGGCCGGGAGCCGCTTGCTGTACTCCTCCGGCACCGGCATCCCGAACCACTCCTTCAGCGCCGGGTAGATCATCGTCCGGTGCACCGCCCCGACGTGCGTGCAGTGCGTGTTCTCCGGGCCGCCCGCGCCGGTCACCTTGCCCGCCCCGTGCGCCACCCGCAGGGCGTCCTTCGCGCCGTAGAGGTCGAACACCTTCTGCAGCCGCGGCCACGCCGGGTCGGTCTTCGGGTCCCAGGCGAACTCGTGGGCGTAGATCACCTTTCGTGGGGCGACGCTGCCGACGATGACGAAGTGGGCGAACCCGTCCCGGGCGCCGTTCCGCAGCCCGCGGGTGCTCTCCCAGTACCCGTCCCCGAACCACGCGAAGTCGCGGTCCGGGTTCTCCAGCACCCGCGACTCCGGCTGCCACCCGCCGAAGTTGAACGGCACCACGCAGGCGACGCGCGGGTCGAGCGCCGCGGTCACCCCGGCCGGGTCGCCGCCGCCGGCCACCGCCCCCAGCAGGATGATCCGGTCCTTGTCGATCGTCGGCTGCTTGAGCAGCACGTCGACGCCGCGCATCAGGTCCCACACCATCCAGCCCATCAGCGACTCGCCGGCGGCCGACAGTTGCAGGTTCGAGTTGTACCGGAAGTAGTAGTCCTGGCGGCCGACGCGGAACGGCTTGTCGTAGTCCTTCTCGGTCCGGAAGTCGTGCTGCCGCCGCTCGCCGTGGCCGAGGTGGTCGGGGACCAGCACCGCGGTGCCGGCCCGCGCCCACGTCATCCCCATGTCCTGCAGCTCGCCGTGCCCCTTGGGGGTGTGGTGGCTGTGCGAGATGAGGACGCCCGGCATCTTCGCCGGCGGCTTCGCGGGCAGGTACAGGTTCGCGCTGACCCACAGCCCCGGCCGCGACTCGTACACGAGGTTGCGGACCACGAACCCGTCGCCCGCGATCTCCTTGGTCACCCGCACCGGCATGTCCTTCGGCGGGTCGGGCCACGCCCCGAGCGACTCCTTTAGCTTCCGGATGCGGGCGTCCCGGTACGCCTCCCACTGCCCCTTCGTCGTCACCGCCGCGAACGCCTTCGACTCGCGGAGGTTCGCCTCCTGCATCCGCCGGCGGGCGTCGGCCGCCATCATCTTCGGGAGGTCCTTGGTGCGGGGGTCGTCCGGGCCGAAGACGTTCGGGTTCACGTCCGCGAAGTCGGCGGCGACGGACGCCAGGGCGAGGCAGAGGGCGACGAGTCGCACGGGGCACCGGGGGAAGGGGGCGGGTCCTCACCTCCCCCCGGGCGGGGGAGGTCGCCGCGCGAGCGGCGGGTGGGGGGGAGGGCGACACGGCAGAAACGGCAACGCGGAACAGCGGGGTCGCTCTCCCCCCCACCCGGCGGCGAGGCGCCGCCGACCTCCCCCACCAGGGGGGAGGTGAAGACGACGACGGCTTACCGGCGCCCGGTTAGACCGGCGCCGGCTCGGGGTCGGCGGTCCGGGTCATCTGGTACGTGCCGACCAGCTCGGCCGTCCCGAGGACGTGCCCGTCCATCGCCCGCACGAGGTCCGCCTTCGTCGGCCGGCCGAGGTCCGGCAGCGCGGCGTCGAGGGCGAACAGCCGGAAGACGTACCGGTGCCGGCCGACCGGCGGGGCCGGGCCGTCGTACCCGGCGCGGCCCCAGTCGTTCGTGCCCTCGCGGGCGCCGGCCGGCAGGTCGTCGCGGTTGGCCGCCTCCGCCAGCCGGCGGGTCGCCGGCGGGAGGTTGTACACGACCCAGTGGACCCAGGTCCGCCTCGGGGCGGCCGGGTCGGGGGCGTCGGGGTCGTCCACCACCAGGGCGAACGACTCCGTCCCGGCCGGGGGGTCGGCCCAGGCGAGCGGCGGGGACACGTCCCCGGCCTCGCAGGTGTAGTCGATCGGGATGTCGTGGCCGCCGGCGAACGCCGGTGAGGAGAGGGTGAACGGCACGGTCCGCCTCCGGGAGATGTGACGGGGCGGCCCGTCAGCGTACCACCGCCGCGCGGCGGGGGCAACGGGTCACCCCGAGTCGTCCCCGGTCCCGGCGCGGGCGGTTGCGGGCGGCCGCGGGGCCGGGTACGGTGGGGGCGTCCGGCCGGCGGCGTGGAGCGGGGGTGGCGCCGATGAGCTTCTTCGTCCTGGTCGACGGCACCCTGGCCTGGCTGGCGCACTTGTTCCCGGTCACACTGATGGTCGGCGGGCTTTGGCTGTGTGCGTTGATCGCGAGCGCCCGGCGCCGGGCCGACCGCCCGCGTCGCCTCGCCCTCTGGTGCGTCCTCCCCGCAACCCTGACGCTCGGGGTGATGGTCGTCGGGACGGTCTTCGCCCACTACGGCGGCGGCCCGCCGCCGGTTTACCCCCAACTCCTGCTCACCGGGCTGATGGTCGGCCACCTGCCGCTGGCCGTGGTGCTGAGCGGGCGGGCCGGGAACCACTGGCCGCTGGTCGCGGCGAGTTCGGCGGCGTGGGCGTGGGTGTCGGCGTGCGCGTGCTTCGTGGCCGTGATGGCGGTGACCGGGGAGTGGCTGTAAGGCTGCGGAAGCCGGTCGGAGCGGATCCGTGTGTTCTCGCCGGGCCGCCACGGAGGGCGGCCCCTACCAACCCCCGGTAGGGGCCGCCCTCCGTGGCGGCCCGGCGACACGGGCCAGACCCGCGACACGGCCGCGGCGTCCGCCCGGAACGGCGGCGGCCCCCGGGAACCCGGGGGCCGCTCGGAAGGTCCTCGGCTGCCGCGCGTCAGTCCCCGCCCGGGGCGACCATCTTCCCGATGTCGGCCCCGGTCACCTTCCCGGAGATGGTCACGTCCTTGTTCTTCGACCCGGTCTTGATCCCGGCCAGGATGTCGGCCAGCGGCTTCCCGCGGGGGTCCGCCGCCCCGACCAGCTGGGCCAGCGGCTTCAGCTGCTTGAACAGGTCGTCCAGCGCGTTCCGCATGTCCCCGGCCGCGTCGTCGTCGGCCATCCCGAGGGTCAGGTCGACCGTCACGTCCGCCCCGATCTTCACCGCCACGCTCATCGTCTCCACCTTCGGCAGCACCTTCTCCAGGTCGTCCAGCTTGACCGGCAGCATCCCCCCGCCGGGGATCTTCACGTCGTCGAACTTACCCTTGACGACGGACACCACGAACACCGACGCCTTGTCGTCCGCCTTCTTCAAGAGCTCGGACAGCTCCTTCGACAGCGGGGCCGGCTTGGCGTCCGCCGCCTTCAGGGCGGCGGTCACCATCTTCTTCTCCCCGGACGCCACCACCGTCTTGTCGTCCACCACCGTCGCGTACACCGCCGGCTGGCCCTCCGGCGGCTGGTACTTGAACAGGACGGCGTCCCCCTCCTTGATCATCGCGAACCGCTCCCCGTCCTTCTTCGCCTCCGCCTCGGCCGTCTTGAACACCTTCTCCGGGTCGAACCGGCCGCGGGCGATCAGCAGGAACTTGGTGTCCGTCTTGCTCGTGTCGGCGGTGGCGATGACCACCTTGTCCACGTCCTTGAGCGGGTCAAGCCCGAGGTCGGTCAGCAGCTTCTTCGCGTCCTGCCCGTCCAGCGTCTGCTTGAGCTGCTCCAGGGCGTACTTCTTGACGATGTCCGAGTCGATCACCTGCCGGAGGTTGACGACGGCGACGGTGTCGGCCCCGGCCGGGATCAGCTTGTCCGGCTCGGCGGCCCGGGCGGGGAGGCACAGCCCGGCGGCCGCGGCGGCGGCCAGCACCAGGCGGGGCAAACGGGTCATGGACGCGGTCCTTTCCACGGGTGGGTTGGCCGCCGGCGCCTCCGCGCCGGGCCGGCCGTGACGCATTCTACCCCGGCCGGGCGGCCGCGGTTTCGGGGAAACCGTCAGGCGACCGGGTTCCGCAACGTCCCGACGCCGGCGACCATGATCGCCACCGCGTCCCCGGGCTTCAAGGTGAACTCGTCCGGCGGGACGATCCCGGTCCCGGTCAAGAGCACTGCCCCGTCCGGGAACGCGTTCTCCCGGAACAGCCACCCGGCCAGTTCCTCCGGGGTGCGGGCCATCTGGGCCAGGGTGGTCGCCCCCTCGAACGCGGCCGCCCCGCCGCGGGTGATCGTCAGCTTGATCTCGACCCCGGCGAGCGGCGGCATGGCGGCGGCCGGGGTGACGAGCGGGCCGACGCTGCACGACCCGGCGTAGATCTTCGCCTGCGGCAGGTACAGCGGGTTCTCGCCCTCGATGTCGCGGGCGCTCATGTCGTTGCCGACGGTGAACCCGACGATCTGACCGGCCGGCGAGATGACGAGGGCGAGTTCCGGTTCGGGGACGCTCCAGTTCGAGTCGGCCCGGACGCGGACCGGGTCGCCGGGGTGGACGACGCGGGCGGGGGTGGCCTTGAGGAAGAGCTCGGGCCGCGGGGCGGTGTACACCTTGTCGTAGAACTGGGCGGCCCCCTTGCTCTCCTCCTCCCGGGCGACCTTGCTCCGCTTGTAGGTGACGCCGGCGGCCCAGACCTCCTGCCGGTCGATCGGGGCGAGGAACGTCTGGCCGCCGAGCGGTTCGGGCGGGACGGTCTTGTCGACGAGGGTGCGGGCGGTGGCGATCGGGTCGGGGCTGTGGAGGACGTCGGCGAGGGAGGTTGCGGCGAGGGTGAGGACCTGTCCGTTCTCGACGGCGACGACGGCCGGCCCGCCGGCCCGCCGGACTTTGCCGAGTTGCATGGGGAGGACTCCGCGCGGTGGATGGCTCCGTTGTATCAGCCGGGCGGGAGGCAGGCGCGGAGCAGCTGGGCGGCGTTGGCCGGGTCGGCGTGGGCGGCCGCGACGCGGTCGGCGAGCCCGGGGGTGTACGGCACGGCGGCCCCGGGCGGCGGGGGATCGGGGGCGAGGCGGCGGACGATCGCGGCGGCGAGTTCGGGGATGCCGGCGCCGGTGAGGGCGGAGACGAGCAGAAGGCCCCAGCCGTCTCCGCCGACGGCACCCCAGCCGCGCATCACGTCCGACTTGTTCACGACTACGAGTAGGCGTTCGCGGGGGAGGTCCGCGTCGGGCCACTCGACCTCCGCGGCACTCCCGTCCAGCACCCCTAGCACCAAGTCCGCCGCGGCCAGCGCCTGCTTCGCCCGCTCGATCCCTTCGGCTTCTAACCCCTCGGCTTCTCGCAGCCCCGCGGTGTCGGTCAACTCGACCGGCCAGCCGTCGAACGCGAGTTGCACCGAGACGGCGTCACGGGTGGTGCCGGCGACCGGCGACACGACCGCCCGCTGGTACCCGGCCAGGGCGTTGACGAGCGAACTCTTCCCGACGTTCGGCGGCCCGGCGATCACGACCTTCCACGGCGCGATGAGGTGCCGCCCGATCGGGGCGAACCGGGCGAGGTCGGCGAGGCCGTCGAGGGCCGGGGAGGCGAGGGCGCGGCGGACGGCGGCGTCGAACGCGCCGTGCAGCTGGTCGAGGAGGACGGAGGCGGTGCGGAGCGTCGGGGCGAAGGGCAGCAGCTGAGCGGGGGGCGTGAGCCCCCTGTGGGTTTGGCACACAGGGGGCTCACGCCCCCCGCTCAGGGCGGTTTCGGGGCACCCCAGCGCCAGGAACTGTTCGACCACCCACCGGACGACCCGCCGCCCGCCGTGGCAGTGGACCTCGACCGCGTCCGGCCCGGTGGCCGCGAGGATCACCTCGTCGCCGGCCCCCTCGCCGAGGCGGCCGAACCAGAAGCGGTGGAGCTCGGGGGCGTCGGGGAGGGGCGTGCCGGCGGGGCGGAAGAGGCGGCGGGCGAACTCCCACGCCCGCGGCCCGGACACCGCGACGGTGGCGATCGCCCCGGCGCCCGGCGGGGTGAGCACCGCGACCCGGGTCACGGCAGCGCCTCCGCCGCGATCCGGATGCCTTCTAACGTGAGCGTCTCTCCGGTCTGCACTCGGTCGAAGAAGCGGGGGCCGAAGTCGTAACCGTCGAAGTAGTCCGCGTCCCCGCCGGTGAGGAAGACCCACGGCTCGCCGGCGGCGTCCTCGGCGATCCGCTCGGCCACCACGCTCGCCCCGCCGATCACCGCGGCCGCGATCCCGGCCCCGATCGCCGACCGGGTGTCCCGCCCCCACCCGGCCGACCAGTGCTTGCCGGCCGGCTCGACGAACGGGAGCTTCGCGGTGTAGTCGTTGAGTGCCTTGGCCATGAGCCGGGGGCCGGGGTAGATCGCCCCGCCGACGAAGTCGCCCCGCCCGTCCACGTAGTCCACCGTGACCGCGGACCCGACGTCGATCACCACCAGCGGCGTCCCCGCAGGAGCCCTCTGTTTCGCGGCCACCGCGTTCAGGAGCCGGTCGATGCCGACCCGGTCCGGCTCGTTCACGGCGACGACCAGCGGGAGTTGGCGGTAGTCGCGGATGACGGTGACCCGGTCCCCGCGGGCTTCGGCCCACCGGGTGAACCGGTCGAGTTGTGCCGGGTGGACCCCGGCGGCGGCCCACTCGACCGACAGTTCGAACTCCCACCACGACGCGATCGCCTGGTCCCAGGAGGCCGGGTTGTCGTGCGGCAGTGCCAGGAGATCCTGAACGACGCCCCAGGAGTTCACCCGCCCCCACTTGACGCGGGTGTTGCCAATGTCCACCACGACGTCAGGCGTCATCGCCGGCCTCGCTCGGCGGGGTGATCGCCGGAACCGCCGCCGTCCGGAAGTCGCCGGTCCGCACCGCCGCCTCGGTCGGGAACTCCGGCCCCTTCTTCGCCGCCTCGGCCGCCTCCGCCGCCCTGATCTCCGCCAGCAGCGCCGCCACCCGACCGACCACTGCCTGCAACCCCTGCCCGGTCACCGCCGACATCAGCAGCACCTCGCGGCCGAGGTCGGCGGCCAACCGGTCCCGCACCGCCTCCGCCCCGGTCAGCTCCGCCTTGCTGACGCACACCACCTCCGGCTTGCCGTCCAGCGGCACCGCGTACTCGCGCAGCTCCTTCCGGATCGCGTGGTAGTTCCGCACCGGGTCGCCGCCGTCGCTCGGGAACGGCTCCACCAGGTGGACCAGCACCCGCGTCCGCTCGACGTGCCGGAGGAACTCGTGCCCCAGCCCGACGCCCTGCGCCGCCCCCTCGATCAGCCCCGGCAGGTCGGCCAGCACGAACCCGGCGTCCCCGGCGGTCACGATCCCGAGGTTCGGGTGCTTCGTCGTGAACGGGTACGCGGCGATCTCCGGCGTCGCCCGGCTCAGGCGCGAGAGGAGTGTCGACTTGCCGGCGTTCGGGAACCCGACCAGCCCGGCGTCGGCGATCACCTTCAGCTCCAGCGACACCCACCGCTCCTCGCCGTCCTCGCCCGGCTCGAACTGCCGCGGGGTGCGGTTCGTCGCGCTCTTGAAGTGGACGTTACCCCGCCCGCCCTTGCCGCCGCGGGCGACCACCACCTCGTCGCCCGGCGCGACCAGGTCCTTGAGCACGTTCCCGCGGTCGCGGTCGCGGATGACGGTCCCCGGCGGGACGAGCAGGACGACGTCCGCGGCGGTCGCCCCGTGGCACTTCGCCCCCGACCCGGGCTCGCCGCTCTTGGCCTTCCAGTGCTTCTTCATGGTCAGGCCGGCGAGGTTGTCGGCGTTCGGGTCGGCGCGGACCACCACCGACCCGCCGTCCCCGCCGTCCCCGCCGTCCGGCCCGCCCTTCGGGATGTACTTCTCCCGCCGGAACGACGCGCTGCCGCGCCCCCCGTCCCCGCCCTTCACGAACAACTCGACGCGGTCGACGAACATTCGCGACTCCCGGCGAGCGGGGGGCGTCAGCCCCCTGATCTCCGTCGGATCAGGGGGCTGACGCCCCCCGCTCGCCCGGTCCCATTCTACATCCGCTCGACGGTCCGGATGCCGAGCAGGTCGAGGGCCTGGCGGATCACCCGGCCGACGAGGTCGACGAGCAGCAGCCGGCCGTCGCGCAGCTCCGGCGTCTCGGCCTTCAGCACGTGGCACGCCTCGTAGAACCGGCTGGTGGCCTTCGCCAGGTCCCACAGGTAGACGGTCAGCAGGTGCGGGGCGTACTCGGCCGCGGCCGCCTCGACCGCCTCCGGGAGGCGGAGCAGTTGCAGCGCCAGGGCGCGCTCTGTCGGGTGCCTGAGGGTGACGGCCGGCGGGTTGGCGCGGAAGCGGGCCTCGTCCACCTCGCCCTCGCGGAAGATGTTCCGGCAGCGGGCGTAGGCGTACTGCATGTACGCCGCCGTGTTCCCCTCGGTGGCCGTCATCTTGTCGATGTCGAACACGTAGTCGGTGGTGCGGTGCTGGCTCAGGTCGGCGTACTTCACCGCCCCGACCCCGACCGCCTCCGCGATGTCCTGCTTCTCGGCGTCACTCGCCTCGTACACCTTGTGCCCCTGGGCGCGGCGGGCGGCGACGCTCGCCTCGTACTTCTCGAGGGCCAGCTTCGCCGCGTCATCGAGCAGGCTCATCAACTCGATCGTCCCGCCCTTGCGGGTGGCGAACATCTTCCGGTCCGGGCCGAGCATCGACCCGAACTGCAGGTGCTGGAACTCGATCCCGTCGTACCCCCAGCGCTTCTTCGCCTGGGCGAAGATCGTCTTGAAGTGCAGCGCCTGCGGCGCGCCGACGACGTACAGCATCGCGTCCGGGTTCCACGTCTCGGCTCGGTACTTGATCGTCGCCAGGTCGGTCGTCGTGTACGTGAACGCCCCGTCGCGCTTGCGGACGATCGCCGGCGGCTCCTCCTTCTGCTGCTCCTCCGCCGTCTGCGGCACCACCCCCTTCGCGTTCGGGATCACCACCGCCCCGCGGCTCTCGAACGCGATCCCCTTCGCCAGCATGTCCTCCACCACGCCCGGCAGCATCGGGTTGTAGAAGCTCTCCCCGAGCGCGTGGTCGATCCTCACCCCGAGCCGGTCGTAGATCGGGCGGAGCATCTCCAGGCACGCCGGCATGAACTTCTTCCACAAGGCGACGTTCTCCGGGTCGCCGGCGTGCAGCTTCGCCGTCTCCTCCTGGCACGCCTTCTTCACCGGGTCGTCCGTCGGGCCGTCCTCCTCGTCCTCGTCGGCCTTCTTGAACTGCCCGCGGATGGTCACGTACAGCCGGGCCAGCTCGCGGACCGGGTCGGCGGCGAACGCCGCGTCGTCGCGGTGGTGCTTGTACCCGTACAGCAGGATGCCGAACTGCGTCCCCCAGTCGCCGAGGTGGTTGTCGCCGATCACCGTGTGCCCGAGGAACCGCAGGGTGCGGACCAGGGCGTCCCCGATGATCGTGCTCCGGAGGTGCCCGACGTGCAGCGGCTTCGCCACGTTCGGCCCGCTCAGGTCGACCACGAACGTCCGCGGCTTCGCGGCCGGCTCGACCCCGAGCTTCGGGTCGGTGGCGACGGTGCGGAGTTGTTCCGCGAGCCAACTGTCCTTGAGGCGGAGGTTGATGAACCCCGGGCCGGCGACGGCCGGCGGCTCGACCACGTCGGTCGGCGGGAGCTTGGCGACGATCTCCTTGGCGATCTGCGGGGCCTCCTTCGGGCGCTTCATCGCCCCCGCCAGGGCCATCGCGAAGTTCGCCTGGTAGTCGCCGTGCTCCGGGTTCGCGGCCGGCTTCACGGCCCCGAGGTAGTCCGGCACCTTCGCCTTGTCCGGCGCGAGGTCCTCCAGCACCGGGGCGAACAGGGAGCGGACGCGGGTCAGCAGGTTCATCGGGGTGGCTTCTCGTGGCACCGGCATTCCTGCCGGTGCTTCTTTCGCACCGGCAGGAATGCCGGTGCCACCAAGGAGTCGGCCGGGAAACGACGCGTCGGCCGCGGCCGGCGCCCCGAAGGAGGCGCGGCCCGGCCGACGGGTTCGTTATAGCTTCGCGGTGGTGGGGTGGTGAGGTGGCGGGTTCTTGGTCTTCTCACCACCCCACCACCTCAGTCGAGCTCCCGCTCCCAGTCCACCCGCGGGGCGTCCGCCCACAGCTCCTCGAGCTTGTAGTAGTCGCGGGTGTCCGGGTCGAACACGTGGGCGACGACGTCGCCGTAGTCCTGGACGACCCACTTGCTCGCCTCGTACCCCTCGATCCCGAGCCGGGTGTCGCCCTCGGCCCGGAGGGCGGCGTCCGTCTCCTCGGCGATCGCGTGGATCTGCCGCCGGCTGCTGCCGGTGGCGAGGACGAAGTAGTCGAACAGGGGGGTGCAGGGCCGCATGTCCAGGATCAGGACGTCCCGGCCTTGGTTGTCGGCGGCGGCCTTGGCCGCCACGCACGCCCGGTGCAGGGCGGTGGGCAGCGGCGGGGCGAAGGGGGCGGGCACCGTGCTCACCGTGCTCGACGTTGCGGTGTTCAAGTGACCTCCTTCAGGGCATGGGGGTTGCCTCCGGAGGTCGGCGGTGCCGCGCACGAACGGTGTGGTGGGTGGCCGTCGTCGTGGTGCTGCCTCCGGGGGCGGTCTCGCGACCGAGCCATGCCGGCTGATGCGGCGCGGGCGGTCCGCGGCCGTCTGTACACATCATCAGGCCGGCGCCGCCGCCAGTCAAGGAACACGGCCGGTTTCCTCCGGTTACCCGACCCCGCCGCCCGGCGGGCGCCGCCACCACCCCTCTCACCCGGGCGACCCGACCGGTCGGGCGGGGACCGGCCGGGAATCCGCCCGGGCGGGGGTAGGCGGACGGACAGCCCGCCCCCCGCGGAGGTTCGTTCCCGACCGGACGGGAATCCGTACCTTAATCGCCACCTTCCCCCGCCCTTGCGCCACCCCCGGACCCGCCACCGATGACCCCCCGCGTCCTCGTCGCCCCCGGCCCCCTGCGGGACATCGAGCACACGTTCGGCCCGACCCTGACCGCCGCCGGGTACGCGTTCGAGTACCCGGCCCGGCACGGGTTCGCGCCCGAGAGCATCCTGTCCGAGGCCGACCTGCTCGCCCAACTCCCGGGGTGCGTCGCGGCGCTCGCCGGGAGCGAGCCGTACACCCGGAAGGTGATCGAGACCGCCGCGGCGAAGGGGCTGAAGGTGGTCGCCCGGGCCGGGGTCGGGTACGACGCGATCGACCTGGCCGCGGCCACCGACCACGGGGTCGCGGTCTGCTACGCCCCGGGCACGAACCAGGAGGCCGTCGCCGAGCACGCCTTCATGCTGCTGCTCGCGCTGGTCCGGAACCTGCGGGGGCAGGACATCGCCATCCGCAGCGGGGAGTGGCCGCGGAAGGCGGTCGGGTTCGTCCGCGGGACGACCCTCGGGATCGTCGGGCTGGGCCGGATCGGGAAGGCGATGGCCCGGCGGGCGGCCGCCTTCGGGTTCGACGTGGTCGCGGCCGAGATCGCGCCGGACGTCGGGTTCTGCGAGGCGAACCGGGTCGAGCTGGTGCCGTTCGAGGAGCTGCTGCGGCGGTCCGACGTCGTCACCCTGCACGTCCCGAAGACGCCGGAGACGCGGAACATGATCCGGCGGGAGACGCTGGCCCTGATGAAGCCGACGGCGTTCGTGGTGAACACGAGCCGGGGCGGGGTGGTGCACGAGGGCGACCTGTACGAGGCGCTGACGACGGGCCGGATTGCTGGGGCGGGGCTGGACGTGTTCGAGACGGAGCCGCCGGGGTCGAACCCGCTGTTCGGGCTGGAGAACGTGATCCTGACGGCCCACACGGCGGGGGTGGACCGGAAGTCGCGGGAGGACATGGCCCGGCTGCCGGCGCAGGCGATCGTGAAGCTGTTGGGCGGGGAGTGGCCGGCCGAGTGGGTGGTGAACTCGGCGGTGAAGGACCGGTTCTTCGCCCGGTAGTCACCCCTCCGGCGGCTTCTCCGGGGCGTCGGCCGGCGGCGAGTCGGTCGGCCGCCGGCCCTGCCGGAAGTCGAAGACCGGCCAGGTCCGCTGCTCGGGGGTGAGTTGCGCGAACCCGTCCACCTCGAACACGACGAACCCGTCGTTCACCGGCTTCCCGCGCGGCCGCCGGCGCTTCGGGCGGGGGGTCTCGGGGTTCTGTTCCGGTTCGCTCGGCATGGTCACTCCTCGAGCAGGTAGATGAACTCGGTCGCCAGCACTTCCCCGACTTGAGTGAGTCGGAACTCGTACCACCCCGGGGCCGGGAACGGGACACCCAAAAGCTTCCACGCCCGGGACACGGCGGTCAAGTCCGCCCCGAACGGGATCCGGAACGGCCCGTACGCGGCGACCAACTCGACCTCGCCGTCCTCGGCCGCGTCGGTGCGGAAGACCTCGACCCACAGGTCGCAATCCCCCTCGCCCTCCACCCGCGCGAAGACCCACAGTTCGGCCGCCACGCCCGGGTAGCCGGTCCCCGTCGGGGCGGGAAGGACGAACGCCAGGTTGTGGAGCGAGTACGGGGTGACGGGGTCGTCGAGGTCGTAACTCGCCTCCAGGCAGAACAACAGGTGGTGGACGACCACCGGCTCCATAAGCAACCCCCCGCTCCCGGGTCCCGTCCCTATCTTACCACCGTCGCGGGGCGGGGATCGACCCCGGCCGGAGACGGCCCGAGGACTGGCATGTCCGACGACGTGATCGCGACCGACCGGGTGGTGGTCCGGTACCGCGGGAAGGCCGCCCTCGACGGCCTCGACCTCCGCGTCCCGCGCGGGGCCGTGTTCGCCTTCCTCGGCGACAACGGGGCCGGCAAGACCACCACCATGAAGATCCTCACCGGCCTCGCCCCGCCGGACTCCGGCCGCGCCGCCATCCTCGGCCTCGACTGCTGGGCCAGGGCGACCGAGCTGCGGCACCGGGTCGGGTACATGCCCGAGCGGCCCCGGTTCTACGACTGGATGACCGTCGCCGACATCGGGTGGTTCACCGCCGCGTTCCACCGCCCCGGGTTCCTCCCGCGCTACCGCGAGTGGGCCGACCGCCTCGGGCTCGACCACGCGAAGAAGCTCAAGGACCTGTCCAAGGGCGGGTACGCCCGGGTCGGCCTGGCCCTCGCCCTGGCCCCCGACCCGGAAGTCCTCCTGCTCGACGAGCCGACCTCCGGCCTCGACCTCCTCACCCGCCGCGAGTTCCTCGCCGGCCTCACCGAACTCGCCGCCGCCGGGCGGACCGTCCTGATCTCCAGCCACTCGATCGCGGAGCTGGAAAAGGCGTGCACCCACGTCGGGCTGCTGCGGGACGGGAAGATGATCCTGGCGGCCCCGCTGGAGCAGGTGCGGAAGAGCATCCGCCGGCTCAGCCTGCGGTTCGCGGACGCCCCCCCGGACCCGGCCGGGCTCGGGGCGGTGCTGGAGCGGAACGGGACCGGGCGGTTCTGGCAGGTGCTGGTCCGGGACCCGGACCCGGCGGCCGTCGCGGCGCTCCGGGCCGCCCGCGGGGTCTCCGACTTCGAGGACGCCCCGGTCCCGCTGGAGGAGGTGTACGCCGCTCTGATGGCCCGGGACCGGGACGCGAACGGCCACCCGGCCGCCGACCGCATCCCGCTCGTCCGCCGGATCGACCCGGGCGCGTAGCCCACCACCCCACCACCCCACCACCCCACCACCCCACCACCCCATGTTCCGCGCCGTCGTGTGGAAGGAAGTCCGGGAGCAGGGGCTGATCGGGCTGACCCTGGTCGTCCTCGGGTCCGGGGTGCTGGCCGGGGCCGCCGCCCTGGCCGACCCGCCGGCCGCGACCGCCCCGCCGGCCGACGTCGTCCGCCACCTCGGGCTCGGGCTGCTCGCCACCCTGATGCTCGCCGTCACCGCCGGGGTGGTGTGCGGCGGGGCGGTGTTCGCCGCCGAGCGGGAGGCCGGGACGATGGGGTTCCTGGACGCCCTCCCGGTGTCCCGCGGCCGGCTGTGGGCGGCGAAGCTGGTCGCCGGGCTGGGGCTGGCGGCCGCCCAGATCGGGCTCCTGGTCGCGGTCGCCGCCGCCCTCGGGCTGGTCCCGACGGCCGGGTGGGCGCGGGCGGTCGGGGTGTTCGCCCTGGTGGCGTTCGCCTGGGGGGCGTTCGGGTCGACCGTCGCCCGCACCACCCTCGGGTCGGTCGGGGTGGCGATCCCGGCCGCCGTCGTCACCGCCGTCTGGGTGATGCTCGGGGTGATGCTCCTGTCCCGGTCCCCGGCGACCGGCATCCGCCCGACCGAGGCCCTGGCCTTCCTCGTCTTGATGTTCGTCATCCCGGTCGGCCTGTCGGCCCGGGTGTTCACCGCCCCGGACCGGCTCCGGGCGGCGGCCGGGGCCGACGCCCCCGGGGCCGGCGGGCGGGCGGGCGGGCGGTTCGGCGCCCGGGCGCTGGTCTGGCTGGCGGTGCGGCAGCTGCGCGGGCCGGGGCCGGTGATCGCCGCGTTCGCCCTGGTGGCCGGGCTCGGGATGCTCGCCCCGGGGTCGCCGTCGGTGGTCACCTGGTACGGGGTCGGGCTGGCCGCCGGGGTGCTGGCCGGGGTGACCGCGGTGGCCGACGAGCAGGTCCGCGGGGTCGCCCGGTTCTGGGGCGAGCAGCGGCTCCCGGTCGGGCGGGCGTGGGCGGTCAAGGTCGCCGTCCACGCCCTGTTCGCGGTCGGGCTGCTGCTGCTGGCCACCGCCCCGCTCGCCGTCCGGGCGCAGGCCACCGGGCGGGGGTGGGGGCCGGCCGCGGTGCTCGGGTCCGCGCTGTTCGGGGAGCTCGGCGGGCGGTGGTGGGTGTACCTGCTGGTGCCGGCCGCCTACGGGTTCGCGGCCGGGCACCTGGCCGGGCTGGTGTTCCGGAAGCTGGTGGTGGCGTGCGGGGTCGGGGGGATCGTCGGCGGGGTCGGGGCGGCGGCGTGGTGGCCGTCGCTGCTGGCCGGCGGGGTGGCCCACTGGCAGGTGTGGGCGCCGCCGGCCCTGGCCCTCCTGACCGCCCGGCTCTTGGCCCCGGCGTGGGCGGCCGACCGGGTCGCCGCCCGCCGCCCGCTCGGCATCCTCGCCGGCGGGTGCCTGGCGGCCGCCCTGGCGCTGGCCGCCGGGGTCGGGTGGCGGGTGCTGGAGGTCCCGGACCGGCCCGGCGGGGAGGACGACATCGCCTACGTCGGGGCCCTCCCGCCGGTGGACGTGAACCGCGGCGGGTCGGCGTTCCGGACGGCGGTCGAGCGGTTCACCCGGGCCGCCGCCCCGGTGCCGGAGCCGGACCGCCCGCCGGCCGAGGCCGGGCGGGGGGGCCGCCGGTCCCGGGCCGAGGACCGGGCCGCCGACGCCCTGCGCCGGGGGTGGCCGGGGGCCGCCGACCCGGACCTGGCGGCGTGGCTGGACCGGGTGTTCGACCCGCCGCGGGAGCCGGGTGAGGAGCCGTGGCCGGACGTCGCGGCGGCGGCGGCCGGGTTCCCGGTCGGGATCTACGAGTACCCGCAGCTGGCCCCGACCGGGGGCGGGCAGGACCCGACCCTGCCGCACGCCCTCCGGATGGCCGTCGCCCTGCTGGCCCGCGGCCTCCAGAAGCAGGCGGGCGGGGACCACGCCGAGTTCCCGCGGGCCGCCCGGGTCGTCCTGGCCCTGGCCCGGACGCTGCGCAACGGGACGGTCGCGAACACCTTCCGGGCCGGGGTCGAGGTCGAGTCCGCCGCCCTGGTCGCCGCCGACGCCTGGCTGGACCGGCTCCCGGCCCGGGCCGGGGCGGACCTGCTCCGGGACCTGGCCGCGGCGCTGGAGGACGGGGACCCGGCCGGCCCGTTCGACCCGACCCCGCACCTGCTGGCCGAGCGGTTCGTGATCCGGGAGGGGCAGAAGGCCCCGTCCCAGTCGCTCCCCGGGCTGCTGTCCCCGGCGAACCCGGACGCGGCGGCCCAGGAGGTGGACCTGGTCGCCCTGGCCTGGACCGTCCCGTGGGAGCGGGAGCGGACCCGCCGGCTGGTCGGGCTCGGGTTCGAGAACGGCCCGGCCGACCACCGGCTGGTGGCCGGCCGGCCCGGGGCGAAGCTCTTGGTCCGCCCGCGGCTGCCGGACGAGCTAACGGAGCGGGAGCGGGCGCTGCGGCTGGCCCGCCGGGCGGCCGTCCTGAAGCTCGCCCTCCGGGCCCACCGGGCCGACCACGGCCGGTACCCGGACCCCGACCGGGGCGAGGGGCTGGGCGCCCTGGAGAAGGGGAGGTACCTGCGCCGGGTGCCGCCCGACCCGCACGCCGAGGACCGGCCGTTCGGGTACCGGGTCGCGCGGGGGGGCGAGGTGATCCAGCCGTCCCGCCCGGGCCGCCCGGGCGGCCCGCCCGGCCCGCCCCCGACGGTCCCGGCCGGGCAGCCGATCCTGTGGAGCGTCGGCCCGGACGGGGCCGACCAGCTCGGCCCGGCCCTGGAGGCGAAGTACGAGCCCGGCCGCACCGACGACCAGGCGTACCTGGTGCCGTCCGGCCCCGACCCGTGACCCGCCCCGAAGGAGGTTCCGCGATGCGACCCGCGACCGTGCTCCTGACCGCCGCCCTGCTCGCCGCCCCGGCCCGGCCGGCCGACCCGGCGGACGACGCCAAGACCGCGGTGAACAACCTGAAGCTGGTCGGGCTGGCGTTCCACGCCCACCACGACGCCACCGGCGGGTTCCCCGCCGACGTCGCCGACAAGGCCGGGAAGCCGCTCCTGAGCTGGCGGGTGGCGATCCTGCCGTTCCTCGGGGAGGAGGAGGGGAAGCTGTACCGGCAGTTCAAGCTGGCCGAGCCGTGGGACAGCGAGCACAACAAGGCGCTGGCCGAGAAGCTGCCGAAGGTGTACGCCCCGGTGGGGGCGAAGGCGAAGGCCGGGGAGACGTTCCTGCAGGTGTTCGCCGGCCCGAAGGCCCTGTTCGGCGGGAAGGTGCGGAACCCGCGGCTCCTGTCGATCACCGACGGCACGTCGAACACCGGGATGGTGTTCGAGGCCGGCGAGCCGGTGGTCTGGACGAAGCCGGCGGACCTGCCGTTCGACGAGGCGAAGCCGCTGCCGAAGCTCGGCGGGCAGTTCGGCGGGGCGTTCCACGTGGTGATGTGCGACGGGTCGGTCCGGCGGGTGAAGGCGGGGGCCGACGAGAAGGAGCTGAAGAAGCTGGTGATGCCGGCCGACGGCAACCCGATTGACTGGGACAAGCTGACGAAGTGACCCGATCCGCCCGAGCCGGAGCGTCAGCGGCCGGGTTACGCCCGTCGCTCGCGCTCCGGCTCGGACGGAGCCGCCCCCTCGGAGTCCCCACCATGCCCCGCCGCCTCCCGCTCCTCGCCGTGCTCGCACTCGCCGCCCCGGCCCGCGCCGCCGACCCCCCGCCGTGGGAGAAGGCCGTCGCGGACGCCGCGAAGAAGCCGCCGATGACCGCCGCCGAGGCGGAGGCGTTCGTCAAGCGGCTGCACGCCTACGTCCGCGACCACCACCTGAAGGCCGACCCGAAGTCGCCGCAGCGCGGCATGGTGTACGAGTACGTCGACACGACCCGCCTCGGGAAGCCGGACCGGTGGGTGCAGGGCGAGGCGCTCGACACCATGCACGACGGGGCGTGGTACGCCCTGGCGATGGCCCACGCCTTCCGCGCCACCGGCGACCGCACCTACCGCGACTTCCTCAAGGAGTACCAACTCCCGTTCTACACCCGCGTGCTGAACCACTCCGACACCCTGTTCGACACGAAGCAGGTCGACGTGGCGGAGAAGGGCGTGCGGTTCAACAAGGAGCACGCCCTGCAGCCCGGCGAGAAGGGGTTCTGCCCGTACTGGTGGGACGACGGGGCGTCGGTGTCGCTGGAGCGGCGGCGGCTGAGGGACCCGCTGGCGAAGCCGCCGTTCGCGTGCACCGACCTGCTCGCCGGGAAGCCGAACCCGGACGCCCGGCTGACGGGCTACTCGCACGGGTCGAGCAACCACCTGGCGCAGGACCTCGGCCCGATGCTGATGGTCGGGTGGCTCACCTTCCGCGAGTCGGCCGACCCGGCCGAGAAGGCGCTGGCCGCCGACTGCGCCCTGGCGGCGAAGCACCTGCACGAGTGCCGGCTGCGGCACCACGGGTCCATCCCGGCGGTGTTCGCCGCGGCCGGGGTGACGAACGGCGACAAGGACCTGTTGAAGCGGGTCGGCGAGCCGAAGCTGACGGCGCCGGCGAACCACTACACGCGGTTCCTGCTCGCCGCCGGCGGCCCGGAGCAGCGGCACAGCACGCCCGGGTTCATGGACGACGCGGCGTACACGTACTACACGCACCTGGCGACGGGCAAGATCCCGCCGGCGGTGCGGTTCAAGCTCGTCTACGACACCTTCACCGAGCCGCAGTTGTTCCGCTACTGGGTGGCGACCTATCCGCACTGGTTAGACGTCGCCAAGATGCCGGGGCTGAACCGATTCGACCTTGCCGGCGGCCCGTACGGGAAGGGCGGGCGGTTCGAGAGCTACCCGACGCGGGAGAAGTCGCTGCCCCCGCCGCCGGTCGGGTCGCGGTTCGGCCCACAGAACATGGTCGTCAGCGCGTGGGCGCTGCAGCTGCTCGACGAGGCGCCCGGGCTGTGGGACAAGGCGGTGGATCAACTCTGCAGGAAGGACTTGCGGGCCGGGTTCACCACGGCCCCGAAGTTCGAAGCCAAGCCCAAGCCGGAAGGGAGCGAGCCGTTCGAGCTCGGCGGGGCGACACTCCGCGTCGCGGGCCTCCCGGGTTGCCTCGCGGTGGGCGGTACGTTCGGGGACGAGAAGCTGGAGTGCACGATCGCCGGCGCGCCGGACGACAAGGCCGGCCGGGCGGTGCTGACGGTGAGGTCGGACGGGTCGTGGTCGGCCGTCAACGGCGCGGGCGAGAAGCTGGAACTCTCCGGGTGGACCCGCGGGACCAGGGACGGCTCGCCGACGTCGTTCGTGGCGATCCTGACGGGCTCGGTGTTCAAGGACCAGGGCCGGTGGCTGAACGCCGTCGAACTCGGCCGGTACACGCTCACGGTCGGGAAGGAGTCGAAGACGTTCGTGCTGGCGAGTTCGGAGAAGCAGGTGCGGGCGGCGCTGGAGCGGGAGCTGGCCGGCGGGCTGCGGACGTGGGAGGCGATCTTCGACACCCTCGGCTACGTCCCGACCGGGCTCGGGGCCGGGAAGGACTGGGACGCGTTCTCCGACACCGGCGGGTACGCCCACCTGATCAGCGCCGCGAGCCAGTACCTGTTGTGGAAGGCCGGGAAGCGCGACTGGGAGGCGCACGCCGTCCCGCGGTAGGGCCGGCGGTCACTTCTTCGCGGCCGGCAGGTCCACGGTCACCTCGGCCGCGCCGGGGGCGACGGTGCAGGTGAGCGGCGTCCGGTCCGGGTCGAACGCCCCGCCGAACCGGTTCCGCAGGTGCCGCGGGTCGTCCGGCTTGTACAGCACCGCCCGGACGGCGACCTTGTACTCGCCCGCCGGCACCCCGCCCCCGTCCGGGCCGGCGACCACGAACACGTCCGGGGCGTCGCCGGCGCGGGTCGGGAACGTCTCCCCGCCGGCCGAGACCAGCGACACGTCCACGAGTTCCCCGGGGGCCGGCCGGAACGGCTGCCCGCCGACGGTCAGGCGGACGGTCGGCGTGTGGCGGTCCCCGCCCCCGCCGCCGCCGCACCCGGCGGCGAGGAGCAGGACGGACAGGGCGACAGCGGCGCGGGTCATGGGTCGAACACCTCGCCCCCGCCGTAGGTGAGCAGCGGGGAGTAGGCGGAGAACGCGGTGTTGTGGCGGATCGTCCGGACCGACCCGTCGAGCAGGGCGAACAGCCCGCCGCCCGGGTACGGCGAGCCCCACCCGCCGTACACCGCGCTCTCCCCGTTGGCCCACCCCTTCGGGTCGATCGGCCGGTCCTGGGCGATCGACCCGCGGTCCACCGCCGTCCCGCCCCCGCCGCCGCGCCACACCGGCTCGTCGAAGAACCACTCCCCGTCGGCGTACCGGACGGTGTTCATGAACTTCATCCCGCCCCACAGGGTGTTCGTCGTCCCGTCCGTCACCCGGCGGATGGTGAGCCGGGACCGCGGGTCGGCGGCCGCCACCCCGTGGGTGTAGCTCGACCCGTCCGGGTTCGCCTGCAGGCGGACGTTCATCCCGTAGTCGGTCGGGGCCCACAGGTTCGGGGCCCGGCCGTCGCTCACCCCGGCCGCCGCCGGCGTCGGCCCGCGGCCGCGGGCCGGGTCCAGGTAGATCTTGACCGCGACCGTCCACCCGTCCGTGGCGGTGCTCCCGCCCAGGTTCCCCTGCTCTACGTACGGGAGGATCTGGTACGCCCACGACGCCGGCTGGTTCGGCACGCCCGCCCCGGCCACCGCGTACCCGCCGGTCCCGTTGTTCGGGAACAGCCCGACGTTGTCGTGGTGGTTGTGGCAGGCCAGCACGATCTGCTTCAGGTTGTTCTGGCTCTGGGTCCGGGCGGCGGCCTGCCGGACCTTCTGGACGGCCGGGAGCAGCAGCCCGACCAGCACCGCGATGATCGCGATCACGACCAACAGCTCGATCAGCGTGAACCCCGCCGGGCGGCGGGCGCGAGGGGAAGGACGGGACACGGTCACCTCGACGGGATGAACGGGCGACGGGGTAGGGGTGCGGGGCGGGCCGCCCGCGGCGTCAGCTTAACCCCTCCCTCACGCCCCCGTCCAGTGGTTCGCCGCGGCTCACACCAGCCCCTCGGCCGTCACCGCCTCGACCGCCGCCTCGAACGCCCCCACCGTGTGCCGGACCACGGCGTCGGTGTGCTCGCAGCTCGTCATCCCGGCCAGGCCCCACCAGTCCACGCCGTTCAACAGCATCGCTTGCCGCAGCCCGTACACGAGCTTCATGTCCTTCGGGCCGTCCAGCGCGTTCACGTCGCCCCCGTACGGCACGAACCCGTCGTCGTCGCCGGCCGGCCCCGGCCGCTCGCCGCGGTAGTTCGGCAGCACCCGCACCATCGAGAAGTCGCCGTACGCGACCCACGGCCAGTCCCGCGCCGCGAACAGGGCGTTCAGCTCGGTCCGCAGCAACCGCCCGGCCGCGTTCGCCTTCGCGCACGGCTCCCCGGTCGCCACCCGGGTCAGCGTCGCCACCCCGGCCGCGGCCGACAGCGGGTTCGCGTTGTACGTCCCGGGGTGCTTCATCTTCGGCTTCCCCGGCCGCGGCTCGATGTACGCCAGCACGTCCGCCCGCCCGCCGACGCACCCGCCCGGCAGCCCGCCGGCCAGGATCTTCGCCATCGTCGTCAGGTCCGGGGTCACCCCGTAGTACGCCTGCGCCCCGCCCGGCGCGACCCGGAACCCGGTGATGACTTCGTCGAAGATCAGGAGCTTGTCGTGCCGGGTGCAGAGGTCGCGCAGGCCCTTCAGGAACGCCCCGCGGATCGGCACCGCCCCCCAGTGCCCGCCGGTCGGCTCCAGGATCACGCACCCGATCCCGGCGTCCGCCTTCAAGGCGTCCTCGACCCGGTTCAGGTCGTTCGGCGGGACCGCGACGCACTGCCCGCTGACCGCGTCCGGCACCCCCGGCACGGTCGGGGATTCGTAGGGCGGGTCGGCGGACACGGCGGCGTAGTCGTGCCACCCGTGGAAGTGGCCGTGGAACCGGAGGAACTTCGGCCGCCCGGTGAACAGCCGGGACAGCCGGAGGGCCATGAGGGTGGCCTCGGTGCCGCTGCCGGTGAACCGCACCCGCTCGGCGCTCGGGACGAGTTTCCGGACGAGCCGGCCCCACTCGATCTCGCCGTCGTGGCACGCCCCGGGGTGCGTCCCCTTGCCCATCTGGTCGCGGACCGCCGCGACCACGTCCGGCGGGCAGTGGCCGAGCAGGTGCGACCCGTGGCCGACGAAGTAGTCGGTGAGCCGGCGGCCGTCGACGTCCCACTTGTACGGCCCGTCGGCCCGGGCGACGTACACCGGGAACGGGTCCATCATCCGGGTGTCGTGGGTGACGCCGGTGGGGAACAGGTCGCGGGCCTGCTCGAACCGGGCCTTCGACCCGGGGAACGCGGCGGCGTAGCGGTCGGCGAGGGCGCGTGCAGGGGCGGCGACGGCAGGCATGGGACGGCTCCGTGGCGGGGAGCCGTCAGTTTACGAGGTCGGGCGGGGGAGGAACTGGGCCGCCCAGGCCGCGTCGTCCGGCGACAGCTGCGGCTCGGGCGGCCCGGCGTAGATGTAGTTCGCGTACCGGCCGCGGTCGTAGAGGTGGTCGATCACGGCCTTCAGGTCGAGACTCGCGTCCGGGTCCGGGGCCCGGAGCGGGATCGGGACGACCGGCATCGGGTCGCGCAGGCGCCACGGCCAGACCCCGGCCTCCGGCCGCTCCTCCACCCGGCTGACGACCGCACAGTAGTCGCACGTCGGCATCTCGTCCGGGGGCATCCGCGGCCCGCCGCGGAGGAGGTCGATCTCCACGAAGTGCGCCCGCGACCGGAGGATCTCACGCCGCTTCCCGAGGTATTGTTCGCGGTCGGGGCCGGCGTACTTGTTCGTCGGGCTGAGGAGTTCGATGACGGTGACCAGGTCGTTCCCGTCGCGGTCCCGGATCGTGAGGTACCGGACCCGCTGGACCTCGACCGCGTCGAGAATGGTGACACGGGCCGGCGCGACCGCGACCCCGCCCGGTGCGGCGGCACCCGGCGGACGGGTGATCCCGGCGTCGGTGATGCCGGCGAACCGGCGCTCCGCTGACGGCTCGTGGATGTAAATGCGAGTCTCGATCCGCACGACGTACTCGGGCCGTAGCTGGGCGGCCAAGTGCTCCAGGACGGCCGGGATGAAGTGCAGGTGGAACGACTCCCAGGCGCTGGCGCGCTCCAGGTACGGGTTCATCCCGGGGAACGGGGACGGCATGGGGGCACCTCCGTGACCGGATTCTACCGGGCCGCGGCGGCCGACTGAATGCCTGTGGGCGGAAGGGCGTGTGGACGACGTGCGGGCGGGAAAAACAATCACCCGGGTGGTTGGTGGCCTCTCCCCTCCACCAACACACCCGGGTGATGTATTTAGCGAGACCGACTCCGAGTACCGACCGGACAGCCTCTCCCCTCTGTCCGACCGGTCCCCCCGTTGTCAGGCTCACCGAAGGAACCTAATGCACGGGTGGTGCCAAAACCCGCGGAAGTTGCATCGGCCGCCTGCGATGCCGGCAAAAGTCATTGGAAACAGGCGGTTTACAAACCGATCCGGCCGTACCAGTCGTGTCAGGACTTTTCCGATCAACCCAGGGGGTGCAACATCTTCGGGCAGCGACCCGTCGGCGCTGCCGCATCTCGCGACACCTCACAGAAGCGGCCGGCCGGAACCGATAATCCGGGCGCCGACCACGACGCCCGCCGCGTTGACGTTCCGCAACCCCGACCCGTACGATCCCCACGAACGGCACGATCCGACCCGGAGCTGTCATGGCCACGGACATCCGCCTCAAGGAGGAGCTGCCGGCGATCACCGACCTCCTGGTGGAGACGTACACCGAGTGCAGCCGGCTCAACCACCTGGCCCACGAGCCGCTGCCGAACAAGGACGCGGTCGCCGAGATCGTCGCCGACCTGTTCGAGGTCCTGTACCCCGGGTACGGCCGGCTCCAGCGCGTCCACATCGGGAACATCGGGTACTACGTCGGCGGCCTGGTCGACGCCCTGCACGACAAGCTGACCACCCAGATCGCCCGGGCCCTGCGGCACGAGCTCTGCCACGAGGCCCCGCACGCCGACTGCGAGAAGATGGCCCAGCCGAAGGCGGTCGAGCTGCTCCGCCGGCTGGCCGGCGTCCGCAAGACGCTGGAGCTGGACGTGGACGCCGCGTACCGCGGGGACCCGGCCGCCCGCAGCCACCACGAGATCATCTTCTCGTACCCCGGGCTGGAGGCGGTCACCGTGTACCGGGTGGCCCACGAGCTGCACCGGCTCGGGGTGCCGTTCATCCCGCGGATGATGACCGAGCTGGCCCACGCGAGGACCGGGATCGACATCCACCCCGGGGCGGCGATCGGGCCGGGGTTCTTCATCGACCACGGGACCGGCGTCGTGATCGGGGAGACGTGCGAGATCGGGGTCGGGGTGAAGCTGTACCAGGGGGTGACGCTCGGGGCCCTGAGCTTCACCAAGGACGACGACGGCGGGCTGACGCACGGCAGCTACAAGCGGCACCCGACGCTCCGGGACGGGGTGGTGGTGTACGCGAACGCGACGATCCTGGGCGGGAGGACGGAGGTCGGGGAGCGGTCGGTGATCGGGTCGAACGTGTGGCTGACGGAGAGCGTCCCGGCGGACACGACGGTGGTGCTGGAGAAGCCGCGGCTGCGGCTCCGCGGGGCGAAGCCGACCCACGACGCCCTGACGTACGAGATCTGAGCGGGGGGCCGAGATGTCGAACGGGGTGTCGGTCTACCGCGGCATCCCGTACGCCCGGGCGGCCCGGTTCCGCCCGCCGGAGCCGGTCCCGCTGGTCGGGATGCCGCCCGCGGAAGGGGCGTTCGGCCCGCCCGCGGCCCAGAACCCGGACCCGCTCGACGGCATGTGGGGTCAAGTCCTCGCCCCCGGGTCGGAAGACTGCCTCACCCTGAACGTCCGGACCCCGGCCGCGGACGCCGGCCGGCGGCCGGTCATGGTCTGGATCCACGGGGGCGCGTTCGTCATCGGGTCCGGCCGGTGGGGCTGGTACCGCGGGTCCCGGCTGGTCCGCCGCGAGGGCGTCGTCCTCGTCACCCTGAACTACCGGCTCGGGGCGTTCGGGTTCCTCGACCTGAGCGGGGTCGGCGGCCCGGCCTACGCCGACGGCGCGAACTGCGGGCTGCTCGACCAGGTCGCGGCCCTGGAGTGGGTGCGGGCGCACATCGACCGGTTCGGCGGCGACCCGGACCGGGTGACGGTGTTCGGCGAGTCCGCCGGCGGGATCAGCATCGGCTGCCTGCTCGGGTGCCCCCGGGCGGCCGGGCTGTTCCGGCGGGCGATCTGCATGAGCGGGCCGCCGAGCATGGTCCGGTCCCGGGCGTTCGCGGCCCGGGTCACCGAGCGGGTGATGCGGCACGCCGGGGTCGAGACCGCGGAGCAGTTGGCCGCCTTGCCGACGGCGGCCCTGCTCGCGGCCCAGGCCCGGACCGTCCGGGCCGCGGACTTCCTCGGCGAGCTGATGTTCGGCCCGACCGTCGGCGGGACCGTACTCCCCCGGCGGCCCTTGGAAGCGATCCGGGCCGGGGATGCCAAAGACGTCGCCCTGCTGACCGGGACGACGCTCGACGAGGCCCGGCTCTGGAGCCTGTACAACCCGATCCTCCGGGCCCTCCCCGCGGGCTCGCTCGGCCGGTGGCTCCGGTCCCTCGGCCTCGACCCCGACGCGGTCTGGGGCGCGTACCGCCGCGACCGGCCGGAACTCGGGCTGGGCACGCTGGCGATGGCCGCGGCCGGCGACGCCCTGTTCTGGATGCCGCACGTCCGGCTCGCGGAGGCCCAGGCGCGGCACCGCCCGGCCGACACCCGGGTGTACCTGGTGGGGTGGCGGTCGCCGGCCCGCGGCGGCCGGCTCGGGGCCCCGCACGGGGTCGACGTGCCGATGGTGTTCGGGACCGCCCGCGCCCGCCGGGCGTGGCAACTGGTCGGCCGCGACCCGGCGGGCGCCGCGGACCGGGACGCACTCTCCGGAAGGATGCAGGCGGCCTGGGCCGAGTTCGCCCGGACCGGCGACCCGAACCACCCCGGCCTGCCGGACTGGCCGGCGTTCGACCCCGACCGGCGGGCGACCATGGTCCTCGACCGGACGCCCGTGGTCCGGGACGACCCGCTCCCGGCCGTCCGCCGGGCGTGGGACGGCCTCTCGTTCGACGGCCTCCGGCCGGCGGTCGAGGACCTGCCGCGGATCCGGGACATCGCCCGCTACCTGCTGACCCGCGGGGCCGGGCTGCTCGGCGGGGCCGGACTGGCGGGGTTGCTCGCCTGGGCGCTTCTCAGGCACTCCGGCTGACGGGGGACGGTTATGACCGACGCGGACGCCGCCCGGCTCGACGACTACCGGTTCCAGATGGGCCGCGACGCCGGGAACCTGGCGCTGGCGCTCGACCACTTGACCGACGCGATCACGGCGCTGAACCAGCACCTCGTCTACTACCGCCTCGGCCCCGGCGAGCGGACGGCCCCGCCGCCGGACCTGCCGCCGCTACTCGCCGTCCTGGCCGACGCGAAGGAGTTGGTGCGGGAGTCGCTGATGCGGCTGAAGGAGAAGGGTTAGCGAACGCCGCGTGGTCCCCGGTGGGTGCCGTCCGGCATTGTGGCGCGGGTCGTGAGCGAACTGCTCGTCCGGTTGGCCGCTTGACCGGCCCGTCCCTTCCGGTCAAGATGTGAGGCGCCCGACACGTCATACCGCCGCACCCGTTCCGGAGGTGCCCGTCATGCGTCCGCCGTCCCGTCCGAGTCGCGGGTTCACGCTCATCGAGCTGTTGGTCGTCATCGCCATCATCGCGATCCTGATCGGCCTGCTGCTCCCGGCCGTCCAGAAGGTGCGGGAGGCGGCCGCCCGGGCCAAGTGCGCCAACAACCTGAAGCAGATGGGCCTGGCCTGCCACAACTACCACGGCGTCGAGCTGAAGTACCCGCCGTCGCGCGGGCCGGACCCGTCCCCGACCTGGGCGGTGGCCATCCTGCCGTACATGGAGCAGGACAACGCGTTCCGGCTGTGGGTCAGCCCGGCCATGCGCACGTCCTACTACAACCCCGGCAACCAGGCGGCCCGGGAGACCATCATCCCGTTCTACTTCTGCCCGTCCCGGCGGAGCCCCGGCCCGCAGTGGCTCACCGACCCGGTCAACGGCGGGAACAACGACCGGCTCCAAGCCGACCCCGCGGCCCCCATCACCCCCGGCTGCCTGGGCGACTACGCCGCCTGCATCGGGTCCGGGCAGGTGAACGGGGTCACCGGGTACATCGACTACTACAACGGCACGGACCCGCCCCGCGACGTCAACCTGCCCGGGCCGGGGATGTTCACGTACAACACGGCCGGCGGCGGCGTCACCATCGCCAAGGTCACCGACGGGACGAGCAACACCCTCCTGATCGGCGAGAAGCACCTCCGCCCGGTCGACCTGCGGACGGCCGCCGACACGAGCATCTACAACGGCGACAACGGGGCCGCCCAGCGGATCGCGGGCCCGAACACCGCCCTGGCCCTGAACAACACCGTCACCGGGAACCGCTTCGGCTCCGCCCACACCGGCGTGTGCCAGTTCGCCATGGGCGACGGCTCGGTCCGGGCCGTCCCGGTGTCCATCAACACCACCGTCCTCGGGTACCTGGCGGACCGGGCCGACGGCAACGTGACGAGCGGGGTGGACTGACCGCCCGTGAGCCCGAAGCGCCCCGCCGCGTCCCGGGAGGACATCCGATGAGGCTCCCCTTGGCGGCCGCGGTGTGGGCGGCGGCGCTGGCCGCCGTCGGCTGCGGCTCGTCCCGGACGGTCCCGGTCCGCGGGCAGGTGGTGTGGGACGACGGCACCCCGGCCGGCGACCTGGTCGGGTACACGGTCGAAGCGACCGTGCCCGGGAGCGCGGTGTCCGCCCGCGGCGACATCGTCGCGGACGGGCGGTTCAGCCTGAGCACGTTCGTCGAAGGGGACGGCGCCGAGCCGGGCGCGCACCAGGTTTCCGTCGCCCCCATCCCGCGCGGCGAAACGGACCCGCCGCCGAAGACGAAACTCCCCGCCCGCTACGCCGACGCGCGGAAGTCCGGCCTCACCCTCACCGTCGAGCGCGGCAAATCCAACGACGTGACACTCACCGTGAGTCGAAAGTAAGTGCCGGCGGGACCTCGCCACCCGGACCGACGGCGAGACCGTCGCCCTCCCGTGACGGCCACGTCCTCACCGCACCGCGCCGGTCAGAAAGAGCACGGCGAGTGCGAGGTGGACCACCCCGGTCACCGCCAAGGCGACGAGCGAGGCCCGCCGCTTCCAGCCCAACTCGTGCCGGTTCATCAGGTAGGCGATCAGGGCCAGCACCGGACCGACGAGCGGGACCCAGCAGAACAGCAGCGCCACGACCACCCACACCCGGCCCCACGACACCTCGTTCGCCGCGGCGAGGTGCGCCGCCTCCCGGGCCGCCGCGGCCTCGGGGCTGACCCCCCGGAGCACGTCGGGCGAGTGCCCCTTCCGGTAGCTCGCGACGATCAGCCCCAGCCCCCACGGGAGCACCAGCATCGGCCACAGCAGGTTGGCCGGGAGGAGGTTCCAGGCGAGGCGGCGGCCGACCAGCCCGCGCATGCACCCGGGGCACGCCCGGTAGTGCGCGGTCTGCCAGGTCGCCCCGGCGAGGTAGAACACCACCCAGGAGATGTAGCGGTACTGCTTCAGGCTGTCGGTCGGCTGGCCGCAGGCGGGGCACGGGAGTTCCGCCCCGTCGGGGAGGCTGGTGACGGCCCGCCGCTGCCGGTCCCACGGGTTGGACATGGTCACATCACCAGCCGCCGCTTCGCCGCCCGGGCGGCGTTGCACGCGGCGCACGTCCCGCGGATCACCAGCGTCCGCCCGCCCGGCCGGAACTGGTGCCCGCCGGTCACCTCCCGCAGGGCCGCGTCCACCGCCGGGCTCTGGAACTCGATCATCGCCCCGCACCCCTCGCACACCAGGTGGTCGTGCTGCGGGTACCCGTAGTCGTGGTCGAACACCGTCTGCTTGCCCAGCTCGATCCGCCGCAACAGCCCGGCGTCCACCAGCTTCGACAGGGTCCGGTACACGGTCGCCCGGCTGACCGCCTTCCCGGCCCCCCGCAGCTCCTCGATCAGCCCCTCGGCGTCGAAGTGCGAGTGCTTGGCGAACACGTGGCCCACCAGCTCCCGCTGCTGCTCGGTGAACCGCTGCGGCTTCGGCCGGCTGGCCAGGTACTCCCGGAACTTGCTCTCCGGCGTCTGGGACACCGCGACGGCGGGCAGGGGCACGGACGACCCTCCGGGCGGGCGGGGGCGACACCTCGGGAATTATAGCCGGGGCCGGGGGCCGGCCGGCCGCCGGGGGGAAACGAAAACACGGGCGGCCGGGCCGCCCGTGTCGCACCCGCCCGCGGCGGCCTCACGCCGGCCCGGCCGCCCGGCGGAGCAGGGCGTCCTCGGCCGCCGCCCACCGCTCCTCGGTGTCGTAGGTGCCGGCCGCGATCTCCGCCCGCACCCGCGCGACCAGGTCGTGCCGGATGCCGTCGGCCGCCGGGGCCTCGGCCGGCCCCCGCCGCCGGTCGCCCCCGGGCGCCGCGGCGGCGGGGGTGGACCGCCACCGGAGCCGGCGGCGGAAAGTCGCGTCGCGCATGGCTGCCTCGCCTCCAGTCCGGCCGCGGCCTCGCCCCGAGGCCGCGCGGCCCGGGCGACCGGTGCGGTCGCACCGGTTCGCCCGTTCAGTGAGCCGCGTCGTATTCTACGCAACTCTATCGTCGGGGGTGCCGCCGCCCTTGTCGGAAATCGCGTGCCGGCCCGCGGCCCGCGGCCCGCGGCCGGCCCCGGGCGACCGTTGCCGGGGTCGTTCCCGACAGGCTGACCGCGCGCCGGAACGGCCCGCCCCGCGGCCCACATTTCGCGTTTCCCGGTGAAGACCGGCGCGGCCCGCCGGGTCTTCACTCGAAACGCTCAGCCCGGGGCCGCGGACCGGTCCCGGAGGGCGTTCGCGGCCAGGTGCGCCGCCCGGGTCGGGGTCGGGTGCCGGTACCCGCTCAGGGTCGAGCGGACCAGCCGGGTCGCCCCCTCGACGTCAGCGAGATGGCCGGGCGAGACGAAGACCGGCTTCGCCCCCGCGGCCGACCGCACCACCGCCCCCACCGGCTCGCCCCCGACCGTCAGCGCGGCGGCGTCCCCCGCCCCCGGCCCCGGCTCCTCGTACTCCCCCACCAACCAACTCTTCGCACACCCGACCGTCGGCAACCCCAGCCACAGCCCGAGGTGGCACGCCGACCCGAACCGGCGGGGGTGTGCGACCCCCTGTCCGTCGAGCATAGCGGCGTCCGGGGTCCGGCGCAACCGGGCGAACGCGTCCAGCAGCGCGGGCAGCTCGCGGAACGACAGCAAGCCCGGCACATACGGGAAGTTCGCCTCCCGCGTCGCGGTCGCCGCCTCCTCCACCGCCCCGTCGGCGACCCGGACGAGCACCACCGCCGCGTACACCACCGGGTCGGTCGGGTGGTACGCCGCGTCGCACCCGGCCACCAGTTCGGCCGCCCCGAGCGGCCGGGAGACGTCGACGCGGGCCGCCAGGGCGGTCTGAAGCCCGACCGCCTCGGCCGCGGTCGCCGGCCAGTCGTGGAGGTGCGGGAAGTCCACGGTGGGGGGTGCTCGGTCGTGGTCTGTGGCGGCCCGGCCGCGAAAAGCCGGAAACCGGTGTCCGGTTCCCCCGCGGCCCGCGTTCCTCCACGGAAGGACAGCCGCGGGGCGCATTTCACTTTACGGACGGGACACTCCGTTCTCGGGCTCTGACGTCCGAGACGGGCGGTCACATCATTCGCGGCGGTCGGGCCCTGTCCTCGGGGTAACCAAGGCCATGTCCGGCGACGACCGGCGGACGTCGATCTGGGTGGAGGCGGTCGGCCCGGTCGACCGCCACGCCCGCCTGCTGGCCGCCGGGCTCGGCCGGCTGGGGGTCGACGCCGCCCCGCCCGACCCGGCCGGCCCCGCCGGGCCGGGGGTGGTGCTGTTCGACGAGCCGGGCCGGGCCGTCGCCGACCGGCTCCGCGAGGTCAGCCGGCAGGGGACGGGACGGGTGCTCGCCCTCGGCTGTTGCGGGCCGGCGGACGGGTGGGAACTGCTTCGGGCCGGGGCCGCGGACGTCCTCGGGTGGGACCAGACGCCCGACCCGGCGGCGGCCGTCGCCGCCCGGGTCGGGCGGTGGGCCGAGGTGGACGCGGTCGTCCGCTCCCCGCTCGTCCGGGACAACCTGGTCGGCGCCTCCCCGGCGTGGGTGGCGGCCGTCCGCCAGGTGGTGGAGGCGGCGACCGCGTCGGACGGGCCGATCCTGATCACCGGGGAGAGCGGGACCGGGAAGGAGCTGGCCGCCCGGCTCGTCCACACCCTGGCCGGCCGCCCGGGGAACGCCGACCTGGTGGTGGTGGACTGCACCACCGTCCACCCGGAGCTGTCCGGGAGCGAGTTCTTCGGGCACGAGAAGGGGGCGTTCACCGGGGCGGCGGCCGCCCGGGACGGGGCGTTCGCCCTGGCCGACGGCGGGACCCTGTTCCTGGACGAGGTCGGGGAGCTGCCGCCGCCGCTCCAGGCGGAGCTGCTCCGGGTGGTGCAGGAGGGGACGTACAAGCGGGTCGGGAGCAACGAGTGGCGGCGGGCCCGGTTCCGGCTGGTGTCCGCGACCAACCGGGACCTGCTGGCCGAGGAGGCGGCCGGGCGGTTCCGCCGGGACCTGTACTTCCGCCTCGCCGGGTGGGTCGTCCACCTCCCGCCCCTGCGCGACCGGGCCGACGACGTCCTCCCGCTCGCCCGCCACTTTCTCCGCCAGCACCGGTCCGGGGACCCGATCGACCTCAGCCCGGACGTGGCCGACTTCCTTCTCCGGCGGGCGTACCCGGGGAACGTCCGGGACCTGCGGCAGCTGATGTACCGGATCGCCCACCGGCACGTCGGGCCGGGGCCGGTGACGGCCGGGAGCGTCCCCCCGGACGAGCGGCCGGGCGGCCCGCCGGCGGCCGACGACTGGGTCGGCGGGCCGCTGGAGGACGCGGTCCGGCGGGCGCTGGGGCTGGGGGTCGGGCTGAAGGAGATCGGGCGGGCGGCGGAGGCGGCGGCGGTGCGGATCGCGGTCGGGGGCGAGGGCGGGAACCTGCAGCGGGCGGCCGTCCGGCTCGGGGTGACCGACCGGGCGCTGCAACTCCGCCGGGCGGCCGTCCGGCCGAACGGAAACGGGCACGGCGAGGTGCTCGCGGCCGCCGAAGACTGACCGGCGGGCCGGCTATGTCTTCCACCTCCCCCTGGTGGGGGAGGTCGGCGGCGCTTCGCCGCCGGGTGGGGGGGGAGCGATACGAGTGGTGGGGCGATTCGGGCGACCGTCGACGTCGTCCCCCCCACCCGCCGCTGGCGCGGCGACCTCCCCCACCAGGGGGGAGGTGAAGACCCGGAGCCGGCCGTCACGGCGTCGCGAGCCACGGGTCGGCGGCCACCGCCGCCCCGGCCGCCCGCACCGCCGGCCGGACCGCCGCCGGCCGGCCGTACGCGAACACCCGGAGCAGGTTCCCGCCGAGCACCCCGGCCTCGTCGGCGGCCGACAGCCGCAGCGCCCGCACCTTGGCCAGCTCGACCCCGGGGTGCAGCCACGGGCCGTCCGACCCGAACAACAGCTTCCCCGGCCCGGCCCGGCGGACCGCGTTCACCAGCAGGTCGAACCGCCGCACCCCGGACGTGTCGGCCCACACGTTCGGGTGGCGGGCCAGGTGGTCGGCCATCGCGAGCTGGGCCTTCCAGTCGTCGGCGAAGCTGCCCAGGTGGGGGATGACGAACGCCACGTCCGGGTACTCGCCGGCCAGCAGCTCGACCGCCGACACCTCGCCCATCACGTCGTACAGCACCGGCACCCCGAACCGGCGGGCGGCGTCGCACACCTCGCGGGTCACCCGGGCGTCGTGCCGGTGCACCTTGATCCCGCGGAACCCCCACCCCTCGACCGCCTCCCGGACCATGTCCAGGACGCGGCCGCGGTCGCGCTCCGGGTGGACGAACGCGAACCCCCAGAACCGGTCCGGGCGGGCGCCGACGATCCCGGCGACGGTCCGGTTGGCGGCCGCGTAGTCGGAGTGGAAGGCGGCGAACAGGACGGTCCGGCGGATGCCGGCGCGGGCGGCCCGGCGGAGGTACGGGCCGAGCGGGGCGTCGGTGTCCCACGGCCCGGTCAGCCCGTCCCCCTTCCCGGCGTGGCAGTGGCAGTCGATGATCACCGGACGCCCTCCGCAGTCGCGCCAAGGCCCGCCGGCGGCACCGGGTACCCGGTGCCGCCGGCGGGCCCCGGAACCACCCCTACGCGGTCTGCACGCACCCGCTCCCGGACAGGGCGTTCGTCCGGCACAGCCCGCGGTTCGACTGGCACCGGTCGGCGCACTTCTTGGCGTCGAGCAGGTTGTCGATGAACTTCTTCCCGCCCCGGGCCAGGGCGCACAGGATGATCGCCCGCGGGTCCCGGAGCCGGGCGCACGGGGCCAGGGCCGGGATCTGCTTGATCCGGGCGAGCACCGCGCTCAGCTTGCACTTCAGCAGGCACTTGACCATGGTCAGGTCGCACTCCCGGTTGAGCCGGTCCAGCTCCTGCCGGTCGCACCGCCGGGGCCGGGGCGGGGGCGGCGGGGGCGGCACCGCGGCCGTGATCAGGCAGATCTCGACCCGCCGGTTCCGGGCCGCGTCCGAGGAGATCAGCCGGGACTCCCCCCGGGACCCGACCTGGAACACCATCGACCGGGTGATCTTCCCGCGCAACTCCTTCGCCAGGGCCTCGGCGACCGCCCGGGCCCGCCGCTTCCCGAGGTCGAGGTTGTACGCGTCCGACCCGACCGGGTCGGTGTGCCCGACCACCCGGACGCCCAGGATCGGGGCCCCGGCCCGGTGGCTGGCGGCGACCCGGGCGGCGATCGCCTTCACCCTGGCCGCGTGGCCGGCGGTCAGCCCGTCCCGGTCGAACGCGAACCGGTCGAGCACCTCGCACGCCGCCCCGGGGGGGCAGTCCGCGCACGGCTTGGCGAGCCCGCTCGCGGCGGCCCCGCGCCCGGCGGGCGCCTCGAACTGCTCGCCGGCCTCGGCCGCCACGTTGAACGTCTCGAACGGCGGCGCCTCGTCCGCCTCGCCGGACGCCTCGAACGGGCCGGGGTACTCCCCCGCCTCGCCGGACGTCTCGTCCGCCTCGTCCATCAGCTCGTCGAGCAGCGGGTACCGGCCCGCCTCGTCCGTCTCGTCGTACTCGGTCGTCATCGGTGCTCCCGTGGTGAAGGTGGTCGGAAGACCCGCCGCCCGGGCCGGGCGGGGGAAGGATGCTCTTGGCCCTCTGAGAATCCTCGGCGGCTTCGGTCCTCACCTCTCCCCGCTGGGGAGAGGTGAAGACCCCGCGCCGCCCCGCCCCCGGCGTGCTACCCGCGCGGGACCTCGACCCGCGGCGGGCGGGCCGCCGGCAGGGCCGCCCGCCCGTTCGCCGCCGGCAGGGCGGCCGCCGGCCGCCGCTGGGTGGCCAGCCGGTTCTGCAGGTGGACCGACGGGAGCTGGTTCCGGGCGGCCGCGTCGCGGGACTCGGTCACGTCCGCCGCCAGGTCCACCCCGGTCGCCGCCCGGTACGCGTGGATGTACCCGAGCACCTCCGGCCGCCAGTACCGGGCCCAGTTCCGGGCCTGGTCCTCGACCGTCGCCTCGACCCAGTCCCCGTACCGGATGGACAACAGGATCTGCTCCCCGAACACCCCCAGGTCGCGGAAGTGCATCACCGTCGTGTCGGTCCACCCCTGGAGGCCCTTCATCACGTCCACCGACCCCATCCACGCCTCCGCGTACGGGACCATCACCCGCCGCCCGAGGAACTCCCGCAGCTCCGGCCGGGCGAGCAGGTACTGCTGGACCAGCATCTCGGCCCGGGCCGTCCACGGCAGGTCGCCGAACTGGTTGTGCGCCCCCTGGGCCAGCAGCAGGTGCATCTCCCGCAGGTCCCGGAGGAGCGGGAACGCGTCGGCCACCACCGTCGTGTCGGACTCGTCCCGGTAGAACTGGGCGGCCCGGTACAGGAGTTCGTGGAACCCCTCCAGGAACTTCGACCGGGTGTCGGCCGGGCGGAGCGCGGGGACCGCCTTGCCGTACAGGGCCAGCCCGTAGTGGTGGTCGTACTCGTACGCCCGGCGGACCACCGTCAGCCGGTTGTACTCGTCCTGGATGTACCCCCAGAGCAGGTTGTTGAGCGGGCGGAGGGGGTCGAGCTCGAGGTGGGCGAGCGGGTCCCGGTCCCCCGGCCCGCGCTGGTTCTGGAACCGCCGGCTGATCGCCGCCGCCGACTGGACCAGCATCCCCTCCTCGTGCCAGTACGACCAGATCAGCTCCAGCAGGCACGGGGCCGACCCGCGCATCAGCACGGTCTCGGTGCAGAACGCCCCGCGGACGTCGTCCCCCGGGGGGGCCTCGGGGTCGGTCCGGACGACCACCCCGAGGGAGTCGACGACCCGCTGCAGGTACGGGAGGGCGGTGCCCCCGCCCAGGTACTGGCGGAGCCGGTCCTGGACCTGGGCCAGGGTCGGGGACTCCCCCAGCCGGGGCGCCTCGTCCGCCGGCGCGTACAGCGGCCGGCCCGGGTCCCGCCCGGCCGACGCCACCACCCCGCACTCGAGCAGGAGGAACGCCTCGGTCGCGGCCTTGAGCAGGTTGTACGCCCCGACCCCGTAGGCGTGCCGGCCGACGCCCGCGGACAGCCGCTGGGCCAGCGCCCGCTCCCCCGGGTCCGGGGGCCGGTCCTGGGTCGGCGGGTCGCACAGCACCCGGTCGGCGAACGCCCGGTACCGCTCGAACCCGATCGCCCGGGTGCGGTTCCGGATCGCCACCCACAGGGCCTGGTCCGGGGTCGCCTCCCCGGCCGCCCGCCGCAGGCTGACCGGCCGGGGGCTGCGGTCCAGGTCATTGCCGCCCGGCACCCGGATGGTGCCGGCCAGCCGCCCGGTCTGCCGGCCGGTCGCGTCGTCCGGCTGGTCGATCTCGAACTTCGCGTCGATCTCGTTCGGCTCGCTCATGGCGGCTCCTGTCGGGGTTAGGTGGATCGGGCGGCCGGGGCGGGGCACCCGGCCGGGGCCTGGGCGGCCCGGACGGCCCAGTAGGTGAGCAGGTCCTGCAGCAGCCGGCCCTCGGCCTCCGGGGCGAGCCGGCCGTCCGCCCGGGCCTGGCCGAGGGCGGCGAACACCAGGGTCGGCGGCTGCCCGCGCATCCGCCGCGGGTCGGCCAGCCAGTCCCGGTACAGGGCGGCGAGCCGGGCCGGGTGCCGGTCCGGCGACCCGAGCGCCTCCCCGACCGACGCCCCGCCGAGGGCGGGCGGCCGGTGGCCGAGTACCAGCCGGACGAACGCCGGCAGGGCGGCGAGCAATCGGTCGAGCAGCCGGGCCAGGGCCGGGGCGAGCCCGACCGGCGGGTAGAACGACTCCCACAGCCGGCCGAGGGCGGCCCACTGCGGGTGCGGGTACAGGGCGTCCCCGAGGGCGCAGCTGACGAGCACCCGGACCCACGGGAACGGGTGCGGGCCGTCCGGGTTCACCCGGAACACGAACGCCCGCGGGAGGCTGACCACCCCGACCAGCCCCATCGGGGCGGCCACCCCGACCCGGGCGACCGACCACAGGTCGGCGACCACCTCCGACACCCACCGCTCGTACAGCCCCCACACCGGGTCGTCCGGGCCGCCGTCCCGCATCCGCCCGACCGCCGGGCGGAGCGACTCGACCAGCCCGAGCAGGGCCGCCCCCTGGTGCCCGACCTCGTGCACCAGCGACGACGCCACCCCGCTCCCGATCATCCGCTCCCGCGGCACCCGGATGACGGCCACCGGGCTCTCCCCGCCGCCCGGCAGCCGGGTCCGGGCGCGGCGGATCGCCGCCCCCGCCCCGCGGTCCAGGTAGCAGACCACCGGCGGCGGGTCGTAGTACCCGCCGGGCAGGGCCAGGGCGTCGGCCGCGGCCGCGTCCAGCCCGCCCAGCCACACCCCGGTCCCGGACTCGCTCCGCTGGGTCAGGACGTCGGCGAACAGGTCGAACTGGGCCAGCACCGCGTGGAACCCGAGCCGGAGCAGGGTGAACCGCCGCTGGGCGTCGGCCGGGTCGGCCGCCCGCCCGGCCGGGGACCGGAGCCAGCGGACGAACGCCAGCACCCGGCCGCGCAGCTCCCGCCGCCCGGCGGCCAGGTGGCGGTCGATGGCCGCCCGGGCGGCCGGGGCGGCGGCCGCGGCCGGGACGGACGACTCCTGGAGGGCGAACGGGACCACCCGGGCGAGCCGGGCCAGCAGGCCGCGGGCCTCGCCGGTCAGGAACCGGTTCGCCGCCGGGGACCGGGTCATCGGTCAGACTCCGAGGATGATGATGCGGTTGCCGCGGCGGACCCACCGCCCGCTCCGCCGCCCGCCGCCGGTCATGCCCCCGCCGGCCGCCCCGCCCGCGGCCGCCATCCCGCCGGCCGCCCCGCCGCCGGCCATCTCGTCGGCGAACTCGTCCGCCGGCTCCCCGCCACCGCCGGCGGCGGGCTGGTTGCAGGAGCACCCGCCGGCGCTCGGGACCGGCACCCCGACGAGCAGCCCGGGGGCGTACCGGCGGGCGGCCGCGGCCAGGGCCGCCCGGGCGACGGCCCGGGGGTCCCCGCCGGAGGCGCGGGCCGCGTTCCGGATGGCGGCGCCGGCGAGCCGGACGTACCGGCGGGCGACGGCGAACTCCTGGTCCTCACCGCTCAGCCCCTCGACTTCCAGCCCGAACAGCTTGCCGGCCCCGCCGGCCAGTTGGCTGCCGATGGCGGTCCCGGCCGGCCCGCCGAAGAACGTCCCGGCCACCCCGCCGAGGACCGGCAGGGCCTTCCGGGCGATCCCCTTGAGGATGTTGCCGAGCGGGCCGCGGGCGAGCTTGCCGAGGCCGCGGCCGATCCCCTTGAACATCTTCCCGAGGAACTGGTCCAGCTCCTCCTCGTCGGCCACCTCCAGCAGCTCGGCGGCGAGCTGGATCTCGTCTGCCTCGTCCATCGCCTCCGGGTCGGTCTCGTTCCAGACCTCGTCGTGGAACTCGAACTGGTCGGTTTCGAAGCCCTCGGGGTCGGTCTCGAACTGGTTCTGGGTGCGGTCGAGGTCGTGCACGGGGGGTCTCCTCGTGTGGCGCGGGTCGGGTTCGGGGCCAGAGTCGTCAGCCCTAATGCAGACCGGGTGCCAACGCGGAAAACCGCCGTTCCGGGGCCGGTCCGGCGAAGGCCGCTTCGGGGAGGGGCAGGTTCGGCGGTCCGGGCGGCGAACGGCGCTTCGGCGCGGGGCGGGGGCGAGAACGGGCTCGGGTCCGTGTCGCGGCCTGCGCGCGGTCGCGGGCCGCCACGGAGGGCGGCCCCTACCCGATGGTGCCGGTAGGGGCCGCCCTCCGTGGCGGCCCGGCTACCCCACCCGCCCCGGCCCCGATACACTGAACAGCCGACATCGGCCAACGGCCGACCCACCGACCGGAGACCGGACATGGCCAAGGGGAAAGAGGCCCGCTCCATCATCAAGCTGAAGAGCGAGGCCAGCGACCACTGCTACTTCACGCAGAAGAACCGGAACAACACCAAGGAGCGGATCTCGCTCCGGAAGTTCGACCCGGTCGTCCGCAAGCACGTCATGTACAAGGAAGCCAGCAAGGTGTGACCCGCCGGGCCGGGAAGTTCGGACGAGGACCGGAGCCCGGGCCGCGCGGCCCGGGCTCCGCCGTTTCGGGCCGGTCCGCACCCTCCCGCGGCGCGGGGGTTGGTAGTAAGCTGGGGTCGGGGGTCGGGTCCGGGTTCCGAGTCCTCTTCCTCCGAACTTCCCCCAGGGGGTCGCCATGTCGTCGGACCGGGACCGGGTGCTGGTGGTGATCGGGCGGACCCGGCACAAGATGGTCGTCGCCGAGCTGCAGGAGGCGGTCAAGCGCGGGGTCCGGTTCGTCGAGCTGCGGCTCGACTTCCTGTCCCAGGCGGTCGACTTCAAGCGGCTCACCCCGTACAAGAAGTGCCCGTGGGTCGCCACCCTCCGCCGCCCGCAGGACGGCGGGCGGTACGGCGGGACCGAGGCCGAGCGGCAGGTCATCCTCCGCCAGGCGATCGTGTCCGGGGCGTTCGAGTGGGTGGACCTGGAGACCGACGTCGCGTCCGCCGTCCCCCGGTTCGGCCCGGTCAAGCGGGTCGTCAGCTACCACAACCTGAACGAGACCCCGGCCGACCTGGACGAGACGTACGCCCGGATGCTGACCCAGGACGCGGACGTGTACAAGGTGGCGGTCCACGCCCGCACCCCGGAGGACGTGGTCCGGGTGCTCCGGCTGCAGCAGACCGCCCCGAAGCCGACGGTCGCGTTCTGCATCGGGGACATCGGCCAGCCGAGCCGGTTCCTGGCGCTGAAGTACGGGGCCCCCTGGATCTACGCGGCGTTCAACAAGGAGCGCGGGATCGCGCCGGGGCTGCCGAGCCACGACGAGATGCGGACCACCTACCCGGTCCGGGCGGTGACCGCGGACACGAAGGTGTTCGGGGTGGTCGGGGACCCGGTCGGGCACAGCCTCAGCCCGCTCCTGCACAACCACATGTACCGGCGGCTCGGGGCGGATGCCCTGTACCTGCCGTTCCGGGTCCCGCGGGGGATGCTGGCGGCGGCGGTCGAGGCGTACGCGGACATCCCGGTGGCCGGGTACAGCGTGACCGTCCCGCACAAGGAGGCGGCGGCCGAGTTGGCCCGGGAGAAGGACCCGGAGGTGGAGGTGACCGGGGCGGCGAACACCCTGGTGCGGCTGCCGGACGGGAAGTTCCGGGCGGCGAACACCGACCAGGCGGCGGCGGTGGAGTCGGTCCGGGCGCACCTGGCGGGGCGGGCCGGGGGCGGGCCGGCGGTGCAGATCGGGCAGCTGGCGGTGCTGGTCCTCGGGGCCGGCGGGGCGGCCCGGGCGGTGGCGTACGGGCTGCACCGGGAGGGGGCTCAGCTGACGATCGCGGCCCGGACGTTCGACCGGGCGAAGCGGCTGGCGGAGGAGGTGAAGTGCAAGGCGGTGGACTGGCACGCCCGGCACAGCGTGTCGTTCGACCTGCTGGTGAACTGCACCCCGGTCGGGATGCACCCGAACGTGGACGAGGCCCCGGTCCACTACAGCGTGCTGAAGCCGGACCTGACGGTGTTCGACACCATCTACACCCCGGAGACGACGCTGCTGCTGCGGGAGGCGCGGGCGCGGAAGTGCCACACGATCACCGGGGTGGACATGTTCGTCCGGCAGGCGGCGCGGCAGATCGAGCTGTTCGCCGGCCAGACGCCGGACCTGGACGCGATGCGGGAGGTGGTGCGGAAGGCGCTGTCCCCGCTGACCCGGGCGTTCGACCCGGACGAGGACCCGGACGCCGAGACGGCGGGCGACGCGGACTGACCCACCGGCCGCGCGGGGGGAGGTCCGCGACCGTAGGCGAATGAGGGCCAGGCCATGATCAGCAAGGTGGCGATCCGCAACTTCAAGTCGCTCCGCGACGTTCACGTCGGTCTGGAGCGATTCACCGTCTTCGTCGGCCCGAACGCCTCCGGGAAGTCGAGCATCCTCCAATCGCTCGACCTGCTCTGCCGCACCTTCCGCACCGCCGGCGGGATGCTGCAGCAGTACGGAGCCGCCGCCGCCCAAGTCCTCGGAACCGCCCTCGTTCCGGCGGTGGACAACGAGCTAGCTCCGGCGAGGAGTTGGGCGTCGAAAGACCCGGTCGAGTTGGCGGCGGAAGTCGGCGGCACTTGGTACCGCTACCGCACCCGCGTGTCCCCGGCTCCGCCTCCCCCCTTCGCGGTGTCGCGCGCGAGCTGGGACGGGGCTGGGCCGGGTACGGCTCCCGCCGACGGTTCTGACGCGTGGGAGCCGTGGCGGCCCGAACAGGGCAGCACTTCTCCGATGCCCCCGTCAGTCCTGCTCCGTTTGGAAGCCTCCAAGCTCGTCCAGCCGGTCCCGGGCCAGGCCGACCCAACGATCATGGCTCCGGACGGGACCGGGCTTCACTCGGCTTTGGCGGGCATGACCCTGAACGACCCGGACTCGTGGCAAGCGTTGCAGACGAACCTCAACCGGATCATCCCCACCATCCGCCGGCTGCGGCACACGAAGGCTGCCCAAATGAACCAGCCGACCTCCGTGCTGTTCGACACGGTCGGGGCCGATTCCTTGCCCGCCACCCAGGTGAGCGAGGGCACGCTGCTCGTCCTCGGGCTGCTGGCCGCCCTCCATGCCCCGGGCCGGCCGAACCTCGTCCTGTTGGACGACCTCGACCGGGGTCTGCACCCGAAGGCCCAGAAGGAGTTGATCGCGCTGCTCCGGGGACTGCTGGAAACGAGCCCCGACCTCCAGATCGTCGCCACCACGCACTCGCCGTACATGCTGGACTGCATGGGGGTGGACGAGGTCCGCATGACCTTCCTCAAGGACGACGGGGCGACGGTGTGTGCCGCCCTCACCAGCCACCCGAAGTTCCCGAAGTGGAAGGACGAGATGACGCCGGGCGAGATGTGGAGCCTGTTCGGGGAGAAGTGGGTGGCCGAGGAGGTCGCCGCATGAGCCGACGCTTCGCGGTCGTCTACGAAGCGGAGGCCGATTTCCATACCGCGACCGAGTTGGCCGACCGAGTGCTGGTGGAGGCCATCGACTGGCTGGACGAACACCTGATCGCCGACCAGCGGGAGTGGGTCGGGACGGTACCCGTGGGCCGCCGGCTGACGTGGAAGGCGATCCCCCGACTGGCCCGCGAGATCGGCATCAAGGCGCACGGGCACTTCGACGACGAGCCGGGGGAGGCTGACGCGGCAGCGGCCCGGCGGGCGATCCTTTACCTGAAGGAAGCGATCCCCGACTTGAACGCCATCGTGTTGGTCCGCGATCAGGACGACCAGCCCGAACGGCGGGACGGCCTGGAGCAAGCCCGAGCCCAGGACCACGGCGGGATGGTCATCGTCGTCGGCTTGGCCGTCGTGGAACGGGAGGCGTGGGTGATCAGCGGATTCGACCCGCAGAGCAACGAGGAGACGACCCGCCTGGATGCGGAGCGGCAGACCCTGGGGTTCGACCCCCGGCGTCGGAGTCACGAACTGACGGCGTGCAAGGACGACCAGGCCGCCCGCAGTCCGAAGCGTGTCCTGCGGCAGTTGTCCGGGGACGACCGGAACCGGGAGCGCGACTGCTGGGCGACCGCCCAGTTGAGTGTGTTGCGCGAGCGGGGTGACGGGAACGGTCTCGCCGTTTACCTGGACGAAGTCCGGGACCGGCTCGCCAGGCTGATCGGGCACGTTGCGGAAGGATAGGGGCCGCGGCAAGTTTCACCGTGGTGAACGCAGCTGAACCGGGTAAGCTGCGAGGTGCTGGACCCGCCCGGGGTGGAACGTAAGCCTTCCGAGGCTCTTTGCCCGCCGAACTGCCCCGACAGGTGAACTCAGTTGCGCGGCGGCTGGCCGTGCCGGCGGGACATCCCTTACGGAGGTCGTCATGCACCGTCGCGGGTTCACGCTGATCGAGCTGTTGGTGGTGATCGCCATCATCGCCGTCCTGATCGGGCTGCTCCTCCCGGCCGTGCAGAAGGTGCGGGAGGCGGCGGCACGGGCCAAGTGCGCGAACAACCTGAAGCAGATCGGGCTCGCCCTCCACAACCACCACGACGCCCTCATGCGGCTGCCGCCCGGGTCGGTCTTCCCCGGCCCGACGACCCCGCTGACGCTCGGGCAGGAGACGGTCTGGGTGCTGCACATGCTCGGCTACCTGGAGCAGCAGAACCTGGTCAACACCGGCAACCCCAACTCCCCCACGAACGGCGCCGGGGGCCCCAACGCGACCATCATGGCCACGTTCGTCCCGGTCTTCCAGTGCCCGTCGGACGTCACCGTCGGGCTGACCGGGGTGGGGACGACGAAGTTCCGGGCCCGGGGCAACTACGTGGCCAACAGCGGGGTCGGGCCGATGACCGAGTACAACGCGCCCCCGAACCCCGCCCGCCCGACCGGGGTGTTCTTCCTGAACAGCCAGACGAAGCTGACCGACATCCGGGACGGGGCGTCGAACACCCTGTTCGTGTCCGAGGTGCGGAAGGTGCCGACGCCCGGCGAGGGGGTGGCGGGGGGCGACTGCCGCGGCAACCTGCACTACCCCGAGGGGTCGCTGTTCCAGTTCAACCGCACCCCGAACAGCCCCGTCCCCGACGAGGTGCGGACCGGGTACTGCACCAACACCGTGCCGGAGGCGCCGTGCGTCGCCACGTTCCCCAGCTTCAGCCCGAAGTCGCTGATCATCACCGCCCGGAGCCCGCACCCCGGCGGGGTGAACGCGGTGATGGGGGACGGGAGCGTGCGGTTCGTCCGGAACGGGATCGCCCTGGACGCGTGGCAGGCGATGTCGTCCCCGCAGGGCGGCGAGGTGGTCGCAAACGACGGCTGACGCGCCCGCGGCCGGCGTCGGACGGCTGTCGCCTGTCGCACCTCGGAGGTCCCATGCCCGCACCGCGGCCCCGCCGACTCGCCCTGGCCTGCGCCCTGACCTGGCTCGCGGCCGGGTGCGGGGCGCCGGAGGTCCGGATCGAGGGGGCCGTCACGTTCGACGGCGAGCCGGTGCCCGAGGGGTCGATCAGCTTCGAGCCGGCCGACGGCCGGGGGACGGTGACCGGGGGGCCGATCGCGGCCGGCCGCTACGCCGTTGTGGGGGGGCCGGACTTCGCGGCGGGGGAGAAGCTGGTGCGCATCGTCGGCGTCCGCAAGACCGGCCGGCGGCTGCCGAACCCGGAGGTGAAGGGGGAGTTCGTGGACGAGATCGTGATGTACATCCCCGGCCAATTCAACCGGGAGAGCGGGCTGAAGGTGCAGGTGTCGGCCGGGGCGAACGTGCACGACTTCCCGCTCCAGGGGGCCGAGCGGAAGCGGTGACCGGCCCCGCCCGGCGACCCGGGCCCTGCATTTCGGTCGGGGTCAGATCAGCCCCGGGGTTCCCGTCCCGCGGTAGATGACGACGTGGTCCTGGGCCTGGACGAGCGGGAGGCCGCGGCTCCACAGGTTGGCGTACACCCACTCGGTCACCTCCCGCTGCTGGTCCTCCGCGAACCGGTGCACGTTCGGGTGCAGCAGGATCATCCACACCACCGCCATGAACTGCTCGAAGTCGTCCACGAAGAACTCGACCCGGCTGACCGCGGTCAGCACCTGGGCGCCGGCGAAGTGCGGGTCGGCGGCCAGCCCGGCGGCGAACGCCCGCAGGTCCTGGTCGTTGTGGTGGCCGAAGAACCGCCCGGCGAAGTGGTTGTACAGCCAAGTCGTGCTGGTCGGGTCGTCGTCCCGGCTGGCCATCAGGACGGCGTGGATCGCCCCGCACGGCCCCGGCCCCGGGCCGTCGGCCAGGACGTGGTCGTACAGGTCCGTGACCAGCCCCCGCCAGAACGGCTGCGGGCTGTAGTACAGCGAGTGGTGCAGGGTGACGAGCGTCGGCCGCCGGCCTTCGAGCTGCTCGTCCCGGAACCGGACCACGGCCGCCCCGTCCCGGAACACCTCCCGGTAGTCCCCGCGGATGGTGCGGACGTGCGGGGTGTGCTGCCGGCGGACCCGCTCCTCGACCACCGCCAGGGCGGCGTCCTCCAGGTCCAGCAGGTACAGCCCGCCCCGGCAGGCCGACTCCAGGATGCGGAACTGCGGCTCGTTGCTCGACCCGACCGACAGGGCGGTGAGCGGCTGGTCCAGGGGCAGGGCCTTGCCGAGGGTCCGGAGCACCCGGGCGAGGGTGTGGGCGATGTCCACCTTGTCGCCGCTGTACCGCGACCAGATCTTGTCCTGCCGGTACATGTGCCCGCCGGCGGCGCGGAGGCCGAGGGCGAGGCGGTCCTCGGGCGTGAGCGGCGGCATGGTTCGGGACACGGTGGGCCTCCCGGCTC